>Ga0310690_10002708_pt1 | contig 28211 bp, 21 predicted proteins | sample AusTroGonzalo_MG_2_FD_207661 | JGI IMG/M metagenome (GOLD analysis project Ga0310690, IMG submission 207661) | Bovine rumen microbial communities from tropical cattle in Woodstock, Queensland, Australia - Gonzalo_04 (v2) (version 2) | ecosystem: Host-associated > Mammals > Digestive system >...
GTGAAGGGCAAGAAGAAGCAGCTGTTGCTCGTGAACAAGAGCCCCTACAGCGACTTCGACATCAAGCTCGACATCGAAGGCTTCAAGGGTAAGGCCAAGGTCCAGACTCTGGACAAGACCTCCGAAAAGCTGAAGGAAGGCTGGGCCAACGACCCGTCTAAGAAGTCGAAGACTGTCGATATCTCCAAGGGTATCAAGGTCGGTAAGCGCACTCTGACGCTCATCACGATCGACTAAGGATTGACATCCACAAGGATGTCATCCCCGCGAAGGCGGGGATCTCCACTAAGAAATTCACCTCGCCAGGGAAACCCGGCGGGGCTTTTTGTTTATATAACGTTTTCCGTCTAAAGAACACTGCCGCTGGCGGCAACCTTTACTATGTTTCGTTTGTGTAGAACAACTTAGTTCTAAAATTCGATGGGAATATCTGGTGGCTTTGAAATAGGGGGAATAGGTTCGTGAAAAGAATGGCTTGTTTTTTGATTGTGCCGATGCTGGTTTTTCTAGTGTCGTGTACGACCGATTCCGACGATGGCGATGACGGTTGGGATGCCGCAAAGGTGTGCCCGGAAACGGGAACGAACTCTTACGGCATGCCCAACCGTGGTACGTTCACTGATGAACGTGACGGGCAGGTGTACAAGTACACTACCATCGGAAAACAGGTTTGGATGGCGCAGAATTTGAATTACGATGTGGAAAATGACCGGTGTTACTACGAAGAGGATAGTTGTCGGACAATGGGTCGAGTTTATTATCCGACGGCAAGACCCTGTCCGGCTGGGTGGCATGTACCGACAGAAGAAGAGTGGCATAAACTTTTTGATTTGTTTGAAGATTCAAACCACGCATCGGTATCATTAAGGTCGAATTATAGTTGGGCGGTCTTGAATCCTGAGGATAATCCGAATGGTACTGATGATTGCGGCTTTTCTGTGCTGCCTGCGAGAAAAGAAGGTGATGTGTTTTCAATAGATGGAGGAAAAAAGATGCAAGGCTTTGAATCATATTTTTTAACATCAACATTTATTTCCGATTGTTACGTGAAAACACTTACTTTTGCTTCATATGGTCGGGGTGTTATGTGGGATGAAAGTCCTTGCGTTTATGCCTATCTGTATATCCGTTGTGTAAAGGGCTAGTTTTTGTAAAAATGTTCCCAGATGAATTGTTTGAATTTTAAACCTAGAATGTTATATGAGAAATAAACTATTTCTATTTGCATTACTTTTAACAAACCTGTTAACCGCCTGTTTATCTGATGAAGATGAAGGTGAAAAATGGGATGCGGAAAAAGTTTGCCCAGAAGAGGGTACGAATGCCTATGGCATGCCCAATCGCGGCACATTTACCGATGAACGTGATGGTGAAGTGTACCGCTATACTACCATTGGGGATCAGGTTTGGATGGCGGAGAATTTGCGCTTTGCATTGCCGTATCCGTATAGTTTTTGCTATGGAATAGAAGCCTGTTATGTACATGAAGTATACCATGTCGAGAAAACATCATGTAAGAAAGACACTATTGAACTTGCCGAAATAGCACAAAGAATGCATTCCTCATGTACTGACAATGATTGCATTGCCGAGGAATATTGCAAAAAATTTGGGAGATATTATTCGCTCAAGGATAGTGGTGCTCACTATGGCCTTTTAGATAGAGTTGTTGTAGACTCCGTATGTCCTAAAGGATGGCATGTTCCTTCAAAAGCGGAATGGGAAATTTTGATAGACAAAACTGAGGGTAATCTTTCAAGATTGTTGAGTGACGAGGAAAATCTGTTTGAGAAAAATGATTTACTTACAAAAATTTATGGACCTGAGAGGAATGTCTGTGGTTTTTCTGTTTTATATGCCGGTTATGTACAAGGTCCAGAAGTGATGTCTATTTTCAATACTGCGGATTTTTGGACTCATACTGCAGATAGTCCGTTATACGCGAATGAAACTCTTTTTCACAGTAGCGTAGATATTGGGCTTGATCACGGGCCAATATCTCTCCGTTGCCTAAAAGACTAGCCATGCCACCCGTATTGGGGTGACATGGGATATCTTAGCGCTCCAGCCTGAAGAACACGGCCGCGAGCGGCGGGAGCTTGATGTTCAGGCTGCAATCGCGGTTCTGCCAGGGGACATCCTGTGTCCAGACTTCGCCGAAGTTGCCGACGTTAGAACCACCGAACATTTCGGAATCCGTGTTGAAGATTTCCTTCCACTTGCCGCGCGTGGGCGCGCCCAGGCGGTAGTTGTAGCGGACCACCGGCGTGAAGTTGAACACGCACAGGATTTGGTTCCCGTGGTCGTCTTTACGGACAAACGAAACGATGGAGTTGTCCGCGTCGTCGCACCATATCCACTCGAATCCGGTGTAGTAGTGGTCAATTTCCCAGAAGGGCGCGTTCTCCTTGTACAGGTGGTTCAGCACCTTCATCATCTGCAAAAGCTTTCCGTGGCTGTCCCAGCTGACGAGGTGCCAGTCGAGCGACTGCTTCTCGTTCCATTCGCGGAACTGCCCGAACTCGTTGCCCATGAAGTTGAGCTTCTTGCCCGGGTGCGCGTACTGGAACGCGTAGGTGAGGCGGAGGTTCGCGAACTTCTGCCAGTTGTCGCCGGGCATCTTGCCCAGCATGGAGCCCTTGCCGTGCACCACTTCGTCGTGGCTGAACACCTGGATGAAGTTCTCGCTGTAGGCGTACACCATGCTGAACGTGAGCTGGTTGTGGTGGTACTTGCGGTGGACGGGCTCGTGCTCGATGTAGCTCAGGAAGTCGTTCATCCAGCCCATGTTCCACTTGTAGTGGAAGCCGAGACCGCCCTGCTCCGGCGGGCGCGTGATGGAGGGGAAACTCGTGGATTCCTCGGCGATGAGGATGGCGTGTGGCGTGAGGCGGCCCATGATGCTGTTCAGGTGCTTCAGGAACTCGATGGTGTCGTAGTTGATGTTGCCGCCGTCCTTGTTCGGGACCCATTCGCCCGGGCCCTTGCCGTAGTCGAGGTAGAGCATGGAGGCCACGGCGTCTACGCGCAGGCCGTCGCAGTGGAATTCCTTGAGCCAGTACATCGCGTTTGCAATGAGGAAGTTCTTGACTTCGTTGCGGCCGAGGTTGAAGATGTAGGTGCCCCAGTGCGGGTGCTCGCCCTGGCGCGGGTCGGCATGCTCATAGCAGGCGGTGCCGTCGAAGCGGCCGAGCGCATGGGCGTCCTTGGGGAAGTGCGCGGGAACCCAGTCGAGGATCACGCCGATTTCGGCCTGGTGGCACAGGTCCACGAAATGCCTGAATTGATCGGGGGTGCCGTAGCGGCTCGTGGGGGAGTAGTAGCCCGTCACCTGGTAGCCCCAGGACTCGTCGAGCGGGTGTTCCGCGAGCGGCAGGAATTCCACGTGGGTGTAGCCCATTTCCTTGAGGTAGGGGATGAGTCTTTCGGAGAGTTCGTCCCAGTCGAGGAATCGGTCGGGGTTGGCCGGGTCGCGGCGCCAGGAACCGGCGTGGACTTCGTAGATGTTCATGGGCGAGCCGAAAACCTTGGTTGCCCAGTGCGTCTTCATGTAAAGGTCGTCGCCCCATTCGTAGCCGTCGAGGTGCGTGGTGATGGAGGCGGTTGCCGGGCGGACTTCGGAGAGCTTCGCGAGCGGGTCCACTTTCACGTGGAGGTTGCCGTCGGCGCCGTGGACTTCGAAACGGTAGAGTTCGCCTTCACCGAGGTTCGGGATGAAGATTTCCCAGATGCCGGAACTGCCGAGCATGCGCATCTGGTGGCGGCGTCCGTCCCAGCTGTTGAAACTGCCAACAACAGAAACGGCTTTGGCGTTGGGGGCCCATACGGCGAACTGCACGCCTTTGAAACCCTGGTGTTCCACGAGGTTTGCACCGAGCTTGCGGTAGAGTTCGTAGTGCGTGCCCGTGGCGATGAGGTGTCTGTCGAATTCGGAGAGAACCGGCTGGAATGCGTACGGGTCGGTGAGTTTGTATTCATTGCCGTCGTCCTGCTTGATGACAAGGTTGTAGAAGAACGGCTTGAATTCGGTGTCAAGAATGGCCTCGAAGAAGCCTGTGTCACCGAGCTTGACGAAATCGAACTCAACTTCTCCGTCGATGGATTCACCGCGGACGAATCTCGCTTGCGGCTGGTACGTGCGTATGGCGGTCTTGATGCCACGATCCGTCTCGAGCGGGTGAATACCCAGTACGTCGAACGGGTCTTTGCAGTAAAAGTCCCAGATGGGGAGCATCTGCTCCCTAGTCAAGCTTGTAAAATCGGTCCATTCCATACAGCTCTCTCTCTTGTGTGTTTCTTTGTAGAAAATATAAATATATTTACATAGTATCTGAGTTTTCAAGGGAATTTCTTTGACAAAGGTATCGAGAACATACTGGCTGGTACTCCTGCTCGCCTGCGGGATTTTTGCCGTAGACGTGTTCGTGCTGCCCGACATGACGCCGGAACTCAAGTCCAGCGCATCCGAGTTCTTCAATAACGAGTGCAAGGGGTGTCACCGGTGGGCGCGCAAGTTCGCAGCCCCGCCCATGCGCGACAATGTGCAGCACTATGCCAGCGACCCCGCCGCGATGGTCGAATACCTTAAACACCCGACTCCGCAGCATCCGGACGAATGGCCCGCGATGGAAATTACTCCGCTGACGGAGGAGCAGGCGAAGATGATGACCGCTTGGCTTTTGTACATCCTCAAGAACCCGGACGATCCGGGGAGGCCGAAATAGGGATGGCGCCATGAAGTGGTCCCTTGTTGCCCTCGTTGCGCTGCTGTGCGCCTTTTTCCTTGCGGATTTGCTGATGAACCGCGTCGCGGAACCGACGCGTCGCGGTGACGGTTCCGCCGTACCTTTTATGCACGCGATGCACGGGGATTCCATCGGGCTCTCGTGCAGCGCCTGCCATACGGGCGCTTATGCCGCTGCCAAGGCTTACCTGCCCTCCAAGGCAGAATGTATGGACTGCCACCGGTTGCCGCTTACCGAGAGCGCCGGTATCGAGGCGCTTGATTCGGCCTTGGCGAAGGCTCCGGAACATCCCTGGTCGAAGAAGTCCTCGTTGCCCGAACACGTGGTGTTCCACCACGGTGTCCACCATAGCGCCGGTGTGGCCTGTGCAGATTGCCACGGCACCGGCTATGGGGCGGACGTTTACGGGGGAGAGCGCTTTGACATGCGGACCTGCTTGGACTGCCACCGCGGAAAGACGTTCAAGGACAAGAATTTTAAGGCTGCGGTGTATTGCGCGGCGTGTCATCGGTAGGGATTATGGGAATGGATCGGCGTGAATTTATCAAGTGGTGTTCCTTGCTGGCCGTGGGCTCGATGCTCGGCGGTTGTCGCAAGCTGCCCTTTGTGGGCGATGCCGCGAAGAAGGACCTGCCCTCGCTCAAGATGTTCGAGGCCGAGGTCCGGCGCGCTATGTCGAAACCTTCGCACAGGATGGAACTGGTGCGCGTCCCGATGCCCGGCCGCCTGAAAACTCCGGGAGCGTCGTTGGAAAACCGATTTGGGATGGCCATCGACCTCGATGCCTGCGACGGATGCGGCAAGTGCATTTTGGCTTGCATCCAAGAAAACAACATCCCGCTAGTGACCGAAGACGAGGCCGCGAAGGGGCGGTTCATGCACTGGATAGAGATGCGAGGCGGCGTGCCGTTCATGTGTGCCCATTGCGGGAATGCCCCTTGTGAACGGGCTTGCCCGACGGGGGCGGCGAACCATACGCCCGACGGCTTGAGTGCCATGATGTACAAACGCTGCACCGGGAGCCGTTACTGTGGCGCGAACTGCCCGGAACATGCGCGCAAGTTCAATTTTAACGATGCGGTGCAGCAGGGTCTTTCGCTGAAGTTCAACGACAAGGTACCCGTTCGCAGTAAGGGTGTCATGGAAAAATGTTCGCTCTGCTTGCACAGGTTACAAGACGACCGCTTGGAAGTCAAGACGGCTGGCGGTGTTTGGCGTGGCCGTGGCGTGAATACGGCTTGTGCCGAGGCCTGCCCCAAGAAAGCTATCGTATTCGGCAACTGGCTCGACCCGGATTCTCCACTCGTGAAGGTGGCGCGCCGCCGCGACTTGTACGCTCCGGCAGACCTTGCGGGCTTTGATCCCTCGATTGTCTACATGATGGGGGGTAAGTAGTGGTCCGTATCCTCTTCATCGTGTTCCTCTGCCTGCTTGCCCCGGGGCTTGTGTCCATGGGGTATTCGCTGTGGCAGGGGCCTGCGGCGTGGTCTGTGGATTCCGGCGTGTTCTGGGGCATGCCCATAAGTCTGTTTGTGTTCTGGATTGGCCTTGCCCACGCGGGAACGCTGATTTCGGCAATTTTCCTCGTTCTCGATGTCAAGATGGAGCGTCGCACATCTATTCTCGCCGAACTTGCGACGCTGTGTGCGTTAGTCGTAGCGGTCATCTTCCCGTTGATGCACCTCGGTGTCATCCAGAATTTTTACATGGTCGCTCCGTACATGGAATCCCGCGGGAGTATGGCCAATGTGTGCTCCCCGCTGGTTTGGGATTTCTGCTGCATCTTGGCTTACGGGCTCTTATCCGTTGTCTATCTAGTTGTCCATGTGCTTGCGGACAAGTCGGCTGTAGCCGCCTCGATTCATCGTCCTTTGGCCTGGCTCCTTTTCCCCATGGTCCTCTGGGTGCATACGATTGTGAGCCTTGATTTCGCGGCAACGTTTGTCCCGGCGTGGCGCGGTGCATTTTTCCCCATTTACTTTATCGTAGGGGCCGTGTTCTCGGGGCTTGCGATGGTGAACATAATGCTCTGTGCCGAGGGCTACCGGATGCGCCAACTGGAAAAACTCATGCTGGTGGGTTCGTGGTTCTTGGGCGCGTTCCTGCTGTGGGACTTTGCTTTGAAGGGCAACTTGAGCGTTACGGTGCTCGTATTCGCGGTTCTGCTCCCGCAACTCATGTTCGTCTCTGCCGTTCGCGAGTCGACGTTAGGCCGTGTTTTGATTTCGTCTTCAATCATTGTCGGGTTGCTCCTGGAGCGTGTTTTCCTCGTCTTCCCGTCGGGCGTGATGGGGTTCGGTTGGGTCGACCTAGGGTTGATTTGTTTTGGCTTCGGCCTGTTCGGTGTAATTTTCCTGGTGGCGCGTCTCAAGCTTTCCCGCGTCATTGAGGGCGAAGAAGTCTTGATGGGTGAGGTGGAAGAAACTGTGCCGAAACGCCCTGCGACGGGCCGGTTCTCCTATTTTGCTCCGCTGACGACTCCCGAATTCAGAATGTTGCGGTTCCCGCTCTTGCTGGGGATTATCGCATGTACATTGTTCTTGGTTTGGGTCGTCGGTTGCTTGGAAGAAAACGGTATCGCATTCTCGGATGCGAATCTTGTTCCACTGACATGCCCCATCATTACGACTGTGGCCGGAATTGTACTTTGCCTGCGTCCGCTGGTGATGCACATCGGCAAAGTCGGCGGTGCTGTGATGGTCGCGTTGGCAGCCCTCTTGGGTGTTTTGGCTGGAATGGTTTACGGGGGTGTAACGTCGGTTCCGTCGGGTGCTGTAGTCAGCAGCACGGGGGATATGCTTGATGTTGGAACTTTGCCCGATTCTACATCCACCTTGGATTCTGTGGCTATAATCCGCACGAAGGCTGTGTTCGAGGCGCGTTGCGCCGGGTGCCATGGTGCCGATGGACGCCTGAACGAGAAGTTTGTTCGTGAATACTATCCGGTCCCACAGAATTTGGACGTTTCCCGCATGGATGCCCTCGGGGAAGATTCTTTGGTGAATGTTATCCTAAATGGCAGGACGAACATGAATCCCTATGCGGGGCGAATCAGCCCGCAGATGGCCCGTGGCTTGGTCCGTTACATGCGTCTGCTCGCGGAAACTCCCGCAGTAGATAATGCTGCTACACAAAACGAGGGAGGTGACGAATGACTCCGCTGATGTCTTCCCTTGCGTGTGTGATGGCCTTGGCCCAAGCGTTTTTCCTGTGGCGCGGGAAAATGCACATTCTTAAAGAAGGTCTGTTGCTGTTTGGGTTCTTCTGCATTTCGTGTGTGTTTACTTTACTTGTAGGCTCGCCGGACGATCCGCAGATTGAACACTATCCGCTGCGCATGCTTGCTCTGTGCCTATGTTTCTCGACCACGTCGTTGCCACGCTACCGCAGGCGTTATCTAGTAATGGCGCAGGCGTTTTGGCTCTGGGTGGAACTGTTCGGCGGCATTGCGCTTGCTTACCGCGGTATTGAATTCGCGTGGGCCCGCTCTCTGGCTATATTCCTGCTGTGTTGCTGCAGTACGCTGCTTTCCCGGATTTCGAAAGAAATGGAATTCTGCCTGATGGTGTTCTGGATTGCCATCTGGATATTGTTCTAGTTACGGATCGAGCAGTTCTCCGCGGAGTACTTCGATGTCGCCGTTGACGAGGCTTACGATATTCGTCGGGTTGATTTCGATATTGCCGCAGTCCACCATCATGTCGACGGAATGCTGGAACGTTTTCCAGAGTTCGTCCACTTCGTAGATGTCTTCTTCGCTTAGCTTTGCTGCTGTGCTAAGTATCGGCTTGTCAAAGTGCTGGAACAGTTCTTTGAAGAAGGGGTGCGTGGGCATACGGATGCCGATTTCGGGGCGCTTGACGTCGAGCCGTCTTGCGATGTGAGGCGCTGCGGGCAAGATAAACGTGTACGGGCCCGGGACGCGGGGCTTCATGATGTTGAATGCGAAGTTGTCGATACGGGCGTAGTCCGTCGCTGCACGGATGTCGGGGACGATGAGCGCCATGAAGAACTTCTTCATCGGCTTTTTGAGGGCATAAAGCTTGTGGATTGCCTTCGGGGATTCCGCGCTGCACCCAATGGCGTAGCCAGACTCGGTCGGGTAGAGGACAAGGGCATCGTCTTCGAGCGCTGCTGCGGCAAGCTTGACGATGCGGGCTTGCGGGTTGTCTGGATGTACTTCAAATCGCATGCTGGAAATGTAGCAAAAAGATGGTAAAAACCCTAGGGTTCGCCACTAGCACTTCGGGATGACCTGCGAGCATTCGAATGCGTTTTTGAAGTGTTCGAACTGCAATGGTCGATGGTAGGCTCTCGTGCTCAAGACATCGAAGCGGCAGGGCTGATCGAATCCTTTGGGGGCGACGTCTTTGCGCGTGTACAAAAAATGACATGCCGTCTGCCATATTTTGTATTGCTTCTTGGCGTTCACTCTCGCTGCTGGGTTCCCTTGCTGGTTGTTCCAGACGGATTTTACCTCCACGAAGACGATTGTTTCCCCTTCGCGGGCAACGATGTCAAGCTCTCCACCGCGGTAGGCGTAGTTGCGGGCGAGGATTTCGTAGCCTTCGCGCTTCAGGTGTTCTGCAGCAAGCGTTTCGATGTAATTGCCTTTGGGCTTGTTCTGCTGCTTGCCTGTTGTTGTCCCGTTTGCGCCATATTGTGCGCTGTACGTCGAGTAGTTCATGTGTCCTCCTTTTTAAAAAGAAGGAACGTGCGGGTTTCGCACGTTCCTCAATAAGATTGTCGTGAGCGCTTTGCGCCCGGTTTACATTACAGTTCCATGCCGAACAGCCGGATTTCCGAGATAGCGAAGTCGTTGCTTTCGGCTTCGAATACGTCATCGAGATAGACCTTGATTTCGCTTGTCTCTATGGCTTGAATGTTCGGATATTGCACGCCCTTGATATTCTCAAGTTTGATTTTCTGCTTGAATCCGTTGTTTGTTTCGATGGTGAGCGTTCTGGGCTTTTTGAATATGCGGAAGCGGTCGCCGTATGGGTCGTCGACGGATTTCTGGTAACCGGTTGCGATGCCGAAATGGGTGACGAGTACGGGGCTGTCGAAGAAAAGCGTGAGAATCGGGTTCTGCGGTTTTTGTGGCATGGTGTAGAGCCATGCGGTGCGCAGGTCGCCGTCTTCTAAGTTCGAAAGCGGGTAACCTTTGGTCTCGTCGCCTTCCATGCTAGTTTGCTCGAAGTTGCCGAGAGCGTCGGACCATTCGAGCTGCTGCATCATGTTGCTCGGCTTGTGCGTGAACATGAGCAGCACAAGGAGGATGATGATAAGCGGGAAAAGCGAAAGTGCGATTGCGGTGAGCTTGAGGCGAATCTTGTTTGCCTGTGAGGGGAAACGCGTGGCCGCATCGGCGAATGAACGCTTGCCAAAGCGCAAGAGTGACTGCTTTTTCGGGAATGCCGATGTGGAACCGTCTTTTTGCGGGAATACCAAATCGCAGGCATCCAGAAATTCCTGCATGTCGTGGAAACGCTCGTTAAGCTTTTTCTTGAGGCACTTGAGGATGAGCTCGGCGAGTCCCGGTGGCATGTCCGGCCTGAACTGCCTCGGGTCGGGGGGCAATTCCTGCACGTGCTTGAGCGCGATTTCGATGGGGCGATTCCCGTTGAAGGGCAGCTTGCCGCATGTCATTTCGTACAAGATAACGCCCATGCTGTAAATGTCGGACTGGATGGTGACTTCGTCGCCGTGGCACTGCTCCGGACTCATGTACTCCGGCGTTCCCATCGTCATGCCTGTCTTGGTGAGGTGCTCCTTTTCCATCTCTTGGATATACGAGATGCCGAAATCCATGATGTACACGCGGTTGTCGTGCGTAATCATGATGTTCGAGGGCTTCACGTCGCGGTGGATGATGTTCTTGGAGTGTGCGTAGAGCAGGCCTCTTGCAATCTGCTTGATGATGATTTCAATGGCTTCAAACGGGAGCTTGTTCTGCTTTTCGAGAATGTCGGCGAGCGAAATTCCCTTGACGTAGGTCATCGCGATGAACAACTGTCCGTTCTGTTCTCCGAAATCGAACACATGGACAACGTTCTGGTGGTCCATCTCCTTCATGGCCTGGGCTTCGAGGTAGAAACGCTGGATGGCTTCGTTGTCGGAGGACTTGTCCAAAACCTTGAGCGCGACTTCGCGTTTCAGCTTTTTGTCGAGCGCCTTATAGACGCAGCCCATGCCGCCCTTGCCGAGCGTGTCGAGGATGTCGTAGTTCTCGTTGAACGGGCGGGGTGCTTTTCCGTCCTGTGCAGATGCTTTCATTTCGCTCTCTTAGAGTAAGTGAGAATCAGTATGGCTATAATATAAAAACCCGCGGCCAAGGCGAGTGGCGCGACGATGTTCAGGATGTCGTCTTTGCGTTCGAGAAACACGTTGAGTAGGGATGCCTGGTTGTAGCGCGACCAGATGATGGCAGAAAGTGCCCTGCCGATTTGTTGCATTTGGTCGAGAGGGACGAGTGCTCCGGCGAGTGCCACTTGCGGAATGATGAGAAGGGGGAGAAATGCGTTCGCTTGCCCCGCGTTTTTGGCGAGGGAACTCACCATGATGCCGATGGCGACCGCAGGGGCGACCGTACAGGCGAATGCAGCGGTTACGAGCGCTACGGAGGGTTGCGTTGCGAGCCGGAATGCACAACATGCGTAGGTTATGCCGATTTGCAGGAGTGCTGCGATAAAAGGGAGCCCCATCTTGGCAGAAACGACTGCGAAAATGCCGGAACCTTTGCGGAATTCACTGGCAAGAATCTTCTTTTCCTGGACAATTTCGCGGATAGAAAGTGAGAGCGCAAACCAGTTGGCGCAAAGAATGAGCGCGAAGGCGGCTATTCCGAGCGGGGTCTGCTTAGAGAAAATTTGCGAAAGCAGGAACCCGATGATGACCGGCTGCAAGAGCATCGCGGCGAGTTTGCCTTTATCGCGGGCCCACTGCTTAGCGGAAAGCCCGAGCGTGTAGAAGAATGAGGCGGGTCGTTTGGTGCGCGGGAAGTAGTAATGCGAGTAGTGCGTGGCTTCGGCGCTTGAAAGTTTTGTCCCGGATTTTTCCCAGCGATCATTTGTTTCATCGTCTAGGTTATTCAAAATTTCTTCGGCATCGTTCGTCTTGAAATATTGGAAAGCGCCTTGCGTGGTGCCAAAGAATCCTTGACGGCCCCTGTGCAAAAGCAGGACCTTGTTCGCGATGCGCAACGCCTCGTAGCTGTGCGTTGTGAGGATGACTGTGTGGCCGAGGAACGCGAGTTGCTTGAGGTGGTTGCAGAGAATCTTGGAGTTGTAGGGGTCGAGGCCGGAAAGTGGCTCGTCAAGCAGGATAAGTCCCGGGGTTCCCATGAGTTCCTGGGCGAGGGCGGCGCGGCGGGCCTCGCCGCCGCTGAGCGTCGCGACACGGTTATCGAGTCGCGCGCTCAGCCCGAAAAGTTCCGCGAACTTTTCGAGCCGCCCCTGGGCTTTTTCGCGGAAATCTTTCTTGTCCATCGAAACGCGGCCCCCGTTCACGAGCGTCTCGCGGACGGTCAGGTCTTTGCGGAGTTCCGGGTCTTGCGGGAGAATCGCGATCCTCTGCCTTACGTCTTTATTCCTGTAGTCAATTCCGCCGATACGTACTTCTGAGCCTTTCTGTGTGCGATGCAAGCCTTCGAGCAGCCGGAGCAGTGTTGACTTTCCTTGTCCGGATTGCCCGATGATGGCGAGAATTTCACCGGCAGGTAAATCGAAATTGATATCCTTGAGCAACGTTTTTTTGCCGGCACGGACTTCAAGATCCTTCACGTGAACATCGTAGCCGACGGGCGCTTTTTGTGAATAAAGTATTCCGTCCCTGTAAGATATGTCGCTCCAGGGAAATCTTACGTGCTCGCCGTTCTTGAGCGTAATGCGCTTGAGCCTTTTTCCTGTCTCGTCGGTGACGGAATGGGGCAGGAGGAGTTCCCCTTCGCCGTTTGCGACGCGTACCTTCGTCTTTTCGAAGCGGTTCTCGCTTTCGCCGAGAGGGACCGTTTCCCAATTTTCCGAAAGTTGCGCTTGCAGCGGGATGTCGTTCAGTTCCAGCACGATGAGCGAAAGTCGCCCGTCTTTCATGATGGCGCGGAGCTGATGCGGCCCGATGTGGATGACGTCACCGTCGTTGATTTCGGCCTCGTCAATCGGGGCGTCGTTCAGTTCGGTGATGCTGTTCTGCGTGAGGTTCTTGAGGAACCACTTGCCTTCGCGGTATTCAATGACGGCATGTTGGCGCGAGACGAGCATATCCTGGATGCACAGGGAATTTTCCTGCTTGCGCCCGATGGTGAACGGGACTTCCGGATCCGGGTATGCAATCTGGAACGCTTCGGTCATGTGCGCCCCGTGCTATTTCAGGGATTGCAGTCCGCGCTTGAATCTTTCGCAAGCCTGTTGCAGAGTGCTGTCGCTAGCCGCATAGGAGAAACGGACACAGTTGTCGTCGCCGAATGCGGCTCCCGGCACGATGGCGAGCCCCTCGGATTCGAGGAGGTAGGAGCAGAGTTCGACGGAACCACCGATAACCTTGCCGCTCGGCGTGGACTTGCCGTAGAACGCGCTCACGGGGGCGAACAGGTAGAACGCTCCTTCGGGGGCTCGCACGGGTTCGGGCACGATTTCGCTGACCTGGGAAACCATGTAGTCCCTGCGGCGCTTGAAGGCGGCGAGCATTTCGTTCACGTGGCTCTTGTTCATTTGCAGGGCTGCGAGTGCTGCGTACTGCGCGACGTTGCTCGGATGGTGCGTCGCCTGTCCTTGGATTTTTCCGATAATCTTCGCGATGGGGGCGGGTGCCGCGTCGTAGCCAATGCGCCAACCGGTCATGCAATGCGACTTGGAAAATCCGTTCACGACGATGGTGCGTTCCGGCATGCCGGGGAATGCGGCAGCGGAGTAAAATTCCGTATTGTAGACAAAGTATTCGTACACTTCGTCCGAGATGCAGTAGATGTCCTGCTCGACGATGACTTCGGCGAGCCCTGCCAGTTCCTGCTTTGTGTACGTGGCCCCAGTCGGGTTGCACGGGTTGTTCAGAATGATGGCCTTTGTCTTGTCGGTGCAGGCGTTGCGCAGCGATTCGGGGCTGAGCTTGAACCCGCTTTCGATCGTCGTGTTCACGATGACGGGGGTACCACCGAGCCACTTGACAAGTTCGGGATAGGTGACCCAGTAAGGGGCGGGAATGATGATTTCATCGCCAGGGTTGATGAGTGCTGCGAGCGCGTTGAATATGGCGTGCTTTGCACCGCTGGTCATGATGATTTGCGACGGCTCGTATTCAATGGCGTTTTCGGTGCGGAGCTTGTTTGCCACGGCCTCGCGGACTTCGAGAATGCCCACGGGGGCGGTATAGCGTGTCTTGCCGTCGTTTATGGCCTTGCATGCGGCTTCGCGGATGGGTTCCGGTGTCGGGAAGTCCGGTTCTCCGGCTCCGAGGCTGACGACGTCCTTGCCGTCGGCTATCATTTGTTTGGCCATCGTGTCGATGGCGACGGTGAGGGAGGCGGCGATGTTCTGGGTTCGGGTAGAAATGGGTTTAGTCATGTTTCAATTGTTTCTTGCGAATTCTGTAGTTGTCTAGCGCCCCGGCAATCAGCGGGAATATGGTGAGCTGGGCGGCGAAAATGCAGAGGAGCCCGATGAGCGAGAGTACGCCAATGCTCTTAAGCCCTGGATGCGACGAGATAAGCAGCCCGTAGGTGCCGACAAGGCTTGCCATCTGCGAAATCACGATTCCCGTAAACTTGCGTTGGAGTACGATAAGTGCAGTGCCGCCCTGTTTTTCGTAGAACGAGGCCCAAAGTTGCAGGGAACCGTCGACACTGGCTCCGATGAGTATCACGAAGGCGATGGCGCTGTATATGGAAATTTCGATGTTCAGGAACTTGAGGGTAATGAGGAGCCAGCTCATGGCAAAACACGAAGGAAGGACGGTGAATGTCGCTCGACTTAAGTTGTTGTAGAAAACCAGGAGCAGGAAAAATACGATGATGCAACTGAAGATGATGGATTTGTACAGGTTCGGGAAAATTTTGTCTAAAATGGTGGCGCGGAGAATGGGCGTGCCGCTCATTTTCAGGGAACCGTCAATGACTCCATCGAAATTCTTGAGGTCTTTTACAAGTCGGCGACATTCCAGACCGTTGTTCGGATCGATGTTGGGGAAGATAAACGCGAATACGCCTAGGTTTCCTTCGTTGTCGCTGAATTTCTGGCGAAGGGCTTGCGTGAATTCGGTCTCTTCGAAGGAATGAACGTTGAGACTTTGGGTGATTCTTTGCAGTGTTTCTTTTTCCGGAGGTGTCAACTTTTCGACGATGATGTTGTCCGAAATCATGGATTCGAGTTTTTCCAACTTGGTCCTCTTTTCGGGTTGCAACGTCGGGGAAATCTGCGAAAGCGTAAGAACTTTGTCGATTGTCTTTGCCAGCCCCTTTTTCTTGAGCCTCTGGAAGTTGTTTACAAGCGAATCACCTGCCTTGGCATTGGGAAGTTGTACGATGATGGGGTCGTACTGCGGGAATTCGGTCTCTGCAACAAGGGAGTCTGCCGTGGATTTTTTGTGCTGGAGTTCGGTCCGGCTAAAATCGTAGAACACGCGGAGGCTTGTTCCGCCAAAGAACAATGCGACGAGGCTAATGACAACGACGGCCGTCAGTACGATTGAGTTTGTCTTGAATGAAACGAGCGTAAAACGGTAGTTGTACTTGAAGTTAAACTTGGGAATCTTGAACGGACGCTTTTTCTGAAGTATGCGCAAAAGAGCTGCGACAAGGACGGAGCAGACTGCCCAGTTCAGTAAGCAGCCGATCGCGCCCAGTACACCGAGTTCCTTGATGCCGGCAAGCGGGATAAACGTGAGACCAGCGAAAAGCAAAGCGAGCATCAGGGCGGTCGCTGCGGTAGAGGGACCAATCCCGAGAATGGCGCTCTCGATGCAGAGGTCGGGACTCAGGTTGTGGGCGCGTTCCTTGAAGTAGCGGGTGAGGATGTGTGTGATAATTTGGCTTGCAAGGCCCGGCAGGAGCAGTACGAGTACGAGCGAGAAAAGATTGATACGCCCGTAAAGGATTTGTGCGATGGACAGGACTAGCAGGAGCGGAATTCCGATGGGGATTGCCGATATAAGAATGAGTTGCGGTTGCTTACGGAAATTGATGACGAGGAGGATGAGGATGAGAAGAGCCATGATCTTCCCGGCGTTCTTGGCTTCGGGGAGGATGGCACGCCCTGTCTGGATGACGTCGTATGCCTTACCTGTGTAGTAAACCTCGATTCCCTTTGAACCAACGGTGTTCTCGATGCACTTCCGGACGGTCGAGACGAGTTCGCGGCTGGCGTAGAGGTCGGCTATCGAGTGGGTCGGATAAATATCGATAATGCGGACCGTACCATCGTTGTTGGAGTGGCTGCGGCGGAGCCTGTCAAAGTATTTGCTCTCGATGTCTTCCAGGTGGAAGTTTGCAAATGCACTTGTCTCGGAACTGTCTTGCGTTACAGCGGAGTCTTGTGCTTGTGCTGTGTCCGTCAGATCGACAAAAATCGGGTTGTGTTGGAGAATGTTGGCTTTGCGTAGAGCCTCGACTCGGTTGATAATCGTGTCCAAGTCGTCGTTGTTGATGTAGAAGAACTTGTATTTCTCGTAGAAGTTGATGTCTGTTTCGAACTCGACAAAGTGGATGATATCCTTGTACGTCATGAGTTGGTTCGCAACGTTTTTCGCCAAGGTGTAGTTGGCGAGGCTGTCGTCGGACCGGAGTACGACGGTAAGGCTTCCGAGCCCTCCGAAAGACTTCTCGATGGACTCGATGGCTTGGCTTACCGTATCCTCTTTTTCCAGAATGTCCTGGAGCTGCAATTCCCATCTCAAGTTCGAAATGAAATAGGGGCAGAGACAAAGGACGAGAGCCGTTACGGCAATGACCGCTTTCGGAAATCTTGATATATGTCGAATTAATTTTGCAAGGAAGGAAAACATCGACAATAATATAATTATAAATTGTAGTCGAAATGTTGCGTTTTTTCGGTAAATTTGGCTTCTCTAGTGTGTTGAAGATTTTCGCATTGGTGCTTGCGTTGTCTGCTCTTGTAACCATGCCTGTTTTTGCAGAAGAGGCAAAAACGGAGGAGTCGGATGGTTCTAATCCATTTGCCTGGACATTGGATAACGTGATGCAACCCGTTTTCAATGCCGCTATTTGGCCTATTTCGCTCCCGCTCCATTATGCTTTTGACAACGGGGTCATTGAAACTTTCCAGAACCTCATTACATTTGGTGAAAAACGAAATATCTTCATTTATCCGGTGTTTAATCTCAAGCCCGGTTCTTCGACGTTGCTTGGGTTCTGCTACCGCCATCGTGGAATGCTCCTGGAACACGATTATTATGCGTTGAGTACAAATTTTTACGCAAATGGTGATCTTTATTTTAATACCCGTTACAGCAAGCATGGCGTGTTTGGTATTCCCGTATCTCTTGGGACGAAATTCGTGATGGATATGGATCGGGATGCCTCGTTTACCCGGCCGGGAACGTGGAGGTCGTATGTGCAACCGGATTCCTCGTACAGGGTAGAAGGAAGTGTCGGTTTCCCGCTGAATTCCTCCGGAACGCTTTCAATGAGCCTGAGTGGTGGTATGAAGTACGTGGATGCCAGTGTTCCCAATGTGGCTCAGGACAGTATCTATATCGGTGACGATTTCATTATTCAAGATCGGGGCCTTTACCAAAAACATTTCCAGTATCCTCTCGGCGTCCAGATTTCATTTGATAATTTGGACTTCCCTTATGCGCCGTCGAAGGGCTATAAAATTGTGTTGAGTGGAGATTACATATTTGTCAAAAAGTACAAAGGAGTCCGGTACGATGAATTAGGACTGGAAGAAGATTACGAAGGTCAAGTCCTGAAAGACGGTGGCTTGAACCACGATTACATAAGTAGCGAATTAATCTTCCAGAAGTATTTTTATTTTGGCAAGGCGCAACAATATGTGATGTCGGCGAGCGAGGGGCGTAAGAACAGGCGGTTCTATACGGATTTCTCCTGGAATGAAGCTGCTCGCGTATGGAGCCCCGGAAACGTGAAGGAGAATTTGCTGGAACGTCGTGTGATTGCTTTGCAGTACAGGCTTGTTTCCATTCACGAAATGGAAGAGGGTGGAGCCCCGTTCAATGCTTACCCGACTCTGAACGCCCGATTCCCGTTGCGTGGCTACGGCGGCTTTCTTATGGCCAAGAATTTGATGGGCTTGAGTGCGGAATACCGTTGGCCGGTGGACCGCTATGTGGACGGCGTCATTTTTGACGAATATGCCCTTTTTTCCGACGAAATCAACGACTGGTCGTTCGACAGATTCCTGAATTCGTGGGGCTTCGGTGTTCGTGTGCGTAGGCCGGATATGTATTTCTTCCGCCTGCAATTCGGTTTCCACGGAATTCAGGGCATCAAACTGGTGTTGACGGTTTCGCCGGAATTTAAGTAAAATGCGGATAGCCGTCCTTGAGACTTTCGTCGTAGTGGGCGCGTTCACCACCGATGAATTTTGGGCGCGTGCGCGCTGCAATTAGGATTGCTTTGCCGATATGCGTTAGCTGCATGTGAACCGGTACCGCGACTTCTTTCAAATGCATGCCAATAAGCGTTCCACCGATGTCTAGCCCGGCATCTGCCTTGATATGTTCGATGGCGACCGGATGCTCGAAGGCGCTGTAGCAGGCTGTCGCAAAAGAACCGCCCGCCTTGGGCTGCGGAACCACGTTCACGATTTCGGCAAACGGGACAGCCGCGCGCTCGATGATGATGGCTCGGTTCAAGTGCTCGCAGCACTGTGCCGCGATGTAGATGCCGAGCGGCTTGAAAACGGACTGCAATCCTTCGAAAATGGCCTTGCCGACTTCGGGCACGGAGTGGCTGCCGATGTCGTTTCCGAGCGTGGAACTCGTGCTGCAACCGATAACCACGATGTTCCCTGCGGAAAGTCGTGCCTTTTCTACAAGTTCCTTAGCGGCGTTCATCGCGTCGTTACGAATCTGTTCGACAACGTTCTTGTCGTCTATTTCGTATGTAATGCCTGCCATAATTCCTACCTTTTTACACTTAAAAGATAGATTTTTCTATATAGCCAGCAAGTGCCGAATTATATATTTTTCGGTTAGGAACAGGTGTTTTGTAAGGTTTAAAATGATTCCGACGATACGATATTTGTTGCCCGTGCTTTTTTTTGTTATGAATGCCGCAGTGTTCGCTGACGACAAATGTATCTCTGTTGAAAATAGTGATTCCAAAGCGGACCCTCCTAGCGAATGGGTTTCTGTCGGGAATGAATGGATGACGGTGAACGGGAGAAAGATTAAACTCAGGGTAAGGAAAAACGAACATGAAACTGATTTCAAAGGCAATCCCCTCGTAAAGTTTGTCAAAACAGATGATGATAATGTCTGGATAGATTCGACAATCTTTTTTGATGGATCCTATTCTGTGATGGAACTTAATAATATAACGAACATCACAAAAGAAAAGAAGTCGAATGGTGTTGTTTGGCATATGGTTTATAACAAAAAAAACGAACTTGTTGGTGAGTATATTACCGGCCTAAAGGAAGATGATCTGTTTGGGCCTAATGGAGAATTTGATCCGAAGCTATATAGCACTTACGAAATTCGGGGAGATACAATTTTTCTGACTCCTCGTAAAGATGCTGGTGGATGGATTGACTAAAAAAGCCGAGTGAGTTCATCTCATCCGGCTTTGAAAATTTTGTCGTTTTGACTCAGATTTCGAGCAACTCTCTCGTCTCTCGTCTGTAGGCCGAAGGCCGTTCTCTCGTCTAATTTATTCCCACTCAATAGTACCAGGCGGCTTGTGCGTCACGTCGTACCACAGCGAGCCAGCGCCTTCGACTTCGAACTTGCGCCAAAGTCCGGCGAGCATTCCCTGGTCGATTTCGGCGAAGTTTGCGGTCATGGCTTCGGTGGAGTTCACCGGGCGCATCACGATGCAGGGCTTGTTCGCCGTGCGGAGCGGAACGAGGACGACCGGCATCTGCCAAATCTTTTCGTACAGGTCGTTTGCCTGCAGGAATTCGGTGCAGATGTTGTCGAACTTGCGGAGCGTATCGAAGTTTTCGCGGGTGGCGAATTGTTCGACGAGCTTCGGATCCTCATCAGCCACGCTACCAATCTGGTAAATTACGCGGTTGATGGCCTTGAAGCGGTTGGCAAGTTCGGTAGAGAACTTTTCGCAGTCCTTCCAGGAAAGGCCCGGAGTGGTGATGAGGAACGGCTGTGCGTAAGTACGGCCGTCGCCCTGGACGCCCACGCTCTTGATGGGGAGCAGGCGGCCTGCAATGTTGTTCGCCTTCAGGTAGTCGGCGAGCGACTGACCGGCGGTGTCCTTCACGTCTTCAAACTTCACCATGTCATTGGCGAGCACACCGTCGCTGCAGAGCAAGCGCACGCCGAGGCCCGGACCCGGGAACGGGTGGCGCCACACGAGGTTGTGCGGGATGCCGAGTTCTTCGCCGAGGGCGCGGACTTCGTCCTTGTACAGGTCGGCGAGCGGTTCGAGCACGAGGCCCTTTTCCATGAGGTCCAAGACTTCCTGGACGCGGTTGTGGTGGGTCTTGATTTTGTCGGCATTCTTGGTGCCGCCGCTTTCGATGGTGTCGGGGTAGATGGTGCCCTGTGCCATCATCCACTGGTTCGGATCGAGGTTGAGCTTCGCCATTTCCTCGTCCTTCACCGTCAGGAATTCCTTGCCGATAATGCCGCGCTTGGTTTCCGGCGCAGTCACGCCCTTGAGCTTTGCAAGGAAGTGTTCGCTAGCGTCGCGGACCTTCAGGTTGTTCATGCCTTCCTTCGTGAGAAAGTCCATAATCTTCTGGGATTCGCCGAGGCGCATCATGCCGTTGTCCACGTGCAGGCCCAAAACCTTTTCCGGCCCGAGTACGCGGTTCAGGAGCACGAATGCTACGGTAGAGTCCACGCCGCCAGACACGAGCAGGAACACCTTGCGGTCCTTGACCTGGTCCTTGATGCGCTGCGTGATGAGCGGCAGGTAGCTCTTCATGTTCCAGGTCTTCTTCGCACCGGTGAAGTCGATGAAGTTTTCGAGCAACTTCATGCCGAACTTGCTGTGCGTGACTTCCGGGTGGAACTGGATGCCGAAAATCTGGCGCTCGGGGCGGTCGCTATCGAATGCAACGGCGGCGATTTCGCAGTCCTTGGTGCTGGCCACGATCTTGTAGCCTTCCGGGAGCTTGGTGACCTGGTCGCCGTGGCTCATCCACATGGGGGAGGCCTTCGGGAGGTCCTTCAAAATTGGGCACTTCTCGTCGCCCACGATGAGGTCGGCGATGCCGTATTCCTTGACCTTGCCCGGTTCCACATGACCGCCCAGCTGCTGGGCGATGAGCTGGTGACCGTAGCAAATGCCGAGCTTCGGCACGGGGAGGTCCAAAATTTCGGGATTGTATTCCGGGGCGTCGGCCGCGTACACGCTGGAGGGGCCGCCACTGTAGATGATGCCCTTCACGCCTTCCAGTTCAGAAACCGGGGCGGCGGGGGAGTGAATTTCGGTAAACACGCCCAAACGGCGCACGCGGTTAGCAATCAGGTGGGCGTACTGCCCGCCAAAGTCCAAAACGGCAATCGTATCAACGTTTTTCATATTCCCCAAAAATAGAAAAAAATAGCCCAAATCATTATTTGGGCCCGTTTTTAGGGCTAATATGGCGGAAAAATAATAAAAAATGATGTGCGAGGGCTGACGCAAAATCAAATTCGGGGGGCGGAAAATTGTAGGAAAAGAAAAAAGAACAAATTAACGAATTTTAAAATATGTAAGCAAAATGAAAGAAATAAATACGAATTTTCTGTTGTTCAGATTCTATATTGAATAAAGTAATGCATAGTTTGTGTGTTACAAATAAAGGAAAGAGAAGATATGAGAGATATATTTACTATCTTGGTTGTTGGCTGCATAGGCGCCAACGCCGCGGTTAATCATTACGACCTTCTTGGTCGCCGCGGGAGTGAAATGAACTCCCCGATGGTCTACAAGGACATTGATTATACAAAACTCAAAAAAAACGAACAGCAGAAGGAAAGTACACCTCCTGGTGTTCGTGCTTTGCAGAGGACTGGCATGCCAAGCAATGTTTCTGCAATTGAAGGCATCCATCAGACGCTTTATTTTGATAATGACTCGGATCCTAATGGTGCAAAGATATATTACTTAAAGAAGTATTACACAAACGGCTCTAATGATGGTGGTGAATGGTTCTGCCATTTTAAGCAACCATGGAATCATCATCGTCGCGAGTTCTCGGATTATCTGAACTCTTTGAATAGCGTGTTTATTTCTACATATGAACAAACGGCTTCATCATCAAACTTTTTTTATGGAAACTCGACGAATATAAGTTCGAATATATATACGGTAAGTTCGTCAAGCTATTCGTTTAATAACAATGTACATCCTTCGCCGTATGATGATGGTCACAACATAACGTATGTTCCAATGACGAATGTTTTAAATAAGTCTGGACGTAAGACTGTAAATTGGATTAACAATTACCCGAGATCAACGGATTATGGAACAATCTCGGATGTGGGTGTTTATGTTGTCGGCAATGGCTTTCCTGCAAAGCTGGATTCAAAAAGTGTGCCCTATATCCCGTATACGGCTACTTTCAATATGAATCCGTCTCCTGAAGAAGAAATGATTGTGTCGAGAATGTATAAAACTATTAGTGAAACCTCGAAACGTTCTGTGATTTATGTTGGAAAGGATTTGCCGACTTCTCCTGCTTCGCGGGTCCCGCAGGTGTATATAGGGGTTCATCAATCTACAGGGTATTCGTCCACCTATTATTCTGATGCTAGGGATTTGGACAATTACATCTATGATAATAGAACGATAGAAATTGCGGCCGCTGGAAATTATGTAGGAGGTTCGTATGGGACGACTTATCTATCCTCGGTTGCTCATGCTGCCAATGCGATTACAGTGGGGGCTGTCGACCCGACAAGTGAGTGGCTTGCCCCTTATACGTCAACTCACAATCCGTCTTACGATGCGGATAAACCTGAAGTTTACAACTTCTCGCATTTCTATTTTACTCCTGGTAAAAAAAGAACGTATAAAACGCCTTTTAATCCTTCCTATCAGGGTGTTTTTTTGCCGTATTATGATGGGACAGAAATGGCTGCGGCATATACGGCTTCAATGGTTTCTGATTTGTTGGCCATTAATTCTTTCTATCGTTGGCATCCTGAAGTGGTTAAGGCTTTGTTGCTGACTTCTAGCCAATATGATTTGGTTTACCCCAACCGTCAGGCTCCTCATTATAGGGCGTTGGTCTTTGATTATGATTCGGATGATGATCAGTATAGTTACTCGCACTATTCTCGTTTTTGGAATGGGAGTATGAGCAAACTTAAAACTAGAACTGTAAATGGGAAACCGGAAATTTGGTTTAGCGTAAAAACGACTCAAGCAAATGCGAATGAGGATAAACTTTATACTGCTGCGATCTCTTGGCTGAGTAGTGGTACTGATATTGCAACTTTGGGACGTGTCCCGCAAGATTTTGATTTGTATGTTTATGAAAGTACAAATGGTAATATAAATAGCGTTAACCTAAATAAACCTTCGTATGCACATTCGTGTACTGGATCAAATCCCTATGAAAAGATTTCGTTTCCATCGAGATCGCCTTATTTGATTTTTAGAATTGCTCTTGATCGTGAAGATGATGGTTCTGAAAACAAGGGGCAAGTCGTTTTGGGCTTTGACTTGGCGATGTTGCTAGATGATTGGTTGCCTGCCAGCTTGAGATAATTTTTTAGGGAACAGCATTTGGCTGTTCCCTTTTCTTTTTTTTGTAACGAAACCGGAATTTACTCCGCGGAACTCATTTCGCGCGCAAGCTCAATCAAGGTCTGCACGCCGAAGCCGGTTGCACCGTACTCGGTGTATTTCCACTTCTTGTCTACGAAGGCGGTTCCCGCGATGTCCCAATGGGCCCAGGCGGTGTTCTCGGGCACGAATTCCTGCAAGAAGAGAGCTGCAGAGATGGCTCCTGCGTCACTTCCGGTGTTCTTGAGGTCTGCAAACTTGTCTTTGAGTGCGTCGGCATATTCTTCTTCGAGCGGCATGCTCCAGAACTTTTCGCAGCAGGCCTCACCGCAGTTGATGACCTTGAGTCCGAGGTCATCGTCGTTGCTGAAGAAGCCGGCGACGGCGTAGCCGAGGGCGCGGACCATGGCGCCTGTGAGGGTGGCGAGGTCCACGATGTGCGTTGCTCCGATTTCGCCCGCTTCGGCAAGTCCGTCGGAGAGAACCAGGCGGCCTTCGGCGTCTGTGTTGTCGACCATGACGGTCTTGCCGTTCTTGGCCTTGAAAATGTCGCCCGGCAGTACGGACTTGTTGCCGATGGCGTTCTCGGCGAGGCAGCAGACGGCGCTCACGTGGATGGGGAGTTTGAGTGTTGCGATGGCCTGGATGGCGGCAAGTGCGGTGGCCGCACCGCTCATGTCGCTAATCATCTCGGGCATGGATTTGGGCGGTTTCAGACAAAGTCCGCCGGTGTCGAACGTGAGGCCCTTGCCGACGATGACGAGGTGGTCCTTGGACGTGCGCTTGGCTGGCTTGTAGTCGAGCGTAATCATGTAGGGCTCGCGGGAACTGCCCTTGCCGACGGTTACGTGGCCCATGAAACCTTCTTTTTCAAGTTGCTTCATGTCGCGCACCTTGATGGAAAGCCCCGGCGTGTACTTGGCAATCGTCTTTGCGTTCTCGACGAATTCGGCGGGGTAGAGGTCGGCCGCACAAGTGTTGATGAGGTTCTTCGCGAGGGTTACCGCCTTCTGTTCGACGGCGACTTCCTCGGCGATTTTCTTGAATGCCGCGACGTGTTCACCGGCGACGATTTCGTAGGTGACTTGGAAATTCGGCTTTTGCTTGCTCTTGTAGGCATCGAACTTGTAGTTCGCGTAATGCAGACCGTGGACGATGGCCTTGAACTGTTCGTCGGCGGCGTCGGCGAGGAAGATGCTCACGCAGGGAATCTGCTTTTTCATGGCGCGGCCGGCGAGGCGGTAGGCAGCCATGCGCAGGTGGTCGAGGTTAGAAAGCCCGCGTTCCTTGGCGGCGTCGACAAACAGGGTGTTGTCCCCGTCGATTTCCAGGAGTTCGAGATCTTCGAAGGGGCCATCCTTCATGCCTTCGAGGACGGATTCCACTTGGGCGCTACCGGCTTCGGTAAGCACCTTGGAAAATTGGACGGACTGCTTGACAAAAAATAGAGCGTAGGCCTTGTTTTCTTGGGCCTTTGCGGATTCGGAAGAAATAATATTGAGTTTCATACATCAAAAATTTAGAATAAAAGTGTGTTCAGGGCGTGTTTTAGCGGTGCAGAGTCGCTTTTTTTGTTTGATAATTGCTATAATAATCATGTGTAATAAAAATGGAGTGAATTATGAACATAAAAATCAAGTCCATTGTAACCATGCTTTCTTTATCCGCGCTCGCATTTGCCGCTGAACCGGCGGCACCGACTGCGGTCCGCGCCGCCGATGCTGCTGCTCCCGTGGCTCAAGCCCCTGCTGCAGCTCCCGCTGCCGAAGCCGCACCCGCGGCTGCTCCTGCCCCCGAGGCGCAGGCCCCTGCCGCCCCGGCCGAAGAACCCGCTGTTGAACCGGTTGCTCCGATGGCCGTCCGCGCCGCCGATGCTGCCGCTCCCGTCGCCGAAGCTCCTGCTCCGGCAGAACCGGCCCCCGTGGCCGCTGCCCCCGCTCCTACGCAGCAGCGCCGTATTGACCCCGACACGCTCCAGCCGGCAGTTGTCTACCGCACCACCACCGTTCCTGTCAAGACGGTCTATGTAGCCGAAAGGTCTAGCGACGATACGGTCGCGCTTGACGAACTCCGCGGCCTTGTTCCCCTGAGATTCGCCATTGGTGCCCAGGCTTTCCTCGGTGGGTATTTCCTGAACGATTACGCCTATTACGATAACTCCTTTAGCGATTACACTTGGCGCGTCGGTCTTTCGTCTGTCTTGCCGTTGAACAAGTACACGGTGGCCTTGAAGCTCGGTGTCCTCTACGAACAGAGCTTGGCTAGCGGCACGCTGCACTACGACGACCGCAATGCACGTACCGTGACGGTCTACAACCTGGATTTCAAACAGCGCAAGATCGATGTCCCGGTGCTGTTCTCTTTCAAGGCGCCTTATTCCGGCCTTATGTTCGATCTGGGTCTCCAGGCGTCTTTCGCTGTGTATGACAAGTTCAAACTTTCTACTGCACAAGAAGGTGGAAGAAAGCATTCGGAACGAATCGACATGCTCGACGAAGGCTATCGCAAAAAGATGGGCTGGGACCTGGTGTTCGGTATCGAATACTGGGCTAACAAGCACATTGCCTTGGATGTCCGCTTTGAAGGTGGCTTCTCCGACCTGTATGATTCCTTCAACGACGATGTCATCAAGCTGAGCGACCTCTCGTCGTCTGCATTCCTCATAGGTTTTTCTTACTACCTGTAATAGATGCTCCTTCCTATAGTTGCTGTTGTTCTTGGCCTTGCCGTCCTGGTCTGGAGCGCGGATAAATTTGTGGATGGCGCTGTGGGCGTGGCTCGTTTCTTTGGAATGAGCACGCTCCTTATCGGGATGGTTATCGTCGGCTTCGGGACTTCTGCTCCGGAAATGGTCGTTTCGGCCTTGTCGGCGATGGAAAACGCGCCTGAACTCGCCCTAGGTAACGCTTACGGCAGCAACATTGCAAATATCGCTCTTATTCTCGGTGTTACGGCACTGATTTCTCCGGTCATCGTCAAACGCGACGCCTTGAAGCGCGATGTCCCGATTCTAATCGGGGTGACGGTTGTTGCCATCATTGAGGCAGCGGACGGCTCCATCAGCCGTTTGGATGGCATTGTGCTGCTTCTGCTTTTTGCAGGAATCATGGGTTTCAACATTTGGAGCGAACTTCGTGCGAAAAAGAAGGCTTCTGCACTGGAGAAGGAAGCCGAAGACGGTGATGAATCCGGGAAGGCTTCGCTGCCGAAATCCGTTGCCGGGCTTTTGCTCGGCCTCACTTTGCTCGTTCTGAGTTCGAGGTGCCTTGTCTGGGGTGCTGTGGAAATTGCGCAGGCTCTGGGTGTGAGCGACCTTCTCATCGGCCTTACCATTGTGGCCGTGGGGACCTCCTTGCCGGAACTGGCGAGCTCCATTGCCGCTGCCCGCAAGGGCGAAAATGATTTGGCTTTCGGCAATATCGTCGGGTCTAACTTGTTCAACACGCTCACGGTCGTGGGTATTGCGTCGACGATTTCGCCGATGCGTACGGTCAACCCGCTGGTGTTCAGCCGCGACCTGCCCGTGGTGGCCGTGCTGACGGTGCTGCTGCTATTGTTCGGGCTGCCGGTGCGCAAGAAGCGCCTGGATGCGAACGGACTGCGAATCGGTCGAATCAACCGCCTTGAAGGCTCGACCTTCCTCGCCATATATGTTGGGTACATCGGATTCCTGATTGCGCAAGCGATGTAAGGCACGAGGTGCGAGGCTCGAGCTATGAGCAATGAGCCGTGAGGATGCTGCTGGAGATTGCTTCAGGGCTCCGCCCTTCGCAATGACAACCAAGGCGAATGCTACGCCAAAACGCTTGCGTTTCGGCATGGCTGAGCCGACGAGTCATGCGCCTGCGAATGACAATTTTTCCCTGCCCCTTAACTAAGGCTAGTGCATAAGAATCGCGCATTTCGTGCGTCAATAACAGACGGCGAAGCCGTGACATTTTTCTCTAGATTCTAGCCCCTAGATCCTAGCCCCTATTCCCTCTATACAAATTATATGTCTTCCCCGCGAAGGCGGGGACATCCTTCTCCTCAGAACAAGAGGAGATGCCCGCCATGCTTCGGCAGAGCCCAGCACAAGAAGCGGGTATGAATTTTCCTGAGCCTCGAACCTCGAGCCTGGAACCTAAACCGGTGGGAAAAACAGGTGCGCAATTGCGATGGCTGCTATCGCGCCGACTGCGTCCGCTTAACTTAACTATAGCCTTAAACAGCGGCAAGCTTGACTTGTCATCTGCTTTGAAGGCGTTTGTTAGGCGATTATATTCCAAACCTACCAAAGTTCTTCATTAAACTATCTACATAATTCAGGCTAGATAAATAAGCAGGTCTATTCTTTTTTATCTCGTCGACTTCTAATTGTGTTGGATTTTTTTTTGGTAACCGTAAAACATCATGTGTAATATATTTTTTCACCATAGGATTAATTGTTACTGAAATAAATCTTCCAAAAATATATGCGCGAACATTATTTGAAGCAATAACTAAGATTCTCTTATTATATAAACTTGTGAATTCTGTACTTTCATAAGGAACTTCAATTACATCTTTACCTTGAAGAAAAAATTCTCTTAACAAATAAATATCTGGTAATG
>Ga0310690_10002710_pt1 | contig 28206 bp, 26 predicted proteins | sample AusTroGonzalo_MG_2_FD_207661 | JGI IMG/M metagenome (GOLD analysis project Ga0310690, IMG submission 207661) | Bovine rumen microbial communities from tropical cattle in Woodstock, Queensland, Australia - Gonzalo_04 (v2) (version 2) | ecosystem: Host-associated > Mammals > Digestive system >...
GTGTGAAGGTGAACGAGGAGTTTGCCGATGCCAATGATTGGAACAGCATCCAGCTGAAAGAAGGTGACAAAATAGACTTCCTCTACTTTATGGGAGGAGGCTCGTTGTAAAATTGAAAAGTTTAAAAATTGAAGAATTGAAGTAGCCATGCGGTGCGTTAGCCCAGAACTTCAATTTTTCAATCCTTCAATTCTTTAATTCTTATATAATATGATAGATTTTACAGAAGAACAGATACAACGCTACTCGCGACATATCCTGTTGCAGGATGTGGGCGTTGAGGGACAAGAAAAAATAATGAACGCACGCGTGCTCGTGGTGGGTGCTGGCGGTTTGGGAGCTCCAGTGAGTCTCTATCTGGCTGCTGCAGGCATCGGACGCATCGGCATCGTGGATGCGGATGTGGTCGATTTGAGCAACCTGCAGCGACAGGTGATTCACTTCACCAAAGACGTGGGCGTGCCCAAAGTGAAGAGTGCTGAGGAGAAGATCAAGGCCATCAACCCCGATGTGCAAGTAGATACCTACTACGAGTTCCTCGACTCGTCGAATGCACTTGATATCATCAAGGAATATGACTTCGTGGTGGATGGTACCGACAACTTCCCCGTGAAGTTCCTCATCAATGATGCGTGTGTGATGGCAGGAAAGCCGTTCTCGCATGGTGGCATTCTGCGTTTCAACGGACAGACATTTACACATCTGCCTGGCACGGCGTGCTACCGTTGTATGTTCAAGGAACCGCCTCCTGTAGGTGCTGTGCCGACATGTTCTCAGGCTGGCGTGCTGGGTGCCATTGCAGGAATGTTAGGCACTATCCAAGCCGCCGAGACGCTGAAGTACTTTACAGGGGTAGGGGAGTTGCTGACGAACCGCCTGCTGACATTCGATGCCAAGACGATGCAGTTCCGTACGGTGCCAGTGAAGCATCGTGACTCATGTGCCATCTGTGGCACTAATCCCACTATCGACCACCTCATTGATTACGAACAGGCAGCATGCGACCTCCATAAGTGAAAAGTGAAAAGTGAAAAGTGAAGAATTTGCTACCGCATCATTATGATTATACCAAAGATTATTATTGAAGAGTTGATTGTGCAGGCTCGGAAGGATGCACCCGATGAGTCGTGCGGTTATCTGCTGGGTATTGGCGATGAGGTCACTGAGAACTACTGGATGGAGAACATTGACCACTCATCGGAGCATTTCTCTTTTGCGCCCAAGGACCAGTTTGCCGCCCTGCGCTATGCTCGCGAGAAAGGCTTAAAGATACTCGCCAACTGGCACAGTCATCCCGCCTCGCCCTCACGCCCTTCGCAAGAGGACCTTCGTCTGGCCAACGATCCCACCATCCGATATGCTATCCTCTCACTGCTTGACGGAGAACCGAAACTGAATTCCTTCAAGATCATGAAGGGTGAGGTGGTGGACAAGGAAGTACACTTATAAGATGTATGATGTAAGAGGTAAGATGTAAGAATAATAAACCAGGTTTATTCGCGATGCGTCAGCTCAAAACATTTGTCGGTTAAAGTTTCTGAGTGTGGTGCATCGCTTTTTTTATTATTAACGCTTGATTTTTGGCGCAACCTAAAAAAAGTCGTACATTTGCAGTCGCAATGAAGAAATGTAGCCACATATTGCTGTCTTTACTGCTCTCCATGATGATATTATTCATCGGGGCAGGTGTTGACGTCGTGCAATGCAGTTGCACGGGAATGGCAAAGGTGGTTCCATGTGGCATGGAGGTAGAGGATAAAGGCTGTGCGCCTGACGAGGGTTGCCTGACGGTAAAACACGTACAGCTGTCGCCAACGCTCACAGCGCAGACCATCACTTACGACTTTCATGTTCTACAACCTCTATTGGCCGTTTTTCCGGGCCTTGTAGCAGAATGGATGCAGCCTACCACCTGTAAGGTATTGGTTCAGCCTATCCATGCGGTGAGGAAAAGTCCGCCTCGTGATTACCTGAACCTCATCCGAGTCTTGCTGATTTGATTCTTAATATGATTTCGCGTTTTCAGGAGATTGCCTTTAGCTGGCAGTATCCTGAGAAGTAATAGTATCATATTATCATCACATATAATAAGACATAACAACATGAAATTTATACTGACCAGCATCATGATGATGCTATACCTATCTGCTTTCGGACACGGAAATGACTCTCTGCAGGCTGATACAATAAAGACACAAAACCTAAACAATGTGACCATCACCTCGCGCCGTTCCGGTACACGTAAAATGGGTGGTGCCGTAAATGGCGTCATGATTAACAAAGAGGAACTGTTCAAGGCTGCCTGTTGTAACCTTGGCGAGAGCTTTACCACAAATCCTTCCGTCGATGTAAACTACAGCGATGCGGCTACTGGTGCCAAACAAATAAAACTCTTAGGATTGAGTGGTACCTACGTACAGATGCTCACAGAGAACTTGCCTAACTTCCGTGGAGCGGCTGCACCCTATGCCCTCGACTATGTACCTGGTCCCTGGATGAGCGGCATTCAGGTGTCGAAAGGTGCCTCGTCTGTCAAGAACGGCTACGAGAGTATCACAGGACAGATTGACGTGGAGTATCTGAAACCAGATGCCGAAGAAGGCGTCACGCTGAACCTCTACGGCAATACCATGAGTCGCATGGATGCTAATGCCGATGCCAATATCCACCTGAACAGCCAACTGAGCACAGAGTTGCTGGCACATTATCAGGATGATTTCGGACATCACGATATTAATGATGATGGTTTCCTCGACCAGGCTAATGTGCGCCAATGGAACCTACAGAACCGTTGGCATTACAGAGCAAGCAACTATATTTTCCATGGCGGTATCAGTATGATGAAGGAGAAACGCGAAGGCGGACACACAGAACATACCTCACACGCTTATAAGATAGGTATTGAGACCAATCGCTATGAAGGTTATATGAAGCATGCCTTCATCCTCAATCCCGAGCATGGCACGAACATAGCCCTGATGACTAACCTCACTATGCACAAGTTAGATGCTAACTACGGTCATAAGCAGTACTACGTGAATCAGAAGAATGCTTACGCCCAACTGCTCTTCGAGACGAACTTTACGAAACAGCACAGTCTGTCAGCAGGTCTTTCGCTGAACCATGACTACCTGACGAAGGACGAAAAGGAGACCACACAAGGCATCTATGCCCAGTATACCTACAACCTGAACGACAAGGTGGTGGCAATGGCTGGTTTGAGGGCTGACCACAGCAGTCGCTACGGCACGTTTGTGACACCTCGTTTCCACTTGAAATTGACGCCCAACGAAATTGTCGGTTTGCGTCTGTCTGTTGGTAAAGGTTACCGTACCGTCTGGGCGCTGGCAGAGAATAACTATTTGTTGGCCAGTGGGCGACAGTTGGTCATCGACGATCTGAAACAAGAACAGGCATGGAACTCGGGCATCAGCAGCTCGTTCTATATTCCCTTGTTTGGCAAGACGCTGAAGCTCAATGCCGAGTACTATCATACGCACTTCAATGAGCAGGCCGTCATTGACTACGACAGCAATCCCACAGAGATTCACATCACCAATCTCGATGGCAAATCCTATTCGAATACCATCCAGTTGGATGCCTCCTATCCCGTGGTACAAGGCTTGGAACTGACGGCGGCGTGGCGTTGGAACGAAGTGAAGTGTACCTATGGTGGCAAATTGATGGAGAAGCCGTTGACCAGCCGTTACAAGGGGCTCGTTACCGCCAGCTATAAGACTCCTCTCGGTCTCTGGCAGTTTGATGCCACACTGCAACTGAATGGTGGTGGACGTATGCCCACACCCGTTGACGGACTCTGGAGCGAACGATTCGGAGCCTACGAGCAGGTATCAGCACAGATTACACGCTGGTTCCGTCACTTTTCTATCTATGTTGGTGGAGAGAATCTCACCGGATTTCGTCAGAAGCAGCCCATCATCAACGCTGCTGACCCGTGGAGCAGTACCTTCGACCCCACAATGGTATGGGGACCCGTTCAAGGAGCGATGTTCTATGCAGGCATCCGTGTGAATTTCGGAAGACTATAACAATTCATAATGCATGATTCATAATAATAAGAGCAATGAAAAAAGTATTTATTTTAAGTGCCATGATGCTGACCGCTATGGTCACCCTGGCCAAAGACATCAAGACCGTCGTAGTCACCACCAATCCTGAGATGCATTGCGAGAGTTGTGAGAAGAAGATCAAGGGCAACCTGCGTTTTGAGAAAGGTGTCAAAAACATCATCACAGATCTCAAGACCAAGACTGTCACCATCGAGTATGATGCAGACAAGACCAACGTACAGAACATCATCAAGGGCTTCAAAAAGATAAAATATGAGGCCAAGGAGGTAAAGAAAGAAGCTGCGAAGGACCAAAAGTCCGAGAAAAAGTAGTAACTTTGCAGCCAAAATATAAAACATTTATCATATGAAAGAAAAGAATGTTTTTGTAACAGGTGCCAACAAGGGCATTGGTTACGTCATTGCCAAACATCTGGGAGGCGAGTTCATTGAACTTTATCCTATTGTCAAAGAAGATTAAAAACCGTCGCATTATGAAAAGGAGATTCATTATCGGCATCCTGCTGCTGCTGACCATATCGGCAAATGCTCAGACAGCTTTGAAGAAGGTGTATAACGAAGACATCAACCCTCTTGAGCAGATAGACAAAGCTGTGGTTAAGGCCAAGGCCAACGGCAAGTTTGTGGTTTGTCAGGTGGGCGGAAACTGGTGCTCATGGTGCCTGCGCTTTGCAGACTTCATCACGAATGACGCCACCATCAGCAAGGTCATCGCTGACAATTTTGAGTATATCCACGTAAACTATCCTAAAAAAACAGAGGGGACAGAGAAGGCTCAGCAGGTTGCAGCTCTGATGAAGCGACTGGACAACTGTAAACGTTTTGGCTTCCCTGTGTTCGTTGTGCTCGACGAGGAGGGTAGGGTTCTACATATTCAGGACTCCAGTTTCCTTGAAGAGGGTAAGAGTTATAATCAGTCGAAGGTGTTGCGTTTCTTCAAGAACTGGACGCCCCAAGCCGTTAGAAACAACTAAAGAACAAAATCATTATCACGATGAAAGTCATTAGTACAAAGAAGGCACCCGCTGCCATCGGGCCGTATAGTCAGGCCATCCAAGTGGGAAATCTCGTCTATACCTCTGGTCAGATTCCCATCGACCCAGCCACAGGCGTATTTGTCGAGGGAGGCATCAAAGAGCAGACCCGCCAGTCGCTGACCAACGTCAAGGCCATTCTTGAGGAGGCTGGCCTCAGCATGAGCAACGTGGTGAAGACCACCGTGTTTATGGCCGATATGAACGACTTTGCCGACGTGAACGCCGTCTATGCAGAGTTCTTTTCAGAGCCCTATCCCGCCCGCTCTGCCGTAGCTGTCAAGACCTTGCCTAAGGGCGCCTTGGTAGAGATTGAGGTCATTGCCGAAGTAAAATAGAAGCTAATGGCAATAGAACAAGCAATATTCCGCAGGTCAGAACTCCTGTTAGGCGACGAGGCGATGAGCCGCATCGCTGAAAAACGTGTCATCATCTTTGGCGTGGGAGGTGTAGGCTCTTGGTGTGCTGAGAGTCTGGTGCGTAGCGGCATCCGGAAGCTGACGATTGTCGATTCAGACCGCGTGTGCATCACCAATATCAACCGCCAGCTGATGGCAACCACCAAGACCGTTGGTCAGGTGAAGGTCGATGCCCTGAAGGAACGCCTGCTGAGCATCAACCCCTCGGCAGAGATTACCGCCCTTCAGCAGATCTTCACGGCAGAGACCGCCTCTCAGTTCTGCTTAGAGGAATACGACTATATCATCGACGCCATTGACTCGCTGAAGGACAAGGCGCTGCTCATCCTTTTGGCTTGCCAGACGAAAGCGAAGTTCTTCTCGTCGATGGGTGCTGCCCTGAAGCTCGACCCCACCCGCATCAAGACGGCTGAGTTCTGGAAAGTGCAAGGTGACCCTTTGGCTCGTGCCCTCCGTAACCGCTTCAAGCGTGACAAGCAGTTCCCCAAGCGCAAGTTCCAATGCGTCTATTCTGACGAGCTCCTGGAAAACAAAGGCCATAACACCACTTGCGGCACTGAACAATGCATGTGTCCTAAGGCTAAGAACGGCCCTGGCGATCCCAACCTGCTGAACCATGAGTGGTGCTCGTCTAAAGCCCAGATCAACGGCACGCTGTCACATATCACCGCTATCTTCGGCTTTATGCTGGCAGGATTAGTGGTACAGGATGTTGTTAAATAATAAGGAAAGGTAGCGTTATCGCTACCTTTTTTGCTGTTATACCCTCTGTTTGGTATTCAGAATGCCATATAATGGCGATTGTGGGAGTCTGAAAACCGTCGTACCTTTGCACCCAGAATCATTCAAAGAGTGAAAAGGTATGAAGATTTTTCAAAGGATATCAGTTACTTTTGCTTTTGTCATTGTTACGATACAGGCATCGGCTACACCTATCAGCGGACGGGTGGCCGATGCCGAGACAGGCGAGGCAATTATTGGAGCATCTGTTATATATAATAATAAGGTGGGAGCAGTAACCGACGTTGACGGACGCTTCCATCTGAATATATTGTCGTTCCCTTCAGACATCAGCGTGAGTTATGTGGGCTACGAGAGTCTGCAGTTGAAAATCAACGAGCGCGACTCGGTGGTGAGCATCCAGCTTCACGAGGATTCGCAGAAACTGAACGAAGTCGTGGTTGTGGGCTACGGTACCCAAAAGCGCACACAACTGACGGGTAGCGTAACGAAGGTGAAGGCCGACATCTTTGAACTATCGCAGGCACCCACACTTGATGGTGCCCTGAGCGGACAGGTGGCAGGACTAAACGTTACCGCCAGCAGCGGTCAGCCAGGAGCCGACAGTCATATCCGCATTCGCGGCGGCAACTCGGTAAACGCTTCTAACGAGCCGCTCTACGTCATCGATGGCTTTATCTACTTCAAGGATGCCAGCGCGGGCTCTACTGGTTTGGGTGGCATAGAGGGTAGTCTTAATCCGCTGGCTACCATCAACCCAAACGATATAGAGAGTGTAGAGGTGTTGAAAGACGTCTCGGCCACCGCCATCTATGGCTCTCGCGGTGCCAACGGTGTGATTCTTATCACCACAAAGAAAGGTCAGCATGGCGACCAGCAGGCACGAATTAATTATACTTATAATATTGGTGTGAGCAACATAAGCAGGAAGTTGAATTTACTTAACGCCACAGAGTGGGCACAGTTTCAGAAGGACTACTGGAGCAACAAGGGCGGTTACAACGATGCAGAGATTGCTGCCCTCGGCGAGGGCACCGACTGGCAGGATGCCGTGCTGCGCTCAGCCATTCAGCAGAGCCACGAGCTGAGCATCACGGGAGGCAGCAACAAGAGTCGCTACGCCTTCTCAGCCAACTATACCGACCAGGACGGTATTCTGCTGAACTCTGGTTTCGAGCGTTACAATTTCCATACCAATGTGGAGTGGGAACTGCAGAAAGACTTGAAGTTTGGTGTCAACGTCACCTATGGCCGCTCGAAACAGCAGGGCCTCACCACCACCGAGGAGCAGGTCTTTAATTCTTCGCCCTACTCGGCAGGCATCACCAACAGTTTTGTCTATGCCCTGCTGATGCCGCCCGTTGTCAGCGTCTATAATCAGGATGGCTCTTACAATTTCAATAACCCTTACGAGTACGCCTATTTTGCCATTGGTGACCAATCGGCAAATCCTGTTTACGACCTGCAGGAGAGCGTGGCCGAGAACATCAATAACTACCTGCTCTCTAATGTCTGGACGAGTTACTGCATTGGTGACCTGACGCTGAAGGCCACCGTTGGCCTGAATAGCGAGAAGCTGACGCAAAACTACTTCTCGGGTGCCTATACCTCGTTGGGCTTGGCCACGCAGGGAATCGGTGGTACGGGTAATCGTCAGACCGACGTGTGGCAGCAGGAGTACACAGCCTCTTACAGTTGTAACCTTAACGAGCAGCATTTCATTGATGCCCTCGTAGGCTATACCCGTCAGACCTCAACCTCTACGCATAGCAATATCCGTACGAATCATTTCACCAACGAGACGCTGAAACAGTATAACCTTGGCGACGGCTCAGGTACCTATACACCCCAGACGGGCATCTCGGAGTCAACGCTTAATTCGATTATTGCCCGTGTGAACTATACGTTGCTCAATCGCTATAACGCCACCGCCACCTTCCGTGCCGATAACTCCAGCCGTTTCTCCAAGGACCACCGCTGGGGCTACTTCCCCTCGTTGGGCTTGTCGTGGAATGTGGACCAGGAGTCCTTCCTTCGCGATGTTGAGGCCATCGACTACCTGAAGGTGCGCCTCTCGGGCGGTCTGGTGGGCAATCAGGAGATATCTGACTATGCCTTCTCGACCTCCTACGCCACAGGCAGCTATGGCGGCTCCAGCAGCTATGCCAAGCAGAATACGGCTAACGACAATCTGAAGTGGGAGACGACAGCGTCCTATAACCTCGGCTTCGACCTCGGTCTCTGGAAGAACCGCGTGAACATTGTCGTCGATGCCTACTACAAGAAGACCAGCGACCTGCTGCTTATCGTACCTATGGGCTTTTCCAGCGGTGTCACCTCACAGCTTCAGAATGTGGGTAATGTGGTAAACAAAGGCCTTGAACTCTCTATCAGCGCCAATCTGATTCAGCGCAAGAATTTGCTGTGGACCGTTAGTGCCAATACCGCTTATAATAAGAACGAGATTACTGATATGGGCGCAACGAACGATGTGATTCAGGGCAGCGACAAGCAGCAGATTCTGCGTAAGGGCGAATCCCTTGGAGCCTTCTATGGCCTGCAATTCATAGGTATTGTGCAGCAGGGCGAGGATGTTTCGAAACTGCCTACTATCAACGGTCAGACGCCCAAGGCAGGCGACCTGAAGTTTGCTGATACTAACAACGACAATAAGATTGACGGCAACGACCGCATCATTCTGGGCAGCACCCAGCCCGATCTTGTCTATGGTTTCTCTACGCAGTTGCGCTACGGCCATTTCGACCTCTCCGCATCGTTCGCCGGCAGCTATGGCAACAAACTCTACAATGCCCTGCAGCGTTGCCTGGAGCAGACGACTGATTCTTACAATGTGCTCGCCACCGTAAAGAACTCGTGGACGCCACAGAACGGCAGTAATGCGCTTCCCCTGGCCAGCACTGTCCGCCCTTTCGACTATATCGATAGCCGTTATGTGCAGAATGCCAGCTATCTGAAGTTGCGCAACTTGACCATCGGATACAATTTAAAAATTAAAGAATTAAAAAATATAAGAATTGAAGGCATCCGCCTTTATGCCACCGCCACGAACCTCTTCACCATCACCCCCTACAAGGGCTATGATCCTGAGGTGAGCAGCGGTACCGATACGGGTGCCTATCCGGCCTCGCGCACCTTCACCTTCGGCGTGAGCGTGACGCTGTAAAGCACGATTACCAATGGTTTGGTATGCAGAATGCCACGAAAAGGCGATTGTGGGAGTGCCGAAACCGCCGTACCTTTGCAGCGTGAAATTAAACAACAACAAAACATAGTATTAATTAAAGGTAAAAGGAGAATTTCAGTATGAAAAAGAAGCAATTACTTATTGCAGCTCTTGTGGCAGTAGCAACAGCAACGGGCTTTACAGCCTGCTCAAGTGACAGTGATGACAGCGCAAACAATAGCGGTGGTAACCAAATAGACGAGACGAACGTGGTGAACAATGATGCCTCGGCCCTCTCTCTCGTAAACGGTGTTTACAGCCACTGGCAGCCACTTTCGTCTTCGTTCTCGTTCATCATCGAGCTGAACTCCAACAAGCTTATCTCGTTTGAGGGTGCTGAAAGCAAGGAGGGTCCGCTGAACAGTCGCTTCGAACAGGAGCCCACCACATGGTATCAGGTGAAGATATTTAATCATCTGCTGCTGGGTATAGCTCAGGACAACGAGGCCATCACCACCGTTACCAACTCGTTGAAGTTGAACAAGGTGACGCAGAACGGCTACAACGCAGCTGTGGGCAAGGCGAAGTTCCTGCGTGCCTTGGCTTATCTGAAGCTGGCGCAGCTGTGGGGCGAGGTGCCCGTATTCACAGAGGAAGGCGGTTCTACCACCGAGCGTCAGAGCCTCGACAATGTCTTTGCACAGATTGTGGAGGACCTGACCGATGCCGAGAGTCTGCTGCTCGACTATAGTGGCGATCCCCGCGTGCCTTCTAAGCAGGCTGCCCAGGCGCTGCTGGCACGTACCTATCTCGTCTGGGGTGATAATCCTCTGACTGCCGATCAGGTAGCAGCTATCGCCTCGTTGCAGACCGACCCCGAGTTCACCACCACACCCGCCCGTCTGCAGAAGGCCATCGAGTATGCCGATAAAGTCATCGAGAGTGGCCGTCTGGCCCTCGACCCTGACTACTCGAAGCTCTTCGGACGTGAGTATGAGAGCAACAAGCGCAATACTAACGAGCACCTCTTTACCATTGCTCACGACGGCGACAAGCTGGATGCTCAGGGCAACCACCAGACCCACTGCTCATGGACCTATCCCTTCCTGAACGGTGAGAACAATAACGGCTATAAGCAGAACCATACCGAGGTGGCTGACGACAACCTCTACGACGACTGGAAGCGTGAGCAGCCCAACGACAAGCGTCTGGCTAAGACCTACTTCGTGGAGCTGAAGAACCCCGAGACCGGCCTCACTCACCACTATTACTCGCCTGTCTATACCCCCATCAACGGCAAGGGCGTAGACCAGAGCTATGAGGATGCCGAGAACCTGGAAATCAAACAGAACTCCGTGGACCGCATCGAGATTCGATATGCCGAGGTGCTGCTTATCAAGGCCGAGGCCCTTGTGCAGCTGGGTCGTAACAGCGAGGCTGCTGAGCCCTTCAACCAGTTGCGCCGTCGTGCAGGCATCGCCGAGGTCAGCGCGCCCACCTTCGACCAGATCAAGCGCGAGTGGGACTATGAGTTCACCTATGAGCAGTTCTCTGTGCTGAACTCCTACCGCTGGAAGAACCTCATCAGTAGCGTGCAGCAGGTGAAGAACTACAAGCACTTTGCCGACGACTGGAAGGACAAGCAGACCTTCACCGCCGACCAGGAAGCTTACTTCCAGAAGGTGCACAACCACCTGGTAGCCAAGTACAACAATGTGCGCGGCAAGCACTACCGCCAGCCTATTCCCAACGGTTTGCAGGGCGAGGACCTAGGTATTGCACAGAATCCTGGCTATTAATTAATCAGACCTGATTCATTCATAAACCATCATTATAGGAGGGGGCTGGCATCGATACATGTCAGCCCCCTTATCTCTCTTACAGTAAAACAAGTTGTTTTACTATCAAAAGTGCCATACTTTACATTGAAAGAAGGCATCTCCACGAAGGTAAAACAACTTGTTTTACTGTGAGAGGAGCTATCCCTTCGTGCTGTAGGGGTACTTCAAAAGAGCGGCTATGCCAAACGTTTGGTATGCAGAATGCCATGAAAAGGCGATTGTACACCTCGCAGAATCGCCGTACCTTTGCACCCAGTTACTTAAACTTTTAAAACAAAGTAAGGATATGAAAAAGGTAATGAGATTGTTTTTCGCAGCGGCAGTCCTGTTGGGACTGACCTCCTGCAATTCGAATGATGATTTAGGAACTCAGACCATCGAGATCCCTGGTGTTACATTAGATGGTGATATCGACTGCTGCTCAGCAGAGGAGGCGCTACAGGTATATAACTTCCTGCAGACGGTGAAGATTATTCCCGGGTTATCGACGGTGGTAGATGAGAAATATAATGTCTTTGTCTATTCAAAGACTGGAGCGTTACATACAGGCTACAACGAGTTGTACTTTGTAGCAACGAAGAAAAAGAACGGCAACTACATTAAGAACTACGACATTGACGGTTTGAAGCCGCTGATGCTGATGGTGAAGATGAACATGAAGCACAGCACGCCTGTAGGTGGTAGCGCAGAGACCTTTGACGAGAGTCGGCTGGCCGTGAAGCGCACATGGGTATCGTTTGTAATGAGCACCAGCGAGGCTGGCTCGTGGACGCTGGGCTATGATGCCAACATATTAGGTTCCAAGGGTGGCATAGAGGCCGCTGACATCACGGTGGGTGAACTGCCCGAGGGTCAGCAATGGCTGAAGTCGTTCAAGGTGGAGAACGATACTTATTACCTCTCGCTGGTAAACCCCACCGACTGGCAGACGGGCAAGAACGTCATCACGGCCTACGTGTCGAAGAAGAACACGCCTGCTACGACACCTTACGGACTGGCCGAGGAGCAGTTTACCATCGAGATAGACCCTCGTATGCCTGATATGGGTAACCACACCTCGCCTGACAATGTAGCATTGGCAAAGCAGGCCGACGGCAGCTATCAGGGCACGGTGAACCTGACGATGACAGGTCGCTGGCGCATTCATCTCGCCATCAAAGATGCAAAGGGTAACGTAGTTGCAGGTGGCGACGACCTGGCAGATGGATTCAGTTCTCTTTTCTGGGAAGTCACGATTTAAGCGCGGTAATAAATTATTCACTATTCACTTCTATGTTGACAGTTTTGCTATCATCCATATTTTTATCTGACACGGTGGCCACCGACAGGGTTCAAAACCTTGATGAGGTGGTCATCGTTTCGGAAGCGGGGCGGGGACGGAAACGCTCGGTGAAGGGACAGGTGGCCAGTATTGACGAACATCTGAGTGAACTGAAGAATGTGAGCCTCGTTCGTCGAGGCTCTTATGCCTGGGAGCCGGTGGTGAACAATATGCAGATGGAACGCCTTTCAACCACCATCGACGGCATGAAGATTTTCTATGCCTGTACCGACAAAATGGACCCTGTGACCAGTTATGTGGAGAGCGGCAACCTGCAGAGCATCAGCCTGAATAGCGGACTCGACGGCAACCCGCAGGCCACAGGTAACATCGGTGGTAGTCTTGACCTGAAGTTGCGGAAGGTAGGTTTCGATAACGATCCACATCATATCAGCCTCTCAGCAGGACATGAATGGAATGGTCATCTTCAAGTGTATGGTGCCGATGCTGAGTTAAGCAGTCATCGCACATACCTCAATGTGGGTGCTTTCTATCGTCATGCCGACAACTACAAGGTGGGCGGTGGCGAGGAACTACAGTTCTCACAGTTCCAGAAAGTGAACGTATTTACAAATGCCGGTCTGCGACTAACCGAGAAGGATATGGTGGAGGCAACGTTTATCTTCGACCGCGCCACCGATGTGGGCTATCCTGCGTTAAATATGGATGTTGCAAAGGCTGAGGGCCTGATTACGTCGTTGTCGTACAAGCATCTTTTTTCCAGAGTGAGCTGGGAAACAAAGGCTTACTATAACCACATCACCCATGAGATGGACGACACCAAGCGTCCTGACGTAGAGATTCACATGGATATGCCGGGAAACAGTTGGACGGCGGGGCTTTATAGCTTGCTGACCACATCGCTCCAGCAGCACGACCTGTCGCTGAACTACGACCTGTATTACAACCGCCTGTTTGCCGACATGACGATGTATCCAGGTGGTGCGGCACCTATGTATATGGTGACGTGGCCTGATGTAGGGACGTTGAATACTGGTGTGGCATTGACCGATAACGTGAAGATAGCACGCAACCAGTCTGTTCGCCTCTCGGCAAAAGTAGCGTGGCAGCAGCAGCGCCTGAACAACGAAGAAGGTTATCATGCGTTGAAGGTGTTCTTCCCCAACATGACAGATGCGTATCACCAGACTACAGGGCGCATCGCCGCTAATTATGCATTAAGCATTAAGAATTATGCTTTAAGCATTGGAGCAGGCTGGGGCAGTCGTGCTCCAACAGTTACGGAGGCTTATGGCTATTATCTGAACAACACGTTCGACCAGTACGACTACATAGGCAATCCACACCTGAAGAACGAGTCGGCTGTGGAAATCAATGGCTCGGCCAAATGGTCAAAGTCCAATGGTCAATGTTCAATGACAGTTGATGCCAATGCCTTCTTCTTCAGTAATTACATCATCGGACAGTTTGAGACTCGCCTGTCGCCGATGACTGTAGGAGCTGAGGGTGTGAAGGTCTATAGTAATCTCTCGCATGCCATTATCGCTAATGCCTCGTTGACAGCAGAATGGCAGCTGTCGGAAGGTCTGCAATGGAATGGAAAGGTGAGCTACAGTACAGGCCGTGATGATGACGGTGACCCTCTACCGCTTATTTCGCCAGTAAGTTGGCAGTCGGAGCTACAATATCGTTATAAGCATCTTCAAACGCAATCAACAATCAAGGGCAATGCCCGTCAAAGCAGTTATGGTGCAAAATATGGTGAGACAGCGGCAGAAGCGTGGGTGACTTATGATTTCTCTGCAGCGTATCAATTCAGCGTCCTGGATTCGGAACTCACGATTCGATTGGGTGTTGAGAATCTTTTCGACAAGCGTTATGCAACTTATGCTGATTGGAATCACATTCCTCAGAAGGGACGTAATATCTATGTTAATTTGACGTTTAGATTATAATGAAACAAGGTATTATATGGATAGGGGCACTTGTGATGGGTGCTGTTTTAGGACTGTTGGGCATTGCTTGGCTCAACGATGTGATGAATTTCGTGGCAACAGTCTATATGAGGCTGTTCCAGTTGCTGGCGGTGCCTACGATTATGCTGGCGGTGATAACGACATTTGCATCTTTCGGGTCGAAAGGTACTGGTAGATTATTTGGTCGTACCCTGATTTATACACTACTGACCACATTCGCCGCCGCTGCTGTGGGTGCTTTGCTTTATGTAATCATTGCTCCAGGCAATCTTCCCGCAGATGCTGCCACTCAAGCAGACAGTACAATTGCCGACGTACCTCAGCAATCGTATTGCGACCATATACTGAGTGTGGTTCCGAACAACTTCGTCAAGGCTTTAGTGGAAGGCAATGTGCTGTCGCTTCTGATAATAGCCTTTGCCATTGGTATTGGTTTGTCAAAACTGCCAGAGTCGGAGAACAAATCGGTCGTCGTCAAGGGGCTGTCAGGCTTGCAGGATATGCTTTTCCTACTTATCCGCGGACTTATCTGGACGCTACCCTTAGGCATCGTGGCATTTTCTGCTCAGATGCTGGCACAGGTTACAGCAGGCGTTGTGGCCGATTCCATTGGTAAATATGTGCTTGTGGTGCTGGGGGGCAATGTGATACAGTTCTTTATAGTCTTACCGCTGTTCCTATTGGCTCATGGCATCAATCCTATTCATGTGCTGGGCCGAATGATGCCTGCCGTCCTGATGGCTCTTTTCACGAAAAGTAGTGCTGCCACGTTGCCCGTTACAATACAGTCGGCCGAAAACCGTCTTGGCATCAGCAAGAGCACGGCCCGCTTTGTGTTACCCATCTGCACCACCATTAATATGAATGGCTGTGCAGCCTTTATCCTTGTCACCTCGCTATTTGTGATGCAAAATGGTGGCGAGGTCATAGACCTTACCACCATTCTTTTGTGGATTATCATCTCTGTGATTTCGGCTGTTGGCAATGCCGGTGTGCCTATGGGATGCTTCTTCCTGACGCTATCCCTGATGTCGGGCATTGGCGCTCCTGTTGCCATTCTTGGCATCATCCTGCCTATCTATACCATTATTGATATGGTGGAAACAGCAGAAAACGTATGGTCAGACTCCTGCGTTTGTGCGATGACAGAATCCAAGAGGGTTATTCGTAGTGTCTGATTCTGACATCGATGCCTTCAGCCTGAAGTTGAGAGGGGAGGGCGGAGACATCGGTCTGTCCGTAGTGATAGGGGAAAAGCACCTTCGGCTTGATGATCTTGGCAGCCTTGACCAGCTGGTCGGTCGTCATGGTATAAGGCTGGTTGCAGGGTAGGAAGGCGATGTCGATGTCCTTGATGGATGCCATCTCAGGAATATCCTCCGTGTCACCGGCAATATAGACTCTCAGTCCGTCGATGGTCAGGATGTAGCCATTATCGCGCCCTTGAGGATGGAACTGTGTACGACCTTCGCTGATGTTATAGGCTGGCACAGCCTCTACGGTGAAGTCATCGGCAATCTTTATCTTATCGCCATTGGCCATCACCTGGCCAGAGCCGAGCATATCAGCACAACGACGGTTGGTGATGAGCTGGGTGCCCTCGTTAGAGAGTTGCTTGATGGCTTCTTTGTCGAAGTGGTCGCCATGTTCGTGGGTCACGAAGATAAAGTTGGCCTTGGGCATAGCGGTATAGTCGATGACTTTGTTGCCGAGTTTGGTGACGGGGTCAATCTCAATCTCCTTGCCGTCGTACTCCACTCGGATGCTGGCATGAACCAAGGCGTGAAACTTTACCGTCTTTCCGCTGGTGGTCTTAAACACATCCTCTTCATAAGTCACTTGAGCTTCGCCCGAACGCTGCTCTTTTGCTTGGCCGCAGGCTGTGGTGAGTCCGCAAATAGCCAGTAAACAGGTCAAAAAAGTCTTCATATAATATTATTTATTCAAAACAATGTTGCAAATATAATGATTATTTCGAAATTATCGTTATCTTTGCAGATATTTTTTTGAGAGTCATGCCATTATCAAGAATAAAAGCAATGGACATTGTACATTATTATATGGAAAAGGGTGAGGGCGAGCCGCTGATACTGTTGCATGGCAACGGGGAAGACAGCAGCTATTTTGCAAAGCAGATGGACGCCTTTGCAAAGTATTTCCATGTGATGGCATTAGACACACGAGGTCACGGACAGACGCCTCGCGGCGAGGCTCCTTTCACTATCAGGCAGTTTGCTGAGGATCTGCTGGCATTCATGGATCATCACGGGATAGCGAAGGCCCATCTGCTGGGATTCTTCGATGGCGGGAACATTGCTTTGGTGTTTGCGCTGGCACATCCTGAGCGTGTGGCGAAGTTGATTCTCAACGGTGCCAACCTTGATGCCTCGGGTGTGAAAAGAGGGGTGCAGATTCCTATAGAGATAGGTTACAGAGTGGCAAAGCTGTTTGCCTGGATGAGTGCTAAAGCCAAGACGAATGCGGAGCTATTGGGGCTGATGGTGAACGACCCGAATGTGTCAACCGAGGAACTCCGCAGGCTTCAAGTTCCTACGTTGGTCATCGCCGGCACGAAGGATATGATCAAGGAATCTCATTCTCGACAGATAGCCAGCAGCATCCCTCATGCAAAGCTGGTGATACTGCCGGGCGACCATTTTGTAGCTGCAGGTAATCCTGACGCGTTCAACCAGGCGGTATTATCCTTCCTTGGCACCCTAAGCAATAATGACGAACAATAACTAAACAATAAACATGAGAATAAACAATAAGAAAGTATGCGCCCTGCTGGTGGCGCTGATGGCAACAACTGCTACGTGGGCACAAGTTCAGAAACCGATGCTGTTATGGTATGACCGTCCTGCAACGGCTTTCGAAGAGTCGCTACCGCTGGGTAATGGAAGACTGGGTATGCTGGTCTATGGCGACCCTCAAGATGATGTGGTGCAGCTGAACGACCTGACGCTGTGGTCGGGTAAGCCTGTAGACCTCCATGAGGATGAGGGTGCCAGTCGCTGGATTCCTGAGATACGCAAGGCGCTCTTTGCAGAGAACTATGCCAAGGCCGACTCGCTGCAGTTGCATGTTCAGGGTCATAACTCAACGTATTATCAGCCGTTGGGCACTCTTCATATCTTAGATAAGAACGCGGGAGCCATGACAAACTACCGTCGTGAGCTTGACCTTGACTCTGCCTTGGCGCATGTGAGTTATCAGAAGGGTGGGGTGAGCTACCGTCGTGAGTATCTCTGCTCGGCACCTGACCATCTGGGTGCTGTCAGACTGACGGCCTCTAAGAAGGGTGCCATCAATGCTGAGGTGAGCCTCACCTCCATTCTGTCGCATAAGACGAAAGCCGGTGCCCAACAGCTCACGATGACGGGTCATGCTATGGGCTCGGCAGAGGAAACCACGCATTTCTGTACGATTATCAGAGTGGAACATCAGGGCGGCACAGTAGAGACGGCCGACACCACGCTGTTGCTGAAGGGTGTTACCGAGGCAACCATCTATTTTGTCAACGCCACCAGTTTCAATGGTGCCACGAAGCACCCTGTGCTGGAGGGTGCTCCCTATATAGAAGAGGCCAACGACCGCGCCTGGCATACAAAGAATATCCGATATACAGAGGTGAAAGACCGTCATGTGGCGGACTACAAGCACTTCTTCGACCGTGTGAAGCTGAATCTCCTGACGAGCAAGTCATCAGGTTATGACAATATTCCCACCGACTCGCTCCTCCGTAGCTATGGCACCTCGACAGCCAACGACCGCTATCTGGAGACACTCTATTTCCAGTTTGGCCGCTATCTGCTGATAGGCTGTTCACGAACGCCTGCCGTTCCTGCCAACCTGCAGGGACTCTGGAACCCCCACCAGTTTGCACCTTGGCGTGGCAACTATACCATTAATATTAATTTAGAGGAGAACTACTGGCCCGCCTTTGTGGCTAATCTGGCCGAGATGGCGATGCCGCTCGACGGCTTCATCGCTGCTCTGGCAGAGACAGGTCGCCACACCGCAAAGAACTATTACGGCATCAACCGCGGTTGGTGTGCAGGTCATAACACCGATATCTGGGCGATGGCCAATCCTGTGGGCGAGAAGAACGAGAAACCTGAATGGGCCAACTGGCCGATGGGTGGCGCCTGGTTGGTGGAGGCGCTATGGGAGCATTATCAGTTTACGGGCGATGAGGCCTATCTCCGTGATACCGCCTATCCGCTGATGAAAGGAGCTGCAGAGTTCTGTCTCGACTGGCTCATCCCTAACCCCAATAATCCGCAGGAACTGATCACGGCTCCCAGCACCTCGCCTGAAAACGAATATGTGACTGATAAAGGCTATCACGGTATGACCTGCTATGGCGGCACAGCCGATATGGCCATTATCCGTGAGCTATTCCAGAACGTTATCAAGGCGGGTCGGCTTTGTGGCGATGATGTTGCTGCTTATGAGACAGCACTTGCACGCCTTCATCCTTATACCGTAGGAAAGGACGGCGACCTGAATGAGTGGTTCCACGACTGGAGGGATTTCGACCCACACCATCGTCATCAGAGTCACCTCATCGGTCTCTATCCTGGTAATAACCTGCCGGAGTCGTTCTATGGCGCTGCCGAGAAGACTCTCATCCAGAAGGGTGAGCAGACCACGGGATGGAGCACCGGCTGGCGCATCAACCTGTGGGCTCGTCTGCATAAGGGAGACCAAGCCTATCATATCTATCGTAAGCTGTTGAAGTATGTTCCCACTGGTGCCAACCATTGGGGTGGTGGCGGCACCTATCCTAACCTCTTCGATGCACATCCGCCATTCCAGATTGACGGAAACTTCGGTGGTGTGGCTGGTGTGTGTGAGATGCTCGTGCAGAGTCACCAGGGTAAGATTGAGTTATTGCCAGCGTTGCCTGCTGACTGGGCCGACGGTGAGGTGAGCGGACTCTGTGCTCGTGGCGGCTATGAGGTGAGCATGAAGTGGAAGAACGGACGGGTGACAGAGGCAACTGTCACCGCAAAGAAAGGCGGTGAGGTGACGGTGTGCTATAATAATATGAGCACGACCCTGAAGCTGAAGAAAGGGGAAAGCAAGCGCATCACATCCCTATCCTCACAGGAATGGACGCTGGTATGGAGTGATGAGTTTAACCAAGACGGACGGCCTGACCCTGCTACCTGGAACTTTGAACAAGGCTTTGTGCGTAATCATGAAGACCAATGGTATCAGGCTGAGAATGCATGGCAGGAGGACGGTCTGCTGGTTATCGAGGCTCGCCGCGAGGACCGTCCTAACCCTACCTATCGTCCTCGGGCCCGTCATTGGGGACAGCAACGAGACAGCATCCATTATACCTCGGCCTGTCTCACCACAATGGGCAAGCGTCAGTTTCTTTATGGACGTTTAGAGGTGTGTGCCCGCATCCCTACTGCTGGCGGTTCCTGGCCTGCTATCTGGACGCTGGGCACCGGCATGGAGTGGCCGTCGTGCGGCGAGATAGATATCATGGAGTTTTATCGTACCAACGGCATACCTTATATCTTGGCTAATGCTGCATGGGGGAATAATCAGCACTATCAGGCTGTGTGGAACAGCAAGAAGATTCCTTACTCGCATTTTACAGAACGCGAACCCAACTGGGCACAGCAGTTTCATGTGTGGCGAATGGACTGGGACGAGAAAGCCATCCGTCTTTATTTAGACGATGAGCTGCTGAACGACATTCCGCTCAGTACGACCGTCAATGGTTCTATCGGACAAAACAAAAACCCCTTCCAACACCCGCAGTATATCCTGCTGAATCTGGCATTGGGAGGGGATAACGGAGGCACTATTGATAACAGCGCCTTTCCTATGCGCTATGAGATAGATTACGTGCGAATCTATCAGAAGCAATAAGTCACTTCACGCGCCACACATTGAGTGTGATGCCATTGAAACCGCCTGCTGAGAACGAGGGGGCGCAGAGGAACAACGAATTGTTGAGCCAGCCGTATTTACTGTCGGCAGGCGCCTCAAACTGTGGGGCGCAGCGGAAATAGAACGAGGGGTTGCCATTGGCATCCTTGCTATTGGCGATGATGCCACGATTACGAACGTGGATATAGACACCATCATCGGTCTTGATGCAGTAGATTGCCTCAATCTCAGAGCGTCCGTCAGCATTGGCTAGCTGATAGTCGGCACCACCGCTGATAATCGTTCCTTTAATATTTGGACCTTCGAACGTGCCACCAGTGATGGGGATAACGGTGCGACGTCCGTGCTGTGTATTGTTGATAGAGAAAGTCTCACCCAGCGATACCTTCAGCTGCATGGCAAACTCCAGTTCAGGTGCAGGGGTGTTGTTCTGTGCGCCGATGTTCAGTGTGAATACGGTCAGCAATAATGATAAGATGAATTTCATAGGTTTATTGTTTTTATAAAGCGAGCCCACAGGGAATCATCCTTGTGGGCTCTTCTTGTTTTATTAGAGAATAATTATTCTACGTCGTCGCCAGCGGGCTCTTCAGCCTCGATAGAATCATTAACTTCTTCTTCAGCCTCAACCTCTTTGGGGTCATACTTGGCTTCCAGCTCAGCCTCCAGGTTCTCAGCCTCTTCGATACCCTTCATGAACTCCTCGTTGGTCATCAGCTTCATGAAAGCAGTGCTCAGAGCGGTCTCGTCAGCCTCAGCCTCAACAGAGTTAAGGGCAGCCTCAACCTTCTCGCCGAGGGCAACATACTCTTTGTAACCATTCTCGTCCTGAATAGCCTTGACAACCTCAATCTGAGTCTTGTACATGTCAGTCAGGAAGGTCTCCCACTGCTCAGCATTCCAAGTCTTACCATTCTGCTGAAGATCCTCAATCAGAGCCTCCATCTTCTCAGCACCACTCTTCTCGCCGCCACAAGCAGCCATGAAGAAACACATTACCAGAGCGCAAAGGCCCAACATTACTTTTTTCATTGTCTTTTGAATTAAATGGTTAATAATAAATAAAGTTTCTATGCAATATGTGTGCAAAGATAAACATTATTTCTTTTCCAACCAAGAAAATGAATGATTTTTTTGAAATAATTGATGAATATCCTGGAAATAGAGCATGTTTCCACTCAAATAGGCAATCTTGTCTCCATCTTTCAAATAGCCCTTCTGACGCAGCATGCGAACGGCAGCATGAAAGAGTTGGCGATTGTCAATATGCTCTTTCTGATAGACGGGAATGACGCCATAAGAGAGTGCCAACAGACGCTGAACCTTATCATTATAGCAAATAGCCAGCACAGGGTTGGGACCACGGAAGGCTGCCAGCAGACGGGCGGTAAGACCTGTGTCGGAATCGGCAATGATGCCCTTGACGCCTAGCTTCTCGGTGGCCTCAATGGCACTGTGTGACATGAACTCACGGATGTCGCAGTCGGCAGGAAGGGGAATCTCAATATCGTTCTCACGCAGCTTGTCGCGCTCGGCCTGCTCAGCAATCTGAGCCATAGTCTGTACTGCTTCGACGGGATACTTACCAGTGGCTGTCTCGCCAGAGAGCATGAGTGCATCGGTGCGGTAGTAGATGGCATTGGCGATATCAGTAACCTCGGCGCGAGTGGGGCGGGGGTTCTGAATCATAGAATGCAACATCTGTGTGGCTACGATGACGGGCTTCTTGGCACGAACACACTTTCGGATAATCTGACGCTGGATGCCTGGGATGCGCTCGATGGGTACCTCGATACCCAGATCGCCACGGGCAATCATGATACCATAGGAGGCTTCGATAATCTCGTCGATATTGTCCACACCCTCTTGGTTCTCAATCTTTGAGATAATCTTGATATCTGAATTATAAGCATCGAGGATGGCCTGAACAGCACGCACATCGGCAGCAGAGCGTACAAATGAATGGGCAATGAACTCAATGTCAAGGTCAATGGCCAGCATGATGTTCTTGCGGTCTTTCTCGGTCAGTGTGGGCAGGTCGATATGAACCCCCGGCACATTGACACTCTTGCGTGACCCCAGCGTACCATCATTCAGTACCTGTGCAACAATCTGCGGTCCATTGATGCCAATGACCAGCATGTCGAGTGCACCGTCATCGAACAGGATGTGACAACCCTCGTGCAAATCGGCAGCAAAGTCGCTGTAGGTGACATTAATCATGTCGTGGGTGGTCTCCATCTCAGGACGTCCGAAAATCTTCACGACATCACCGGTCTTATACTGAATAGGCTCGGCACAGGCGGTGGTGCGCACCTCCGGGCCCTTTGTGTCGATGAGGATGCCGATATGATGGCTCACCTCACGGACGTTGTTTACAATCTTTCGGATGCCCTCTTCTGTAGCATGAGCAGTATTCATGCGCACCACATTCATTCCGGCATTGAAAAGGGCACGTATAAACTCCGTGTCGCATCGTCTATCACTGATCGATGCAACGATTTTAGTTTGTTTCATATAAACTTTTTACCTTTTTACCTTAAATACTCGGGTGCAAAGGTAATGCTTTTTTCTGAAAAAGAGCCGGAATGTCTCTTCCTTTTTTACAAAAGCCAGCAAAAGATATCTTATATCATTTCTTGTCTTCGCCTTGGCCGTAGATAAAGGCTTGAGCATTGCTCACATAGTCGAACACCTCTTCTGGGCGGAAGAAACGGCGCAGTTCGATGGCGGCATTCTCTACGGAGTCGGAGGCATGAACGATGTTCTGCTGGTTACTCATGGAATAGTCACCACGGATAGTGCCAGGGGCTGCTTCACGACCATTGGTCACACCAGCCATCTGTCGAACCACCTTCACGGCCTCGACACCCGTCAGTGCCAATGCCACAACAGGCGATGTCTGCATAGAAGCCTGAAGTGAGGGGAAGAATGGCTTGTCCACCAGGTGGGAATAGTGTTCGCGCAGTATCTCATCGCTCAACTGCATCATCTTCATACCCGAGATGCGTAATCCTCGGCGTTCGAATCTGTTCAACACTTCACCAATCAACTGTCTCTGCACGCAGCTGGGTTTCAATAATACCAATGTTGTTTCCATAAATCAGGTTGTTTAGGTTTGTATGAATAGTTATCGTCTGCAAATATACTACTTTTTTTCCAAACCACCATCATCTTTACCCTATTTTATTATCAGAAATCATTTATTATATTTTGCGGTTCGGAATAATGTTCGTAACTTTGCGGGCAGATATGAGATATTGGTTCATCATAATAGGTCTTTTCCTGACCACGTTATCAGCAGCCGCCCAAGATGACTTGGGCGACCCGACGTTTGTGCCGATGGTAAAGGTGAGTAAGACGTTGGTGGATGGCGACTCCATTCAGTATATGGAGATGTCTAATGTCTATGTCTATCCGGATTTGACTTTTAAGAGCAAGCGTCAGCAGCAGTCGTATATGCGTTTGGTGAAGAATGTGAAGAAGGTGCTGCCGCTGGCCAAACAGGTGCGTCAGATTATCATTGAGACGGCAGAGTTTACTGAGACATTGCCCCCCAGTGAACGCGATGCCCACCTGAAGCGGGTGGAGCAAGCCATCGTGAAAGAGTATAAGCCGCAGATGAAGAAGCTGACATTCTCGCAGGGCAAGCTGTTAATAAAACTCGTAGACCGTGAGTGTCACTCTACGGCCTACGAGGCTATGCAGGCTTTTATCGGTCCTGTGCGTTCCGGCATGTGGCAGGCATTTGCCTGGATGTTTGGCGCCTCCTTGAAAAAGGGCTACGAGCCCGAAGGTACCGATCGTCTCACAGAGCGTGTAGTCCTGATGGTTGAGGCAGGACAACTGTAATTTTTTCTTCTTCAGCTTCCTTCCTCGATAGTAGGTGTCGAAGGAATCCTCAGCATAGCCGTTGCCCATATATTTGAACGACGATGCCATAGCGCCTTTCACCTTCTCACCATAGTAGAACACGTTAAAGTGGTCCTTGGCATAGCCGCCACCCAGCTCTTCAAAGCCTGAAGGCATCGCATCGAGTTTCTTGTCGCCGTAATATACGTTCCACTTCAACTTGTAATAGCCGCGAGAAGCCTCAGGCTCGTCTTTCTTCTTGTCGCGCTGGCGCCAGGTGCCTGGCTCCTTAAGGCGGAAGGTGGCTGGATCCACATAATCCAATATGCGTCCGTTCATATAAACATGATGGCGATCCTTGGCATAGCCGCATCCTAAGTCAACAAAACTATGTGCATCGGCTTGCATCAGCATCTCCTCACCAAAATATACTCTGCCATGATCCGTCTCATATCGCTGTGCGTTGCTCATCAGCGAAAATCCCATCATTGCTGCCAGCAACAAGGTCTTGCAAATCATTCCATTCTGTTTCATAATCTCTGAAATTTAATGATAAATGCTTATTATTGAATCTTAGAAGAAGTCGAAGGTGACGCTGAACTGGATGCCGAAGAAATCCTGAGCGTCGAATTTTTCCGATCTGTACAGGTTTTCGTAGTTCAACGGAGCATGTACATAATGGCGCCAATAGAGGGCCAGGTTGAGGTTGAGCTCATCATCGCCGCCACAGACACCTATCATTGGACGGATGTTCAAACTCGCCTTGTTGAGCATGTGGTCACCATAATAGGCTTCATAGCGACTCGATTCATACACGCGCCATCCAAACTCAGCACCGAAGCCCAGGAACAGACGGGCATCGTCGCCCAGACGGATGAGGCGTAACTGCAACTCAGCAGGCAGCACGATATGTCCGCCAACAGGGCGCACACCCTTGTCTGTGCCATCCTCGTTGGTATAGAAGAAGTCATCTGACAACGTACGATTCTCCCACCTGAAGAACTCTATAGGCGGACGACGGTCAAAGAAGCCGCGATAACCTATGCCCACATTAAAACTCAGAAGGTCGGTGGGCAGGCCCAACTCAAACTTGCCACAAAGACTGGCCGTAAAAATGGGGTCGTTGGTATCGGCATTAAAACTGGCACCAATAAAAGGCGTAGGGGTCAGCACTCGGGCATACTCGCCATCGCCATACGACTGTGCCATCATTGGCTGTCCAAACAAACAGCCCACCATCGCCAACACCAACCAGCGTCTCCTTGCTTTCTTCTTCTGTTCCATATTCTTGTTCATTTATGTAAAACTTTCTGCTGCAAAGATAAGGCAAAAAAGAAAGCAAAGCAAAGGAATTTCCCTAAACAAACAGAGGAAATTCCCTATACAAATATTTTACTTACGACAAATTCTTAGAATTATTACTTTTTTGCTCCCTAACTAGAAAAAATATTTTCCTAACTAGCGAGATAAATTTCTCCAGAAAAAATGGGGAGAAAGTGATTACCTTCTCCGCCTTCATGATTCTTTTATCCTTGCAGCAATTTTCTATTGCAAAGTTTGAAATACATGTTGCAAAGCCTGCAACTTAAATTGCAAAGCCTGCAATATAGGTTGCAAAGTTTGAAACTAAAAAAGATAAGGAGATTATGGGATTGGTTCTTTCAGTCGCTACGCTTAGTGAAAGCGGCATAGCCGAGTGCTCTTGTTCATTTTTCCCATGAATATTTGGCGATATGAAAATATGTTTGAACCTTTGCCTTCTGAAATCACAGGGTTCGTGAGAATAATCATTCTCTCCGACCTTTATACTTTTCTTTTGAGGTTTTAGTTCAAAGTTTTGGTCAGTTCGATGATAATAACTACCTTTGCAGGAAATATGATCAGGAGCGTCGGCTATGCCGCTTTCACTAAGCATAGCGACTGAAAGAGCCACTGATTCATGGCAATTACAAATTAATGTAACTTATGAACAAACCAGACGTGCAATTAAAGAACGTACAGACCAAGGAGGGCGAGTTGTCGAGGACCTTCACGAAGGATACATATATCGTGGGAGTCAAAATGTTTTTATTGGTCCTTATATGTTGTTTTTCATCATGTGGTCATTATGGCCAGACGGCAAACAAGGAAGGAGAGGTGGCATTAAGTGATACAATAGAATGGATTGTTGAGGAACTAAGCAAGGAAACGGAATTCGATGCCGATGAAGGTACTGGGTATGCAGGCGAAAGGACGCACCAATACGATCTTTCTGATTCACTCTGGCATATTGCAACGACGGAGCAACTGGCCTATCTAGCATTGTCGCACCCTTCACCTGTCGTGCGGCTGTCGGCATCCTACGGTCTAATGGAGCGAGATCCTCATATTGCTGCAGAAATAGCCATCGAAGGAGCATCCGACACTGCCATGCTGGAAGTCATAAAGGGATGTTCAGGGGTGTGCACAACCGTGAGTGAAGACCGCATACTCGAATTGAGTTATAACCGTAGGTGGTACGACTTATCAGTGGAGGATTCCATTCGTCTCGACAGCCTCGTTCTTTACAAGGCCTATCATGACAGATACGACAGGGAGCTTTTGGAAGATTTTATGATACGGATGGCGCCTCGCCCTGAGTACTATGAGCGTGTGAAAGAGCTGTTCCAGAAGGAGCATTGCATCTATGCTTTGATTGGCATTGCGAAATATCAACATGCCGACGACAAGTCGCTGATTACAAACATGGTCCAAAAGGCCATCCGTTTGGCACAGAAAGAAGAGGACAAGGAAAGAGCCTCCCTTGAAAATGATAGTGAAGAAGAAACTATTGAAGTGATAGAGGAGGTTGAGGAAGAGGAACTCGAATTCAGATGCACCCCGCCAAAGGAGCCATCCGAGGACAATGCCGACTGCGTAAACAATGTGATTATCAGATGTGCATCGTTCTGGCCTGACGAAGAAATACTCCGTGCCGTACAACCTTTACGACATTACTACCCTTATTGGTTTGACTCTTTTCATATTAGTACACAATAAGACATGAGAAAGTTTTTATATTTGTTTTCTTTATTATTTGTAGTCGTATCTTGTTCAGAGGAAAAGACAAAAAATTACCTAGGAGATGACATAAAGCTGTGGGAAGACACAGAGGTATGGGAGTTTGCAAAATCTGTATCGAGAAACGATTTTGAAAAGGCAGAGGAATTATTACATAGTAATAATATTGATGTTGACTACAGGGAGCCGAAATTCGGAGAGACATTACTCACATGGGCAGTCTTTAATGAAAATTTCAAGGCGGTAAAATTTTTAGTGGATCATGGCGCGAATCCCAATTCCCATAACACCTATAATGGGGAATCACCGATGACAGACGCAGCAGGGGGCTTCCACTCTTTTGAAATTCTACAATACTTACTCTCACATGGTGGCAATCCCAACGATTATGTGAGAGAAGATGAAGAACTTTCATATCGAAGCATAGAAACTCCTTTAATACAGGCTGCTTCTAATAATCTGGAAATGACGAAGCTGTTGATTGAAGCAGGAGCAGACCCCAATTTTTCTATAGAGCCTGGTATTACCTCTTATACCCGAGCTGCACTAAGGACAGAAATGGATATTTTGGAATACTTGCTTTTGAATAGCGATTTTGATTATAAAAAACGTATATTGTGACAATAGATAAAGGTGACACCCTGTTTTTAAAACAACTAATAAGAGATGATGAGGTTATATATCAGATGGATAGCATTAGGCAAAAGCGATTAATCAATTATATTGATGAACATTTTCCTGAAGCAAAATAGCATTATCAAGAATCTCACCTCTTCAGTAATACAGCCTGACAGTCAGAGTACACGATAGGGTCCACTGTGTACTATCGTGT
>Ga0310690_10002713_pt1 | contig 28197 bp, 31 predicted proteins | sample AusTroGonzalo_MG_2_FD_207661 | JGI IMG/M metagenome (GOLD analysis project Ga0310690, IMG submission 207661) | Bovine rumen microbial communities from tropical cattle in Woodstock, Queensland, Australia - Gonzalo_04 (v2) (version 2) | ecosystem: Host-associated > Mammals > Digestive system >...
GATTCTTATTCATCAATTGGATAGCATGAAAAAAATGTGAATCAGGAGTTTGGTTCCACGATTTTAGTAAAACGCTACCTAAAATAGTTAGGCAAAACAATAATACAAATAAAAGGATATACCTATTTTTAACAGATAAATCTTTGTAACTCATTTCTCCTCCTTTACAAAAGCTCCAAATCAGTGTACACTAAACACCATAAAAAAACAAGGGGTATTTTCATGAAATGGTCAGAATTTGAATGTAAAGAAGTTGGTATATGGGGAATGGGACGTGAAGGCCAAAGCGCTTTTAATGCTTTGAAATTACATGTGCCCAGTGCAGATTTGATTGAAATAAATGAGGAAAATTTAAAAGATTTATATAATTGCCAAGTGGTGATTAAATCACCAGGCGTGTGCTTGTACCGCCCTGAAATTGAAAAGGCTAAATCTGAAGGGATTATATTCACTTCTGGTACGAATGTTTATATGTCGAATAAAAATCCAAATACGAAAGTGATTTGTATTACGGGGACAAAAGGTAAGAGTACGACCTCTTCATTATTAGCTCATACTTTGAAGTCTTTGAATAAATCTGTATGTTTAGGGGGGAATATTGGAAAGCCTCTATTAGATTTTGTGGATGAAAACACTGAATTTATGGTGGCTGAAACATCCAGTTATCAATGTGCGGATTTTATTGGTAAGCCGGAGTTGGGAATTATGGTGGCGCTTTATTCGGCACATTTACCATGGCATGGAACGTTAGAACGATATCATGCTGATAAAATGAATATGATTCATCAAGCAAAAAAAACAATAGATATTCGCGCACTTTCTTTTAGTGCGCAGGATAATTACTTTTGTGAAGGAGATCAGAAACTTTTCCCGCTTTCCTCGTTGCCTTTGTTTGGTGAGCATAATGCAAAAAATGCTTGTGTGGTGTTGCAAGCAATTAAAGAGTTAGGATTGGATTCGGCTGATTGCGAAAAGGCCTTTCAAACATTTACACCACTTCCTCATCGACTGCAAAAAGTAGCTGAAAAAAATGGAGTCCTTTATATCAATGATAGTATTGCGACTTTACCGGAACCCGTCATCGCAGCATTGAATACATTTGCAGGATGCCCGATTACTTTGATTGTTGGTGGTTGGGATGGTGGTTACGACTATACCGAGTTGGATACAGTGATTCAAGAGCGTAAGGTTTTGGCCTTGGCTTTGCCTGATACAGGGGCAAAAATTACCACACCTTATCATGTGGCAAATATGAAAGAAGCTGTTAAATTAGCATATGAAAAAACACCAGCAGGGGGAGTTGTTTTAATGTCGCCAGGTGCACCCAGTTATAACCAGTATAAAAATTTTGAAGAGCGTGGTGCTGATTTTATTCGTTTGGCTCAAGAATTGAGGTAAAAAATGGTCTTAAAAGTAAGCGCATTTGATTCAAAATTATTGCAGCAGGATGATTTAAAAAAACAATCCACAGATTTAATTCATTTTCTGTGTAAAAAACCATCTCAACGGATTCATTTATCTATGATTCGTTTTCCGGAAGTTTTTGTTTTTCCTACATCACGACATAATGGCATTTTACGCGTCAATAAATCAAAGCGGGTTCCTCTTCAAAAAAATGGTCACTTTTTTTATGGAGCTTGGCCTCAAACACGTGTATCGCCCGTTAAAACGAAAAAATTAAATGAGTTGTTGCATGCAGGAAAAATACGCTGTGATGGGTTTTATTATACGTTAGGTGGTAAACCTTGTCAGGAATATAAAAGTGACGATAGGAAACTTTATGTCTTAATTCACGATACGGGAGTTTGGTTTGAAACAAAACCAATTGAATGGGTTTACGATTCCAAATTAGGATGTGCATATACTTACAAAGCATTGTGGAATTCAGATGAGTTGTCTGCTAAACAGTTGGATACTTTTGGATGGCAGGTTATGCAATGTAATAAACAAATGAATCGGATACAAGAACGCCTATTGCAAAAAAAGACTAATCTTGATTTGCGTGATATTGAGGCAGATGTGCTGCGTACGGTTCGCTTTTTACGAGATAAAGAAAAAGAACAAGGAATAGTAGAAGGTAAAGGTCGAAAGATGTATAACCTTTTAAAATGTCAATTTTATAAAAGTAAGCAAAGGGGATAAAAATGAAAAAAACGAAACATAAACACACTATCAAAGCTTATTTATTTACAGGAATTTTGGTGATGGCTCCTGTGGCGATAACACTTTATTTGGCTCTATGGTTATTTCGTTTAATGGATGGTTGGGCAAAGTATTTAATTCCTGGTAAGTATACAGAATATTTACCATATGGTGTTCCAGGATTGGGTATTATTTTGCTATTTTTCTTTTTGGTTTTTGTAGGAATGTTGACCACCAATTATGTGGGGCGTTGGTTTGTAGGTTTAGGTCAAAGAATTTTGGGGCGACTTCCTGTTATTTCTGGTATTTATAGCGCTTTAAAAAAATTGTTTGAGACGATTATGGGAGACGGTAACACACAATCATTTCGTAAAGCTGTTTTAGTGGAATATCCCCGAAAAGGTTTATGGACAGTAGCTTTTATGACCGCTCCAATTTATCGAGGATTTAAAAAGTATTTACCTGGGGATTTGGTGACTCTTTATGTGCCGACAACGCCGAACCCGACCTCGGGTTTTATGATTTATGCACCCAAGAAAGATGTTAAAGAATTGGATATTCCTGTTGATGAAGCATTAAAGATGATTTTATCTATGGGGATTGTGAATCCTTCAAAAAGGCCCTAAGGTTATCTAAATCGCGTGAAAGTAAGGCTTTCTTATAAAGGCTGGTGTTGGATTGCCCTCTATAAAGTCCCATCATATGTGGGATAATCCGTGTAATTCGTTTGTAATTTTTTTGAATATAAGGCAACATGCTTTCCAAGATTTCTTCGCGTGTTAAAATCGGATGATTATCATTGTAAAAAAGTTTATCCACTTCGCACAGCTCATAAGGATGTCCATAAGCCCAACGCCCGATCATTACACCATCCACGTGTTTAAGATGTTCTTGCGCATCTGTTAGTGATAAAACATTCCCATTGATAGAAATAGGCATATCCGGAAAAGATTTTTTAAGTTTATAAACTAGTTCATAATTGAGCGGTAAACGTAATCTGTTTTCTTTGGGACGCCAATTGAGTTTAGCTTGACGGGCATGCACGATTAAATGTTTGCATCCCGCTTTTTTAACTAAATCAGCCAAATGAAAAAGTTCTTTATAGCCATCACCACCGACATCTGATAAAGAAATGCGCGTTTTAACTGAAACAGGTAATTTGGTAACGGCACTCATTTCGGCCACACAATCAGCAATCACTTCTGGTGTTTTCATTAAAATGGCGCCGAATTTACCCGATTGAACGCGTGGACTGGGGCAACCAGCATTGATATTAATGCCTTCATATCCCCATGCTTCTGCCATCTTAGCACATTCAGCCATCAATTTTGGTTCACTGCCACCAACTTGTAAAATGACGGGATGTTCTTCTGGGTTATAATCTAATAAGAGTTCTTTATTGCGCCCTAAAATTAAAGCAGGGCAAGCTACCATTTCCGTATATAAAACAGCGTGATGTGTAATCAATCTTATAAAATAACGAAAATGTTTATCTGTCCAATCTAGCATTGGTGCAATAGATATCTTCTCGGAAAAACATTGATTTTTTTGTGTCATTGTTATATAATATCATAAAACGTCAAAAAAAGAAAGGACAAAACATGACCTTAACAGAAGAAGAGATGAATAAGATTCAGCAATATTTACGTCAATTATTTTGGAATCCGGATATTAGTTTGCGTCCCAGTACATCCAAAGATGGTCCTGCTGAGGTTTATATTGGTAAAGAGTTTGTGGGTGTGATCTATAAAAACGATGATGAAGGTGAAATTTCTTTTGACTGGAATATGTCCATTTTAAATGAGGATATTGAACAGTTCTGATCAATGAAAACAGCCCTTTTTAATTTTAATTTGCCCGAACATTTAATTGCTGCACAGCCTGTGGAACCACGGGATGCTGCACGGTTGTTACATATTGATGGGATGAAATTGCAAGATAAGGGAATGTTGGATTTACCAAGTTTATTAAATCCGACGGATGTATTGGTTTTTAATGATACTAAGGTGATTCCCGCGCGTCTTTATGGCAGGCGTGGGGATGCTAAAATTGAAATGACTTTGTTCAAACAGCGGAATTTATCTACTTGGGAAACATTAATAAAAAATGCACGTCGTTTACATGTGGGCGATATGGTTGAATTTGCCAATAATTTAACAGCAACTGTTTTGGAAAAAATGGAAAATGGGGCTGTTGTGATGCAATTCAGTTTATTGGGTGCTGATTTTTTTGCTTATTTACATCAAGTGGGTACAATGCCTTTACCCCCTTATATCAAACGTTTGTGGGGTGGAAAGGTGTCCGACAAAGCAGATTATCAAACCATATATGCGCGTTATGAAGGGGCTGTAGCAGCACCAACTGCGGGTCTTCATTTCACTGAACGTTTGTTTAAGGCGCTGGATCAAAAAGGAATTAAACGTGAGTTTGTCACTTTACATGTGGGGGGAGGGACTTTCTTGCCAGTCAAGGTAGAAGATACCGAGCAACATCATATGCACGCTGAATATGGTGTGATTGCAGCCGGTGTTGTTGAAAGGTTAAATCAGTATAAACGTGAGGGACGACGCATTATTCCTGTAGGAACAACTTCTTTAAGATTGTTAGAATCGGCCGCAGATGAATCGGGAGTTTTACATCCTTTTGCTGAAGAGACTTCGATTTTTATTACGCCAGGTTATCGTTTTAAATTTATTGATGCGCTGTTTACCAATTTCCATACACCAGAATCAACTCTATTTATGTTGGTAAGTGCGCTGGCAGGACTTGATGAAATGCAACACGCATACAAACACGCCATAGAAAAAGAGTATCGTTTCTTTTCCTATGGCGATGCGTGTTTAATTGAAAAAAAGATTTAACTCTTTTTCTTTTTGTTTTTGTTGCGATAGGTAGCAACCAACACAACAACGATAGATACCAACCAAGCAACTATCAGCTGAATCAACATTGTCACAAAGAATAGGATAAGCATACCTAACCACATTGGAAGATTGTCATTCACATAGGTTAAGGATGGCAAACCATATCCAAAATAAGTGGCAATAAAATCAATTGTAAGCAAAGTTACATGTACATACGCAGCATAACGCCAAATAGCATATGGTGTCAGTTTTTTGCGAATGGCTGGAACTAAAGCTATTAAAGCAGTCAACCCAACTAATAGCAAATAGAAAATCCACAAGCGAAGCATATAAACCAAACCAATGAGAGCTGGCAACCAAATGGCCAATTTATAAAAGAACTTGTGTATTAACTCAGGTGTAATAACACCCTTTTCAGGCAATTCAAGTTCAGCCTGTATTGTACTATTGTTGAAAACAGTGACAGCTTTACGTGTGATATAAACACCATCTTGGATGGCTCCCACACCAATGCGATCCCTATCGGTTTGAATATAAAGTAAAGGCATACCCCCCAAAGAACGAGATGCATTCATATCTAAAGGACTTACCACAGTCTTGTCTTCAATCGTAATTGCAGGAATAGAATCTACAAAATCCGTAAATACAGGTAGGTTAAAACCCGTCTTTAAAATACTGCTTCCTGCCCACCAAATGATTGCTCCAACTAACAAGTTAAATGTGAAAACAATCCATAAACCACGTTTAATTTTTAATTGCATAATTTTTCCTCCTTTTAAAATATATTCTATATAAGCGCTTTTTTGTTTCATTTGTCAAGAGCTATTTAAATAAACTCTTTTCCAATTGATCTATTTCATCTTTAATGGATAATTTATGCTTTTTGTATTGAGCCACTAAAAATGAATCAGGCGATGGGCGTTCTTGTTCAGCCTTCAATAACTTATCCCACTCAGCATGCTTTAATTTTAAAAGCGCTAAATACTCCATAGCCGTGGTGGGTTCTTCTTGTTTCGTTTCCATTTAGATTTCTCCTATATAAATACCTAAATTCTTAGCAACATGAACAAGTTCTTCATTAGGATCAACAGGGGTGTTTCCAATGGACAAAACCTCCGCCAAAGATAAATCTGTTACATGACCATTTTGGTGGACAACAACCCTATCTGTTTTTCCTTCTGCTAACAATTCCACCGCGTGGACACCAAAACTAGATGCCAAAACACGGTCAGAAGCACAAGGTGTGCCGGAACGTTGAACGTGTCCTAAAATATTTCCGCGTACATTATAACCATCATCGGTCAAGCGTTTCACAAAATAACTGGAAATACCACCAAAAGTATGTCCATTAATAGCGCGATAATGTTCGCCTTCTGGTGTTTTAACACCCTCTGCTACAACCATCAATGCATGATTGCGCCCCTCGGCTTTAACAGCTTTTAATTTTTTGATAATACCTTCATATGTATAGGGAATTTCTGGAATCAAAGCAATATCAGCAAATCCCGCAACAGCTGATTGAAGTGCTAAGTGTCCGGCGCCACGTCCCATTACTTCAGCAATCATGACACGTTTATGGCTAGCTGCCGTAGTATCCAATTTATCCAAAGCGTCCATGACAACTTCACGCGCAGTTTGAAAGCCGATAGCCAAATCTGTCCCCGGTGCATCATTATCCATGGTTTTGGGAATACCCACCATTTTAACCCCTGCCTTTTGACAGTAACGGCTAACAATATTCATGGAGCCATCTCCGCCAATAACAACCAGAGCCTCCAACTTCAATTCTTCAATGCCTGTTTTGAAACGGTCCAAAATTTGTTCATCGTTCAAAACTTCAATACTACCATCATCTTTTAAAAATTTGTGGGCATCCGCTTGATTTGTTGTGCCCAGCATTGTGCCTCCTAGAGTAGCAAAAGGAAATTCAAAATCCTTCATGCTCATTTGGTGATAAGAAAGAGGGCGCAAAATCAATCCATTCGTGGCATCATGAATACCAATAACCTCCCAACCACGTTCAATAGCGCTGGAAACCACGGCTCTAATGGCTGCATTCAAGCCAGAACAATCGCCTCCGCTTGTTAATAATCCAATTCGTTTCATTTTCAATCCTTTTCAAAAATTTAAGTGCTACTCTTATAGCCTTTTTTGCATTTTTTTACAAGCGATTTTTGATTAAAGTGAAAAATTCTTACCCAAGTAGGTTTTACGTACCTTTTCATCGGCGATAATTTCTTTAGGTGTACCACATTTTAAAACAACGCCATCATGCAAAATATAAGCTTTATCTACGATACCCAAAGTTTCACGCACGTTATGATCGGTAATTAAAACGCCGATTCCGCGATTTTTTAATTGTCCTACTAACTCTTTAATATCATTAACGGCAATAGGGTCAATACCAGCTAGAGGTTCATCTAATAAAATAAAAGTGGGATGACCTGCCAAAGCACGAGCGATTTCCAAACGTCTGCGTTCGCCACCTGATAGAGCACGGGCAGGTGAGAAACGCAAGTGTTCAATAGAAAATTCTTTTAAAAGTGCATCTAATTCTTGCTCCACTTTTTCGGGATTTTTTTCATTCAGTTGCAATACAGCACGGATATTATCAGCAACATTAAGCCCACGGAAAATAGAAGCCTCTTGTGGCAAATAACCAATGCCCAAACGGGCTCGACGATAAACGGGGAACTTCGTAATATCTAAACCATTCAATGTGATGGTACCCTTGTTAGGAGAAATCAAGCCTGTAACACAATAAAAACTAGTTGTTTTACCTGCACCATTAGGGCCCAATAAACCAACAGCTTCACCCGTTTTAACCGATAAAGAAACATCTTTTAGAACAATTCTTTTCTTATAACTTTTACTGAGATTTTTAACAACGAGTGTGGATTCAGTTTGCTTCATTTTTCTCTCCTTTTATGTCTCCTGGGAGCAATTGTCCTTTGATGCGATCGCTAATCAATTCACTTTTCCCTGTTTCCATATTAATAATGGCTTTATTGCCTTGCATTTTATGACCGCCTTGTGTAATTACGACATTTCCTTCTATTTCGGCAATTTTTGTTTGGGAATTGTATATCCCTTTATCTCCAGAGATCTTTTGTTTTTTATTATCAATCACTACATGACCAAAACTTTCAATTCTTTGAATACGATCATTTTTATTATCAGTATAGTATAAAACAGCCTTATCTGCGGTCATGATTTCATTTCCTTGAACGACTTTTACTTGATCCATCGCTGTAATTGTTTTCACAGATTGATCCACTTGAATACCGGATACAGCTGAAACGGTTATATTTTGTTTTTTGTTTTTGATCACAGCTGTTGCTTTTTTCTTAAATAAGATTAAGTTGCCTTTATCTGCCATCCAGATACCCTGAGCATTCAATTTTCCTGCTGGACCAGAAATGCTAATAGGGCTATCTCCATCAGCTGTGCCTTGATTATAATCACATAAAACTTGGCTCGTTTTTCCAATATAACCAGAATCCGTCTTAATATTAATTCTATCCTCAAAAAAGATCTGTTCTTGATTTTGATTAATAAGAGCATAAGGTGCTGTCAATGTCATTACATCACCTGAGCTCATTTGGTAAGTACCGACGGGTTTTTCCATGCGTACTTTATCGTTAATGTCTTCTATCTGATGAACTGAAGGTGTATTCAGTGTCATGGGCAATTTTTTATTATTCATACCAAAAAAACGTAGATTTTCCATTTCCACCTGAGTTTGTTTGCCATTTGTGGGCACGGCTAGAGAAAATTTTTCCTTATGTTGGCTGAATTGAGGCCATATAACAATCAAGGCAATAATCAAAAAAGCAAACACAGGTAAGCTCCGTTTTGTAATCAAAACGCGTCGGGAGTGTTGCTTAATCTGCATGAGCCTTTTTGTTAGCATTTACACAACCCCAGCTTTTAATAAATGGTGCATATGGATGAGACCAATAGGATGATTTTCACCATCCACAACAAACATGTTAGTAATTTTTTTGCCATTCATTATAGCGACAGCTTCACTGCCCAAAATATCCCCCGAGATAGTGATAGGACTAGGATGCATAACTTCTTGGACGGATTTAGTGGGTAGATCTGGACTCATATGGCGACGTAAATCTCCGTCTGTAATCATACCTAACAATTTGTTGTTGGATGAAATAACGCCTACACATCCCAAAGTTTTTTTTGTCATTTCCAATAAAGCGTCAGCCATTGTAGAGTTTTCAGAAACCAATGGTAGGGCATCACCTTTGGCCATTAAATCTTGTACTTTAACCAAGACATTACCTAATTTACCACCTGGATGGCGATCATGATAGAGCTCTTTTGTAAAGCCACGCATGTTCATCAGGGCTACCGTTAACGCATCTCCCATCGCCAAGGTTTCAATCATACTGGTTGTGGGAGCCATATTAAAAGGACAGGCTTCGGGGGCCTCCTTTTTATTGGGAATTTGCAACACATAATCTGCAGCTTTACCTAATGTGCTTTCTGGTGCGCTAGTAACAGCTACCAAAGGGACGGCAAAACGTTTACAATAGTTGATAATATCAAACAATTCTTTGCTTTCGCCGGAATTAGAAAGAGCCAACACTAAATCTTTTGGGGTCACCATTCCCAAATCGCCATGACTGGCTTCTGCTGGATGGACAAAGAAAGCAGGAGTTCCTGTGCTAGCTAAGGAAGCTGCGATTTTTTTGCCGATATGGCCGGGTTTTCCCATGCCTGTCACGATAACGCGACCCTGTAAGTTCAATATTTTTTCGGTGACTTGGGCGAAAGTTTCATTCACACGTTCGATCATCATTTCTAACGCGTTTTTTTCAAAAGTCAAAGTTCTTTTGGCGGAAGCCATAATTTCCTGTGTATTCATATCAAGTCCTTTCAGTGATGAAATAAATCGGGCTCCTCATACCCTAAAATATCCAATTCGGCACGTGTATTTAAAAATTGAAAACAGTTCAGTGCCAATGACAATCGCTTTTGTTTTTTTAATTCTTTATCCAAAATAGCCTTTAATGCGTGCAAATACATAACATCATTAGCGGCATAATATATCTGCTCAGGGGATAACTCTTTTTTTGTCCAATCTGAGCATTGTTGCTCTTTGTCCAATTGAATATGTAAATAATCTTCACACAAATTTTTTAAAGAATGTTTCGCATTAGGACGTACTAATTTATCGGCAATCTTAGTGCAATAGATAGGATTGACATTTATATTAAGGGCTACCTTCAATTTAGCTACGTCAAAGCGTGCAAAATGGAAAATCTTCAAAATTTTTGGATCGGTGAGTAGTTTTTTTAAATTGGGGCAAGGAGTGTTTTTTTTGATTTGTATTAGCCAAGCATTACCCTTACCATCACCGATTTGAACCAAACAAAGCCTATCCCTTACAACATCTAAACCCGTTGTTTCACTATCCACAGCGACTATTTTGGGCCACTTAATATTTTTGGGCAAATCCCCTTGGAAAACTTGAATAAAAGCCATTCCTCTTCTCCTTCTTGGCAAAGGTACTTTACAACAGTCTGCTCCAAAAATCAAGTATGAATGCAAAAAAGCTATCCTGATGATAAAATTCTTGCAAAAACAAAAAAAGTATGCTACAAATTCGTTGCCTATAAGGAGTTTTTATGAAGAAAGTTTTGTCGTTTTTTGGGGTATTAGTATTTGCAAAATATGCTTGGGCTCAAGCATGTACCACTTTATGTCCTGTAATTTTGGGGGCTAGTTTAACTTTAGCACGTTACTTCGGCGTCAAAAATGAAGTTGTTGGTGTATTGGCGGGTGCTCTAATGTCTATTGTGGGCTACATTCTAATTCGTATTTTTGATAAACGTGGTTGGAATTTTCCTGGACGTAATTTTTTGTTGATGGCGATTGCATTGGGTTCAATTGGATTGATCTACGTCGGGCAATTGGAATATAAACCTGCACTTCATTGGAAGTTATTATATATCGATTCGTTTTTATTGGCTGCTATTTGTGGCGCGGCAGCTCATATTTTTGGGGTGAATTTATATGCCTGGATGAAAGCAAAAAATGGGGGGCATGCTCATTTTCCTTTTGAAAAAGTGTTGGTGCCACTGGTTTTGGATGGGCTTGTCTTGTTTCTTTTTTGGGGAACAGATTTATGCGAGTGTCAAGAAATCATGATTTTAAATTAGGAGGAACAAATGGAAAAAGCAAAATCAGTTAAGGAATTTGTGGAACGTATTGATGCAACCAAAAAGAAGAACCCAAAAGATTTGTCGTCCGATCAAGACTTAACAATAGCAATTATGAATTTGATTTCCATCGAAGAACACTTGATTTTTTCGGGCGCTAAGACAGGTAAGACCAGTTTTTATAATTTAGTTCAGGAAGTGCGTGAGTTACGCAAGAATTTAATGCTTCAAATTATTCCAAGTTATGAAGGTGAAGTGTGGTGCATATCCAAACATTTATTGGCCACTAGCATGCGTTTGATGGAAGTAGGAACGAAGCAACAATCTATGGGACACAAAGAAAAGGCATATGAATTATTTAATCAGGCCTATGATTTGTATTGTTTGTTCTGGGGGCTTAATATGAATTTAGTAGATACAAAAGATATCACGTGGAAGCCCGATGATTTAAAAGAAGTTGAAAAGCAAGTTGCCGCTATTAAAGGAGCCAATAAGGCTGCGTTAAAAACACCAGAAAGTACAGGTGTCTTTGGTAAATTAAAAGCCGTGGTACGTAAAGCGGTTGATTGCTGTATTGAATAAGTTTATGTGAGAGGGGGAGAAATCACATGAACACGCCGCAATTTTGCAAGATTTTAGATAGAAAAGGTGGAGCTAAAAATACTCGCTTAAAAGATGTCAATGCAAAGTTGCGGCAACCTGTTTGGATCCATATTGACTATAAAGATGAAGATAAATTGGAATGGCTCAGAAGTTTAAACTTCGATGAAACTATTTTAGAAAACTTAATTGATGCAGATACAAGTCCACGTTGTTTTCGCCACAAAAAAAGTTTGATGATGGTGATGCGTGGTGTGAACCCACGTAAAGGTGAAGATGATGATATGATTGCCCTTCATATTTGGATGACATCGAATCGTTTATTGACGGTATCGCACCGCCCAGTTATGGCAGTAAGTCGAATCGTGGAGAGTTTGCAGCGCAAAAGAGGCCCCAAAACTTTAGGAGATTGTTTGACAGCTTTGGGTTTTGAAATGACTAAACAGATAGAAGAATCATTTGTGTCCATTAATGACGCCGTGGATGATTTGGAAGAAGCAGTAATTGAAGAAAATGCCATTCGTCAAGATGAAGGTTTGCGTGAAAATCTAAGCCATGTGCGACATATGATCGTGGGACTTAAACGTTATATTGTTCCTCAACGTGATATTATGCGGCAAATGGAAAAGACAAAACTCCCCTTTTTTTCGCCCGCAAATATGGCGCGTTTTCATGAAATTGACCGTGACTTAACAGCTGTGGTGGAAGGCTTAGAATTTGCTAAAGATCATACTAAGGTCACACAGGAAGAATTGGACTCACAGACAAATACGAATATCAGTCGAACAATGTATTTAATGAGTTTAATTATGGTGATTTTTACACCTCTTTCTTTTATAACGGGTCTGTTGGGGGCTAATATCGGTGGAATTCCCTTTAATGAAGATCCTCGTGGGTTTTTAGTAATTTGTGGTTTGTTGATTTGTATTGTTATATTCCAACTTTTTTTAATCAAAAAAATGAAGTGGTTTTAATTACCAGTTTTTACACAAAGCCTGTGTTTTTGCATAAGACTCAGGGGTATCAATCTTGGCGTTCTTTTCAGCAATGATTTTGTTAATATGTTGAATTAAGGGGTTCAACTCTGCAACGATTTGTGCAAATTGTTCTTGAATAAAAGGCTCTATTTCTCTTTCAGAACGCACAATTTTGGGTCTAAGTTTAGCAACAATTTCATGAATTTTCTTTTCAATATCAGGTTTGAAAAATAACATAGCCTGCTGGGCAACTGCTACATGGTAATTTTCATGTTCGCGAATGACCTCATATTCGCATGAACCAGGGGCATATTTCTTATCGATATAAACTTTTAAATTACCATTATCATACCCCATTTTAAAATTAAGGATACCAATACTAGCGCAAATTTGCTTATCTAATTGTTCTACTTTCGCTTTAACACTACCAGAAATACTCAAGTTCGAAACCGTTAATCCCAATGTATTGGGTGAGACAGCATAATTGGAATTATGAATGAATTCAGATCTGGATTTTGTCGTAATATACTGAACATTCCCAGGATTTGTAGTGATGTTGACACGTGTATTAACAGTATCGCAAAAGGCGCTTGCATTTTGTGATAAAAACAGCGATAATAACGCACAAAGTAAAGCTTTTTTATTCATCATACTTTGGATACTAGCATAAAGGAAAATAAAATGCAAAGAATAATTTCATGGAATGTTGCATCGGTTCGATCAAGATTACCGGTTTTGGAAAAATTTTTACTTCAAATTCAACCAGATATTTGCTTTTTGCAAGAAATTAAAGCTACTGAAGAAAACTTTCCTTTTATAGATTTTAAGAGTATGGGATATGAAGCGGTTATCAATGGCCAAAAAGCCTATAATGGTGTGGCTTTTCTATCAAAACTTCCTCTGTCGGATGTTTTATATGAATTACCTGATGCTCCTAAATCAGATCCAGTTCAAGCACGTTTTGTTCAGGCGCGTTTACCGGATAAAACAGTTGTAATATGTGTTTATGTTCCTAATGGAGCACCTCCAATGAATAATCCTATGGATACTTCACGATTGACATTTAAAATTGAATGGTTAAATGCATTAACCAAACATATTCAAAACTTAATATCGAAAGGTGAAAAGATTATTTTGGGGGGGGATTTTAATGTTATTGAAAAAGATACAGATGTCTATAATGCAAAATCTTTTGAAGGAAGTTCTTTGATAGTACCTTCTGTTCGTGCTGCTTTTGAAAAATTAACTCAGACAGGGCTTAAAAATCCGATTCGTTCTTTTAATCCCAATCCATATACATATTCATTTTGGGACTTTCAAATGGGTGCATGGCCTAGAAATTTAGGAATTTTATTGGATTTTTTCTTTGTGTCTGAAGAAATTTTCAATTTAATCCAATCTGCGTCAATTTATCAAGATGTTCGTGGTTGGGAAAAAACATCTGATCATGCCCCTATTGGTATGGATATATCAGGTAGATAACTTTTTTTAAAAAAGTGTATTTTTTCCTTTCTTTTTTATTTTATTTGCGCTAATATAAAACAAGAGGAAGACAAAATGAGGGAACCAATTTTAAAAGCTGTTTGTGTACCACCCCGACTTTTTTGGGCTCCAGCTGCTTTAGCGGGGGTTAATTTGATCGTTCAATTTTCATTGATGCTGATGTGGACGGGAGCAACAGGAAAATCCATTATGCCATTTATTGCTACAATTCCGATTGTGCATGTGATTATTGTGGGATGGGGTAAAAGAGAGCCTCATTTATCAAAGATGTTAGTATCATGGGGACGCTCTGGTCCTACTTCGACAAAAAATATATATCGTTCTCGGGGCACAAAATTTGCACCGTGAACAGTAGGGGAATATAATGAATATAGATGCTGGTATAATAGATTACATTGTTACAACAGCGGGCGCAAGTTCAACAGCCATTGCTGTGTTGGGTGTGTTATCGGCGATATTTTTGATTTTTGTTTTTGTGACTAAATTGGGGGAATGGGTTCTTCCTAAACCTGTAGAAACAAGATTGGCAAACTTTTTGCCGTTTGATTACTTAGATGAAGATGGTGCAACCATCCATTTGCATAACGGTGGTTTAGCTCGTGTTTTTGAGGTAAAGGGTGCAGATACTACGTTGCTTTTACCAGAGGATCGCGAAACCTTGATGGAAGCGCGTAAGCGTTGGATCGATTCAATGGTAGAATTGGAAGTGATTGCAAGGGTAGTAACAATTCGTGAAAGAGTGGAATTAAAAGAGCCAGAGGCCTATCAAGATAATAAATTATTGAAGGCAGTTGCTGAAACTTGGATGGAAAGTTTGCATCGCATTTTCCATAATAAGCATTATATCGTTTTGTCCATTAATGATCGCAAAAATGCTATGAAAGATATGGATCAAGCAACGAATGCATTAACCAGTATTATGGATGTATACGAACCTAAATTATTAAGCGAAAAAAATAACCTTGATAACAAGGATAAAAGCCCATTTTGGTTGTTTGCTAAGATGGCTAGTCCTTTGTCCAGTCCAAAACCGATAGTTCATGCTGAAAAAAAAGATCGCTTAAACGATTTGTTAACAGCAGATTATATACATTTTACTAAAGATGATGGCTTGGTCCGTTATTTTAACGGCAACCGCGAGAAGTTATCTATTACAATGGGAATCCGTAAACCTGGGGATTTTATGGATGAACAAATGATTGCTGATTTTTTAAGTTTGGATGTTGAATTAACGTTATTGCATAATATCAAAGGGAAAGATAGCGCTAAGATTATGCCAATTGTTATGCAACAGCAAAAAATGGCTTATTTTACAACCTTTTCACAAAATGTTGTGCAACAATTTGAGGAAGCAAAAGAAGCTTTGGATGCTAATGATGCTAATGCGCAGACTTGGAATGAATATGCATTGAGTATTCTTATTTTTGGTGAAAGTGAAGAGGAATTAAAATTTGGTCAAGAGGAAGTAGAACGAATTTGCCGCATGTACAATATTACACCTGTGCGCGATGGATGGTCTGCTCAAGCAGTATTTTTCAGCCAGTTTCCTACTTTCGATGTTTACCCTAGAACTTATCAATATTTGTCGCGAGTAGTAGCGTGCGCAACTATTATTGACGCTGCACCGACAGGACGTATGAAATCCGATTGGGGACCTGTTCCTTTAAGCTGGTTTAGAACAATTACAGGAACGCCTTATGCTTTTCAATTCCACGTATCAGAAGAACCTTATGCTGTGGCACACACAGCGTTGATTGGGCCAACGGGACAAGGTAAAACAACATTCTTCAGTTTTATGGCGGGGCAAGCTTTACGTATTCCTGATTTGCATACATACTTTTTTGATCGTAATAATGGTGCAAAGGTCTTTGCGATTATGAACGGTGCTCCCTATGTTCGATTTGATGGCGGTGAGGATTCAGTATCTTTAAATCCCTTTGCCATTCCTGATACACCAGATAATCGTGCTTTTTTGCGTACGTGGATCCGTGATATTACAGGTGGAACAGATGCGGTCAGTGAAAGTGAAATTGCGCGTGCGGTAACCACAGCATTTGAGTATTTGCCTCAAGGTGATCGTTTGCTTAAAAATTTATATAAATCTTGTTTTGCTCCAAATAGTTTTATGCGTCGAGAGCTCAATCGATGGATCGATGCAGATCAATATGGACGTATTTTTAATTCACCAACAGATAATTTGGATTTGGACAGTCGGTATATGTGTTTTGATTTCACAACCATTTTCCAAGATGCAGTTTTAGCACCGGCCGTAATTAGCTATGTGATGCATCGTATTCAAACTTTATCAACACTAAAAGGAACACCTTCTTTGATTATGATCGATGAAACAGCACCAATGTTGGAACACCCAATGTTTAAAGATAGCTTCATCGTTGGTTTGCGCGAAGGACGTAAAAAACGTCAAGCCTACTTGTGCGCGTTCCAGCAACCCAAATTCTTGGATGATAACGGTTTGGGGGACGTGATTCGTGGTCAGTGTCAGACTGTGATTTTCTTCCGTAATCCTCAGGCAAATCCATCCGATTATGCCACATGGAATTTAACACCACGTGAAATGAACTTCGTTTTAGGTAAGGAATTTGTAGATAGCAAATATGCTATTTTAGTATCACGTCCTGCCATTCATGAATCAGTAATTTTGGATGTAGATTTATCGGGGTTAGGACCTTACTTGAAGATTTATTCATCAGGTAATAAAAACGTGTTATTGGCCGAAAAACTGCAACGTGAACTTTCCGATACAGACCAAATTGTACAAGAGTACCTCAAACGTGCCTAACCTGTTTTTTCCTCGTCCAGCAAAATTACACCGCCTTGTGCAAAAGGAATCATCAACCGACGAATGATTCTTCCATCGGGCAAATATAGGAAAATTTCTTGTGTTTGGCTGAGTTCGGCAAACTGTTCGCGCTGTTGTTTTTTATATTGTGAAAAATCCATCACGCGTGATAAAAGGCCTTTTTCTTGCAAGGTATCCCAAAAGTTTTCATAGTCAGGATTTGTTTCCAACCAAGCCTCATCCAAATGCCACATCTGTGCAAAGGCTGAACTGCAAGCTAACAGCTGGCCATTTGCACTAAACAAACAAACAGCACATGGCAGTTCTTGGCAAAGTCTGCGATGAGAGGCGGTAATTTCACGCACCAAAGATTGTACCTCTTCTTCTGTTCTGGTTTCTTGGCCATAAGTTAAAGTATAGGTTGTTTCATCGCTTTGAAAGGGACGTGTTTGCCAATGACATTGATTTAATTCATTGGGATTATTTTGACCCATCGCTTGATTGGCAAAAATCACTTTTCCTTGAGCAGAGCGAATGAAGGTTGGAAAAGGAAATTTTTCCCAAGCATTTTCTAATAAATTTTTTTGTTGGTTTAAAATATTATAATTTTGTTGTAGCTGATTTAATCTTTCTTGATGGCGTGATAAATCGCTCATCCACAAAACATAAGCACCATCTTCAAAAGGGCGTGCGCGCAGGTGAAAAATTTGTTTGCCATGATGAATAAGACCATCAAAGGGAAGGTTATGTTCTTTTAAAGTTTGATAATGTTCCATTAAAAATTTCTTATCTTCCGGTGGAAGTAAAGCCGCTAACTGATGGAATGTCTTTGGCTTTTTAGCTAAATCCCACATTAAACACCACGTTTTATTCAACAAGATATTCCCTTTGTAGTCATAACATAAACCAACGGGTATATTGTGAAGTAGTTGCAATTGAGTATGGTGTTGATGACGTAAGTATCGATTATGAATAAATTCAATCAACCACACGATACATCCTCCAATAACTAGAGCTACAATAACTATGTCAAAAATTGGATCCCAATAAGTCATGACTTCCTTTCAGGTAAGCGATAGGCCAAAGCTTCACTAAAATGCCCAGGTAAAATTTTATCTGAAAAAGCCATATCCGTAATGCAGTACGCACACGTTTGCGACTTTCAGCAACGACTTTATCGGCGAGTCCAAAGACCTTAAAACTGGGCATACCACTAGTAATTTGCTCCTCAATTGTAATGCGCAAAATGTCAATTCCATTAAAGGTAACCGAATTTATGGTAGCAAGCATCTTTACCCTTTCTTTCGGTCGCCATTATACACAAATTGCCCTCAAAATTCAAGCAAGAATTTAATCCTCTAATTTGACGCGGATTTTTTGCAACACTTGCTTTTTATCATAGGGTGCCGGTAATTGTTCCATCACCCAATCTAATGCTTTTTCAATTTCCATATTGGTTGCGTTATCATACATCATTTTTAACTCTCGCATAAAAGTTTCGCGTGATGCTGGAGTGGTTAGAAAATTATTTTCTTCTGGCTCTTCTTTTTGTTTTTGTGCCATGAAAGCGGCTGCTTCTTCAAATAAGTTCATACCGAACGCCTCCATAAAAATGGTGAGAATAATACCAACACCGTGATAAATTCCAACCGTCCTAACAACATTAAAAATGACAAAATTATTTTGGCAACATCAGACAAACCCGCAAAGGTTGAATCTGGTCCGATAAAGTTACCCAACCCTGGTCCTACATTGGCCAAAGCTGTCAAAGCTCCCGAAAAGCTGGTCATGACATCCAATCCTGTTAAACTTAAAGCTAAACTTCCTAAACAAACTGCCAATAAATAAATTCCTAAAAAGAATAAAACAGCAGCGGAAACATCTTCACTAATAGCCTTGTTGCCATAGCGTGGAATAATGACAGCGTGGGGTTGAATGGAGGCTTTTAATCTGGCTGACATTTCGCGTCCGACTATAGCAAATCGGAACATTTTAATACCGCCTGAGGTTGAGCCTGCACAGGCGCCAATACTCAGCAAAAATAAAAAGAATAAAATCGAGAAATTTCCCCAAAGATTATAATTTTCGCTGACAAAACCTGTGGTTGTCATAACAGATATTAAATTGAATAATGAAGAACGTATGGATGTTTGTGTCATCAAAGTTCCAAACAGCCACCGTCCTAATAATAAAAGAAGTAAAGCAACTAATACAAAGCGAATGTAGGTTTTAATTTGAGCGTTTTGACGAATCAGATAGAATTGACGTCGAAATAATTGAATCCATACAACCAAGGGCAGTCCTGCGAAGAACATAAAGGCAATCAACACCCACTCAATGTGGGGATTGTCGTAAAAAGAAATACTGGCATCATGGGTGGAAAATCCCCCCGTTGAAATGGTCGTCATAGCATGAGCTAATGCATCAAACCAATTCATGCCAGCGTTTTTTAAAAGAATCATGCAGGCAATTGTTAGGCTGATAAATACAGATAGAATCAAGCGCATAGTTTGCAAGACGGTGGGGCTTTGACGCATCGCATCACCTGAAAATTCTGTGGTAAAAAATTGCATACCGCCAATGCGTAATGTTGGTAAAATTGTAACAGCGATCAAAATAACACCGATACCACCTAGCCACTGCATCATGGCCCGCCACATCAATAAACCACGAGGTAAGTAATCCAATCCCGAAAGAACAGTAGCTCCTGTGGTAGTCAATCCTGACATCGACTCAAAAAAAGCATCCGTGATGGATAAATTGGGAACTGATAGATAGATTGGCAAGGCACCCCATAATGCGTAAAATAACCAGATTAATGAGGTTGTTAAGAACATTTCTTTTGTACGTAAAGGTTGTTCTTCTTTAGGGGATAATGTCCAATAAAATAAAGTGGAAACAGAACAGGTAAAAATGCATGAACTCAAAAACAATAAGGCTGAATGTATATTATGAAAATACAAATCTATTGCTACAGGCGCTAATTGGGCTAGTCCAAGAAAAATACTCATCAGAGCGATGATCGAAAAAATAAAACGAAAACGCATGTGTCCCCTTTACTACAGCAATGGTAGTTTTTTTTAAATCAAAAATCAATAATAAATTGCATTTTGATACACTTTATGATACATTGAGCGCATGAATCAAAAGAAAAAAATGTTGCTTTTATTGGTATTAGGTGGATTGTCTGCCTTTGCTTTTGCGCCCACCTATATCATTCCTTTTATGATGTTGGGTGTTTTTGTTTTAATGAAATTTTTGAACCAAAATGAAAGACATTTTTCTGCCTTAATGATGGGATGGGTTTTTGGGGTAGGTCTAGGGGCGGTCGGCACACATTGGATTAACCATGCTTTGATGATAGATGGAGGGCAGTTTGCTGTTTTTATCCCTCTGTCATGGTTATTTTTTGGTATGTGGTTTGGTTTATTCTGGGGACTATCAGCTTGGGGGGCATCTTATTTCCAAACTGGTTGGCGGAGATTGTCGGCATTTACAGGGATTTTTATAATATTAGAGTGGGTGCGTTCTTGGTTGTTTACTGGTTTTCCATGGAATCCAATTGGTAATATTTGGAATTTTTTCCTGCCAATAATGCAGAGTGTATCGGTTATTGGTATCTACGGTTTAAGTGGGCTTACAATTTTACTTTTTAGTGCCTTGGCGTTAGGGTATAAAAGTAAATTCTTATACTTAATTTTAGTTATTTTCAGCTTGATATCCACTCTGGGGACATTGCGCTTATACACTTATCAAAATACGTTTGTGTGGGGAACCCATTTGCGTCTTGTTCAACCTAATATTCCCCAAACATTAAAATGGGATCCGAAAGCAGACAGAGATAATTTGGCTAAACTTATTCACTTATCGCGTGAAAAAGTCCGGGGAAGAACGCATATTTTATGGCCTGAAACGGCAGTTACTTTTTTGATTAATTTACATGAACAAGAACGTCTACAATTAATGTCTGCCATTCCACAAGGCAGTGTTTTGATTACAGGAGGTATGCGTGCAGTGGATAGGGAAGCACAAATACTGGCTAACAGTATTTTTGTTTTGGATGATTTAACAGATATTCACGGTTTTTACGATAAATTTCATTTGGTGCCTTTTGGTGAGTATATGCCGTTCAGAAAATGGTTGCCAATTGATAAGATTGTACCGATTATGGCAGATATTTATGCTGGTAAAGGTGTTCAGACCATGCCCATTTTAAATACATTGCCCGCGGGGATGTTGGTGTGTTATGAAGTTATTTTTTCCGGTCGAGTGGTTGATAAAATACATCGGCCAGCGTGGATTTTTAATGCTACTAATGATGGATGGTATGGTATCAGTTTTGGTCCATATCAGCATTTGGCAATGGCACAAACGCGTGCGATAGAGGAAGGCCTTCCTTTGGTCAGAGCAGCCAATACAGGCATCAGCGCGGTGATTGATCCTATGGGTCGTATTGTGAAAAGCTTGGATTTGGGAAAAGAAGGTGTTGTAGACAGTGATTTGCCAATGGCTCTTTCCCCAACTTTTTATGCGATGTTTGGTGTTAAAATTCCCTTGGTCTTGGCAGGATTGTTTTTATTGATTGCCTTCAAAAAGAAAAAATAGTTCTTGACAAAGAGTATTCTTTCTTGTATAATACGCCCTAATTATTGAAAGGAAAAAGCCATGAAAGTTCGTTCTTCTTTAAAATCCGCTAAGGCGCGCGATAAGAATTGTAAAATTGTGCGTCGTAAAGGCCACGTTTATGTGATTAATAAGAAAAAGCCAAAACTTAAAGCGAAGCAAGGCTAATTTATTTTAAAGACGTATCCTTTTGGATGCGTTTTTTTATGCCCAAAATCTTGACTTTTACATAAATATGTACTATATAAAGGGCACATTTAAAAAAGGAGCAAAAAAATGAACTTAAAACCATTATTGGATCGTGTGGTCATTAAACGTTTGGCCGAAGAAAATAAAACAGCAGGGGGGCTGATTATCCCTGATACTGCAAAGGAAAAACCTTCTACTGGTGAAGTGGTGGCTGTGGGGCCCGGTGGTCGTGATGAAGATGGAAAAACTGTGGCTATGACCTTGAAAGTCGGCGATAAAGTTTTATTTGGTAAATGGTCTGGAACCGAAATCAAAATCAATGGTGAAGACCTGATTATCATGAAGGAATCTGAAGTATTTGGAATTTTAGAATAAGGAGATAAAATTATGACAGCAAAAGAGATCAAGTTTGGTGTAAGCGCCCGTGAAAAAATGTTAAAGGGTGTTGATTTGTTGGCTGATACAGTCAAAGTAACTTTGGGTCCCAAAGGACGCAATGTTGTTTTGAATAAAGCATATGGCGCACCACGCATTACCAAAGATGGTGTATCGGTTGCTAAAGAAATTGAACTTGCTGACAAATTCGAGAATATGGGAGCACAAATGGTGCGGGAAGTGGCCAGTAAGTCCGCTGATGTGGCTGGTGATGGTACGACAACTGCAACTGTTTTGGCTCAATCCATTATTCGTGAAGGATGTAAAGCTGTGGCCGCTGGTATGAATCCGATGGATTTAAAACGTGGTATTGATATAGCGGTCTCTGCTGTTGTGGAAGATATTAAATCCCGCAGTAAAGAAGTATCCACCAATGAAGAAATTGCACAAATTGGTACGATTTCAGCCAATGGTGATTCTTCTATTGGTGATGATATTGCCAAAGCCATGGAAAAGGTCGGCAAAGATGGTGTGATTACAGTGGAAGACGCCAAAGGTATGGAAACCGAATTGGATGTCGTGGAAGGTATGCAATTTGACCGCGGTTATTTGTCACCTTACTTTGTGACCAATGCTGAAAAAATGACAGCTGAATTGGAAAATCCGTATGTTTTAATCAATGAATCCAAGTTGTCCACTCTGCAACCTTTGGTGCCGATTTTGGAAGCCGTCATTCAAACAGGTCGTCCTTTGTTGATTATTGCTGAAGACATCGAAGGCGAAGCTTTGGCGACTTTGGTGGTGAACAAATTGCGCGGAGGACTTAAAATTGCAGCTGTGAAAGCCCCTGGTTTTGGTGATCGCCGTAAAGCCATGTTGGAGGATATTGCCATCCTTACCAAAGGCCAAGTTGTTTCTGCTGATTTGGGTATGAAGTTGGAAGAAGTTCGTTTGGATATGTTGGGTACAGCCAAATCTGTCACTATTACCAAGGATGAAACAACCATCGTTGATGGTGCTGGTGATAAAGCGGATATTACGGCTCGTTGTGAACAAATTAAAAAGCAAATCGAAACGGCTTCCTCTGATTATGACCGCGAAAAATTGCAGGAACGTTTGGGCAAATTGTCTGGCGGTGTGGCTGTGATCAAAGTCGGTGGCGCGTCTGAAGTCGAAGTCAAAGAGAAAAAAGACCGCGTGGATGATGCTTTGCATGCAACCCGTGCGGCCGTGAAGGAAGGTATTGTGACTGGTGGTGGTACTGCTTTATTGTATGCCACAAAAGCGCTGGATAAAGTCAAACCTGAAAATGATGATCAACGCGTGGGTGTGGATATTATCCGTAAAGCCTTACAGGCCCCAATTCGTCAAATTACAGCCAATGCTGCAGTGGATGGATCTGTTGTGGTGGGCAAACTTTTGGAAAAATATGATACCAAGATGGGATATGATGCCCGCAATAATGAATATGTGGATATGTTCAAATCGGGTATTATTGATCCGACCAAAGTGGTGCGTACCGCGTTGGAAGGTGCTGCTTCCATCGGTGGGTTGTTGATTACAACCGAAGCGATGGTGGCCGATAAACCCGAAGAAAAATGCGCCTGTGGTGGCCACGGACATGGCCCCGATATGGGTGGCATGGGCGGTATGTACTAAGCCTGAATTTTTAAATCAAAACGCCGACGTTTTTCGCCGGCGTTTTTTCAATAAAAATTACAAAATATGACACTTTTGTGAAATTTTATATACATTTGGCTATTTTATATGACAGATGTTTTAAATTAAACTAAACTTTCACTGATTTAACAAAGGAGATTTCATGCGCAAAGCACTTTATTTATCAATGGCTTTATTGTTGGCTAGTTCTGCCCATGCAGCGGGTTATCAATTACAAGAATATTCTGTAACGGGTTTGGGGCGTGCCTTTGCGGGGTCAGGTGTAATGGGGGATGATTATTCGGCTATCGCTTTTAACCCAGCGGGGATGAGCTTAGTGGAAAAATCAGGTTTACAAATGGGCGTTATTGCCACAGATGTGCGTGGTAAAGTATGGGGAGAGTCAGAACCCGCTCTTCAAAACGTAAAAGCGTTTGGTACAAAATCGGGAAAAACTGGTAGTCGTATTTTTCGTGTAATGCCCAACTTTTTTGCTCAATATAAAGTAAATGATAAAACAGACTTGGGTTTGGGCTTATATGTGCCATTTGGTTTGGCCAACGATTACAATAATACTTGGTTTGGTGCAGAACATGGTCAATATTCGGGCATTACTGTGGTCAATTTAACCCCGAGTGTTTCTTATAAAATTTTGGATTCAGTTTCGATGGGTTTGGGTATAAATTTACAATATGCCGAAGCGCACTTGACAGGGGCAATTCCTGGTGGTGGTTCCACAAATATGCGCGATGCCAATGATGTGGGGGTGGGTTATACATGGGGTTTGACCTATAAGCCCACAAAAACAACCCGCTTTGGTTTATCCTATCGCAGCAAAGTGACCCATAAGTTGGAAGGTAAAAACGATGGAAGCGCCAGTCGTTCACCGCTTGGGGGAGGAATTTTTGCAGCTAGAACGGCCTTTTTAAATGGTACGCATAAGGTTCATGCCAAAATTACAACACCTGAAACTGTTATCTTTTCAGCGGCACAAGATTTGAATGAAAAGTGGACTTTATCTGGAATTGTACGTTGGACCCGTTGGAGCCAATTCAAACGTTTAAATATTTATCAAGAAAATAAGGGGCTTTTGAGTTCCACCAATGAGAATTGGAAAAACACATGGTTGTTTGGATTAGGTGCCGACTATAAATATTGTAAGAACTTGACATTCCGTTTTGGAACGGCTTGGGATACAGCGGCTGTTAAGGCTCCTGAATATCGTACAGCACGAATTCCTGATCAACGTCGTATTTGGACTTCATTAGGGGCTAGCTATACCAAAAATAATTGGCAAGTAGATTTGGGTTATTCCCATATTTTTGTGCATAAGGCACAGGCATATGGTGTCAACGATAACTCGGGTTACTTCCATGGAAAGTATCGAATTCAATCGGATATTTTGGGTTTGGGAATCCAATATAAATTCTAAAAAATAGGGGCCATTCGATGGTCCCTATTTTTTTTTAATTTTTCCCCTTGCATTTGGAAAAAATATATGCTAAAAGAAAAACGTTGTTTTTAACTTATAAGGAGAAAATCAAATGAAAAAAACACAAAAAAAAGTTGCCCACGTTGAGGCAAAAAAAGAATGTGCTTGTGGATCAGATTGTAAGTGTGGTTGCGGCTGTGGCGTTGCAAAAACAGCCATTTTAGCTGGAACAGGATTAGCCCTTGTTATGTCTGGTGTTGCTTTATATCTTGGTATGAAAGCAAATTGCCCAGAAACATTTAATGCACGTGTAGCCGAATACATTAACTCTAATGCAGAAGTGGTTGTGGAAGCTGCTGATAAATATATCCAACAAAAAGAAGCAGAACGTCGTAGACCAACTCCTAAAGTTGCTCCAGCAGAATTGATTGCTGAAATTGTTAACGATAAGTCCAACTATTCATTAGGTAATCCAAAAGGAAAATTCGTCATTATTGAATTCTTTGATCATCAATGCGGTTGGTGCAAAAAAACAAATACAGAAATGCGTCAAGCTGTCAAATCAGCTGAAGGTAAGAATATTCGTTGGATCCCAGTGGATACACCTATTTTTGGTGAAGCCAGCGAAACAATTGCTCGCTTTGTTTTGGCCGCTGGTAAGCAAGGTAAATATGAACAAATGCATGAAGCTGTTGGCAATGCAAAAGGTAGATTGGATGAAACAGCTTTGATTAAATTGGGTGAAGATTTGGGTTTAAATACCAAGAAATTGAAAGCTGATGCTGATAGCGCAGAAATTCGTGGTAAGTTAACAGCCAATAAAGAGTATGCTAAAAAATTGAACATTAATGGCGTGCCTATGTTGATTGTTGATGGTAAAATCAATCCAGGTGCTTTGTTGGGTGACAAATTACAAGAAGCTGTCAAAGCCTCTCAGGCCAAGAAATAAGTTTTTTGTTTTTTTGAGAAAAGCCGATCTTTATTGTATCGGCTTTTTTCTTGTCTTTTTATCAGATTTGTGGTAAAAAAGTTTCATGCGTGTATTACTTTTAGTTATTTTATTTTTATCTGGATGTGCACAAACCGTGCGAGTGCGCAAAGGGGATACGCTTTATTCTCTGTCTCGCAAGTATGATGTCCCAGTTCGTGCGTTAATTCAGGAAAATAAAATTTCTTCTCCTTATATTATTAAAATTGGTCAAAAGTTGACTATTCCTCAACAAAAAGTATATACAGTACGTAAAGGTGACACACTGTATTCTATTGCCAGAAAATACAATTTATCAGTGAATCAACTTGCCCGTCAAAATAAATTACAACCGCCTTATACACTTAAGGCTGGACAAAAGTTAATTCTGCAGTCCTGGGAAGATGATACATCTGTACCTTCTGTACAGGGTGGAAAGAAAAATGTATCTGGTCAGAAAACGCAGACTGTAACACGTAAAAATGATATAAAAGTTCCTGCTTCAGCTAAGGGTAAAAAGTTTGATAAACCAGTGAGTGGTAAGATTATTCAAAAATTTGGGGTAACTTCGAATGGTACATATAATGATGGTATTAACATATCAGCTCCAAAAGGGACTCCAATATTAGCAGCAGATAAGGGAACGGTTGCCTATGCAGGTAATGATTTGAAAGGATATGGTAATTTAGTTTTAGTACGTCATGATGGTGGATGGTTTACGGCTTATGCGCATGCAGATAAAATTAACGTCAAAAAGGGTGATTTGATTAAATTACATCAAAAACTTGGGACGGTTGGAAATTCAGGTGGTGTTAAACAACCTCAATTACATTTTGAAGTGCGTTATAAATCCAAGCCATTAGATCCAACGATTTATTTGCGTTAAAAAAAACTTGTATTTTGAAAAAGGGTGTGCTACTTTAATCATTGATAAGGAAGGAATAAGATGAAAAAATCTGTTTTAGCATTATTATGTGGTACATTTTTATCTGTCCCAGTTTGGGCTGGATTAGGTGATGCTATTTTAGCATATGATTATCAACAATACCCCGCTGCACTGGCAGAATTTACTTATCTTCAAGAAGAGGGAGATCCTATGTCTGCCTACTATTTGGGAAAGATGTATCAGTTAGGGCAGGGAGTATCTCAGGATTTGTATCGTGCTGTATCTTTTTATAATATGGCTGATGCCGGATATTATTTTCCTGCATCTGTAGAATTAGGAAAAATATTAATTGCTGAAGGACGATATGATGAGGGAATGGCTTTATTACGTAAAGCTGCATTAGCTGGTGAAGTGGAAGCAGCTTATGAATTAGCAGAAGCTTATGCTAAGGGAAAATCTGTTGAAAAGAATTTTAATTACGCGTTTGGTTTTTATAAAATTGCTGCATTAGGTGGGCATATGAAAGCCCAATATCAATTGGGAAAAATGTATTTAAGTGGACGTGGTGTTCCCCAGGATTATGAATATGCTTTAAAATGGATGGTACGTGCAGCTAATCAGGGTTATGTTTTGGCGCAAATAGATTTGGCTGAATTACGTACAAATAACCCACGTCTGAAAAATCTTCCTTCTGCTTACAGATGGTATAGTTTGATTGCTGCATATAATTTAGATGAAATAGGACAAAAAGCTGCAGAAAAAAGAGATATATTATTAAAGGGTCAAAAGTTAAAGAAGAATGTTGTTGAGGAAATTCAAAAAAGTTTAGGTGAGTGGTCTCCCAAACCAGCGGAAAAATCAGTTCCTTTATCAGAAATTCAAAGTGAGAAAATTCCTTTAATTAATGGTTTTAATGATGCTAAAACTCTACAAGGTTTTATTCTTAAAGAAGGATTTTTACCTCGCAGTGGTAAACGTTTCGGGGTTACTACCAAAAT
>Ga0310690_10002714_pt1 | contig 28196 bp, 24 predicted proteins | sample AusTroGonzalo_MG_2_FD_207661 | JGI IMG/M metagenome (GOLD analysis project Ga0310690, IMG submission 207661) | Bovine rumen microbial communities from tropical cattle in Woodstock, Queensland, Australia - Gonzalo_04 (v2) (version 2) | ecosystem: Host-associated > Mammals > Digestive system >...
TGACCAAAATTTTCATGGAATTAAATACTTCATTAAAGTCAAAGAGAGGAAATGAGGTTTATGAGGAAATCAAAAGAGTTCTAATATCGAAAAGTGCAATAGACTCTGAATTTGAAGAGAAACTCAAAGGTCCTGTTTACGACGAAAATGCAGATGTTACCAGATTTTTACTTTGCTTCTACGAAGAAAATTTCAACACCAGAGAACATATTGTCGATCTTTGGTCTCGGGAAAACAAAAAATATATATGGACTATTGAACACATTTTTCCTGAAGGTGCAAATATACCCGAATATTGGGTAGACATGATTGCTGGTGGAGATTATGACAAAGCAAAAAAAATCCAAAACGACTATGTTCACACCTTAGGCAACCTAACCATTACGGGATACAACTCCAATTTGGGAAACAAAGCCTTTGAGGAGAAAAAAAATCGTCAAAAAGACGGGAAGGATATCGGTTATAAAAACGGTCTAAAACTTAATGAAGATGTTGTTTCCCAAGAAAAATGGACTATTGACAACATAACCGCCAGAACCGGTAAACTTGTAAAGGAATTTAAGAAGCTTTTTGACTTAAACAACGATAACTAAAACATACTCCGAAGATCCCCCCAAAAATCCCCAAAAACCTCATTAAAGTTATTGAAATTTCTGCACATAAACCAAAAAATTTTTCACTACGACGCTATATGTCGTAGCGGACTTTTACAATCCGTTTTCAGGTCGTGGAGATTATCCGGCTTTTTTAAATTCTGAGGAAAAAATGAAGGATCAAACAAACAAGGAGGGAAACATGGTTAACATCATTCGTAAACAAGATCTCAAATCAATTTTTGTGGCACCTAAAAATCTTCTGACTTTCGGGAAAGAAGAAGAAAAACAGGAGGCAATAGATATTTTTATAGAATCTTTTACCAAAGTTCCTTCCGATGAGCTCAAACTCGTAATTATCGACACAAAAAACAAACTCGGCAAATACGACAACGACCCGCGTTTGCTGATGCCGAGGATCACAGACAGCCTCGAAGCAGCAAAAGTTCTCGAACAGATGGTTGCCGAAATGGATCATCACTTTGAAATGCTGGCTCAGGCACTTGTCAAAGATATTATTGATTACAACAAAGAAGCTGCCGGTCAAAAGAAAATGCCGTTTATCAAGATCATAATAGACGATCTGGAAGATGTTATGGCATTTGATAGTGTTGAACATTCAATCATCGTAATTGCACAGAAAGGAAAAGCGGCAGGTTTTAATGTTTTTATGACAGCTCAAAATCCGTCATGGAATGTCCTCACCGGGCTTATAAAGTCGAATATCGATGAAATCTTCGCTTTCAGCCTTGAAAACCAATTAGACAGACACGCATCGTATCTAATCCTGAATACCGAGGAACCGCTTTCCTAAAACAAATCTGAATGAGTTCCCGTTCGGGATAAAAACAGAATCAAATCATTATTGTTGATACGGTAAATCAGTAGCCAGTCAGGTTGAATGTGGCATTCCCTGAAACCTTTGTAAATTCCGGAAAGTTCATGATCACGGTTCTTCGCTTCAAGCGGCTGCGAATTCGAAAGTTTCGTTACAACTTCGTCAAGCAAATCAAGGTTGTAGCCGCGCTTTTTCGCCGTTTTTAAGTCCTTTTTGAACTGGTTCGAAAGGATAATGTCAAGCATCTTCGCCCAGGACCTCGTCTAACGCACTTTTGAATGACGAATATCTTTTGTATTTTTCGGGATGAAGAAGCATCTCCTGATATTCTCCAAGCGCGGCGAGCGTCTCTTCGTTCGGCACTTTAGTCACCGCGAAAGGAAGGCTCTGCGTGCGGACTGCCTGCTTCAGAAAAATCGTGACAGCAGTCGTGAGATCCATTCCCAAGTCTGCAAAAAGCAGCTGTGCGCTCTTTTTTAAATCACTGTCCAGATTGATGTTTGTGCTTACTCTCGTCATAACAACCTCCATCAAGAAACGGTGATATTATGCTTAATATGTGCGTTTTGTCAACATATTACGCACAAAAATTGCACAACTCAAGTAATTGTCTCTCTAAAAATCGACTCTCCCCGCCTCTGCTGCTCTGCCGACAATTTCGAGGAACTCTTTTCTCGGGATAAATTCGGCTCCGAGCGATTTCAGATGCTCGGTTTCGACCTGGCAGTCGATTACGGGGCAGCCGATCTCGCGAAGTTTGCTCACAAATGTGATAAAAGCGGCTTTTGATGCGTTCGGATAAGTCGAAAACATGCTTTCACCGAAAAAAGCCTTCCCTATCATCACTCCGTAAAGCCCGCCTGCAAGAATGTCGGTACCGGCAAGCCAGCTTTCAACGCTAACCGCATAGCCCAGAACATGAAGGCGGTTGTAGGCCTTTTCCATGTCGTCGGTGATCCAGGTCCCTTCCTGATGGACTCTGACTTCGTGGCGGCAGCGGCTTATGACCTGCGGGAAAGCGGTGTTCACAGTCACCGTGAATTCACCCGATTTGAGAACTTTTTTCATGCTTTTCGAGATGTGGAGTTTTTCTGGAAAAAGGACAAAGCGCGGATCGGGCGACCACCAGAGGATCTTGCTTCCCTGATACGAGATCCTGCTTTCTTCGGAATACCAGGGAAAAATCCCCGACTTGTAGGCAAGAAGAAGCCTTTCCGGCCTCAGATCGCCGCCGATCGCCAGAAAACCGTCAGGCTCGGCATTCTCGACAGGCGGAAAACCGATTGAACTTTTCGAAAGATAGTAAATCATTTATCCCCGCACAAAAAACGGCGCAATTTATCAGAAGAACGCCTCTTCTGCAATTGTTATTTTAATTTTTTTGTGTATATTTACCTGTTTTTGGAGGGAAAATGGAAAGTTCAGACAAAATTTTCTGCGGAATCGATATCGGATCGAGAACAGGCAAAATCGTTCTTATCAACGGCAGAAAAGAGATGATTTTTTCGGAAATCATAAAAACTGTCGCCTCTGCGGCCAAAACTTACGCCAGGCTGATTGAACTGATACCCGAAAATCTTAAAAATATTACGGCTTCGGCAGTCACAGGCTACGGCAGGGAAAGCACGAAAACCTTGACAAATTTTTCAGCTACCGAAATCACATGCCACTATCTCGGAGTTCTTCACGCTCACCCTGAAATCAAAACCATAATCGATATCGGCGGGCAGGACAGCAAAGTAATAACTATCGATAATTACGGAAGAATCAAAGATTTCGCAATGAATGACCGCTGCGCCGCGGGAACCGGAAGATTCCTGGAAGTCATGATGGAGCGGATCGGTTTTTCGATTGAAGAATTCGCAAATCTTGACATTTCGGAAGTCGAACCTGTAAAAATCAACTCAACCTGCACGGTTTTTGCGGAAAGCGAAGTGATTTCAATGGTTTCCCGCGATGTTCCGCAGAATGTCATAGCCTCATCCCTTGCCAGAATGGTTGCGGCAAACACATTTTTCATGGCCCGCAAAACTCGCCCTGAAGCTCCTTTTTTCATGTCAGGCGGAGTATCCAGGCTCGATCCTGTAAGATTCCACCTTGAAAAACTTTTCGGTTCTGAAATAAAAACCGATAAATTTTCACAACTTATGGGCGCTCTCGGCGCTGCCATCTTCGCAATGAAGGAAACGGAGAAAAAATGAAAAAAAGAATCATCGCCGTTCTAATAATTCTCATTGTTTCGGCACTTTTTATCGCCCGCACTTTCACCGCCGAAATCGATGAATACGGGACAAAAGAGACTGATCTAGTCAAAGCTGCAGGGAAAAACATCTGTATGAGCTGCATCGGCTTATACGATGAAAACATCTTTGAAAAGATCCTTGAAAAATTTGGCGCAGAAGAGAAAGAGGAGACAGAATGACAAAAAACACGTCTCCTTTTTTAAACAAATTCAAAAACACGGGCTTAAAACGTAATTTAATACAATTATTCTTTCTTATAATACAAAACCCGTTTCTCTCCAATTTCCTTTCAGGTAAACCCTACAACGGCCCGACAAAGACTTTCTGCGCTACGGGACTCCACTGTTACAGCTGTCCGTCGATGGCTTTCGGATGTCCGCTCGGAACTTTGCAGTATGTCATAAAATATGCCTCCATGATCCCGTTTTTCGCACTCGGAACACTCTCGGCAGCAGGTGCTATACTCGGAAGAGCGACCTGTGCATACGTCTGTCCGTTCGGATTTTTTCAGGAGATTCTTTATTCGATTTCTCCGTGGAAAAATATAGAAGCAAAACTACCTCAGAAATTCCGCTATATAAAATGGTTTAACCTTTTCTTCTTCGTTCTCTTAATTCCCGCTTTTGGACTCGCTCAGGGCTTCTGCGCATACGTCTGCCCATCCGGACTTATCGTCGCAGGCATCCCGATAATCGCTGCAAATTCCGGTTTGCGGGCTTCGATCGGACTCACTTTCTGGTGGAAAACAGCTCTCACGATTTTCTTCGTAATTTATTTTATGAGAGAAAAAAGAGCTTTCTGCCGCTACATCTGCCCTCTCGGACTCATTTTGGGATTTTTCAACCGCATTTCACTTTTACAAATCAAATTGAATCAAAATAAATGCGTATCTTGTTCCGCATGCAAAAAACACTGTCCAATGGGGATCGACCCCGTAAAAGAAGTAAATTCAATCGAATGCATCAAGTGCGGCGACTGTGTCAGAGTCTGCCCTGTGAATAAACATATCCAATAGAAACAATCTGGTTTCGGTTTTTTTGGCAAACAGTCTTATCTGATACAACGAACATAGGCATTGTAGGACTTATTGTAGTCGCTCACTTCCCCATATTCGAAATTCACGAACCATGCGTTATATTCATTATCTGAGGTGGTAGAGGAAGACCAGAGGTAGACTTTGTCGTAATCCTTTAACTTGCTGTAATAACCACCGTTGTTTTCTCTGTATTTACAACGACAACTTTCCGACCAGCAGTTTTTTGAAGAAAGGCAGCTGTCAGAGGCTTTGCACGATGAACCGCCTGACTGGCAGTTCTTTATGGTTGTTTTGAGTTCGCTGATTGTCGGGAGTCTCCAGTCGGTATAACCGTTTTCTCTCAGGTTTTCACAATATTGTTTTGCGTCGTTCCAGTTCATTGTTCTTAGAGAACGCTTTGACCAGTTGCTGTCAGGTCTGAAGGCGATCATGAATATCGTAATCAGAATTGCTGCGTCGATGAACAAAAAAAGTATGGTTGTCCGTACCGCTTTTTTCTTTTTTTCTTCATCCGTTAATTCAACTGACTCTTTGCTTTCGTAAGTTTGTAACTGCGGAACATCGTCTTCTTCAAAATCTTCTAGCTTTGAAGCCTTAAGAAGCTGAACAAGGAAAGCAAAAGGTCCGAATATTCCGGTAAAAAAGATAATCCATAAAGATTCAGGGAGAGTTGCAACAACCCAGCAGAACGGCCCCCAGCAGAAAAACACCCTGGGGTAATAACAAAAGAAAATTATAATCCAAGGAGTCAGCAATAAAATTCTCAGGCCTGATTTGCCGGCATCGTGAAGACGTCTGAAAATTAACGAGCAAAGAGGAATCATGAGAAAAATATTGCAAATGAGCGTAAAAATATCGTCAATAGAGATGTCAGAATCTTCATAATCCTGAAAATAATACCCGTAATCATGATGATCGTTAAAATAATACTCTAAAGAAACATTAGGATTCTCAAAATAACTGATGGAATATTTAAACATCCCTATTGCTGCCTGTGCTATGATAAGAAAAAGGATAAAACTCCAAAATTCCTTTCTACCGGTACGTCCTTTGAAATTTGCCCAGTTGACAAAAACATTTTTTATTGTTTGAAAAAAGCTCATGATAACCTCTGAATAAATTATTTAAGCCCCCAAAAAACAAAAAATTGTATGGATTTATGTTGGCAAGGCAAGTTTTTGTCTTATGTTGTCAGCACAAAGTTAAATAAAATGCGCAGCGCAGGCATGAGCCGCAGCTTCAGTTCTTATGATCCTGTTTCCGAGTGAAACGGGCTGGAAACCCGCTTTTATGAATTGGTTCGCTTCGTATTTGGTGAAGCCTCTTTCGGGGCCGATAGCGATAATATTGGATTTACCCTTCTCTATTTCGCCGATTTTAGGGAAACCTCCTGGCAAAGCGATGTAACAGTTTGATTTTGCTGAATATTCAGGCAGAATATCGTTTGAATAAGGGCCGAACCGCTTAACCAGACTTATTTTCGGCGGAATTGTGTCCATGCTCTGCTCAAGCCCTTTTCCGACAGCTTCGGAAAGTCCTGATTCTGTAAACAATTCGTTTTCCCAATATCCTTTGTCTCCAAAATAGGTCTGAATAATTTCTATCCCTTCGACTCCGTAGGAAACGAGGTCTGAAATGAGGCGTGAAAGAACCTTCGGTCTGGCAAGCGCGACGATGACGGAAAGCGGGATTTTGGGAAGCGGATCCTCATTTAATTCAAAAGAAAGAATCGCTTTTTCTGTTTCAATTTTTTCAATCACAGCTTTTCCTTTTTTTCCATTCAAAATTCCGACTCTCACTTCATTTCCGGGATTCAGCTTCAGAATTTCGTTAAGGTGCCTGACTTTTTCGCCGAAAATCTCGGCTTTATTTTCGGCAATCAGATCGCTTCGATTGAGTAAAAGCAGATTCATAGAACTTTTAAAGTTGCAAATTATTCGTCTTTCTTTTCCTGAGCTTCTTTTTCAGCTTTTTCCTTCATTCTCATTTCGCGGTATTCTTCGGCTGTCATCAGAGGATCATCAGTTTTTATATCGATAAACAAAACTCCGTTTAAATGATCCGTTTCGTGTTGAAAAATGACAGCCGTAAAACCTTGGATACGTTCGACTTTGCGCTCTAATTTATCACCGTTCATGACATCGTATTCAACATCGATATCCTGCCACCTTTCGACCTGTCCGTAACCTGCCGGAATTGAGAGACAGCCTTCCCATCCGACGACCTTTTCACCTCTTTTTTCTTTAATCACAGCGTTGTAATAAAATTCAAAAGGTTTTCCTTCTTTGTCGAATCTCTGAACCATGATGAGACGCCTGTTTATTCCGACTTGCGGAGCCGCGATCCCTACTCCGGTTCCGATAGCTTCTTTCATATAATTTTCAAGAACATCGTAGCCCTCGCCGCCGAGTTTTGCAGGAATCGAAACTTTTCTCAGAATCTCGTTATCCTTTTCGACATCATTCTGGAGAAGATGTCTTTCATCGGGATTGTTGATGTAGGCGATCTCTTCGGCAGTCATTGAACCGTCATTGCTTCCCTGCGCGGCAGCCTTTTCATCTTTGACAGAAGCAGTTGCACATGAAAGAAGAAGAAGCGCACAAATTGCGAACAAAAAAGAATTTGTCAATAATTTCATAATGTTACCTCTATTTAACAGTTATAAGTTTTCCGTTTTTGAAATCGATTCTGATTTTTCCGCCGTTTTTCGATTTTCCGAAAAGAATTTCGTCAAGAAGAAGATTTTCGAGCTCTTTATCGACAACTCTCGCCGTCTCTCTGGCACCGAAATCATTCGAGAAACCGAGTTCAGCCAAGTGTGCGACAGCGGATTCGGATATCGAAAGTCCGATATTGCGTGCAGCAAGCCTGTCTGCAAGCGCCGACACATTCTTTTTGACGATTTTCTTAACGATTTCAGGCGTTATGCGTGAGAAATAGACAATGTGGTCAAGCCTGTTCAAAAACTCAGGCGTAAACGTATTTTTTACGGCTTCTTTGAAAGCGGAAGTGTTTTCCGAATGAGCTTCGAATCCTACCTGTTTTTTGGAGGCGTCTTTGCTCCCTGCATTGGAAGTCATTATAATTATTACGTTTTTAAAGTTAGCCTTACGTCCGGCATTGTCAGTCAGAGTCGCATAATCCATGATCTGAAGAAGCGAATTATAAATGTCTGCGTGTGCTTTTTCGATTTCATCAAGAAGAAGAACCGAAGTCGGCTGCTTTCTTATCGCTTCGGTGAGCAGTCCGCCCTCTTCATATCCGACATATCCCGGAGGCGCGCCGAAAAGTTTCGAAACTGTGTGCTTTTCCTGATATTCGCTCATGTCAAAGCGGATAAGCGGCATCTCCATCTTGTCGGCTAAAACACGGGCAAGTTCCGTTTTTCCGACTCCGGTAGAACCGACGAAAAGGAATGAAGCGACAGGTTTTTCGGGATTTTTGAAACCGGCATAGCTTTTCTTTATCGCTCTCACAATTTCGGAAATCGCCTCGTTCTGACCGAAAATCTCAGTTGAAAGAGCCGCCTCTAGCCCTTTGAGCTGCTTCATTCCGTCAGAATTTACAGTTTTTTCTTTCTTTCCCGTGAGAAATGCGGTGACTTTTTCAATATTTTCCGGCTTTACAACCTTTATTTTCTTAGCCTGCATGTTGCAGGCTGCTCCCGCCTCATCGATCAGATCTATCGCTTTGTCGGGCAGAAAACGGTCGGTGATGTAAAGCGAAGAAAGTTCCACAGCCGCGCGAAGAGCCTCGTCACTGTATTTAACATTGTGAAAAGACTCATATTTTTCAGCCAGGCTCTTTAAAATCAGGAAAGTTTCATCTTTCGAAGGCTCGGGAACATTTATCTTCTGGAATCTTCTTGAAAGAGCCGAATCCTTTTCGAAAAACTTCCTGTATTCGGAAGCAGTAGTCGCGCCGATAAATTTTATTGTCCCTTCTTCAAGAACCGGTTTCAGGATGTTAGCCGCATCAATCGACGAATTTCCTGCACTTCCAGCCCCGACCAGATTGTGAATTTCATCAATAAAAACAATGACTTTATCTTCCTGTTTCAAAGCAGAGACGAGCTTGTTCATCGTCCGTTCCAAATCGCCCATAAAGCGGCATTCGCTGATAAGGCGCGAAATGTTGAGCGAAAGAATGCGATATCCTGAAAGCTGTTTAGGAACTTCATTCCGCGAGATTCTCTGGGCCAGACCTTCGGTTATCGCGGTTTTGCCGACTCCGGGATCACCGATGTGAACAGGATTGCACTTTTTGCGTCTGAGAAGGATCTGGATTGTCCGCTCGATGATCTCTTCGCGACCGATTATCGGATCAAGCTCTCCCGAACGGGCTTTTTCTGTAAGATCTACCGTAAAAAGTTCAAGCGTGGATGGCGATTTTTCTGCTTCTTCCGGAGTTTCTTCAACATTTTCAGCCTCTTCCGGCTTTTCAGTTTCGGAAAATCCGCCGTGTGCAATCGCGCTCAAAAGGTCATATCGCTTGATGTTGTTAGCCTTGAGCAGACTTGAGGAATACGACTTCTCACCGAGGTCATAAATCGCTACGATCAGATCGGTCACTTCGACGCGAGTCCGCTGCGAGCCGAAAACATTGTTCGCCGCATCGAGAAGGCACATGTTCAGGTATTCAGACGGAACAACTCTACCGTTTTTCGAGCTTTTGGGAACATATTTTTCGAGATATTCCCTGACATTCTGCCTCATTTCCGAGACATCGACGTCAAAATGTTCGAGAAGTCCTACTACTTTCCTGTTGAAAAGCAGCTGAAACAGAAGATGTTCCGGAGTCACGAACTCGTCTTTGTTGTCGGTCGCGTCTTCGATCGCCATGCTGAAAATTTTAGCCACTTCAAACGAAAACGGCAGCGACATATTCTCTTTTTCCGCCATAGTTACTCCTTTTCAACGATACATTTGAGCGGGAATCCTTTCTTTTTCGCCGCTTCGTCGACCTGCGCGATTTTGGAAACGGCGATGTCATAGACGTAAATTCCGGCGACTCCGCGCCCATGTTTGTGGACTGCGAGCATGATTTTGCGCGCTTCAGCCTCACTTTTTCCGAAAATGTCGATCAGAATTTCGACAACAAACTCCATTGTTGTGTAGTTGTCGTTGAGCATCACGACTTTGTACATGTCTGGTTCTTTAAATTTGAAATTTGTTCCAATCGAACGCTTGGGCGTTTTTTTTGTTGAAAAATCAGACATATCGTCTCCGAACTAATAAAACGATTGAATAAGCGATGACTATTTTTTCGATGCCGCGCGGCGCTTCATAATTTCTTTGTGAAGCGTCCACAACGTATCCTTAACGGCCTGTCTTGCCGCAATGTTCTTGACAAAAACGGGAAGAGAGCCGCCCGGATCGTTGTAAATGTAGTAATCGACTTTTATTTTGTCCGGCTCTACCTGAGTGAATTTGTAGAAACCCTTGTTGTCAGCCACGCGGACAAACTTGTCAGTCACAGGATATTTCGGATCGTCGAACGGAACCCACGTTACCGAAACAGAACCGTCTTTGTTGTCAACTCTGCAAGATTTGACGTAATAATCGCGGTTGGAAGCCACCGGAACCGAAATCTGGTTATAAGACCAGTCGCACTTGTCATTCTTTTTGAGGACATCCGAGAATGTTATATATTTGAATATCTGCGGATGTTTAAGCCTGTCGAACATAATATCGACAGCTTCCTGAATCGTTCCCTGATAAGTGACAACAGCCTTGACCTCTTTGATATCGGAACCTTCGTGGTTGCGCTCGTAAAGTTTCAGCCCGTCCTCTTCGCTTACAAATTCCCATTTTGCCTGTTTTTTCTCGTTTTTTTGAGCGGAATCATCCGCAAAAACAGAGAAAAACTGTAGAAAAACGATGAAAATTATAAGAATTTTTTGCATGAAAAAACCGTCAGTTGTTAAAGATATTTGTAAAATGCTTTGTAGGAAAGATAGGTGTTGTAAAGATCAGCCTTCGAAGCAACTTCAAACGGGCTGTGCATCGAAAGGATCGGCGTACCGACATCAAGAACCTGCATTCCGTATTCAGCAATGAACATAGCGATCGTGCCGCCGCCGCCGAGATCGACTCTTCCGAGTTCAGCTGTCTGCCAGCGCGCATCGTCTTTGTTGAAAGCAGCTCTGCATTTTGCAACGAATTCAGCGTGTGCTTCATTCGAGTTGCCTTTGCCGCCTGCACCTGTGAATTTCGTAAGGCAAACGCCCCAGCCGACCTTTCCTGCGTTCATCGATTCAAAAGCGCCTGCCCATTCAGGTTCGATACCTGCATTTACGTCGGATGAAAGGAATCTGCTGTTTGCAAGTGAGTTGATGAGGGTATTGTAATCGCCTTTTCCGTAAAGGTTTATAAGTTTGTTTACGGCTCTTTCAAGAATGTTGGAGTTCGCGCCTGCGTTGCCTTTCGAGCCGATTTCTTCTTTATCGAAGAACATCGCGAATTTGTTTTCTTTCGTTTTGCCTGCATCGAAAATTGCCTGAAGAGCACTGTAAGCGCAGATTCTGTCATCCTGGCCGTGTGCACCGACGAAACTTCTGTCGAAGCCGACATCTCTTGCCTTTCCTGCCGGAACAAGCTGAAGTTCAGCCGAAACAAAATCTTCCTCTTTGAAACCGTATTTTTTGTAGAGGAAATCAAGGATAGCGAGTTTTACGCTGTCTTTGTCATATTTGAACGAGTAAGGAATCGAGCCGATGAGAATGTTCATGTTCTCGCCTTCGATAACCTTTCTTGCGCCCTTTTCCATCTGCTCCTGAGCAAGGTGCGGAAGAAGATCGTTAATTGTGAAAACCGGATCGTTTTCGTCTTCGCCGACAACAACGTTAACCGTTTTGCCTGCTTCGGTGATTACAACGCCGTGAAGTGCGAGAGCTCTCGTAACCCACTGATATTTTTTGATTCCGCCATAGTAGTGCGTTTTGAAGTAAGCCATATCCTCTTTCTCGTAAAGCGGATAGCCTTTGAGGTCGAGTCTCGGCGTGTCGATGTGCGAACCGACCATGAGCCAGCCTTTGTCAAAATCGGTGTGATTGATTTCAGCGAGAACGCATGCGACGTTGTCGAAGTTGATGAAAATCTTCTTGTCGTTCTTTGTTGCGTTTTCGATGTTTTTGTAGCCTTTTGCCTTTGCAAGTTCGAAAATCGTGCTGACAGCTTCACGCTCGGTCTTGGCATCCGTGAGGAATTTTTTGTAACCTTCAGCGAAGTCCATGATCTCTTTCATCTTTGCTTCGTTGATGCCGTCCCAGCCTGATTTTTTGGAATAAGTCAGGGTCTTCGGATCGAATTTTTCGGCTTTCTTTGCCGCCTTCTTTTCAGCCATTTCACACTCCTAAAAAAACAATTAGTAAAGAAACAAACGCACTATTATAGTTAAATAAAAAAAATAACCAATTTTTTTGGAAATCAGTCCTGTTATCTTACACAGCGGACATATTCCTCATAAAGTTTAACACCGGAGCTCAGGTCTCCGAAGCGGAAATCGACGTCCCATGCAAGGTTCGTATTGTAGGCAGGTGTAGATGAGGTCCAGAAATAGCCGTCTGACGACTCATCCGGGAAATAGGTGAAAGGAACTTCCGTTGTTTCATAGTTTATAAGCGACGCCAGCTCGTTTTTATTAGGCAGACGCCAGTCGGAATATCCTGCATAAGGCGGCTCCTGCGTGTTGAGACTCTGGCAGTAAGCCAAAGCCTGCTTCCATGTTTTGCCTGTCACATGCTCTTTCTGCCACATGAGACCGGTTCTATTGTCAGTGACTGTTTTACCGTCAGAAGATATCGTAAAATCGTCTGATGCCGCGGGAAGAAGCTCATTTCCGGAAACACAGAGGACTTTGTAGGTCTCGGGTCTTCCTCCTCCGTTTTTTGTATGGATATTCCTGTTATCACCGTAAGCCGGTTTAAATCCGAAAACCATGTCGTCCTCAAAGGCTTTGCATTCGCTGTTTGTCCACAGATACAGATGTATGCTTTCCGATGAAGGCATTCCGGTAAAATTCGAATTTGTCGCAGGTTCGTATTTATTACTGATGTCCACGATCGTAATAAATTCCAGAGGATTAGGAAGACGCCATGTGCTGATCCCGCCGAAATTAGAGTCGTTTAGCTCGTTACAGTGCGTTGCTCGGTCTTCCCATGTGTAATTTTCGGTTGAAGCTGATCTCTCCCAGGTGAGACCGGTGTTGTTGTCCACAACCACTTTCGATGTGGCTTTGAAACTCTGAGCCGTACATTTGTCGAGATACTGCGCGTCCTGACCGTAAAAATCGTCACTCGCTGAATCCGGACAAGGGATCTCGTTATCCTGTTTTACCATATTTGAGTCATAACTGTAGCAGCCTCTCTGACCGGTGCAGATGTTGCCGAGAGTGAGATGAGGCATATCGACTGAACCGGGTTTATTGGTGTTCCCGTCATTGTTTGAACTTCCGCCGCCGCACGAAATTATGAAAAATATCGCTAACAGCGCAAAAACAATAAAGAATTTCTTCATTTTGCACCTCATGAAAACAAAAGCGCAATGATTTTAATGTTTAAAGAAGAAAATGCAAGAAAGGAAAATGAATTATTTGAACGATTTCAGAACGTTGATTACGTAGTCGATATCAGCTGCGGTGTGGTCTGCGTTGATCTGGAAACGGATCTCTTCGTCGCCCTTCGGAACTACCGGGTAGTTCATAGCCGTTGCAAGAACGCCGTTCTTCGTGAGCCATGCAACGATGTCTGCCGTCTTTTTGGTGTCTCTGACCATAAGCGGAGTTACGGGGTGCGGGCCTGCGATCGTCTCGAAGCCGTTGTCAACGAGTCCTTTCTCGAATCTTGCTGTGATCTCGGCAAGGTGAGCAAGGCGTTTGATGCCCTCTTCGCTTTCAAGGATGTCAAGAACTTTGAGGACTGCGTAAGCTTCGCCTACCGTGATCGGGTTCGAGTAGATGTACATCGGAGCGGTCTGTCTCAAGAATTCGGTTACTGCTTTGGATGCGACAACGTATCCGCCGTTTACGCCGTATGATTTTCCGAGCGTGCCGATAAGGATGTCGACTTTCGCGCCGGTAACTTCCTCTGTTCCTCTTCCGGTCTTGCCGTAAGCGCCTACACCGTGGGAATCGTCAGCTACGGTCGTTACCCCTTCTTCGAATTTGTCGTTGTATTTCCTGCAGATCGCCGTGAATTTGTCGAACGGGCAGAAGTCGCCTCTCATCGAGAAAACGCCGTCTGTTACGACGATGCATCTTTTGCCTTTGCCTACAGCTTCCTGAAGTTTTGCTTCAAGGTCTTCCATGCTGTTGTGTTTGTATATAAGTTTGAGCGCCGGGCGGGAAAGTTTCATCGCGTTGATGATGCAGTTGTGGTTGAGCTCGTCGCTGATGATGACTGTTTCATTGGTGATAAGCGGGAAAATAACGCCCATCGAAGTAACATAAGCGCTCGAGAAAAGCATTGCCGATTCTCTGCCGTGGAACTTTGCAAGCCTTTTTTCAAGGTCGACGTGAGCCTTGTGGGTTCCGGAAATGAAGCGGACAGCACCGGGGCCGACACCGAAAGCCTTCGTTCCTTCTTCCTCAGCTTCGATAACTTCCTTTCTCATCGAAAGACCGAGGTAACTGTTTGAATTCATTTTGATAAACTTCTGCTCGTAGCCTTCAACGACATAACGCGGGCCGTTTGCGCCTTCGGGCGGAAGGATCTTGGTGATGACCATTTCGTCGCCTTTAGCCGTTCCCTTTGCTTTGAGCTCGTTTACATGGTTGTTAAGAGCGTTTTCCAATCTTGTAGTCATAATAAACCTCCAAAAATTTATAAAAAACCACAAAAAATGACGCGCGAGTATAATCTCTTACTTTTATTTGTGAAGAAATTTTATCAGTTATCTGAGGCAACTAATTATCGATTGAGCGAGTTCCGTTACAGTTCGGGTAAGCCGGGCAACTCCAGAATTCTTTGCCGGAGTTTTTTCCTTTCTGTGCGACACGCCTGATCATCGGTTTGCCGCATTTAGGGCATACAGGTGCATTTGCCTCAATGCTTTTTTCGGTGCGGCTGGCAAGTCGCTCAGCAGTCAGTTTTTCGGTAAAACCGCCCTCTTCTCTGAATGTTTCAAACTGATTGGTTATTTGTTTGCGCAGCATCATTGAAAGGCGGTTACACAAAATAACAAGACAGTTGGCTTCCGTGACAGAGTCTTGTGTTGTCAACCATTTGTCGAATTTATGTTTCTGATTCAAGATATGAATACAGCTGTTATGCAGCACATCATCTTTATAGTCCGGGCGGTCAATCTGTACTTCCTGAAGTTCTTTGTATTCCGTCGATTTTACAGACCATGGAAAACTGTCATGGCGTATAATCCAGTTAATATAGTCGTTTGCAAGTTCGGAAAGGCTGGCTCGGGCAACATCAGAGAGCTTCATTTCCGTTTCTTTTGATGTGCTGCGACGTGAGCTGCCTTCTGCAATATTTGCAGGAACTGAACGGGCTGCCTGTGTCATCTGGTCATACTGACGACCGCAAGGATCATTCTTCCGGTTGAGATACTTTTCGCAGAAATCCTGAGTAGCAAGCTGAATAATGTTTGCAATGACCCAGGTATCCAACCAATAAAAACCAAGAGCTTTAATTTCCATTTTTAATCCTCCAAAATTTCCATTAAAAAACAGTTGACTTTTGAATTGTATTTTTCTCAATTCAAAAGTCAATAAAAGAATAAACTTTCGAAATTTCGATATTTCGACGTTTCGAGCATTAAAAGCAATTTTGTGCCCAGCCGTAGCCTTGAACGGCCATATCAATGAAGTGTGCGAGCAGCATATTGGTTTTGCTTTTAAAAGTATCTATATCATAAGATGGCGGCAGATCAGCATTCAGAGATGTTTCGATTGCTGTTTTCACCTTTGCCAAAGGCTGTTCGTCCTTATACCAGTCAACAACCAGCAATTCGGATTTTTCAGCTGTCAGTTTTTTGAAAAGATTCTTTGCCGACAGTTTTACTTTCTGTTCCTCGTCTTTTGTCAGTTTTTTTCCTGCGATAAGCATATCAAAGATTTCCAGTTCTTCTTCTGAGAGACCTTCGACTTCAGCCCGTTTGTCCTCGGCTTTAAGTTCTTCAATAAGTTTGACCAGTTGGTCGTAATAATCTTCGTTTTCTGATCCCCCTGCATTGTAGCGGTCAATAATATTTTTAAACCGCTCTGAAAATTTCTGACGTGTGCAGTTTCTGTTGATCATCTGTTGCAAAGTCTGCTCGATAAATTTTTTCAGATCATCAATCTCAACTGCCTTATACTGCGCGGCATGAATTTCATTTTTCAATGTTTCGACATCTATTTTGGAAAGATCGATAACTTTGCCCTGATGAATTACAAAATCCGGTTCGTTGTCTTTTGCTTTCTGCGAAATAACGCTTGTATCAAGAACCTGTGCCATGCGCAGCCGTGCTCTGTTGATTTTTTCATCATCAATGGTGTGGCAGAACAAACCATACAAATATGCCAGCGGTGAGAATTTTTCGTTATTCCAGTTTTTCTCAAAAATTTCAGGTCTTGATGACTCATACAGATTCATCAGCGTGTTCAGAATTACTTTGAATTTATCTTTGGCTTCATCGTTAGCAACAATTATGTTGTAGGCATCACGCAGTTTATCAAGCCTGTCAAGTGTTGAAGATTCTTCAATAATCAAGCCGATATCGACACCCGAACCAAGTAAAAATCCATCCGCTTCCTGAATGGCACCGTCAATCAAAGTAATAAGTTTGTCTATATTTTTTACCGGAAATTCTGAATCACCGCCACCAGTTGCATATTCAGCCAAAGCTCTTTTCATGTATTTGAAAACATTGACATAATCGACAATCATGCCGCATGGTTTGTTCGGATATACACGGTTTGCTCGAGCTATTGCCTGCATCAGAGCGTGACCTTTCATTGGTTTGTCCAGATAGAGTGTTGAAAGGTTCTCGACATCGAATCCGGTGAGCCACATTGCACAGACAAACACTAACTGCAAAGGATCTTCCGGATCTTTGAAACGGTCTTCGATATCAAGTCCTTCGGTAGTGACGGCATTCATTTTCTGTCTATGAACCGCGATATCAAGTCCTTGTTTTAGGAATTTCTCGTTTTCGTCAGCTTCTTCGGAAACGACGACTGCCATTTCAACTTTGTTCATGTAATCCAGCTTTTTAGTCAGTTCATCGCGTTTTTCCCTGGTGTCTGCGGCGTTGCGTTCCTGCATGATTTTCTGTTTTTCTATTGCCCAGTAGTGCTGAACTTTGTCAAACATTTTCACGGTTGTGTATTTATCAACAGAAACAACCATGCCCTTTCCTAAAAAGCCTCTGCAATGAAAATGATGGGCAATATCCTGCGCTATTTTGTCTATGCGGTCTTCGCGTTTAAGAACTTCCAGAATACGGGAAGATGAATTTTCAAGCAGACGTGTTTCATCTTCATTCAGGTTTTCATCTTCAACAATATCGACGATATCATCATCCAGAAAATCGTTTTCCAATCCGACTTCGGGCACTCTGCGCGAATAGAACAGCGGAACAGTCGAGCCGTCATCTACCGACTGTTTGAAATTATATTCAGAAACATAGTTGCCGAACCACTGGTTTGTCAGGCGTTTGCTGCCTAAAAGCGGTGTGCCGGTAAAAGCAATGTAGTTCGCGTTCGGCAATGCCGTGCGCATATTTTCAGCCAGATCCTTATACTGCGTCCTGTGTGCCTCATCGACAAGCACGATGATGTCATCACGCGTGGAAAGCACCGGATATTTTTTGTTTTTGTCGTAGCGGAATTTGTGAATCAGCGTAAAGACAAACGGTTTGTTTTTCTGCAAAAAATTTCTGAGTTGTTCGCCGTTTTTAGGCTGACATTCCTCTGTTGCTCCTATTACTTCCGTTTTTACGAAATTTTTATGAATCTGATCGTCAAGATCATCACGGTCTGTAATTACGAGAAATGTAAAATTACCGGATATTTTACGGCGCACTTTACGAGTGAAAAACACCATTGAATAAGATTTTCCTGATCCCTGCGTGTGCCAGAAAACGCCTAATTTTCCTTTCAGTTCTGCTCTGTTTCTGACAGATTCCATCAGGTTGTTCACGCCGAAATACTGATGGTTTTTGGCGATAATCTTATTTTTCTGGTTGCGGAACATAATGAAGTTTTCAATATAATCGACAAGCCTTTCTTTCCTCAAAAAACCGTCTACAAAATATTTCACTGAGCTTTCGCCGACCATGTTTGCATTTTTTATGGCTTTTCTGTCCGGATGTTCCTTTTCGGAATCAATTTTCAGCCACTCAAAGAAGTGGTTGTATGTAGCGTTGAACGCGCCGAGCCGCGTTTCAAGCCCGTTGGAAAGCACGCAAATCTGGTTGAATGCAAAAAGGTTCGGAATATCTGTCAGATATTTTTTCAGATTTTCGCGATAGGCCTCTTCAACTTTCCTAATGCTGTTTTTCAACTCTATAAAAACCATCGGAAGACCGTTGATGAAAATCAGCACATCCGGTCTCCGCCAGTAAATGCGACCTTGAATCCACATCTGCGAAACAGCAGTAAAATTGTTGTTTTCCGGATGCTCAAAATCAATGAGTTTCACAAAATCAAAATCCTCGTTCCCGTCACGACGGAAGTCTATTTTAATTCCGTTCCGGATCTGGTTGTAATACTTGTAGTTTGTGGCAGTCATATCCGTTGCGCTGAAATCTCTGCACAAATCCTTAAATATTTCAGTAAGTTTGTCTTCCGGAATATTGGGATTCAGGCGAGTCAAATTTTCACGCAGTATCTGCGGAAGAACGCACTGTTTTTTGTTTTGGCGTCCTGTGCCGTCGGGCAGAACCTCACGTTTGTCCGGTGAAGGATCGCAGTGCACGATGTTATAATTGAAAGGCTCTACTTCCAGCTTTTCCAGTATCGCTCGTTCAATATCATCTTCGGATATGAAGTTAGGCATAAGCTATCTCCGATTTATTTCTCTTTATTTTGAAAATATAAACGCTTACACTTTTCCCCAGCTTCCTCCAGCTGCTTATCTATAACAAAAGATGGCATTGATCCTCTACATTTTACTACAGATACAAAATCCTTTTCTTTACCATCATAATATGAACTCGTTGCCACAACACTGTCTGTTACAATAAAATCCATGTAATCAATCCAATCATTGATGCCAACATAATAAAGCAGCTTATTTCTATCGAAATCAGAAGCTACAAAAAAACCTTCGGAAATTTGAGTGTTTTCATTCCATACAAAATTAAAAATATATGAGTGAATTAACCAATTACAAACATCCTTTCCTTTTACAGTTTTCTTTTGAAAATGATCCAAATTGTGGGATTCTTCATCTGCTATTATGTATCTATATACTTGTTGTTTAGGTTTATAAATTTTGACTTTCAAAGAATAAATATCTGCTTCATCACTTAGCATTTCACAATCTATTAGTTTTCTGATAATAAACGCCGAATAGAAAACAGCTTTTTCTAAAACAGTATAAGCGGCTTTTTCATCCTTTTCAAAGTGTTCTTGTGTATTGTATTTTAAAATCAACTGCTTTCTTCTAAGAAGATCCTTTTTCCATGGATAACTGTCATAAATCATTTCACACTTCCAATTTCCCACTCATCAGTCGCGGCAACAGTAAATCGCGCTGTTTGATTAGGTTTTGGTTTTGCATTGCCATCTTATAGATACTGTCAAAAAATATTGATATAATGTTCTCAAAACGATCTAATATTTTCTTTTCAGGTTGAACTATTTTTATTGATTTAAGTTTATCTTCGTCAACACGCTGACGACCATCAGCTCCGTTCATACTCAAAATTGCAGTTTGGCGAAAATAATAACTCCGTGCAATGCAATAAACAAAATGAGGAGTTAATGTTTTAGATCTTAGTACAACAAATTCTGTTGATCCGCCCAAAACCTCATTGCACGGCATTCCCATAACAAATCCTGTTTTTCCATTTTCGAGACATGGAGTTATTTTCGCAAAAAGCGTATCCCCATTTTGAGAACGTTTTCCAGAAATTGAATCTTGGATTATGAAGCTATCAGAATCCAAAAGCATTGAAGTTGTGCTTAATGCTTCCATGGGGATAATTGTGAATTTAGTTTGCTTACCAATTGAAATTGTAGGATTGAATGTAATAACTTCATCCGCTCTTTTAATCCTCCACCCCTTCGGAATACCATTTTCGAATTCTGCGGTTTCGTGACCAGGGAAACGGAAACGTATGAACCATTCCTTGTATAAATTCTCCGCCATCTGCTCCAAAACTTTGATCCGTTTATTGTTGACTTCAATCAGGTTGTCGTATGCAGAGAGAACAGAAACAATGCTTTCCTGCCGTTCTATAGATGGGAATTGCATTTTGATTTTATTTAGGTTCCCTTGACTGAGTTTGGGCTGTGCTGAACCTGTAACAAAACCAGTTATATCAAGATGGTTCAGGGCATAGCAAGTGTACTGCATATTCGCCAAGCTATTTGTTTTTACAATATGAGCATGGTTGTTAACCCAAAACTTCCCCTTTGCAATAATCGCTACGGGTTGAGTTCTTGACATCAAATTCTCACCATCTTCTGCAATAAGCATATACTCACCATCACATCGGTATTCTTTTACATAGTCAATAATGCCTTGTGCTCCGTAATACGGGAATTCTCCTTGAAAATTTTCTCTTTCCATTGCAGACAAAGGTTTTCGGAGAGAATCGTAGTTTTAAAAAATGTCTTGTAGGCGATAAACCTTGCGCTCCATCCTTATTCCCCAAACAATGCCTTGATGTTGGCTGCGATTTCAGTTTCAAGTTTTTTAGCTTCGGCATTCAGCGATTCAAATTCAGTATTCAGGTCAAGCATGGTTTGCTTGAATTCTTCTTCGGTCATGCCGTCTCGATGACAACACCGACATAACGTCCTGCATTAAGTGAATAATCCTGATCGATGATGCCGTCTTCTCCTTCCAGTTTTGCCGCTTTGCAAAGACCGATGACATCCTGATATTTTCCTTCCGGGAAGCGTTCTGTGAGCCAGTCAATCTGGCTTTGCCAGTAGGATTTTGTCTTGATTTCTTTATTGTCAGAAGTTTCAGGCGCAGATGCAAGCAATGATTTATATTCAGAAATCAGCGCAGAAAATGCCGCCGTATCTCCGTTGTAAAGACGGGTTATCATTCCAAGATTTTTGATCTGCTCGTCGCTGAATTTGCGGTGAGCACGGTCAACCTGAGTAAAAACATTGCGGGCATCAATGAAAAGAATCTCGTTTTTCCTGTCAGTCAAAGGTTTCTGCTTGTCAAAAAACCACAGCGTAGCAGGAAGCGTAACAGATGAAAACATATTCGACGGAAGCGTAACCATCTGGCTTATGATTCCCTCTTCAATCATTTTTTTACGGATTTCATATTCGCTTTTTCCAGCATCAGAAGCCGAATTAGCCATAACAAGCGCAGCCTTTCCGTGTTCATTCAGAGCGGTAGCAAAATAACCTATCCACAAATAATTGGCGTTCGGCACAGTTTCTTTCTTGTCAGAATCCTTTTTAGTCGATTTAGTCGCATTGCGCGGCACACCGTAAGTTTTGAAACGAATATCGTCCTTAACCCGGTCGAATGATACTTCATCGACATTGAACGGAGGATTAGCCATGACATAATCAAACTGACCGAAAGCATTGTAAGGATCGGAATAAAAAGAGTTCGCCTCAGTGATTTCACCGCGCACATTATTCAGCAAAAGATTCATCTTGGCTAGTTTCACAGTGTCAGGTTCCTTTTCCACGCCGTAACAGCGGAACTTCATCTGCTCGGCAACACTCGCATTATGATTGTGCATATAACGCGCCGCCTGAACGAACATACCGCCGGAACCACAGGCAGGATCAAGAAACTTCTTGTCGCCCGGCTGAGGATTCAGCACCTCAACCATATAGCGGACAACAGTTGCCGGAGTGTAGAATGTTCCGCCGTCCTTACCCTCACTTAAAGCAAAATTCCCAAGAAAATATTCATAAATCTCACCAAAAATATCAACAGTACAGTTTTCTGGAATATCCTTGAAAATACGGACAATATTTGAAAGCAGTTCAGGCTCTTCCTCCGGCACAAGCTGAGCGTAAACATCTTTCGGAAGCACACCTTCCATCTTCGGATTTTCGGTTTCGATAGCCTCCATAGCCTTCTTCACCAGATCGGCTTTTTCGGCAGTATCAGGAGCATCGTTGATAAAATCGTAATACGCGCATTCCGGCAAATAAAAACCGCACTTTTCGATAGCAATTTCCTTTTTCGTCTTTTCCATGCGAGTACCGAAAAGTCTTGCAAATTCTTCATCAATTTCAGCCTTATGCTGCTTGAAGAGAATATCAGCATAACGAAGAAATATAAGACCAAGAATCGGCTGTCCGTATTTGTTTGCAGCCAGGTGCGCCCCAGAACGCAAAACATCGGCCGCGTGCCACAAATTATCCTTTAAAATTTTAAGTTCACTGTCTTTCATTAAAGGTTCTCCTTTCTACCAACCAAAACCCGCTGTACTATAAAAAATCCCCTTTCTTATTTCAATAGCGTAACTATCTAATTTTATTGAATGATTTTGAAATTTAGATGTTAGACAATCTTGAGTCGGAGAATGAGGAAATGCGAGCGGTGATTGCGTTACGTTGCCAAGTTAAGATGCAAGTTTTTAATTTAAAGTCAAAATTTATTGATAATTTTTAGAATTTAATCATAATATCGACGTTAAAAAATTTGTTTTTGGTCTTTAGATATGGAAAACGAGATAGTAATTCACAACGAGAATCAACCCCAACTCGACATCGAAAGCAAAATTTTAGTTATTCGCGGACAACAGGTGATGCTCGACCGGGACTTAGCTGAACTTTACGGTGTTGAAACCAGACTTTTGAATCAAGCAGTGAAAAGGAATCTGGAAAGATTTCCTGAACGCTTTATGTTTCAACTTACTAAAGAGGAAATGTTATTGCTTGATGAATCACGTTCAAGATCACAAATTGTGATCTTGAACGATAAAAAAAGCCGAGGAAGCAATGTTAAATATCTGCCTTATGCCTTTACGGAACAAGGTGTAGCGATGCTTGCATCTGTTCTTAAAAGCGATACTGCAGTGCTGACAAGTATAATGATTATCGATGCTTTTGTCGCTTTGAGGCGATTTGTGCAGGCAAATTCTCAAATTTTTCAAAGACTGGACTTTATGGAAAAACGACAGATAACAAGTGAGATTCACTTGTTGGAACACGGTAAAAAAATCGACGAGCTTTTTGACAAAATGGACAAATACAAAATCAAGGATAAGCAGGGAATCTTCTTCCAAGGGCAGATTTTCGATGCCTATGCTAAATTTGAGTCATTTATCGCTGAAGCGGAAAATGAGATTGTTCTGATTGACAACTATGTCGATTTGACGGTTCTTGAACGCTTTGCGAAAAAGAAAAACGGTGTAAAAGTCACGATTTACACTTGTCCCAAAACTAAAATCACATCTCTCGATATCCAGAAATTCAATGAACAATATCCGACTCTTGTTCTTAACCATACAGAAAAAATCCATGACAGATTTTTGATTGTTGACAACAAAATCCTTTACCACATCGGTGCATCAATCAAAGATTTAGGCAAAAAATGCTTTGCTTTCGAAATATTGGATTCATCGTGGATTCAAGAAATTATGGAAAATTTATAATTATCTAATTTTATTGACCGATTCCGAAATTTGAAATCATCTTTCCTGTCACAGATCCGGCGCACTTCACGATATCTTTCACTTTGCCCTGAAAGACGACATTTCCCCCTTCTTCGCCGCGGCCTGGGCCGAGATCGATGATGTAGTCTGCGCTTGCGATTATCTGGCTTCTGTGCTCGGCAACGATCACGGTGTGGCCTGAATCGTTGAGTGTTTTAAAGATTTCAAGCAGTTTTTCTACATCGGCGAAGTGCAGACCTCTGCTTGGTTCATCGAAGATAAATATCGATTTTTCCTTACTTTTTTCGGTAGCTGCAGCGAAACTTCTGCCGAAATAAAGTCTCAGGAGTTCGCCTGAAGAGAGGCTTGAAACGCTCTGCGTCAGTTTGATGTAGCCAAGGCCGCATTTATCAAGAATGTTCAGTATTTTAGATATGTTGACATCGTCTTCAAAAAATTCCGCCGCCTCCCTTATCTCCATATCGAGGATCTCTGCGATATTCTTCTCTTTGTATCTGAATTCAAGAATATTCGGCGCATATCCCGTTCCGCCGCAGTCGGCGCAGAAGTGCTCGACATTTCCCAGAAAATCCATAGAAACCGAGTTTCTCCCCTGCCCTTTGCAGGTTTTGCAAATATCGTTTTTCGTAATTTTGAACGATTTTCCGAATTTCTTCTTTATCTTGTCGAAGCAATCGGCAAAAGAGGCTACGTTTGATGATGTCGCGGAAATGTTTTCTGTGCTTTTTTCGTCATAAAAGACAGGAATATCCTTAATATTTTCAGCCAAATACTTTATCAAAGTGGTTTTTCCGCTTCCAGAAAGCCCTGAAATGACCGTGGTTTTTCCAAGCGGGATCGAAACTGAGATATTTTTGAGATTGTTTCTCGAAATATTTGAAACAGTGAGAAAATCGGAAAATCCGCAATCCTTCAAAACCGGCTTGAAGTTGAGCGTTTTAGAAGTCCATGAGTCAGATTTCATCAAGGATTCAACACTTCCTTCAAAAACGATTTTTCCGCCGTTACTTCCGCTTCCGGGGCCGCATTCGATGATGTTGTCGGCATATTTTATGATCTCAGGAACGTGCTCGACCGCAACCACAGTGTTCCCCTTCTCCACGATTTCCCGCAGAAGTTTTGCCATGTTCTCACATTCAAGCGGATGAAGCCCTCGGCTCGGCTCGTCGATCACATAAATCAGATTCTGCAAATTGTCAGCCGCACTTTTTACAAGTCTGAGGCGTTCCCTCTCGCCCGTCGAAAGCGTTGAGGCGGCGCGCGAGAGCGTCAGGTGGCCGATTCCCAAAGATATGATTTTATTAACTTTTTCAGCGATTTCAGCCTTTATTTTAAGGAAGATCTCTTCATCGGTTTTATCTTCAAAAGAGATCGTTTCAAGGATTTTCCCGATTTCGGAAACGGGCTTTTCGCAGAATTCGTCGATCGACATTCCCGCGACTTTTACACTTAGAAGCTCTTTTTTCAGGCGTTTTCCGTGACATTCAGAGCAAACGGTTTTACCCATAAGATTGCGAAGCTCTTCCTCGTTTTTATTGCCCAAAGACCTGTAAAATTCATCAGTTATGAGATTTGCAAAACCTATCCACTTCCCTTTGAAACTGTGCGTTCCCTCGACATTTCCGCGCTTGTATTCCCAGTTCACATCAAAAATCTCTTCTCCCGCACCGAACATCGCGATCTCGAATTCTTTCTCAGTGAGCTCACTCACCGGCTTTGAAAAATCGATCCCCAGCTTTTTCCCCGCTGCAAAAAGAGTGTGGATGAATTGGCCGTCTTTATCGGCATAGAAACGCCCCTGCTTTGTCGCCGCAAGAGCGCCGTCAGCAAAAGAAAGCTCGCGGTTTATCGAAAGTTTTTCAAGATCGCAGCTTAGGATAAAACCTGTTCCCGAGCACTTTCCGCAAGCCCCTTTTTCGGAATTGAAAGAGAAGTCTCCCGCCGTGAAAGAGCACTTTCTGCCGTTTTCAAGCCGTCCGGCACGCGAAAAAAGCATCCGCACGAATTCGTAGATCCCGCTCAACGTTCCTACAGTCGAGCGTATTCCGGCGACTGAAAATTTCGCGGAAACGCCGATCCCTGCACGCAGTCCGTCGCATTTAGAAACCGAACTCTGGTTTTTGCCGAGCAGAAACGTCTTTACGTAAGGAGAAACTCCGCTGAGGATAGCCTTGATGCTTTCTACAAAAAGAGTGTCGAATGCAAGACTCGTTTTTCCGCTTCCTGAAAGACCGCATACAACATTGAATTTATTGGGTTTTATCTTCAAATCGACATTTTTGAGATTGTGCGTTTCGATGCTCTGCAGAACGATGTCTTTAGTGAGTTCTGCCTCGTAGTTCCCATCTTTCGCAGCCTCTTTTTCAAGTGAGAAGCTCTCGTTTTCACCGAAACTGATGATGTTGTCGGCAAGCCTTAAGAATACCGGGTTGTTGTCGCTTGCAAGGACGGTAACTCCCGATTCCGCTACACTTTTCAGGATCCCGACGAACTTTTCGATATCGGCAGGATGCAGCCCGGCAGTAGGCTCCTCAAAAATCAGGACCGAATTTTCCTTTATCTTTGAAAGCCAGAGCGCGAGCTTTATCCGCTGCGCCTCTCCACCTGAAAGCGTTGATGAAGGCTGACCTAAAAGCAGGTATCCGATCCCGAGACGGGCCATTATGTCGAGAGTTTTCGTGATCTGCTTATTTTCCTTAAAGAAATCAAGTGCCTGTGAAACTGTGAGATTGAGAACGTCATAAATCGAAAGCCCATTCACTTTGACTTCAAGGACTTCGTCGATGAAGCGTTTTCCGTTGCATTTGTCGCAAACAGTCTCAACGCTTCCCATGAACTTCATTCCGGTCTCAATTACGCCGCCGCCCTCGCATTTGGGGCACCTTCCCGCTTCTCCGTTGAAAGAAAAATGGGATTTCGAAAAACCGCGTTTTTTGGCTTCCTCAGTTGCGGCAAACAAGTCTCTGATCTTATCGAAAACTCCGGTGTAAGTGGCAGGATTCGATCTGGACGTGCGCCCGATCGGAGAGCGGTCTATTTTTTCATAAGTTATTGATTTTTCTTCGAGTTTTTTGATGTATGAATTAAGAAACTCTTTCTTTTCGGCTGACGATCTTCCGCATACGGCATTGAGTTTTCCGCTTATGATTTCACTTCCAAAATTGAGCTTGTATGCGCCGTTTTCATACTTTTTGAGAGCAAGTGCAGTCGGAGTGGCAAGGGTTTCCGCGTTTTTCAAAAAGTCGTCAACTTTTCCTGAAAAAAGGATCTCTCCCCCTTCTGTGCCGCCGCCGGGGCCGGTTTCTATGATGTTATCTGCCATTCTGATCGCATCGATATCGTGCTCTACCGCAATCACAGTGTTTCCGTTATCGCGGATCTTTATTAGGAGACTAAGCACATTTTTAAGTTCGCCTCGACTAAGCCCGATACTCGGCTCGTCAAAAACGAAAGTCGTCCCTTTCAGAGGGCTCGATGCGGCCGAAGCGATCCTTATCCTCTGGATCTCGCTTGAATTGAGTCCGCCTGAATTTTCGGAAAGGGTCAGGTGACGAAGGCCGATATTTATGAGTTCAAGAAGCAACTTATTGATTTCATTTATTATTTTCTGCTCGGCAAGACTAAGTTCCTTTGCATTTTCAGTGAGGAACTGAACCGCTTTTTCTAAATTCATATCGCATATCTCGGCAATGTTTTTACCTGCGATCCTGACTGCAAGAGCGGTATCGTTCAGCCTTGCGCCGCCGCATTTTTTGCACTTTACCGAGCGGACGAAACGGAGGATATTGGGGTTCCTGTCACGCTTCAGGATCTCTTCCATAACATTGACGACCCCTTTGTAGTAGCCCTCTTCGCGCGGTTTTGCCGTGATCCCCGTCCATTTCATGCGGCTTTCGAGGGTGTGCTTGCCGAAAGCGACTTTTATCTTCTCGCTACCGAAAAATATGACGTCAAGCTGTTCTTTCGTTAGGTCGCAAAGCGGCGTATCGACCGAAAATCCGTGAGCGCGGCACACTTCGTCAAGGACATCGAGAGTCACCTGCGAATAGATTATGTAGCCATTCGGAGCGGTTATCTTCAAAGCCCTCCCGCGGATCGACTTCTTCCAGTCTGCGACAATGAGATCGGGGTCAAGAAAATCCTCCACTCCGTTTCCTTTGCACGCTTCGCAGTAACCGAGAGCCGAATTGAAGGAAAAAACAGAGCGCGAAATCCCAGCATGACGGGCAAAAAGGACACGCAGAAGGTCGTAGATCCCAGAAAAAGTGCCGACAGTGGAAACTGAAGTCGCGACATCCGCCCTCTGGTCAACAGCAACCGAAGCGTCAAGACCGCTTATGAGCTCGGCTGCGGGCTTTTTCGTCACGCCGAAAAACTTCCTCTGCCATGCAGGGAACGACGAAAGATAGAGCCGCTGCGACTCCTTGAAAAGCGTGTTGTAGACAAGCGACGACTTGCCGCTTCCGGAAACTCCCGTCACAACCGTGAATTTTCCCTTTTCAAATTCAACACTTATGTTTTTGAGATTGTTCTCTGTGCAGTTTGTGATTTTGATATTCATGACCCTTGGACCTCACCCCGACCCTCTCCAGTGTTCTGACCCCATTTTTTTGGACACAGTTTAATAACATCTCTTAGACCTAAATTCAACAGGTGTCATCCAATGCAGTTTTTTCTGAATCCGCCTGTTGTTATAATATTCAATAAATTCAAGGATCA
>Ga0310690_10002716_pt1 | contig 28193 bp, 25 predicted proteins | sample AusTroGonzalo_MG_2_FD_207661 | JGI IMG/M metagenome (GOLD analysis project Ga0310690, IMG submission 207661) | Bovine rumen microbial communities from tropical cattle in Woodstock, Queensland, Australia - Gonzalo_04 (v2) (version 2) | ecosystem: Host-associated > Mammals > Digestive system >...
GGCTTCGAGTTCGCGGTCGTCATCGCTCGAAATCCAGCAGGCTTTGTAGAGATGGACGGGTTCCCAACGGCATTTCGCGTTGTACTCGTTCTCCAACCGATACTGAATCACCTCGAACTGCAACTGGCCGACCGTTCCGATAATCTTGCGGTTGTTGAACTGATTGACGAACAACTGCGCCACGCCCTCGTCCATCAGTTGCGCGATGCCTTTTTCGAGTTGCTTCGAGCGCATCGGGTCGTCGTTTTCGATGTATTTGAACATCTCTGGCGAGAACGACGGCAGTCCTCGGAAGTGCAGCAGTTCGCCCTCGGTCAGCGTGTCGCCGATTTTGAAAAGTCCGCCTGTGTCGGGTAATCCGATGATGTCGCCAGCCCAAGCCTCGTCGATGGTCGATTTCCGTTGCGCCATAAACTGCGTGGGCGAGGTGAAGCGCATCGTTTTTCCCTGTCGCACGTGCAGATAGGGCTGGTTGCGCTGGAATTTTCCGCTGCAAACCTTACAAAACGCGATGCACGAGCGGTGGTTGGGGTCGATGTTGGCGGTGATTTTGAAGATGAAGCCCGTGAATTTTGCCTCGTCGGGCTGTACTTCGCGTTCCTCGGCCTTCGTCGGACGAGGCGACGGCGCAATCTCGACAAAGCAGTCCAACAACTCCTGAACGCCGAAATTATTGAGCGCGGAACCGAAAAATACGGGTGCCACCTCGGCACTCCGATAGGTTTCGACCTCGAATTCGGGATAAACGCCGTCGATGAGTTCCAAATCGTCGCGCAGTTGCTGAGCGTCTTGTTCGCCGACGTGCTGGTCGAGTTCCGAACCGCCGATTTCGATTTCAACCTTTTCCGTCACACGCTGTTTGTCGGGCGTGAAAAGGTCGAGTTTCTTCTCATATATATTATATACGCCCTTGAATTTCGCACCCTGATTGATGGGCCACGACAGCGGTCGGACCTTGATTTTCAGTTCCTCTTCGAGTTCGTCAAGCAGGTCGAAGGGGTCGCGGCCCTCGCGGTCCATCTTGTTGATGAAAATGATGACGGGCGTCTGGCGCATCCGACAAACCTCCATCAGTTTGCGCGTTTGCGTCTCCACACCTTTCGCACCATCGACCACGATGATGGCCGAATCGACCGCTGTCAGTGTTCGATAGGTGTCTTCGGCGAAGTCTTGGTGGCCGGGGGTGTCGAGGATGTTCACCTTGTAGTCTCCGTAGTCAAACTCCATCACCGACGTCGAGACCGAGATACCGCGTTGTTTCTCGATGTCCATCCAGTCCGACGTGGCTGTTTTCCTGATTTTATTGCTTTTCACGGCTCCGGCCACCTGAATCTGTCCGCCGAAAAGCAGGAACTTCTCGGTCAGCGTGGTCTTACCTGCGTCGGGGTGCGAGATTATCGCGAAAGTCCGACGGCGTTCAATTTCTGGGTTCATTAGTCTTCTTTGACAATTGGATATAATTCAATAAATTCTCCTTGATGGCTCTTGCCGTCGTTGATGAGTTCCGCCATTTTTATGCCGACGGTTTCAATGTCGTGGAAGCCAGGCAGGCTCATATTTCCATTCAGGTCGGTCGTCGTGGGACCCGGATGCACCGAGAAAATCTCCAACGGCGTGTTGCTCTGCTGAAATTCCATCGCCATCACGCCCATCATCGCATTTTGCGCAGCCTTGCTCGTCACATAGGCCAACGGATGCCAGTAGGGGCTGATTTCCGAAGGAACGGTCACGTTCACAATTCTTCCTTGGTTTCGGCTGAGCAAGGGCATCAGCGCCTTTGTGAGCAGGAACGTTCCCGTGAAATTCACGTCGAGCGTTTCCTTGATGTCGCTCAGTTCTGTGTGCTGACTATCCACGCTCATATCGCCTGGAATGCCTGCGTTGTTCACCAACAGCGTCAGACCCGAATATTTTTCTTGAATCTCTTTGGCGGCTTGTTCGAGGCTGTTGAAATCGCGCAGTTCAATGTTCACCCAGCCCAGCACATCAATGCCAAACTGCTTCAACTCCTCGATGGCTTTTTCGGCGCGTTCCTGATGTCGGGCACCCAAAATCACCTTCCAACCGCTGAGGCCGAGATGCTTTGCGATGCCAAATCCTATGCCTTTGTTGGCACCTGTTATGAAAACTATTTTTTCCATTTTTTCGGTAAATTATTCTTTTAAGAGAGCGATACAATCGGCAAGCGACGTTTCCCAATGCGGAATTTCGATGCCATAAACCGACTTGATTTTCGACTTGTCGAGCACGGAATAGTGAGGACGAGTGGCGGGAGTGGGGTAGTCGGTGGTGTGGATGGGACGAACGCGACACGACGAGATGCCTGCCAAGCGATGGATGGCGAGCGTGAAATCGTACCACGAAGCGACACCCTCGTTCGAGAAATGATAAATCCCCGCCACGATGCCCTTTTCGATGGCGGCGAAAATGGCAACGGCGAGGTCACGGGCGTAGGTCGGCGTGCCGATTTGGTCGAAAATCACGCCCAATTCGTCTTTTTCGCGACCCAAACGGAGCATCGTTTTCACGAAATTGTTGCCGAAAGTGGAGTAGAGCCACGCCGTGCGAATCACCATCGACCGATGGCATCGGCTCGTCACGTTTTCTTCGCCCTCGAGTTTCGTGCGCCCATAGACGCTGTTCGGACAAGTCGCGTCGTCTTCGCGATAGGGTGTGTGCTGTGTTCCGTCGAAAACGTAGTCGGTGGAGATTTGTATCATCCAACCTCCACGCTGCTCGATGGCCTCGGCCAAATAGCCCGGCGCATCGGCATTGAGTTTTCGGCAGAAATCAGCGTCGCTTTCCGCTTTATCCACAGCGGTATAGGCAGCGCAGTTCACGATGCCGTCGATTTGGTTTTCCTCGACGAATTGCCCGATGGCTTTCGGGTTGGTGATGTCGAGTTCCGCCACGTCTGTATTAAAATAGGTGTGCTGCGGATGCTGTTTTTCCAATAGTTGGATTTCGTTTCCGAGTTGTCCGTTGCAGCCAGTAATAAGTATTTTCATCGCTTCGCTAAATGATAAATGATAAATGATAAATATGGATAATTCTATGTTTTCTTTATTCCTTTTTTCGAGGTCTTGATAGAGGATATTAAAATTCTTATAATTTCGTCTAAATCATTTTTTAATGAAGAATATAATTTTTGATCTAAGAACTCTGTTTTTTGCAAAAGAGTAATCCAGTATGAGGACTCACTCGCCTCTTTTAGGGAAATACTCAATTTGTTGATAAAATCGGGTTTGCTTTGAGCCTGAATTGCTTCGTGAACGTTTGCACCAATACTGGTTCCACTTCTGAACAATTGTTTAGAGATGATATATTCATTCTTTTCTTCTGTCAGATATTTATAACAACGTATAATTCTGATAGAGAAATCAATGGTTTTATCTGCTAATATATTATTTTCAGTCATTTTTTATCATTTATCATTTTTCATTTATCATTTAGGATAAGTTCTCCGGACTTATCCGCAAGATAATAATCGCTAAGAAGTCCGATAAACGTCGTAATTTCCGCAATCGCGTGCTTCGTGTCGGGCGAGATTTCCCGCTTCTGAAGCCGCAGCATCATCGTGCCGTAGAGGGCGTTGAGGCAGGTTTCGATTTCGTTCTGGTTTTTGTCGCCCCGATTGCGCAGTTCCACGATGAAAGGCAACACCTTATAATATTGTGCCGTGTAAAACGGGAATTTCGTGCTTTCGAGCAGTTGTGCATGGAGTTCGACCATCTGTTGCAACACCACTTGGTTGATTTGCAGGTGTCCTTTCTCGCGCTTCCCCTCGCTGTTCATCATCGTCACGAGGTTGCCATACCAGTCGGTCAGTTCGCTGATTTGCTCGTCGTCGTAGTCGAAACGACTGATGTATTCGCGGCGCAGGCGCGTCAGCGAACAGTCGTAGGCACGGATGATGTCCTCAACCTGCCACATATAGAGCAAGTATTCAGCAATGCTCTTCTTTCGTAATTCTTGGGAAATATACATAATTCTTCTTAACTCCTAACTCCTTAACTCCCTAACTCCTAAAATCTATAAAGATTCGTCACCGTTCCGAGCAGCATAATCACACTGCCGATAATCACCGCCACGCCAATGACCTGATTGATGATTCGGATGCCGTTTTCGTCGAATTTCGTGCGAATCTTGTCCACAAGCCACGTCAGTCCCCACCACCACAGCAGTGCACCACCAACGATGCTGGCGAAGCCCACGACCATTTCAAACGATAGGTCGGGTATCACGAAAGCGAACTGGGCGTAAAGTGCCATAAACAGGAAGACGATGAGCGGGTTGGAAAAGGTGACGAGAAAGGCCGTCCACGTGTTGTACCAGAGCGAGCCCTTTTGTTGTCCCGATTGGTGAACTTTCTTCATCGGGTCGGTGCGGTAGGTGTACCATCCGAAGCCGAGCAACAGCAGCGAACCCACAATCTGAAGGTAAAAACGGTTTTGGTCGTTGTTGATTAAGTCCATCACGAATGCCATGCCATAGCCCGTGATGGCGGCGTAGAAAATGTCGCTGATGGAAGCGCCGATTCCTGTGGCAAAGCCATACCAACGACCCTTGTTCAACGTGCGCTGTACACAAAGAATGCCCACCGGCCCCATCGGAGCCGATGCAATCATGCCAATGAGCATGCCTTTGAAGATGAAATCCAATATGTTAATTGGTATTTGAAATGGCATAGCGGCTGCAAAGGTACATTTTTTTTTGGAACTATCAAAATTTTTTCGTACCTTTGCAGCAAATCTACGAACAACTTAATTTTCAGGAAAAAATGATGAACGAACAACAAACTTTGAAACCGTATGTGATTGGTTTGGACCTCGGAGGTACAAACTCAGTGTTTGGAATCGTCGATAGCCGTGGTGAAATCAAGGCCACGACCGCTATCAAGACGCAAGTTTATGACAATGTAGAGGACTATGTCGATGCCTCGGTGAAGGCCCTCGAGCCGATTATCGAACAGATGGGCGGCATTGAGAAAATCAAGGCGATGGGCATTGGTGCACCGAACGGCAACTACTACAACGGCACGATTGAATTCGCGCCGAACCTCGTGTGGGGTCGCAACGGCATTGTGCCGCTGGCTGCCATGTTCAAGGAGCGCCTCGGCATCCCCGTCGCCCTGACCAACGACGCCAACGCTGCTGCCATCGGCGAAATGATCTATGGCGTGGCACGTGGCATGAAGAACTTTATTATGATCACGCTCGGCACGGGTGTCGGTTCTGGTATCGTCGTGAACGGCCAGTTGGTCTATGGCAGCGATGGTTTCGCAGGCGAACTCGGTCACGTTGTCGTGCGTCGCGACGGTCGTCCTTGCGGATGCGGTCGTAAAGGCTGTCTGGAGACTTATTGCTCGGCCACGGGAATGGCTCGCACGGCTCGCGAACTGCTTTCCACGACCGAACAGCCCTCGCTTCTGCGTGAACTGAATCCCGACGAAATCACGAGTCTCGACGTGGCGATTGCTGCAGGAAAGGGCGACAAGTTGGCCAACGAAATTTTTGAGTTCACGGGTCAGATTCTCGGCGAGGCTTGTTCCGACTTCGCAGCGTTCTCCTCGCCCGAGGCGTTTATCTTCTTCGGTGGCGTGACGAAGGCCGGCGACTTGATTATGAACCCCATCAAGAAGGCTTACGACGAAAATGTGCTGAAAATCTTCAAGGACAAGGCAAAATTCCTCGTCAGCGGATTGGAAGGATCCAGTGCTGCCGTGCTCGGTGCGAGTGCCGTGGGATGGGAGATCTGATTTCAACCAAAAAGAAAGCACCATCTTGCGGATGGCGCTTTCTTTTTTATATGTTAATATTCACTTCGCTTCCTCCATCGTTCCCTCGATGTAGAGGCGGGTCATTTCGGGTTTGCCGTTGGTGCGGATGGTGATGCTTTTCTTGAAGTGGCCGGGGAACTTGCCCTTGCCGTTGTACGTCACCTTGATTTGGCCGGTTTTGCCGGGTGCGACGGGCTCTTTCGTGTAGTTCGGAACCGTGCAGCCGCACGATGCCACCGCCTGATTGATGACGAGCGGAGCCGTGCCCGTGTTGGTGAACGTAAAGGTACATTCCTTCACGGGTTGAGCCTCGGAGAATTTGCCGAAATCGTGGGTCGTTTTGTCGAACTTGATTTGTGCCTGCTGTGCCGAGGCGAAGCTGACGCACGCAATGAGAAGCATGGTCGTGAGTAACAATTTTTTCATATTTTTCGCGTGTTAAGTTGTTAAATTCGACGCAAAGTTACGTTTTTTGTTTAAAAAACGGCACAAAAAGACGATTTTTTTAAGAGATAATAACAGAAGAACCACCATTTTGTTTTGTCAGTTCGTGGAAAAGTTGTAATTTTGCAGACTAATTCGTGGAGTGTGGAGTGAAAAATAGTCAAATAGAAAAATAAATTGTAAATTGTAAATCGTCAAATTGTAAATTATAATAAAGATGTATAGAACAAATACTTGTGGAGAGCTTCGGCTCTCAGACGCTGGTCGGCAGGTGACGCTGGCCGGATGGGTGCAGCGAGTTCGCAAGATGGGCGGAATGACTTTCGTCGATTTGCGCGACCGCTACGGTATCACACAGTTGGTTTTCGACGAGTCGAAAGATGCGGCTCTCTGCGAGAATGCCAACAAGTTAGGACGTGAATGGTGTATTCAGATTGTGGGAACGGTCAGCGAGCGCCAGTCGAAGAACCCGAAGATGCCGACGGGCGACATCGAGATTCTGACGACGACGCTTCGTGTGCTCAGCGAGAGCGAAACACCGCCGTTCACCATCGAAGACAACACCGACGGAGGCGACGAACTGCGGATGAAGTACCGCTATCTCGACCTGCGCCGTGCGTGTGTGCGGAAAAATATGGAGTTGCGCCACAAAATGACGATTCTGACGCGCAACTACCTCGACTCGCACGACTTCATCGAGGTGGAAACGCCGATTCTGATTGGTTCTACGCCCGAAGGTGCACGCGATTTCGTCGTTCCGAGCCGAATGAATCCCGGTCAGTTCTATGCCCTGCCGCAGTCGCCGCAGACGCTGAAGCAGTTGCTGATGGTGTCGGGTTTCGACCGCTATTTCCAGATTGCGAAATGCTTCCGCGACGAGGACCTTCGCGCCGACCGTCAGCCCGAATTCACGCAAATCGACTGCGAAATGTCGTTTGCCGACCAAGAAGACGTGCTCGAGATTTTCGAGGGTCTGGTTCGCTATATTTTCAAGGAGACTCGCGGCGTGGAACTGCCTGCGAAGTTGCAGCAGATGACGTGGCACGAGGCGATGCGTCGCTTCGGCAGTGACAAGCCCGACTTGCGCTTTGGAATGGAGTTCGTCGAACTGATGGACGTGCTGAAAGGCACGGGCACGTTCCCCGTCTTCAACGAGGCTGAATACATTGGTGGCATCTGCGCGAAAGGCTGCGCCAACTACACGCGCAAGCAACTCGACGAACTCACCGACTTCGTGAAGCGTCCGCAAGTGGGTGCGAAGGGCTTGGTCTATGTGAAATTCAACGAGGACGGCACCGTGAAGTCGTCGATTGACAAATTCTACGAGCCCGAAGTGTGGCAGACGCTGAAAACCGCGATGAATGCCGAAGATGGCGACCTCGTGCTGATTCTCAGCGGCGACAAGGCCAACAAGACTCGCACACAACTCTGCACGTTGCGTCTGGAGATGGGCGACCGCCTCGGACTGCGCGACAAAAACACGTTTGAATGTCTGTGGATTGTCGATTTCCCGCTCTTCGAGTGGAGCGACGAGGAACAGCGCCTGATGGCGACCCACCATCCGTTTACGCTGCCCAATCGCGACGACATTCCCCTGCTCGACACCGCGCCCGAAAAGGTTCGTGCCGTGGCCTACGACTTCGTTTGCAACGGCGTGGAACTCGGTGGCGGTTCGCTGCGTATCCACGAAGGTCATTTGCAGGAAAAAATGTTCGAAATCCTCGGTTTCACGCCCGAAAAGGCGATGGCGCAGTTCGGCTTCCTCATCAACGCCTTCAAATACGGTGCACCGCCTCACGCTGGTTTGGCTTTCGGACTCGACCGTTTCGTGAGCCTCGTGGCCGGTCTCGACTCGATTCGCGACTGCATCGCCTTCCCGAAGAACAATTCGGGTCGCGACGTGATGCTCGACGCTCCGAGTCCGCTTGACCAGGCGCAACTCGACGAATTGCAGATTCAACTCGACCTTCGCGGCGACGACGAAGCCTGAAAATTGATATAAATCAAGCGTCGAGGGCAGCGAAGCCAGTGTAACTTGATGTAAGTCAAGAAAATAGCCTGTTTTGTCAATATATTTGCCTTTGTCGGAGGTGCATTTCGCGCTTTTGACTAACTTTGCAGCAGATTTCAACGCGGTTTGTCCGCTAAGAGTTCAATCAGGTATTATTTTTGTTTTTAGGTTAAAAATTATGGCAGAAAAGAAAACAACGAAGAAGGTTGCCGCTCCCAAGGCAGCCGAGAAGAAGGCTCCCGCAGTGAAGGAAACTGTGAAGGCAGCCGCCAAGAAGACCGTCGCTAAGAAGGTCGAGAAAAAAGCTGAGGTGGCGCTGAACGCCGAGAACGTCGGTTTCAAGGCTGGCGATGTCTATCAGGCACTGGCCACGGCTGCAAAGGCTCTCACCGTGAAGGAGATTGCCAAGGCCGCCAAAATCAGCGAAGAAGAAGTGCTCGTCGGTATGGGCTGGCTCTTCAAGGAAGGCAAAATCATGGGCGAAAACAACAAGATTTCGCTGGCTTAAAAGTCGATTCGACAAACAAGAAGGGGGCTGTAGAACACGTTTTGCAGCCCTCTTTTCGTTTTTTTTCTCCAAAATTTTTTTCATGCTAATTTTTTTGAGTATTTTTGCAGGAAATTTTCAAAGAAACATCATCTAAGGAGGAAAAAATATGCAGACAAACAATCATTTAGTCATCATGGCAGGTGGCGTTGGCAGCCGATTCTGGCCAATGAGCACCGCCGAGCGCCCGAAGCAGTTCATCGACGTGTTGGGCGTGGGTCGTTCGCTCTTGCAACTGACCGTGGAGCGGTTTCGTGGCATCTGTCCGCCCGAAAACGTGTGGGTGCTGACCAATCAGCGCTATGCCGACCTCGTCAAGGAACAACTGCCCGAAATGCCCGAGAGCAACATCCTTTTGGAGCCTTGCCGCCGCAACACCGCGCCCTGCATCGCCTACGCGAGTTGGCGCATCAAGTCGCAGTGTCCGAAGGCGAATGTCGTTGTCACGCCGAGCGACCACATCGTCACCAACGAGGAGGAATTTCAGCGCGTCATTCGCTCGTGTCTGAGTTTCACAGCCGAGAGCGACGCCATTGTGACGCTCGGAATGAAGCCCGACCGTCCCGAAACGGGCTATGGATATATTCAGGCCGACCTCAGTGCCAGTTCGCCGCGCAACAACGAGATTTTCCGCGTCGATTCGTTCCGCGAAAAGCCCGATTTGCAGACGGCGCAGGCGTATATTCAGCAAAACAACTATTTTTGGAACGCCGGCATCTTCATTTGGAGCATTTCGACGATTGTGAACGCTTTCCGCGTCTATCAGCCTGCGATGAGCAAGATTTTCCAAGGGTTGAGCGATGTTTTCGGCACGCCCGAGGAGCAGCAGGCCATCGACAAGCATTTTCCCGAGTGCGAAAACATCTCGGTCGATTACGCCATCATGGAGCGTGCCGAGGAAATTTTCGTCTGTCCGGCTGACTTCGGGTGGAGCGACCTCGGCACGTGGGGCTCGCTTATGGCACACACGCCGCACGACCTTTACGGCAACGCCTGCATCGGCAAGGACATCGCGATGTATGAGTCGCACAACTGCATCGTACACACGACCGAGGCTCGGAAAGTGGTGATTCAGGGTCTGGAAGACTGCATCGTGGCCGAGAAAGACGGTACGCTGCTCATTTGTAAATTGAGTGAGGAACAACGAATCAAGCAATTTTCAGGGGAAGGTAATTAAGAATTAAGAATTGATAATTAAGAATTATGATTACAAATTGTTCATTCGATATTCTCAACTGTCAACTGTCAACTGTGAACTATGAACTATGAACTAAATAAATCCCGCTACGACCATTATGTCGTCAATGACGAGGCACCGCTTTTGGAGTGGCTGATTGCCAACATCAAGGGTTCGCGCTCGAAAATCAAGGCCACGCTGCAAGGACGCGGCATCAAAGTCAATGGAAAATGCGTCACGCAGTTCGATTTTCCGCTGCAGAAAGGTATGAAAATCGCCGTCAGCCAAACGAAGAAAAACGACCAGTTCAAGAGTCGCTACGTGAAACTCGTCTATGAGGATCGCTGGCTCGTCGTCGTCGAGAAAAACATCGGCATCCTTTCGATGGCCGCCGGCCACAAGTCTCTGAACGTGAAGAGCGTGCTCGACAATTATTTCCAGAAAACGGGGCAGAAATGCCGTGCCCACGTCGTTCATCGCCTCGACCGCGACACGAGCGGACTGATGGTCTATGCGAAGGACATGGAAACTGAGCAGATTTTCGAACACAATTGGCACGAAATCGTCTATGACCGCCGCTATGTGGCCGTCGTCAGCGGCGAAGTGGCCGAGAACGAGGGTACGATTGCCAACTGGCTGAAGGACAACAAGGCCTACGTCACCTATTCGTCGCCCGTCGATAACGGTGGAAAATACGCCGTCACCCATTTCCACGTACTCGACCGCACGACCGAACATTCGCTCGTGGAATATCAACTCGAAACGGGGCGGAAAAACCAGATTCGCGTTCATTCCGCCGATATGGGCCATCCCGTCTGCGGCGACACGAAATACGGCAATGGCGACGACCCCATCCACCGCCTCTGCCTCCATGCCTGCGTGCTTTGTTTCTGGCACCCTATCACCCGCGAGCGCATGGAATTCGACACGCCCGTCCCCACGTCGTTCCGACAGATTTTCAAGTAACAAGAACCAATCACCCAAAACCATTTTTTCTATGAATCCAGATTTCACGCTTTACATTGTCGCCCTCGTCGCTTTCATCGTCGGCTTCCTTATCATCAAAAAAGTGACGAGTTGCCTCGTCAAAGCCATCGTTTTGCTCGTCATCGCCGCCGCCATCGCCCTTTACTACTTCACAACAACCTAATTTTGACGGGTTTTCAACGATTTTTTGAAAAAAAACAACATTTTTATTCAAAAAATATTTGTGTTTTCAAAAAAATCATTACCTTTGCACCCGATTTTGAGAAAATTGAATAAAAACCCGCAAAATATACAATTATGAACCCAAACAATCTGACCAAAAAGGGCCTTTTCCAGAGAGAATTGTTGGCCTATTTCCTGCTCACCGTCGGCAGCCTGCTTTTCGCTGTTGGCGATGTGATGTTCGTGAACCCCTACCTGATGGCACCCGGTGGTACCTACGGTCTTTCCAACGTGTTCAACACGCTGTGGCCGTGGAAAATCTCGCTCTACGCCATTTGTATGGACATTCCGCTGCTGATTATTGGCACGTGGATTCTCGGTCCGAAATTCGGCGTGAAGACCATCGTCTCGACCGCGCTGATTTTCGCATTTACGTTTGTGCTTGAAAGTTGGTGGGGCTACAATCCCGTCATCCACGGCGGCGACATCGTGGCCAATGCCGAGCCTTCGATGATGAAGTCGATGGTTGAAATTCCGCATCACGGCGGTTGGTTCCATCCCGACTACTTCCTCAACACCGTTGTCGCAGGCTTGATCTACGGTCTTGCCATCGGTTTGATTTTCCGCTCCGGCGCGACCAGTGGAGGTTCTGACATCATCTCGATGATTCTCCACAAATACACGAAGATTTCGCTCGGAACGCTTGTTATGATTGTCGATGGCATCATCACGCTGAGCACGCTCGTCGCATTCGGCGACATCCGCCTGCCCATCTATTCCGTCATCGTCATCTTCATCGAAGGAAAGGTTATTGACCTCGTTGTCGATGGACTCAAGAGCGACAAGACGATGTTCATCGTCACCGACCATCCCGAACCCATCCGCGATTTCATTGTCAATGTGCTCGACCGCAGCGGCACGTGCATCACTGGCCACGGCCTCTATCAAGGCTGCGAGCGCAAGATGGTCTATGTGACGCTGAACCGTACTGATATGATTAAACTTCGCGCCGAACTTCATAACATCGACCCCAACGCTTTCGTCAATATCATTGAAAGTTCCGAAATTCTCGGTGAGGGTTTCCGCGCGCTGCCTGAATAAGAAAAAATACTGAAAACGTCCTATTTCTCGCCCTTGACAACGTGTTGCGCCTTTCGCTGCAGCACCTTGCTGAGGGCGAGAACGTGTCTGCTCTGTTTGGTGAGGTCTTCGCGCATTCCACTGATTTCGTTGAACAGGTAACTCGCCGCATTTTGCAGTTTGTTGGGTCGGCGCTGGTTCTTGTCGGCATCGGGATTCACCACGACGCGAATGCCCTTCGCCTTCAACGAAATTTCCACGTCGGCATCGGTCATCGTCGGGTCGCCGTCGAAATGGATGAGGCCAGGCTGTTTGCGGTGGATGTGCAACTGACGACACCGGAAAGTCTTGATTTTCGAGTTCTTGTCGAGCGTCTTGTTGAACATGTCGAGGCTGATTTGCGGCGCGTCGAGCATGTCGAACGGCTCCATGATAATCACGTCGAGCAGTCCGTCTCTCATCGAGGCTTGCGGCGCGATGTAGGCGTTGTTGCCGTATTGCGAGGCATTGGCACACGAAATCAGAAATGCCTTGGCGCGTGTCGTGCCCGTTTCGTCTTGAATTTGATAGGTTTCGGGCTTGTATTTCAATCCTTCGCGCAGCACGTTTTCGACGTAGGTAATCGGTCCGCGCTTGCCTGCCTCGGCGAATTTATGGCTGACGAAAGCGTCGAATCCCATGCCGCAGGTGCAGAAAAACGGGTGTCCGTTGATCATTCCGTAGTCGAGTTCGTGGATTTCAGCCCGATTGATGATTTCAATGGCCTTTTTTGCGTTCATCGGCAGCATCAAGTGGCGAGCCAGCCCGTTTCCCGAGCCGCAGGGAACGATGCCGAGCGCCGTCGGCGTGTCGATAATCGCCCGCGCCACCTCGTTCACCGTGCCGTCGCCCCCGATGGCCACGACAATGTCGGCGCCCTCGCGTTGTGCCTCCGCAGCAATCTCCGCGGCGTGTCCGGCACGTTCCGTCAGGCGCAATTCGTAGTCAAACAGCCCTTTGTCAATCGTTTCTTCGATGAGTTTGGGAATGTTGGCCTTGCTTGCCGTCCCCGAAATGGGGTTCATGATGAAAACAATTCTTTTCACGCTGCAAAATTACGATTTTCTTGAGATTTTTGCCTCCCAAACGGGAATAAATTATAAGATTGGAAAGTTTTTTTATGAAAAAAGAACATGTTTAAAAATTTTTTTGTACCTTTGCAGCCTAATTATTAAATAAGGTAGATTATCTACATAATTTTATGGGACAACTACAAGAAAGATACAAGAGCTATCGCCGTCCGCAGGAGTACGAAAAGCAAGGTATCTATCCCTATTTCCGTGCCATCACAAGCAAACAAGGAACGGAAGTCGAGATGGATGGACACCAAGTTTTGATGTTCGGTTCGAATGCCTATACAGGGTTGACGGGCGACGAGCGCATCATTGCCAAGGCGAAAGAAGCTCTTGACAAATACGGTTCGGGATGTGCCGGAAGCCGTTTCCTGAACGGAACGCTCGATCTGCACGTGCAGTTAGAGAAGGACTTGGCCGCTTTCGTGAACAAAGACGAGGCGATGTGCTTCTCCACAGGCTTTTCGGTGAATCAGGGTGTCATTCCGGCTTTGCTGTCGAAAGACGATTTCATCATCTGCGACGACCGCGACCACGCTTCCATCGTCGATGGACGTCGGCTGTCGTTTGCCAAGCAACTGCGCTTCAAGCACAACGACATGGAAGACCTCGAGCGCATCCTTCAGAAACTGCCTGAGGAAGCCGTGAAACTGATTGTGGTCGATGGCGTTTTCTCTATGGAGGGCGACCTCTGCAAACTGCCTGAAATCATTGCCCTGAAGAAGAAATACAACTGCTCGGTGATGGTCGATGAGGCACACGGAATCGGCGTTTTCGGCAAACAGGGACGCGGCGTTTGCGACCATTTCGGACTGACCGACGAGGTCGATTTGATCATGGGAACTTTCTCGAAGTCACTGGCCAGCATCGGCGGCTTCATCGCAGGCGATTTCGACACTATCAACTGGCTTCGCCACACCTGTCGGTCGTATATTTTCAGTGCCTCGAACACGCCGGCGGCCACGGCTGCGGCCATGGAAGCCCTGCACATCATCCAACAGGAGCCTGAGCGCATCGAAAAACTTTGGGACGTGACGCGCTATGCACTGCGTCGGTTCCGCGAAGAAGGTTTTGAAATTGGCGACACCGAGAGCCCGATTATCCCGCTCTACGTGCGCGATGTCGATAAGACTTTCCTCGTCACGGCATTGGCCTACAACGCAGGTGTTTTCATCAATCCTGTCATTCCGCCAGCTTGTGCGCCCGAAGACACGCTCGTGCGTTTCGCGCTGATGGCTACGCACACGAACGAGCAGGTGGAACGCGCCGTCGTTGCCCTGAAGAAAATCTTCATCGAGCAGGGAATCATCATGTAGGTTCCGGTGGTGAAGTAGAGCAAAAAACATTGTTCGGGGCGTAGCGCAGCCCGGTAGCGCGCCTGGTTTGGGACCAGGTGGTCGCAGGTTCGAATCCTGTCGCCCCGACATCACGAATAACGCGGAGAGTCTGAAAAGATTCTCCGCGATTATTTTATCACTTTCATTTCATCGTTTTCAAAAATGCTTTCGGCAACGCATGGCGGTTGAGGAACAGGTAGGTGGTGTTGAGCGTCATGTAGTCGCGTGACATGTACCAAATGCCTTTGTAGTCGCCACTTTTCCCCCATGAATTTTTCACCAGATAATAGGGCTTGCCGTTCTCGTCGATGGCCTTGCCGTAGATGAGCATGACGTGGTCGTAGGTGAATCGCCAGTCGTCCCACTGCTCCTGACGCAGCTGTTGGGTGGGCGTTACGCCGTCGGGTAGCATGGCGAGTCCCGTTCGTGTGAAGTCGCCCGACACATCGCCGCCCCACGCCACTGTGTAGCCAGCGTCCAACGCCTTGTCGAGCAGTTCCATCAGTTGCTCGATGGGAATGTTGTAACTCGGTTTCAAACGCCATTTGTAGGGTGCCTCGATGACGAACCACTTGTTGAACGGATGGTGCGTGTAACTTGTCAGACTCACATAGTCGTCGAGGTCGAGCCCAAGGCTCTCGGCAAACGATTTCGGCGTGTAGGTCTTTCCCTCAAAGACAAACGACTCCGGGCAGCGTCCCACATAGCGTTCGATGAGCGTCTGGACGCTGTCGCGCCAATGTGGCAAGGGCTCCTTGGCATCTTTTCTGACAATGCTGCTGACCTTGCGCTCCAATTCGGGGAAGAACACTTTGAAGTTGGCCAGCGAGTCGCCAGTCAGCGAGCCGGGGGCAGGCATGGCATTTTCCGGGCAGATGCCGTGTTGCCGAATTACCTCCAACACATCTTCGCAAGAGCCGCCTTCTGAAATCTGGCTGAAGCCGTGCATACGGACATAGTGCGTGGCGCAGTCCATATAGTCCTTGTTCACGACGAACATCTCGCACAGGTCATAGACTTTTCCTGTCTTGCGCAATATCTCGCTCTCGAAAAATCCCAGTGTGGCATAGTCCCAGCACGTGCCACTGCGATACTGGTTCTTCACGCTGGTTATCGGAATTTCCTTGACAATCTTGAACGATTTTTTCACTTCCGAGGCAATTGCACCCCGCTGTAGGTTCTCTTGTGCCGCTGCCGTGGTAGCCAACAGCATCATTGGTAGGATTGTTCTGATGATGTACTTCATTGTTTAAGTGTTTTAATTATTCGTGATGATAAGGTTCTCCTTTGATAATCGTGCAGGCGCGATAGAATTGCTCGGCAAAGACGAGGCGAATCATCTGATGGGAAAAAGTCATCTGCGAAAGCGAAATTTTCTCGTTGGCACGGTCGTAAACCGCCTGGGAAAAGCCGTAAGGGCCGCCGATGATGAAAACGAGGTTCTTCCCTGCTACCTGCTTGCGCTCGAGCCATTGCGAAAACTTGATACTGGTGAATTCAGCGCCTCGCTCGTCGAGCAGAACCACCGTGTCCGACGGCTTCAGGCGTTGCAGAATCTGTTCGCCTTCGCGCTCCTTCTGCTGTTCCTCGGAAAGTGCCTTCGTGTTCTTCAAATCAGGCACGACCGTCACGGCGAAGGGCATATAGTGTCCGATGCGCTCCACGTAGTCGTCGATGAGCGTTGCGAGGTGCTTATTCGTCGTTTTTCCGACCAGAATCAAGTTCGTTTTCATCCTTTTCCTCGTTTTTGATGTTGTATTCGTGTCGCCGCTTCGGATTCATTGGAAACCAACCTTTTTCCACGCGCTTTTTTTGGTGGAAAAGTTCGCCAATCGACCACAAAAGCGACGCTCCGACCACGCCGATGATGGCCGACCAGAGCACGTTTTCTATGAAAAAAGCACAGCCGATGCTGACCAGTCCAGCAATCAGAAACGCCCACCAGCAGCGCGTTCCGAGATAATATTCCGCCTTGATGACGAGCGGGTGAAACAGTCCGATAATCAAGAAGGTGCTGATGGCGATGATGACGCCTGTGAAGTAGATTTCCATATAAAACCAGACAAATTATTTAATAACAGATTTGCAAAGGTACAATTTTTTTAAGAAATCAAGTATGTTTATTTATTTTTTTTGTTTCAACATTATAATATCAAAAAACTTTTGTAACTTTGCACCCATGAAACATCTTGTGATTCGTAATTTGGGGCCGTTGAAGGAGGTCGACATCGAACTAAAGCGCATCAATGTTATCATTGGTTCGCAGAGTTCGGGTAAGAGTTGTGTGTTGAAAACAGCCTGCTATTGTACGTGGGTTGAGAAACGTATTGAACTAACACAGACCGCCGATTTCTTTGCAACGGAAGACAATTTCCTCAAGGAATTAGAGCGGTTTCACAAACTGAAAGGCTACATCAAGGCTGACACCTTCATCAGTTATGAGTCCGATTTTATGTCGTTCTCATATAACAATAAGACCAAGGCTTTCAAATTCGAATGGAAAGAAGGACGTTGGAATTATCGTCGTTCTAAGGTGACGTATATTCCCGCAGAACGCAATTTGGTTGCAGCTATTCCTAACTGGTTTGAGGTGAAATTTGCTGATGACAATATACGCGATTTTATGGCAGATTGGGAAACTGCTCGGCAGAACACACAGAAAGATTTGTCCGTATTAAATTTGGGAGTTTCATATCACTATGACGCAGCAACTAAGTCGGACAAAGTAAGTCTTGCTGATGGTGTTTGGCTTGATTTTACAAATACGTCAAGTGGATTACAATCAGTTATACCTTTATATGTACATTTGAATTATTTATCTATTTTGAAAGAAAAGAAGATAGTCAATAACAGCATAACAGGAAATAAAGAAAAAAATAGTCTATCCGATATTGTTTTTGAACATTTTATTCCTATATATGGAAAATTGGTTAATAAAGATATTAGGAGAAATCTTCCAATAATTTTTGAAATTGATAATAGAAGCTATTCTCTTCAGATTTCCGATGTGAAGAAGATGCAAAATATTATCTTGCAATATCTTGTTATTGACCATTGTGACATATTCCTCGAAGAACCTGAAGCGAACCTCTTCCCTCCCACTCAAACTAGTCTTGTTGAATGGTTGCTTGAAATGACAAAAGGTGAACAACCTAATAATCTTTTTGTGGCTACCCATAGTCCGTATATCCTCAATGCTTTCTTGGAAAAAGAAAATGAGGATGTCAATCTGTTCTTTACGAGTAACAAAGACGGACAGATTATTGTCAAGACAGCCACAGAGGACAATTTACAAGAGATTTATGATTTCGGTGTGGATGCGTTTTTCAATGTAGAAACTTTGGATTGAAACTGGTATGAAGGATTTGTATTTTGTGCCAGAGTGCTATGTTGATACCAACTTGGTTGAATCTCTTTTGGAAGTAAACGGCGTAAACCATCAGAAAGGTTGTAATAATGTGGCCAATACGATGAAGGGTAGAGCACTTAACGATGGATTTGCAGTTGGAATCATTGATACTGACAAACGCCAACCCTCATACGTTAAGGAATTTACAGAAATTGCCCATACCGAACACTTGTCTTTAATGAAGCACGGCTCAAAACCGCATTATTTGATGATGGTATGTCCAGCAATGGACAAATTCATTCTTGATTGTGCAGACCAACAGGAAGTAGATGTTAGTGAGTTTGGTTTGTCTGCGGATTTTGATACTTTCAAGAATCAAGCCAAAACGGTAAATTCAAAAAATGATGTGCGTTTCAGAAGGCTTTTTAAGCGGTTGAAAGATAATTCGGAAATAACAATATTGCGTGAAGTTCTCAATTACTTTAAAACCCACCAATATAAATCGAATCAAAACGATTTAATGAATTTGTTTCAAAATTATACAGAGAAAATACAAGAATAAAGGTTTATAAAAAGCAAAATTCGGGAGGATGCGCTGGCGGTTTGCGCGGAATCCTCCCGAAATGGTTAGTGACATTTCATTTATTTACAAAAAACTGAAAGCCTTTTCAAATCCTGTTACATCCATTTTGAATAGATAGGTGTCAGGCGTTGAATATGCATATCTTTCTCTAATTGATACAGTTATGTCTCCTCCTTTTAAAAGTGCTTTGTGTAAATTGTTATTTTCTTCTTCATTCCAAGAAAACATATTACCCGACTCATCATTGTTTCTTAAAACCATTGTAATTACATCACCAGCGGCGTCTTTGATTTTACAGTCATAACTATCGTCTGATTTAACAATGCTCGAATTATATTCGATAAGGCGGAATGACATACCTCCACTTTTAGATACAAATAAGATTGCAGCCATTCTTGAGCCAGTAGTTGCGGAATTGCTAAATGTTCCTTTACCCATAATACTCAAATATTTTCCGCTTCCTTCTTCTCCAAATTCATCTATGTAGTTATGGATTTCCCATGCGCCCGTTCCTGTTGGTACAGGAATTTTAACATCCTGCTCTCCATCCTTATCTCCGACAATGCGCCCTTGGTTGTTGAGAAATGTTGCGGCACGATAATACAAGGCATCATCATAGGCTAATTCTTCATAAATCTTACCTTTCTTGATTTTTTCATATGATTCATTTGTTAAATAGATGCTGTCATTTCCCAATTCTTGATAAGATTCATATTTATTTTCACCTGAAACCAAGTAAATATATTCCATTTTACTTGTAGTTTCAATTCCTAAACCATTCTTTGCAGAAACACCAAGGCGTATAATACAAAGAGAGTCATTGCTAAAAACGGCCTTGACATTTGAGAATTTAAGACTGTTGGCATCTTTTGCTACTTCACGGAAAGTTTGCTCCATCGTTTTCTTTGCTTCACTTTCCAATTTACTTGCTTTGCTACATGACATCAAAATGATGGTCAGCAACGACATAATAATTAACGCTGTTTTTTTCATACTGTTTTTGGTTTCAATTAATTTGTAGTTTAGTGGTTTAGAATTCGACATTGTTTTATAATCGGGCAAAATAAAGGCGTGAACCATCTACTATCGAATCCAAAGGCCCTAGGAATCGCCCCATCATACAAGATACAGAAAAGTCCACGCTATTGCGCGGACATTCAAACATATCTATCCTTTGTATGTAGAGCACTTTTAAGGCTCAATCCTTGAATTTCCTAGGTTCTTGGATTCAGAATAAATAGCTGAACGCCATTTTTACCAACGATGTTTTTTGTGTCTTTTATCAAGAACACGCTGCAAATTTAGTGAAAATCTGAAAAACAGAAAAGTTTTTGGGCAGAAAAAATGAAAAATGACTGAAAAAAATGGAAATAAAAACGGAGCACCCGAAAAATCGGATGCTCCAAATTGTAATGTATTTAGGGGAATCAAAGCCGCCCCTATAAGGGCAGGGATTACTCTGCCCAATCTTCCTTCGTCTTGCGGACATAACTCTGGTAGCGGAGTTTTGCCATACGCTCAGCCTCGGAGAAGAGTTCCTCGGCCTCGTTGGGATAGGCTTTCTGAACGCTGAGGTAGCGGACCTCGCCCAAGAGGAAGTCGCGGAACTTATCCCACTGCGGTTCTTTCGAATCGAGCGTGAACGGGTTCTTGCCCTCGTCGGCCAAAGCGGGATTGTAACGCCACAAGTGCCAGTAACCGCACTCGACGGCCTTGGCTTCCTCGGCCTGCGACTTACCCATACCGCCCTTGGCCTTCAGACCGTGGTTGATACAGGGTGCGTAGGCGATGACGAGCGACGGTCCAGGATAAGCCTCGGCCTCGCGGATGGCCTTCAAGCACTGGGCATTGTCGGCACCCATAGCGACCTGAGCGACATAGACGTAGCCGTAGGCCGTGGCAATCATACCGAGGTCTTTCTTACGGATGCGCTTGCCTTGTGCGGCGAACTGTGCGATGGCACCGAGCGGCGTAGCCTTCGACGACTGACCGCCTGTGTTGGAATAGACTTCGGTGTCGAGCACGAGGATGTTCACGTCCTCACCGCTGGCAATCACGTGGTCGAGACCGCCGTAGCCGATGTCGTAGGAAGCACCGTCGCCACCGATAATCCACTGCGAACGCTTCACGAGATAGTGGTCGAGCGTCTGCAATTCGGCGCAAGTGGGGCAGCCCTTCGCAGCGTTCTCGGCGATGAGTTCGCGCAGACGCGGGGCGATTTCCTTCGTCTTGTCGGCATCGTCCTTGTTGTCAATCCACTGCTGAGCCAGTTCCTTGTATTCTGCGCTGACCTTATCGTTGGCAATCATTTCCGTGAGCAGCATCGTCACGCGCTCCTTCATCTTCTTGTTACCGAGCACCATACCCATACCGAATTCGCAGAAGTCCTCGAACAGCGAGTTGTCGAAGGCAGGGCCTTGTCCCTTGGCGTTCTTCGTGTAGGGCGTCGAGGGAATCGAAGCGGAGTAAATCGACGAGCAACCCGTGGCGTTGGCCACCATCTGACGGTCGCCGAAGAGTTGCGAAACGAGTTTCACATACGGCGTTTCACCGCAACCCGAACAAGCACCCGAGAACTCGAAGAGCGGCTGTGCGAACTGCGAATTCTTCACGTTGGCCTTGATATCGACGAGGTCTTGTTTCGAGGTGACATCCTTGACGAGTTTGTCCCAATTCTTGGCCTCCTGCACCATTTCGGGTGCGTCGGGATTGAACGGAACCATCGTCAGGGCCTTGCCGAGTTTCGGATTGCCCGGGCAGACATCGGCGCAGTTGCCGCAGCCGAGACAGTCGAGCACGCTGACCTCGATGCGGAAGTGCATTCCCTTCATCGTGGCCGGAGCCTTCATTTCGATGGTTGCGAAATCGTTGTTGAAGCCCTTCAGTTCGTCGTCGTTGAGGACGAACGGACGGATGGCAGCGTGCGGACAAACGTAGGCGCACTTGTTACACTGGATACAGTTTTCGAGGTTCCAGACGGGTACGAAAGCCTCCACACCGCGCTTTTCGTAAGCGGAAGTGCCATTGTCCCACGAACCATCGACGGTGTTGTGCTTCACGAAGTCGCTGACTTTCAGCAGGTCGCCGGCCTGTGCGTTGATCGGGCGCACAAGTTCCTTGACAAATGCGGGTGCGTCGTCAGCCTTCGCGTTGTCGTCGGGCAGGTTGGCCCACGCGGGATCGACAGTCAGTTGCTTATATTCGCCACCGCGATCGACGGCTGCATAGTTCATATTGACGACATCCTCGCCCTTCTTGCCGTAGGACTTCACGATGAATTTCTTCATCTGCTCGACGGCCAGTTCCACGGGAATCACGCCCGTGATGCGGAAGAATGCGCTCTGGAGAATTGTGTTCGTGCGGTTGCCGAGACCGATTTCCTGTGCAATCTTCGTGGCGTTGATGTAATAGACAGTGATGTTGTTCTGCGCGAAAATGCGCTTGACCTTGTTCGGAATGAAATTCACGAGTTCGTCGCCGTCGAAAATCGTGTTCAGAAGGAATGTGCCGTTCTTCTGCAGGCCGCGTGTCACATCGTACATGTGCAGGTAGGCCTGAACGTGGCAAGCCACGAAATTCGGGGTCGTCACGAGGTAGGTCGAACGAATCGGCGTGTCGCCGAAACGCAGGTGCGAACAGGTGAAGCCGCCCGACTTCTTCGAGTCGTAACTGAAGTAAGCCTGACAATATTTGTTCGTCGAATCACCGATGATTTTCACCGAGTTCTTGTTTGCGCCGACCGTTCCATCGGCTCCGAGGCCGTAGAATTTTGCCTGATACATACCTGCGCCACCGAGTGCCATTTCCTCGACTTCGGGCAGCGAAGTGAAGGTCACGTCATCGACGATGCCGACGGTGAAGTGATTCTTCGGCTCGGGCAGAGCGAGGTTGTTGAACACGGCGATTATCTTCGCAGGTGTGGTGTCGGAAGAACCCAGACCGTAGCGTCCGCCAACGATGAGCGGCTTGTTTTCGACATCGTAGAACGCACTCTTTACGTCGAGATACAGCGGTTCGCCCTCGGCACCTGGCTCCTTCGTGCGGTCGAGTACGGCAATGCGCTTCACCGTCTTGGGAACGGCAGCCAGCAGGTGCTTCACCGAGAACGGACGATAGAGGTGTACGGCAACCATACCGACTTTCTCGCCCTGTGCGGTGAGGTGGTCGATGGCTTCACGGGCAGCCTCCGTGGCCGAACCCATCAGAATGATGATGCGCTCGGCATCCTTCGCGCCGTAGTAGTCGAACAGATGGTATTCGCGGCCAGTGATTTCGCTGACTTTCTGCATATAGTATTCCACCACCTCAGGCACTTTGTCGTAGGCGGCATTGCAAGCCTCGCGATGGGTGAAGAAAGTCTCAGGATTCTCGGCAGTACCGCGTGTCATCGGACGCTCAGGCGAGAGCGCACGGTCGCGGAAACGCTTTACATCCTCGGGATCGACGAGCTTGGCCACGTCTTCCTGTTCCATCACCTCGATTTTGTGGTATTCGTGCGAGGTGCGGAAGCCGTCGAAGAAGTTCACGAACGGAATCTGCGTTTTCAGCGTGGCGAGGTGAGGCACAGCCGTCAGGTCCATCACTTCCTGCACCGAACCCGAGCAGAACATCGCGAAACCCGTCTGGCGGCAAGCCATCACGTCCTGATGGTCGCCAAAGATGCAGAGCGAGTGCGAAGCCAGTGTGCGGGCCGACACGTCGAAGACGCAAGGCAGCATTTCGCCGGCGATTTTGTACATATTGGGAATCATCAGCAGCAAGCCCTGCGATGCGGTGAACGTGGTGGTCAGCGCACCAGCCTGCAACGAACCGTGCAATGCACCGGCGGCACCGCCTTCCGACTGCATTTCCTGCACAGAAACGTTCTGTCCCCAGAGATTTTTACGACCGCGAGCGGCCCACTCATCGACGTGCTCCGCCATTGGCGAAGACGGTGTGATGGGGTAGATGGCGGCTACTTCAGAGAACATATAGCTCACGTGAGCCGCAGCCTCGTTACCATCACAAGTGATAAATTTCTTTTCTTTTGCCATGTTTTGAAATGTATTAAGTAAGTTATGTCAATACCTAAAAATGATGATTTGTTTTAAAACGTTGCAAAGGTACTATTTATTTTTAATAAAGCAATGAAAGATAGAACAAAAATTTGTCAGATTCCGTTATTCTTTGTAATTTTGTCAAGTGAAACTGCATATTTTCAATCCCGAACACGACATTGCACTGGCTGCCGATGTCAAACGATTCACTGCGCCACTTGCGGCTCGGCAACTGCGGCACGACCTCGGTTTTCTGCCTGCGCTGTGGGCCGATGACGGCGATTTCGTGCTGGTCGAGGATGTCGATGAGGCCGTGCGGCAGTCGAAATCGTTCGGAACGCTGATGGCAGCTGTTCGGTTTGTGTCAGAAGACGATTTGAGGCGGTGGGTGAGGGCAGAAAAAAGTCTGAAATATTTTGAAATCGAGCCGTGGGGCTGGGATTGGGGCGTCGTGGAAACGCTGACGAAGGCAGGATTGGCAGATTTTTGTCCGTCGGAAGAGCGACTTCAGACCATTCGACGCTTGAGCAACCGAAAATGGGCGGCGGAAACCCTGCTTCCAGCCTTGCGAACGCGAATTTCGTGGCCGACGGTGGGCGTTTCGCGCTATATTTCAGATGAAAACGACTTGGACTTCGCCCAAATTCTTCACAATGAGAACGCTTTTGAATCGGTTACAAAAATCGTGCTGAAATCGCCGTGGAGCAGTAGCGGACGGGGCATTCGCTACGCTTTCAACGCCACGCAATTCGCCCGAAATCTGTCGTGGGCGCGTCGTGTCGTCGAGCAGCAGGGCGGCGTGATGGTCGAGCCTTTTTACGAGAAAATCGCGGATTTTGCGATGGAGTTCGACGCGAAGGCCGACGGCAGCATTGTTTACAAGGGTTTGTCGCTGTTTGTCACGAACAACGGAGCCTACACGGGCAACCTCATTGCTTCGGAACGCGAAAAACGCAAAATTTTGTCGGAATTTGTACCCGAAAAGGTCGTGGACGAATTTCGCGAAGCCATCGTCGAATTGCTGAAAACGGCTCTGCAAGGCCGATATTCAGGGCCTTTCGGCATCGATATGATGGTTGTTCGCAACGACTCAAAAAAATGTGGTGAAAAAATGGAATTTGCCCTGCACCCCTGCGTCGAACTGAACCTTCGCCGCACGATGGGCCACGCTGCTCTCGCGATTCCCTGCGACGAATCCACGCCGGCGCGCCTGATGCGCATCGACTACACCGACCGCCACCGACTCACAATTGTGTCCGCCGATAGAAATCCACGTTTTCCTTCATCAGCAGTTCAATCGGCATATAGTTCACCGAATTGATTTTTTTCTTCAAAACGATGGCTTGAAACAGCGAGTCGATGCTCAAATAGCCCTGCATATAGGCGTGTTGCGCGATGATGAACGAAATGCTTCCCTCGCGCAGACACTCGGCATTTTTCGGCACTATATCGTAGCCCATGATCTGGATGTTGCGGCGATTTTTCTTCAACAGATACTCGCCCACGATGTACGCACGCGAATTGAACGTGATGCCGTGGTGAATCTGCGGATGCTGCGCGAAAAAATCCTCCAATGTCTGCCAACAGACTTTCCGCGAACACGACAGCGGCAGGTTCAGTTCGCGAATGGCGATTTTCGGGAAATGGTCGGCCATATAATGGCGGAATCCCACCTCGCGATTGGCCTGCTGCTTACTCGTCACCCGTCCGTTTTGCGTCTGTTTCATCATCATAATTTCCTTCTCGCCCGACGCCACCATCATCAGCACTTTCGCCGCGAAATAGCCGCTGGCAAACGAATCTTGGCCGAAAAACGACAGCGGTCGCAGGTCGGGCATATACGAGTCGAGCAGCACGAAGGGAATATTGCGCTCGTGGAGTTGGTCGGTGAGGCTGCGGGTTGTGTCGAGGTCGGTTGGTACGATGACCAATCCGTCGGGTTTCTCGGTCAGAATCGCCTCGTAGCAGGCGATGAACGAGTCGGGGTTGAGGCGTTTGTAGTGGCAAATTCTCACATCGACGTGGAACTCGCGCCGTGCCTCCATCGCCTTCAGCGCGCCCTCTTCGGCCTCGTCCCAGTGTGCTTCCTGTTCGTGTTCGGGCACGAGCATATAGAGCGTGCAACTGCGGTTGTAGGCCAGTGCCGAGGCGTATGCGTTGGGCGTGTAGTCCAACTCTTTCAGTGCCTTTTCCACCTTTTCTCGGGCTGGTTGCGACACGTTTGGCCGCTCGTGCAGCACGCGGTCCACCGTTCCTACCGACACGCCTGCGCGTTCGGCAATATCCTTGATTCTGATTGTTTGCGCCATTTTTTTTAGTTTTGGGCTGCAAAAGTACAAAATTTCGATGAAGTATGGAAGAAATGTTGTAAAAATTCAGTCATAATAGTTAAAACTTATTAAAAATGAAGAAAAACTAATCAAAATAGTTGCAAGATAAAATATAAGTAGTTAACTTTGCGGCAGGTATTGATAAAAAATGGTTCTGACTCCTCATAAAAATGAGGTTCGGACGAAGAAAAAAGTTGAATAATTTAAACCATCAAAGAGTATGAAACTGACAAAAAGAGAACATGAAATCATGAAACTGTACTGGCAGCACGGACCGATGTTCATTCGCGACCTGCTGGAGTATTACGACGAGCCGCGTCCCCATTTCAACACGCTTTCGACGATGGTGCGCACATTGGAGAAAAACGGCTACATGGGACACAAGCAGTATGGCTCGACCTACCAATACTATCCGCTCATCAGCGAGCAGGAGTATGGCAAGGAAACGATTGCCAGTTCGGTGAAAAACTATTTCAAAGGCTCGTACATGAACGTGGTTTCAGCCTTCGTCAGCGACGAGAAAATCTCGGTGGATGAGTTACAGACGCTCATCGATATGATTCAGGCGAAAAAAGACGCTTAAAACCGCAAAACGATGACGACATTCCTGCACTATGACTTGAAAGTTGCGCTGCTCATCGCCGTGTTCTATATGTTCTACAGGCTGTTGGCGGCCCGCGAAACCTTCCATCGGCTCAATCGAATGGTGCTTTTGGCATCGCTCGCCTTGTCGCTGCTGTTGCCGCTCTGCGTGGTGACGGTGCATCGAACCGTGGAAGTCGCCTCGATGCCGCAACCGACGGCTTCGGTGGGCATGGCGGAGGTCGGCGAAATCGTCGAGGACGAGGATTCCAACTCGCCGGGCACGATTCTGGCGTTCGTCTATCTGCTGGGCGTGGCCTTCTGCCTCGCGCGTACATCTATCCATATATTGAGCGTGCGCCGACTGATTGCCCGCTGTCGCGAAGTGGCCGTGCCGTCGTATATCCACGGCAACATCGGCGGAATGAGGCTCTTCGTCACTGAAGACGAGAAAATAAAGCCTTTCAGTTGGATGCGGAGCGTGGTGCTGTCGCGCAAGGACTACGAACAAGACCTTGCCGACGGAGCCGACGGCCACAGCATCGTCTTGGCGCACGAGTGTGGGCACGTGGCCTGTCGCCATTCGGTCGATATGCTATTTGTCGATGCAATCGTAGCCCTGCAATGGTTCAACCCCGTGGCTTGGCTGCTCAGGCAAGACCTGCGCACCGTCCACGAGTACGAGGCCGACGCACGGGTACTCTCTCAAGGATTCAACGCTTATCAATACCTGAGCTTGTTGGTTCAAAAGGCTGCTGGCGATGCCGGATACTCCGTCGCCAATGGCATCAGTATGTCGAGTATCGTTTCAAAACGTGTAATTATGATGACTAAAAAACAATCTTCAAAATACGCTTGGGCAAGATTGCTCTATGTCGTACCCATCGTCGCCATCTCGCTGGCGGCAACGGCAAAGACCGTGGTGGATTATCAAGTTATTGAGTCCAAAACAAGTACGGAAATGACTTTACCCGACGATGAAATGCTCTACGTTGTCGATGGAAATATTGTTGAAAAACAAGATGTGAAAAAGTTGAAAACCGAGGAAATCCAGTCGATAAAGATTCTCAAAAAAGAGGAGGCCACATCGAAGTGGGGCACTCAAGGAGCCAATGGTGTCATTGAAATCACGACAGACAGGACGAAAGTCCACGAAGCCGTGATGAAGAGTGACGACGACAACAAATTGTATGTCGTTGACGGCAATGTCGTTTCGAAAGAAAGTGCGATGGAACTGGTCACTGAAAATATTGAGGCGGTTTCGGTGCTTTCTGGAGAAAGTGCTACAAAACTTTGGGGTAGCAAGGGTGAAAACGGCGTGATTGTCATCACGACAAAGACGAAAACGGAGGCAGAAGGCACGAAAGGTGACGACGACGAAAAAGCGTTTGAGATCGTGGAGAAAATGCCAGAATTCCCCGGCGGTGACAAGGCTCTGTTGGAATTTCTGTCGAAAAACATTAAATACCCAGTGGAAGCCCAGAAAAAAGGCTTGCAGGGTCGTGTCGTGGTGGGTTTTGTCGTGGAAAAAGACGGATCTCTTAGCGATGTGAAGACGGCTAAAAGTGTCGATCCGCTGCTCGACGAAGAGGCGATGCGCGTCGTGAAGTCGATGCCAAAGTGGCTGCCCGGCAAGCAGAATGGCAAGTCCGTCAGAGTGAAGTTTAATGTGCCGAT
>Ga0310690_10002718_pt1 | contig 28176 bp, 40 predicted proteins | sample AusTroGonzalo_MG_2_FD_207661 | JGI IMG/M metagenome (GOLD analysis project Ga0310690, IMG submission 207661) | Bovine rumen microbial communities from tropical cattle in Woodstock, Queensland, Australia - Gonzalo_04 (v2) (version 2) | ecosystem: Host-associated > Mammals > Digestive system >...
TACCCATTCAGTGACTGGTGTATCACCAGAATCGTCTGTTGTCAGAACATACTTCGAATAAACTTTTGCTTCATCGACAACAGAAGTGTCCTCCCAAACAGATCCATCAGCGTAGATGGCTTTGACTTCGATCTCACCAGCGGGTTCTGTTTCGGAAGCTCCTTCGGTGACGATGTGCCAAATAGCTTTTCCTGCTTCGAGCTCGACCAGCTCTTCACACTTTTTGATAATCATTTGATTCTCCTTTTTTATTGCAATAAAAAACGCCGTAGTCGGCGCTGATCACTAATAGATGTATGTCAGTTCATACGTGCCATTGTAGAACGAACCTGGTGCTGTCGTTCTGCTACCGCTTGATGTGATAGTCAATGTTGAGTTGGAGTAGGTGTAGGAGTAACCGCTTGTAACAACTGTGACCTGCCTCGTACTTCCCATCCTGAAAGCGTTACCGTTTACGTTTGTGCCGTTGTAACGCATATTCGATACATAGTAGTATGTAGTTGACGACGACTGCATCTGTGTAGCGCATCGGACAAAGAACGCTATCGGGGTTCCTTTCAGGGACGTGAACTGGATTGACGTCGCAGTGTTGTCGTTGTTGGTTATTGTTTTCGTTTCAACACTCGACGACCCACCACCGCCGCTATACGTTCCAGTTATGGAATAGATATTCGTTGTTCCGTTGTTGATCGTGACGGTCGTCCCACTCTTGATGTTCGCTGCGGTCAGGTTCGTCTGCGATATTGGGTTCACCGTTACATTGACTTCGCCTATTGCATCGTAACCACTACTCGCTTCGATCTTCTCTGTTTGTGTAGTAGTCGTTGCAGAATACGTCTTATTGATCTTCTGGTATGGTGAGGCATCTGCAAGAGCGTAGGTCAACTGATAATAACCTGGCTGATGGAAGTACCCGCCTGCGTTAGTGCCTTGCGATGTGATCGTAAGGGAACCATTACTGTAAGACGATGTCCAATAACTGGCTGAGAAATGAGCAGCCGAATCCATGCTCAGACCATACTCGTCATCTTGAGAGTCAACATAGACGCCAACTACTCGCTGATAACCACTCGATGTAGAAAAGTTGGACTTGAATATACAAGACCAATATAATGGCTTATCTTCTAATCCCGTAAAAGTAATACTCGTTGCACCACTACCTACTTGCACATCTGCGGTATGTATATTAGCCGCCGACCCGCCATACGAATATGCTAAGAAGTAAGAAGTATTAGCTTGGAATTGCGTTGTGGTAGCCGTGACAGTGAGCGTCCCATTTGAATAGGTATGGCTAAAACCACTTCCGTCATACGATACCTGAGCATTGCTTGTGTTAGTTATTGTCTGCCCTATGTCACTTGTACCATCATAGACGACCATTGCGACCTTATACGGCGAAGCTCCAGTAGCAACATCATCGCCTGCCAACACAACAAAAGAGGTAGGCTCACCTAGTAGACTGGTAAAAGAAATTGATGATGTTGCTGACGTTACAGTGACACTCGATTCTGATACAGACGCGCTAGTCCCACCACCGCCGCTAACATTGACAGTAACGCTCTCAAACCCATTTAGATCGTAATCGTTTGCATAATATGTTCCGTTTTGAGTAAGAGTAACAGAATCAACATATACGGGGTCTATCGTATAATACTTCGCCGTGGAATTGAAACCCGTTGGGATGTTTATAAATTTTGGTGAAGGAGAACTACCCAAGTCCGACCTAATAAATGCTATATTTGTTCCTGTATGTGAGTTAGATGCACTACTTGGCAACGTCTGTGATGGCACACTCACCGAAGCGTAGTTCGTTACATCGGCAGTGCCTGACGCTGACACAGTATATGTGCCGCTTACCAATTCGCTTGCCGATACCGATACGGCTGTTCCGTTGTGCGTTCCACCGCTGATGTAGCCTGCCGAGTTGGTGACAGACGGAGTAACCGAGACAGAGTGATTGGATACCGCACTCTTTGTTGCGGTTGGTGTACCCTCTGTACCGCTTGGCATAGCATTTATCTGAACAGAAGAAAGGCCATCATAACCATTATCAGCAGTAATCGTCTGTGATGATGTAGAAGGATTTATATTAGTTTTGCTTTGTAAACTTGGAGTTACAGCAACATCTACCGATTCATAACCAACAACCTCTATTCCAGTGCCATTTTGTGTAATTTCTTTAGTACCTCTGGCAAAAGCATACGCATCGAGAACAACAGCATCAGCATTGTATGTTCCTCCGTCGATATAACCAGCAGTATTAGTTACTTGTGAATTTATATATCTTTCGCCTCGTGTTGTTAAATTTCCAACACTAATCGTTGGCGTCCCTTCTGTACCACTAGGTACAGCATTTACCGTAACAGAATCAATGTAATAATAATCACCTGTTGGCGTTACTGTTTGCTGAGATGATGACGGAGTTATCGTTTCAGATTGTCTTGTTAATGTAGCTTTAGGGGTGTTCGATATAGTATTAAAATAACCTGGTGTTATATTGGGAGTAAAAGAATAATAACGATAAGTACTATCATAATTTACACCTCTGCTCCAATAGTTTATTGCACCTTGCGGAACCGTAGCGGTGGCATAATTAGTAACGTCTGTGACACCAGCTGAAGTAATATCAATATTCCCAGTAGGTGTTATACCGCCCCCACTCCCAGTCCCCTCAGACTGAGTGCCATCGGCTTTGAAATAGATCTTGCCGCTCACCACATCTGAATCCACCGCCGTAGTCGGCGACGGATCTATGAACCTCGCAGTTCCACCACCCGTCTGTGGCACATCAAGAGCAGGAACTGCAGTATAGTCGGTTCCCCAGAGCGAAACATTTTTTGCCATGTTTCACCTCCTAGCTGATGCTTAAGATCTTTGTCACCGAATCCTGACTGATCACTGGGATCTGTGCTGAGCCGTTGAGTCCCCAAAGACTTTTTCCGTATACGATATTGGCCGCAAGATAGTTCGGCTCAGCAGGGATGGTCTGAGCTCCCGTAAGATAAGTGTCTGCGGCTATCGTCACGGCGCTTGTACCTGGCTGAAGTGTGGACGCTGCTCTTGTCGTGACGCTCGCTGTCAATGATACAGTTGAGTTGCCCGCTGTTCCACTTGAGATATAACCCGCTGTCGTCACGCTTGGGGTAACACTGATCGATTTCGAAAGTGTCAAAGTGTTCGTGCCAGTAGAAAGTGACGCTGAGGATCCGCTGATAGTCGCTGGAGCTGTGACACTACCATTCGCTACAGAGGCACTTGCCTGAGAGGCGTAGTTGCCCGCTGGTACCGTAACTGTCGCACCTGAGACCGTCAAGTCACTACTGCTTTTGCTTGAGATGTTTCCTTCGTATAGTGTGCCATCACTGCCAAGTGCTTTGACACCACTTAACATCTGGTTCCCGCTCGAAACAGTAGCTTCTGAGTTGTCATAGAACAACGCATTGCCCTGCCCATCAGCGCGCGGGATCTCGATCGCTGGTGTATCGTAATAAGTATTGCTACGAATAACAATATCCTGAGCCATGATTTTCTCCTATCAATATACTTTTAGATTTGCGCCGACGCGAATCAGACGGCCATAATTTGACGGTATAGGAGCAATCACTACTTTGCTCATTCCGTCGTAATCCTGATCAGGAAGAATGACCTGCTCTTCTTCACTCGGCGCTGCTGACTTCTCTTGTAATACACTGGTAATATTTATTGCCGTTCCCAAGCTGATAGGAATAGCAGGATTAGTATTTCCAATGTCAACGTCAACGACTATCGGGTTAGGGATCATTAAGACATCACCTCATTCTTAAGGTTCGTTTCTGTGTCTATTTCAAATTTCGTACTACACGGACGCTTGACTTTGCCACCACTGTTTATAAGCCAGTTTACCTGACCAATAACTTTCGGTTCGGGCAGTAGCATTGTCTGTTCCTGAGTAAAGGTTACGTCTATCTGATGAGCAGTGACAGTAAGAGCGTCACCACTTATCTCCATTATTTTGGCCTCAGAAATCGGCCTTGAGATGGTCACTACGTGATCATAACCCAGTGTTAGATCTACATTTTCTGGAAACATGATCGTAAGTGTAGGAGTAGTAGCTGTATATATCTCAACGTGCATTACCTCTGCTCCTTTATCCATTTGATGTCGGTTCGCATTTCGACGATGGTGTTTGTCAGAGACGCGAACTTCTCCGCGTATGAATTATGCTCTGCTAAACGCTCATCTATCGTCTTCAATTTCTCATCAAGTTTGGTGTCACGAATAGCTTGAGCTTTCGCCGCGTCGGCCTGCTGTTTCCTCAAGCTAGACAACTGATTGATGATACTTAAAAGACCGCCGATCATTCCTATGACTGCGGTCATTGTAGCGAGGTTAAATTCCATTTTTCTACCTCATTGATATAAATAACAAAGTCAAGCAAACTAAAGTGATCACTGCGCAAAACCCTTCTGACATTTCAACACCTCACGGATTGCTCGTGTTGTAGTCAAAATACCAAACATTTACTGTCACAGATGTATTAGCTACGTTTGCGTTGTTCTTTATGATGTGCATATACCAGACCGACGACCCCGTTGAAAACTCAACAACATGGTCGGTGGTACTTGACCTACCCATAAAAGGAACATAGGTGCCATTGCCCAAGTCGGTGGTTAGATACCCATTGCTATCCGTTGTTCCAGAGTATGACTTAGTAAAGATCGATGGCACTTTCCTTCCGTTGATTTTGAAGCCCTCTGGTACGTTGCCACCCCCAACTGCCATCCTTCTCCAATTAGGTGAGGCCACATCATCACCGGAACACAACCACACCGCGCCGTCCGCTCTGCTAAAACATAGCAAGACCAATCTTGTAAGAGAGGAGCCAAGTTTTATTATTAGCATTGTCGCGTACTGAGTTGGTCTGTCATTTCCCGAAACAGTACTAGCATCGATTATGCCTATCGAGTTAGCGGGCATATTGGTACAAATGTCATTCAATGTTGCCCCAGATGATAAGCCAAGGTCAGTTATATTGTTTATGAATTGATAGTCCCATTCTCTTCCAAATATCGTATCTAATATCGCCTGAACCTGAGCACCAGTCTGCGTAAGTTGATAATCAGCCATCGTTTACCTCACTTTCTTTCTGCTTGTTTCTGAAAAACTGAATAAGCGCCATTACTTTGTCTAGATTGTCAAAGCCGTGCACTTCAATTCCTTGTAAAGTGACCAAGATGGCTTCAACTTCTTTCTCTGTCAGTATCATGCTTGCTCTCCTAAGAAATAGTAATATGTACCACCAATACTGACGTGCTTGAGCGTCAATACTCTAAACGTATTCCCACTCTTCACGTACATCTGAGGCGTGCCATTTGAATCTTCCATGCCGATCATTTCTTCGCCCGTACTGATGTCGCGAATACCTATTTCTGCGAAGCTTCGACTTGTGGTGTCGGCCACATTCAGAATAATACGGTTATAGTTACTGCTCGGGCGATTACTATACATCGTGATGCTAGACCTCGAACACTCAGAAGTAGCATCAGGGTAAGATAAGTCGATCTGAATAGAACCAGAACCGTTCTGCCGAGGATCCTGAAGTGTAATACCCCCAAATCCGCCGTTATTGCTCCCGTTTCTTCCTGCGGAGATAAATACACTGGGATAGTAATCACCGACATTGCTCATCGATAATTCTGATCGACTGGCGTAATCCAAATATTTGACACCAAGTATCTCCTCGCCGCTCTTGTACACGCTCAACTGTGAAGCGACGACGCCGTTCTTGGTTATTGCATTTGTATAGGTCAAACCGCCGTCAGCGGAGATTCCCAAACCGCCTGCCGTGCATCGCAACCACGATGATGACTCGTCCTCATATATAACAAAACCGCCATTCGTTCCATTTGTGTTTTCAATAAACTTGAATGTACCTTTGGTGTTGTTGACCAAATCAGCGAGGTTACGGAATTCTTGGGAGACCTGAATTAGCTGCGAAGTAGAGGGGGCTTGATCAAGGTTCTGCATCGTTTCAGTTCTGCCGTAACAATGCAGTACTTCAGTCATGCCACCAGTAATCGTCACAACTCTCTCCATAACGTAGACGGTTGTATTGTTGTTATCCTTGTCCTTTACATTGACAATATCAGCCACATCCAAAGCAGGATCACCGCGCCATGTAACTTCGCAAGGCGTGATAGTAAGCCCATTCTCCCCGACTACTTGCTCGCATACTAGATCCAATTCCTCAGGAGTGATATATGGGTTCGTGTACGAAATAGCATTTCCACTATATGCAGTCGGGTACACTGGATTCTCAGCCGTGCCGCTTATGATGCTCGTGTAAGTAACTGCGCCATTGTAATTGATTCTTGCACCGCCTAAATGCTGAACATCTCTTCCAATGGTAAAGCCCGTTGACAGATAGCGTCGTATGAATAGATTTCCTTCTCTGTCAAAGTGAGCTACCCTGCCGAGCAGTCCTGCTATCCAACCAACGTAATCTCTGTACGTTCCTTCGAAGGGTTCGTTTATGATCACGTTCTTGTTTGCCGTTACATTCTGATGTACCAATAGTCTTGCATCTGAGGAATACAAGGTATAGCTGTCAGAAGTCTTTAACGTATTTACATATTCTTCATACACTACTGCAAAACCAAAGTGGTGCACTATTGCCATGAGCAAATTCCACGCTGAGATCGGGAAAGTAACACCAATATCGCCGGCGTAAAATTTCCCAGCGAATTTTATAGCTCCATCGTAAGCAGTAATGCTAAACGTCTTATCATCATCTTCCGTCTCGACGTTAGTCACATAGAAGATGCCAAGAGGTACATAAGTAACGGTGCCGCTAACGTCGACGCCGATGTACGGATGTATCTCCTTATTCAGCAGTGAAACAGTCGTCGTTATGGGGTGGTATTTCGTCCATGCAGAACGTCCCAATTTGAAACCCTTCCTGAGAGGACGCGACGTTATCCCACTCCATAGAAATGATCTCACCACTTGAGCCTGCGCCGTACATCGTGATCGTGCTATTGCCGTTGATCACTTCGCACTTGGTATAAATGTCACGCGTAGTAGCTTTGCAAGCATCATGAAACGCAGTCGTTACTCCGTAGTACATTTCGCCTCCTTAGAATTCAATCAAGTCAAACGAGAACCCTTCCCAGTATTTCGTAGAGCCATCGATACTGTGTATCGGCATAGATCTATCGCCGACATAGAATGTCCCAGTTCTGTTTGCTCCCGTATAAGGATCAGGATATGTGACGGAAAAACTCGCACCGCCGATTGCAGTCAGAAGTGATGACATTTCTGAGTTGGTCAGGGGCATAGTTTCGATCGACAGAACGCGCGCTGCAGATGCTCCACCTCTCACACGGTCGCGAAACAGATACCCGCTTTGATTTCTTCCCGTTTCTGCAGAGTCTAGATCTTGCAGTTTGACCGTGAGTTTTTTAGGTTCAGGCATGTTGTAGGATCCTATTGTTATCGTTGCCATATCTCACCTCATACAAGGAGCGGGCTTGTGCCAGTACGGCGCACCGCGCTGTTATTCTGATTGACCATAACATCAAACAATTTACGGCCATCTACATTGACCTGAATAGTCTGTCCGCCTCCTGAATATCCCGTCTGCTCAAGAGCTTGCACCATGGCTTGCTGCATTGTAGAGATCGGGCTGACAACCTCAGCTTCTGTTTTGTTATCACCGAGCAAGGTCAGGAATTCTCTGTTTGGTGGAATAACACCACCCGACGCCATTGCTGAGACTTTGTACTTCCCATTCGGCGCCCATGCTTCAGTTATATTCGTCGTAATGTTACGAATCTCGTTCGTTTCAATATCAAGTGAATACTTCTTACCAAAGACGTCATTCAACTCATCACCAAGACTTTCAGCTGCAGATTCGATACCGCTGACATCACTCGCCGCTGTCGTAAATCCGTCTTGTATCGTTTTGATAGCACCGAGAAAGTCACCTTCCATCGCTTGCTTGATCGCGCTGAAAACTACTGTAGCTTTATCCTTGAGATTGTTCACCGTAGTGCTAACATTCTCAAATCTCTTTTTGACATCATCTACCTTGTCGCCGATATATGACTTCAGCTTGTTTCCTAAGTCAGATGCACCGGTTTTTATCTTGTTCCATACTTCAGTTACTTTTGTTTGGATGTTCGTAAACTTGGTAGAAAAGTATGTTTTGATCGCATCCATTTTTGACTGCAAGAAGGCTTTTGTTGCGTCCCAAGCATTCTTGACTTTCTGGCATACTGTTTGCCAAGCTTTTTGGATCCGCTCTACAGTATCAGCCCACCATTGTTTTATAGCCGCGACGCCCTTCTTGAAGTTCTCTTTACAGTTGTTCCATTCATCGCTGAATTTCTTTTTCCAACCAGCCCACCACTTCTTCAAGGCCTCAACTGCTTTATGGAAGTTGGTTTGGATATTTTCAAGCGTTTCTTTGAATCTGCCGATCCAGTTCTGCAGCCAATCGGATCCTGCTATGACAGCCGCCATACCAGCGGCACCTGCCACTATCAAGCCAAGTCCTAACGGTACGTTTGCACCAGTCAATAACAGAATCAGGCCTAAAGCTAGTGCGCACGTCGAGGCGATCATCATAATATCTAATATCTTTTGCTTTAGCTCAGGCGTTATATCTGATGAGTTGACCAGACCAACTATTCCCAAAAGACCGGCCGCTATCAAACCAAGTGCGAGAGGCCACTGTTTTGGCCCTCCGAAGAATAACAATAGCAGTCCAAGTGCAAGCATAGCGCCCAAAGCAATAGCTTCGATCTGTAGTATCTTGTCTTTGATACCATTCACAAAGTCGTAAGATGCTCCACCTGCTTTTATGCCTCCGCCACCGCCTCCGCCACCTGATGTATCATTGTCGTTCAGAACGTTGAGCTGATCAAAGCCCGCTAGTGACTTCTTCATTTTCTCAGCGTTCTTTGCACCAGTAGCCATGCCCGCTCCTATCTTCTGAGCGGACTTTGCGCTGTCTGAAAGTGTAGTCCCAAAGAACAAAGCAATCGCACTCGCGATATGAGATATGATTGCAGTAATTACCTGAAGAATAGTCAACAGTATAGGCAATACCGCATTGACTAAAGGTATTGCTAGTGTCTGGAAAGCGCCTCTCAATTCATTTGTGGCCCTCACCCATTCAGCATTAGCATTCAAAACCTCACCAAAGTATGACAGAATCGATCTCAACGCTTTACTAATCAGGCTGAAGAAAAAGATATTCTTCACAAGTCGAGTGATCCTATCTCCCATCTTCTCAAACTCAGACTTGGCTTTCTTCGCTTCTTTTTTTGTCTTTTCAGTATTAGTCGCGGCCTCTGCTGTTCCTTCAGCCACATCCTCACTCGCTTCGGCTTCACGCTCGGTGTTGTTTGCAGCCTCCTGAGTGTTGGCCGCGATCTCCGCTTCGCCTTCTCGTATCTGCATGATCTGCTGAACAAGAGCTTCCTGCTGCTCTGTCATAGCAGTAATGCCTTCGGCGTCCTCAAAGCGTTGCATTTCTTCGCCCAAAGTGTCCATAGCTTCAGCGAGCCTTTTGTATTCTTCGCTATTCTTGTCAAGCTGTCTGGCCTGCTCTCTCAAATCTTCGAGATATTCATAGGATCCAGCCCTGACCGATTTCTTCTTTTCTATTTTCTTGTCAAGCTCGTCGACTTGCTTTGTCAACCTAGCTATCTGTTTTTCAGCTTCAGTGGTATTTACATTTATCTTGGTGTTTATAAGTTTCTCATTTTCCGCCATGCTTTATTCCCCACTGCTCCAACAGCTCTTTTTCGGCTGTTGAATATCTATTCTTAAACTGCACCAAGTGATTATTATTTCTCAGCCATTCCCTATCTTGCTTGTCCAGTTTTTTGCCTCTTGCTAATTTGTCTCTGATAGAAACTATCTGCGCAAAAGTACAGTCCCCGCCTATCTCATAGTAGTAAGACACGAACGTCCACCAATGCAGATATTCAAGGTCTCTGATCTCTGTTCCTGCTACTCTGTTGATAGGAGCGACGATGTACGGAAAGTCTTGCTCCCAGTCAACCAATTTCGGCCTTTTGGGGCCGTGGTCTTCTTCTATGTTGATAAATTCGAAGCACTTATCTATTGCCTCTCTCCAATCTTCTAGTGGGATCTGATCATAATCTTCGTAAAAGATTTGGAGCGCAATAATCACAACATCAGACGGCTCGAGTTCGGGATCGTTCATAGCACAACAGATGTCCAAGATTGCTCTGTAGTCAGACCTGATCTTGTATTCTGTACCCGCTATCTCGACGCTTTTGGGAAGTCTGTAGTTTATCATCTGGTGTATTTTTTTGTATATTTCGCAATACGTTTTTTGCTAAGTTCGTTGTTCTTAGTCGTTGCGCTATCCATCTCGTCGACGAGCGTTGTCAGTATGTTCGCCCATATAGGCATACCATCAGCAAGAGCGTAGACGCTAATATCGCCGATCAACGGAGTCACTATGTCCATATCAAATAAAGTGAACAAATAGTCGCGCATTTCTTTGTCTAACTGTCGTCCATATTCGAACAGTTCTCTGTTGTCTTTTTTTGCTTTGATGTTTTCCAGATATTCATTCTGCTTAGCATCTAGCTGATCAAATATATTGAACAGCTTTTCGCCAAAAACGAGATCCGTAGGGTTGAAAGTAACTTGTACTGCATCGTTCAAGTTATATGTAACTAACCCAGTATCAATATTGAGCTCTTTCATATCTTCCTCCTAACAAAAGTAGGCCCCAGAGCGGGGCCTATTTCTTCGTTATGCGCTTGCTGAGAATGTGACAGCACCCTGAGCGCTAATTGAAGCAGTACCAACGGTACGCTTTCCGCCATATGTGATGTCAATAGGCATTCCAACAACGCCGCCGCCTTCACCGCCAAGACCAGTCGGTCTTATTGCGCAGGCTTCGTATCTTTCAGCGAACATAGCTGAAGTTGAAGCGCCCGCATAGCAGTGAACGATAAGTACGTCCTGAGCTGCGAGAGCACTGTAGTCCTGATCCTTGATTGCCAAGTTCCAGATCTTCAGAATAGCTGCGTCGCCTCCGTCAAGATCCCACGGGTCGAATGTCTGCGTGATCACGGGCTTCTTCATGGTCGTGCGTGTGACACCGAGAATATCGGTGCTAGAATCTTCTGACCAGTCGAGCTCCTCAGAAGAATCTGTAACACGGGAACCAATCGGAGACCATACTGGAGTGGTAGGATTTGAACCAGTATTGCTCGTGTGCAGATATGCGATAAGCAGTTCTCTCTTGACAGTTTCTCCGCTAGTTGTAAGGAAAGTTAAATCTGCCATTCTATAACCTCTTGAATTCATTAGTATACCGAGCCGTAATTGCTATAGCCCAGTCTTCTGTATTATTACTGTTTATATTGTTCAGCGCAGCGACAGAAGCCCGCTGAATAGTTCTGAATTTTCTCCCGTCTGTCAGTTCGGGATATTGATCAAGCGTATAAGGTGTTTCGCCAACCGTGATAGTTTGACCTTCAAGCCATCTGCCAAGATCATCAAGCCATTCTTTGACCTTCTGCTTTCGAGCTGATGTCAACCCTCCAGCACGGTAAACCATGTAAAAGGGATATTGACAAGTCTGCCGGACGCGCCCGAGAATGTCACTCCGTTCATCCATAATGACCGCTCCGCCTTGAGGAAACATAGCTTTCCCCTGGTTTTCACTTAGAGTAGCAAAAGCGATCTTCTCATTATTCGAAAGAGCCGGATATTCATTCAATAAGACCATCAAAGCTTCGGTGATTATGTCATATCCTGCCACGTCTAGTGTGATATTCTGATCATCTGCCATTTAAGATCTTTCTCACTCCTTCCTGCCATTCTGTAAAGTGATCTCTTTTAGCTACTTCATCCCATTCGGGCTGAGCCATTGGATTTGAGTATGTTAATGGTTCTTCTGTTGCAATCAGGCGTGAAAGATACGGCCAGCGGAAGATCACTATTCCCCCGCCTATTGGGATCGGTCTCGGACCTTTTCCGGTCTTGGCATTCTTCATCTTTTTGCCGTAATAGAGAAAACGCCCTGATGGTCCTGCATATACGCAGACCTGCCCGGTACCGGCTAAAGACGCATTGCGCAGTCCCACCAGATTCTGAAAAGCTCCGGTTTCCATAGGCATATAAGGTTTCATGTCTTCCCATATCTGACTGTCAAGCCAGTACTGAGCTTTAGGAAGCTGTTTCAATGTATCTTCAATAACTTCCTTTTTCACATACAGATTAAAATCCCTGGATCCGCTCATCTGCCTAAAACCTCAAAGTGCGGAATAACACTATAGATCGCACAAGAAGTAACCGCAAAAACGTTGTCCCGTGTAGCGTTCATGTAATTGTAGAATCCATCATATTCATCGTAATCATCGTCGTCGATCACGGCTTCATCGTATTTTCCTTTTATGAAAAAATCGAATGCCAGATCTCCATTTTCTTGCCCGAAAGCAAATGTAAAGTATTTACTTTTATCAACGATTGCCGCGAATCGATTTGGTTCTAGATATGTTTTTCGGCCTACCTTGAGACATCCGTTTTCTTGGTGATACCTGACATGCAACTGAGCTGTATCGGTAGCATTTGCCCCAAACGTTGCCATGATTGCACCTCTGTCCGCATTGAGATCTACATTCTGCATAACAGTTGGGTACCAAAGTCCGTTTGCTGCGTCACGGTTGAATAAAGTGATCGTGTCAATGTACATCCGGCACCTCTTTTTTCACCAGCCAAAGAGGGTATCTTCCCATATAGAGAAGATTTACCCCATTGCTGTCAGGAATACCTGACAAGCAGTTTCGTATGATATCACTTATCAGTCCGTTTTTAGCTGATGCGCTACGTGAAGCTTCTACGATAAAGGATCCATTCGAACCTGTTGCAAAAGACATTGATTCTGTGCCGGAGCTGATTGATGCCAGAGGCCCATGAATGCCATTAGCGTCAGCTGTAAAGCCGAGTCCTTTTGATGCTTGATCTATCTCGATCAAAGTATTGACCAACTGCGCGACGCAATACTTTACTGCGGCTGCGTCTTGCTCGTCAGTCGGAAAGGCGACCTTGAGCTTCTTTACATTATCAATGCCAGTAGTAAATTTATTGAGATACAGTTCCGCTTGAAACTCATATTTCGCAAAATCCGCAGTTTCTGGATAATATTTCAGATAATCTGAATAATCAAGATAAGCCATGATCACCTCTCAAAGTCTTACTCGCCGAATTCTACCTTTGCGATGCCGTTGACATACTCTGCCCAGAGAGCCATACCGAGGATAGCGCTGATCTCAGACTGTACGCGGCCATAGTTGCCTTCGACATGAACACCGATCAGGTTCGGAGAACCTTCACCGACTGTACGGTAAGACAGTCCTGCGCGTGCAAATTCTGCATCAGAAGGATCTACATAGTAAAGAACAAGGTTGTCAACTGGAATAGCGAAGATCGTTCCAGCTGCGACTGCACTGTCGGGGCAGAGGAATACTGTTCTGAAGCCCATGAAGTCCTTAATGTACTGGAAGCCAAACTGGCTCTGAATAGTAATATCAGCTCCGCCGAGATAGTCATAGACGTCCATTGTATTGACGAAAGCTACGACTTCTGTTGCATCAAGAGAAAGCTCCTGGAATTTTTCAACAACAAGGCCCTTAGCTTTTGCAAGTCCAGCCTGGAATGTTGCTGGATCAGCGTCGGGTTCAAGAACGCCAACTGCCTCGTTGAGATATGTGTAGAATCTGTCCTGAATGTTCTTGGTAAGAGCATTGAGGAAAGCTGCGTCTGTCTTCTCAATTGCTACTGCATAACCATACTTCAGAATAGCTTCGGCTGTTGTTGCTTTAGCATATTTCTCAAGTGTAAGGTCAGCGTACTCAACTGGGTTGACTTCTGCGAGGGAGAACGGTACGAGGTCGCCTTCATCGACTGCGCCGCTCTCAAGTGTTACTGTAGCTGTTGAACCAACAAGCTTTGTGCCAGGTGCTTTTCTAATAGGACGAGTAATGCCCATGATCTGAAGGAGGAGATCCCAGTTTCTCTGGAAACGAGAAACGAAATCTATCTCACGAATAGAAGCATCGATCTGGGCAGTGGTCGTGGTGTTTTCAATTGCTGCCATGAATAAATTCTCCTTAATTAAATAGATTTAAATTTGCTGCGATTGCAGCCTGACGGGCTTCACTATCTTTGATCTCCATGATCTCCTCACGAGATTTGTACTGCTTTGTGTTGTGTCCCACTGTGGACTTCTGAGCAGTAAACTTTGCTGATTGCTTTTCATTTTCAGGCGCAAAAGCGTCAGCATCTCGTTCTTTGATCTGATCGATAAGATCTTTCAGCCCTAAGATCTTGCCACCTTCCATTTTGAGACCCTTTGTTCTGATCTCATTCTCGACCGCGCGCTTTGCATAGCTTGAACTGAATTTCACATTCTCAAGCTCGATTTTGAGAGCATCGTTGAAGTCTCTTTCAGCGATCTTTGCCTCATAATCTTTTTTGGCGTCTTCGGCCTCTTTTTTGTAGTTGGCAAGCTGTGTTTTCATGCTTTCCAAATCGACCCCATCAAAGCCCTTCAAAGCTTTATCAGCTTTCTCGAATTGATCTTTGTAGCTATCCCTTTCGACCTCTAACTTCTGTACTTTTTTGTCAAACTCTGCCACTGTTTTATAGTTGGCTGAGAAACTCTTATTGAAGTCGTCTGCTTTGTCTGCCGGGATCTCCAATCCGATGGCTTTTAGTAATTCTTGAATGTTCTGCATGATTTATCCTCCTTACAGATATTTGTTAATCGGTTTGTCTCCGATAGTGGATTCTGCCCTTTTAACCTCAGGCGTGGTAATTTATCACATAAAAAACGCCACCCGAAAGTGGCGTTTAAATTATGATCATGCTTTTAATAGAACAAATCTAACAATGGCGATTGTTCTTCTTTTCGTCTCAGCATTTCAAGCCATTCCTCTAAACTTGAAACCTCTTCAAAAGTATTACCTGGAACGATCTTTCCTTCTTTTTCATATTCTTCTTTTAATTTGTCGATTTCTTCTCGATGCTCTTTAAAAAAAGCAGTTATATAGTCATCTTCTCGTGCCATAATTTCCCTCTAAAATAGTTTTTGGTATTCAGACCAAATATTAGGAAAGTGCTCCGCATACTCTTCTGCTGTTTCATAATCATAATAATTGAAAGATGGCAACGGGTTCCCAGTCAGTTCACGATATTCTTTTGAAAGTGATACTAATTCTTCATAACTAATTGCTGAAAAAACAATAGATATTATTCCCACGTTACTTCCTCTTAAAATCAAAGCCAAGCATGTAAAGGCTTTCACTCATTCTTCTAATGCCCTGACGCTGTCGTTCTGTAAGCGCTGGATTGCTTAATAGTTCTTTTTGGTATTCTAAAAAAGCATCAAAGTCATTTTGAGTGTTTATTTCATACAATTTATGCTCAAATTCAGATAAAACTGGATCTACTTCATTTTGAAGAAATTCAAGCATGCTTTAACTACCTCTTTTTTATAATCTTCAAGATCTTCACGATACTTCAGACGTTTATATAAATCTGATGTATCCCCATAATATTTCTCGTCGTCCATATAACATCATAAAATTTTATTTTACAGGGTGTAGTCCTTTAATAGATAAATTAGGAAACATAGGTGAAAGTATAGCTTCACCTATTATTCCGTTTTCTTTATTGATAGTATAAATACTACTCCCGATAGGACGTCGCTTCTCACCGGCTTCATCATAATAAAATTCTCCGAAAGCGTATACCTCATCGTTTTCAACGATATCTGTTTCTGGATCTATAAAAAAGTGGCATGGAGCTGTTTTGTTCAGCTCATCTATAAATTTCACAGCAATATTCTGTGCTTGCTCAAACGTGATCATTATCGCCTCTCAATGCACTTTTCGGCTAAATCAGTGAATTCTTTATCGTCTACTCTAAAATACCGAATATCTTCCGGTTTTGCAATCTCAAATATAGACTCTGCCCCAGAAGCACCAATACTCGTTTCAATAAATTGAATAATCCCTTTATTGTTTTTCCCCATTATTGTGTGATCTCCTGGATCATAACCTAATTCTTTAACAGCGGGATTGGTTTTATCATACTTGATCAATATCTGTATTCTTGAACCCATACCATAAGTCATTAACTCTTGGCTAAGTTCAGAATAAGCATCTTTTGTTTTTAGCTTTATTGGCTCTGCTCCTTCAAAAGCAAGCCAGGGAGTTTCTCGGATTTCACTATTCTTATCTCTTGGGGCCGGATATATGTTTTCCTCTCCACGTTCCCTGTGTTCACGAGCAATAAAATCATTACTGCAATTATCACCAGAATAATCTCTAATTTGCGAAGCTTTATCATCCAAAAGTGTAAGACCCACATCAGAGATTCTATCATCATAGCCTGATACATCTTGCTGCATTGAAGCAATCTCAAGCCTGTTTGTTTGAACCTTCAGACCTTGATCCTCGCTGTATTCTTTGTATTGTCTCTGAAGATCATTCAGTTTGGCTTGCTCTTTTTTGAGCTGATCCCGTGTCTCGTTTGCCACGCTTGGATCCATTTCTTTGAGACCAGCTTTAAGGCCCTCGACTTTACGTCTTTGCTTTCGTATTCTTCTTTCGAAAGATCTTTGGGTCTGTTCTGCTTCATAGCGTTTTCTGTTCTCTTCAGAGTCAAATTGAGTATATGGGTTGTGGGAGATCCCTTCAATATAAGGTCCATAAGAATGACGGCAGTTTGCGCCACACAATCCGGTTACGGTACCGATCTCTGTGGTTTTTACGAATTCATCATACTTCGCTTTTTCGTTAATGGATGCAGTATTTGGGTTCTCATAAGTGATCCCTAAAGCAGCTGAAAGAAGATCCCAGTCGACCCAGAACACTTTGCCCTGCCAAGGTTCATGAGTAGGCCTGGCTCCAAGGTGCGAAGATGTGATGAATAAAGTGATCCCATTCTCTGCTGCTCTGACCGATGTAACATCAGAGCAAGCTTGAGAGATCCCTGTCCGGACAGCTCGATAAGTGGCTGTCTCTAAGGTATCTATGTGACCTGATGGGTATTCAACGACCCCGCCTTTTGATGAAGCCGCGTCTAAAGCTATTTTAACTGCCTCCCCGTATGTCATGTGGCCTGATAAAACATTGTTGTAGGCCTTGTCACATTCTTTTACATATAATTCATATGCTGCACGAACAGTGGTTCCTGTGTAGTTTTTCCATTCCGAGAAGGTTTTATTCATTCCTCTCTCAAGCAGTCTGATCATAGCCGGAGACTGCTGAATAGGGATCACGGGCAGACCTGCTCGTTCATACGTAAGATCATCAAATTTTGTTGAAGAAACTCCTGCTTCTGCAAAAGCTTTTCTCATTTCTTTTACAGTTACGCCAGTTTTCTTAGCTATGATCTTGATGAGATCATCTACAAGATAGCCCGCATCTTTAAGGACTTCCAATTGCCATTTGTCTCGTGCGGTCAGGATGTAGTCATCACCGCGCCCTAAGCGAAGAGCTATTCTTTCACAGATGTCTTTGACGATCTCTTCCTGAAGCTCTGCAGCAACTATCTCTGAGCGTTCCGATAGCTTAATGATCTCATTAGGGTCTAACATTATTCTTCCTCAGGATAGAGGGGCACACTTACCTGTGCCAACTCCTCCAGTTCTTTCGCTTCATCTTCAGAATAACCTTCAAATTTTACAAGATAGTACCAGAACGGAACATGATTCGCCTGAACGTAGCCATACCATCTAGCTCTATCTTCTTCCTCATTCAGCGTGATATCGTCAAACTCATAAGCGATCTCATATTCACCGCGAGGAGCTAAGCCATAAGCATCTGCAAAAGCGTTCAGCGCATAGACCAATTCATCGATACAAGCTCTGAATTGTCTGCGGATATCGTTGATAGTCTGAATGGTTCGTCTGTCATCAGACTCGACCTGCGTAGCCGTTATCATGCCTGTTTTCTGATCAAAAACAAAATAGCCATTAGAAAAGCCTGTCTTGAACCCGATCTGTGATAAATAGTTATTGATGCCCTTGATTCGGGTCTCAGTATTCAAGTTCGGATTGATCTCGTGATAGATTTCATTTTCGATCGATGTGGATCCTTCGACCAGTTTGACGTACTTCGGCAAACCCGACATTTCAACGATCTGCTGAGCCTGTTCAAATGTCGCTGGCGGTACCTGAGCAGTGGCTCCATACATCAGTCTGTCAGAGTCAAGCATGACTATTCTCTGGCTGTCATCGATCTCATCTTTCAGCAGATAGAAAGCATTGTCCAAACCTTCAAGTTCAACAAGACAGTTAGCCACAACAGGCAGACCGACGCAAGAATCAAGATTGTCGTTATTGACTGACGGCATGAAGAAGGATCCGAACAGGTTATGATCAACATTCTCGATCAGAACATCTTCAGCAAGATCACTCCACGGTGTGTCCTTGATGTCGATAGGATCTCCGATATTGCCTTTGCTTTTTGATATGAAACATCTATTCTGTACTGTGTATTTCCCATCAACTCGCTTATGATATTCAAGTTTTGTATAGTAAGTATCTTTGACTCTCTGGACATCCTGAAATACGATCTCCGTGATCTCTCCAGATACAGCTTTAACGATCAAATACTGACCGGGAAGATAAAGATCTATTGTCGCTCCATTGGGCTTGACGATCACCAGACCGGCCGCACAGCCGAGCTCGACCCATCTGCGATACTGTCTGTCTGACAAATGGATCTGTTCACTAAGCCAGTCTGCTCTTGGGCTTCCGTCCACGCTGATCTTGATATTCATCGTGGTCAGTCTTGCAAGCTCTTCACATATGGTCTTTGTGAAGTTGATGGACTGTTCAGGCGATCCAGGAAGGATCCAGTCAGGTGTACCGTGATATGCTTCAAGACACCGGTCTACGACTGACCGTGTCTGCTCCTCATCTATTTTCCCAAGATCAAATACTTGTTCTGCAATTCTGTTGACCAGCACAGTAGTTCTTGCTGCCAGTCTGTTGAAAAAGCTCATGCTGTTTTTCTCCAAAGTAATCGTAATACAGAAGCTGCGCTGTCAGGCGCATCGTCGTGTTCAGCTTCTTCCGTGTAGTCGCAAATCTGGTTTATATATTCGATATCTGTACCTTTAACAAAGATCACGTCTTTCCAAGCAGCTTTCAGGTAAGTCGTGATCTTGATGTATTTGTTCATATTCTCGTGATAAGTGAATGCCCGGATCGGACTGCGCCGTCTGATCTCTTTTGCGAGATAACCCTTATCACCGTTGTCCTCTGTGTATAGTCTTCCGGCCAGCATGTCGGAATGATATTTGTAGATCATCTCTAAGCAGTCATCTACATGCTTATGCCATAGCTTTCCGAAGATGTAGTATTTGCCATCCACGACATTGCAAACGGTATAAGCCGTGAAATCATCACCGCCGTAAGCCGCATCGATATGATCTATACCATGTAAGACCTTGGTCGGATCACCCTCTGTCTGAGGATTGAAGAAAAGAACATCTTCTGAAGCAACGTGCCGCAATTCATAGTTAGCAGCAAAAAGCGAAGCTGTCATTTTAGAGCGTAGCTCTTCCTGTTCCTCTTTTGAAATCAGGCCGGTTGAATATACGTCAAACTTCTTAGGCGTCGGCATCAGAGTGAAAGCATCATCAGGATGCCAGGGTGTTCCGGTATTATAAATCCTACCGCCTCTGTTTTTGACGTTCTGAAGTTCTTGATATGTAAGCTTGGTCTTATCCCTCTCTGCTTTAGATGCGCGGTCCTCTTTGTTGATTATGTCGTCTGTGAAGATCCTGTCATAATGTTTACCAGTTATTGATCCGCCGATGCCTTGCGCTGTCAGCTGAGACGCACCTTTAGCATCCTGGCATAGATTCGTCAGCAGTTCATTCGAGTTGCTTACGGTAAAATCGAGGGCTACACCGTAAATGCACAGAACAAAATAACGCATAACAGAACTGGAAAGAATGTTCTGAACCTGGTTCAGGATCTCTTTAACATCAGTGTCAGTTTTGCGCAAGAAAAACGTCCTGTCATTAGGGAACAGGACGATGATAAGTGATAATGCTATTGAAACGCATGTCGTCTTATATGAACCTCTATGCGCTTGCAGCGTGGAATCATCACGGCCTTTGACCATGTCAATGATCCACTCGTTATGCAGCTCTGTCAGTTTCGTAAAACCGAGAAGATGACCAAGCTTATAGGGCTGTGTTATCAGGAACGTAACAGCCTCATTCCGTGTCATAAATCAGACTCTCCACTTCAGTGATGACCGACGGATCTATCTCAGCCATAGCTACTTTCTCTATCGGCTTCTCTCCAATCGTGTCTCTGATAAATGTAGCTGCTTTCGAGTTCCCGTTCAGCGCTTCGACGATCTGGGCAAGCATGATAGCCTCCGGAACATCCAGAGCTTTCTTCTTTTTCTGCCCTAAAGCAGTTAGAAGCTTTTCGGCGATATCGTCCGACACTTTCATACCGGCCAACTCTTCATAGGCTTCTTTCAACTGTTTTTTGCGCTTTTTACTCTCCGCGGCCTTCTTACCACCAGCAGAGCCTCTTATCTTTGCTTGCTCACTGCTAAGCGGGTTCTCGCTTGTGTAGGGCTTAAGGTTCGCCAGACTCTTTTCACTTATCTGCATTTGTTGCCGGGAACCTCCCTCATAATATATTTAGCAACAGCAAAAAGCCCTATCTGTTACCAGCAGACAGGACTCTTTGCTGAAAGGATGTATGGATAGAAAAATATCATTGTATCAGTCATATTGAGTGTAAGCGCCGGATGAAAAACGAGTTCTGAAAACATCCAGCGCTGCTCTTTAGGAGGAAGAGACACATTAACTCAATATCCAATTCCTGACATTAGCATTTTATCATGTACAAATGTGAAGTGATGTGCACTCTTTTCCAATCTCATCCAACGCTCGTTTGTGCAGTTCGAGCACCCATCTGTATGAGTAATTGACCCTTAACGATATCTCAATAAATGACATTCCTTTAAGATATCTCATCTCCAGAATCGTCTGCTGTACGGGATCACCAACACCTTTTATCAACGCCTCAATATTTGACTCTAACTGAATCAGAAGATAGATATCATTCTGTATCTGCCCTTCAAGATCCAGGATCTCAGACATATACCGCTCCAGCTTCTTAACATCTCTTGATGGATTTGAACCGTTTCCGTCTAAAGGATTAGATATTGCTGTCGCAAGATCCTGCCACCCCTGCAGACGTTCCTGCTTTACTCGTATCATTGCTCTTATACGTTGCGCCTGGCTAAGAAATGCCTTTACTTCATTATTCATAGCCCCTCCTTCACAAACTCAAGCAGTTCGTTCTGCAGCAGCGCTTTATTTTTTAGGACCGAGTCCACAATACGTTCCTCCAGCGTTTCTTCAACAACGATATGATAAATAGTTACACAATGCTCCTGTCCCGGACGGGATAATCTCTTGTTTGCCTGCTGATACAATTCAAGATCCCAAGTAAGTCCGTACCAGATTATGATATGCCCTCCGAACTGAAGATTCAGTCCGTGCCCTGCAGACATAGGATTCGCGATAAGAATAGGTACCTCACCTCTGTTCCATCTCTCTATCGCATCTTTATCTTTAATGCTTACTGCAGTAGGGAACAACTTCATCAGCCTATCTTTCTCATGTTTATATGTATAAAAGATCAGAACATGATTTCCGTTCGCTTCCTCTATCAGCTGCTCAACCACTTCATCCTTAAGCGTGTGTATTTTCTGCACCTCAGATGTATCAGTGTAAACTGCGCCTGATGAAAACTGTAATAACTTATTTGCAAGGACCGCAGCCGTTGCGGCAGTCACTTCTTCATTAAGGACCAAACTCTGCCTGAACCGCTTATAAGCAGCTTTTAATTCAGGAGTAAGATGAGCCGTTCTATTGATATAAGTTGTTTCAGGGATAGTTTTCAGAAGCTCCTGCGGAAGACTGATACAAAGACCGGATATTCTATTGAAGATCTGCTCTTTAGCTCCTTCTCTCGGCATCCAATCATATACAACACCTGCAGGACCTCTTTGCCCTGGATAAAAGAATGATTGTCTGTAAGATGTTATCGTTCGGCCCAGCGCCTTACCGCCATCCAGAAGAAATACCTGCGGCCACAGATCCATCAATCCGTTTGCTGCCGGTGTTCCGGTAAGCCCTACGATACGCTCGATATACTTACGTACTTTCTTTAAAGCTCTGAACCGTTTTGATGCTGAATTTTTGAAGGAAGACAGTTCATCGATTACTACCATATCCCACTTCCATTTCTTCCCTACCTCATCTACTAACCACTGAACATTCTCCCGGTTGATGATATAGATATCCGCATCAGCCTGTATTGCAGCTCTTCGTGCTTTAACGTCACCCATGATCCGTACGAAGGTAAGATCCGACAGATGATCCCACTTCTTTAACTCTGCCGGCCATACATTCTTTGCAGGTTCCAGCGGCGCAATGACCAGGACTCTTGCCACAGAAAAGTAATCATACATAAGTTTCTGAACAGCTGTTAAAGTGATGACTGTTTTCCCCCATCCCATATCCAAGAACAAGGCTATCTCCTTTTGCCTAAGGATACGGTCGATACAGTATTCCTGATAAGGATATGGTTTATAAATCATCCGATGATCTCCTCAATGCATCTACTGAAAACGTCTGCGTCATCAACCACCAGCACATTAAATCCTCTCTGCTTCAGGAGCCTGGCAGCTTTCTTCTGTTTCTCTGATAAGCCATCTAATCGTCCAGGTCTCTTCCATTCCACAAAAACAATAATTCCGTTTGGAAATAGACATATGCGGTCAGGCACTCCGGTAAAACTGGGAGATACGAACTTCCAATACAATCCTCCGTTAGCAATAACGATCTTCTTACACGCCTGTTCAAGTCTCGTTTCTGAAATGGTATTCATTCATCATTTCCCTCACAAAGCGCATCATTCTCTTTTCGCGCCGAATTCTTGGGAATATATTACGGAAAAGTATTCTTGCCATATATAATTCATCCTTTTTTCTATGTCACCAAACGCCCTCTTTTCATCGTCGGTAGGAGATATACCATAAAGCGACTCCATTCTTGACACGATATATCCCCAAGATATTGAATAATCAAAATAGTTATTACTCATCTATCCTTAACCCCCATGAACAAAAGTCAGTACTGTATGCCAGCGACAAATGATACGAGCAATTACCGTATTCATTGTTTCTGTCGCTAGGCTCAAAACGTTTACAATCTTTGCATCTTACTACCTCAACAGCATCCACAGTAGATACATCTTCGGTCTCATTACTATCCTTATACCTTTTCGGCACTGTTGGAACAGCCCATAAAAATGTGTTGCATATCGGACAATAGATGTGACAGTTGATAGTCTCTGCTCTTGTGTATTCTATTGTCGAGCCACACTCACAGCACGTTACCTCATAAACCGGGATTGGTTTTCTATCAACAACTTCCATTTTCTACCTCCTTTCTATCTAAATGCTTTTTTTAGCCTTTCAATTACAGCATCTGCGATTTTGCTAATAGTTTCATCAGACAATTCTGAATATTTAACTATCTTAAAATCAGTTTCATCTACCCTTACACTTCTGACTAAGCTGTAAGCACAGCCATTTCCTTGATATAAGCAACGCCCATTGTCTGACCTGTATTCACAATCAGTGGCTGTTCTAATGCAATAACCTAATGATGTACCGCTCATTCTTCCACCTCGTCCATCTTTGCTCCACAGTTAGGGCAATAATATCCTTTTGCTGGATATTCGTCACTTGCTGTTAGCCAATCTCCACATTCAGAGCAATAACAACTATCAGACGGACAGCCAATATTCATATCATCCCATGAAACAGGCTTACCGTTTCCATCTATCCAATGCCCATGCTTCAACGCACTTCCGTCTTCTCCAACGCTTTCAATGTGTTGGGGAACTGTTGGATTGTTCGCAATCTTTTGAACAACGGCTTCGGCTATCTTGTTGATACTGTCCTCAGACAAATCCACAAGTCTTACTATTTTTGATTCAGTAATATCTTTGATGTTAACTGTTGGCATCTTCTCTCCTTTCGCCCCATGAACAGAAACTATCTTCTGTCCACACCTTATCTGTTTCGTAGAAGTGTAGTCTTGTATCAACCAATCCACACTTCTCATTTGAATTGAGATAGTATTTGCAATCCTTGCACCGTATTACTGGTTCAAGATTATGCTCTATTAAGAAAGGCATTAAAGGGATTTCAATTTGGTGAATCCACCCTTTTTCATCTGTCCATTCTTGAATCACTACATTTCTTCTCATCTTCTCTCCTTACTCCCTTGCTGAAAATCACTTGTATCACTTGTAGCAAACACAGCAAGTCAGTTTCTTTCACGTCAGTTCTCCTGTCCACAACAGGACTGAATGTGTTGGTTAGTGTCCTACTTGTCTGTGGTAATGTGATAACTATTTGATTTCGATTCGGATAATATGTCAAAGCATAATCATTACTTATCAGCATCTTCTCTCCTTTCTTTGGTTTGCTCTTTAGATTCGTCCATCTTCGTTTCGTACCCACTTTTAGGTTGGTATCGTGTACAATACCCAAATGGCGGATTAATACACATTCTTCGTGCTGAACAGTAGTCATATCCAAGACAGTTTGCACAGTTATTCATTCGCTCGCCTCATCTATCTTTGCTCTACAACCACCGTTGCTTTTGCACCCACCTTGACCGTCATAATCATCACAACCCCGGCACGGATTGATCTCAGACTCTTTATATGTTTCCAGATCCTCTAACGCTTCCAGGATCACATCCAGAAACGCCGGTCTCAATGTAGTTTTAAGCTCTACAAACCTTACTAATTCCTTCTTTGCTCTATTGATTGTCATTATGTTTTTCTTACCTCCCTTCTCTGCCTAAAAATGCGGTTGAGACATTTGCACCATTTGGGACACATTTTCTATAAAGTCCTATAAACACGTATTTATATGTGTAAAATGCGTTAAAAATGTATCTACATAACTCCTAGAGAAAAAATGTCTCAAATGTCTCAAAGTGCTAAAAAGCCTTATTTTATAGGGGTTTGTGCTGAGACATTCTCCTTTTAAAAATGTCTCACTTTGTCTCAAATGTCTCATTTGCAGGATAACTACTGAGACATTTTCTTATATACTGAGACATTTCTCTTGTAGCCTTTTTGCCTTCCATATAGAGGGTCTTCAGGCATTGAATACCTTCCTCCAGCAAGTTGAGGCAGACTTTTTAGGCATTCATTTATCTCTCTGGCTTTTACTTTATTGAACGCTTTGATATCTCCGGCCATGAGTTCACACCATACCTCTAAAGCACAGATGTGTTGTCTGATCATCATGACACCGTCAGTTGATGTGAAAGCTTCACGCTCAGCGTCATTCTCCGCGAAGATGTATGTTCTGCGGTCAACAAGTGACATGCTGTACCAGGAACTTGGAACCGGCATGTCTACATACTGTTCGATCATTCCGATCAGTTCGCTCTTCTCTGTATGGAGATCCTGCTGTTCTGCTGCCAGGCGTTCTTCGTTTCTGTCGAGCCGCCATTTCTCACCTAACCGGTAGTACGTTACGGCTTCAGCCCAGATCTGATCCACGACTTCCGGGCGGAGCTCTTCATCGATATCGAGATCTTTGCCTGTCACGTCGATAGGCCAGAACCTTCTTCCGCCGGTGATGTCCTTCAGAAACACATCATCGTTCGTGGTACCGAAGAATACGCACTGTCTCGGATGGCTTGCTGTCCTGGCAGCGTATGCGGCTCTGAACGTATCAACTTGTTTCGAGATGAACTGTTTTATCTGTTCGATCTCGCTTTTTTTAGTTGCAGCCATTTCGGCCATCTCTATGATCCAGGCACCCTGCACCTGTTCATACGCATCCTTACCCTGTACTGTGTATAGACTGTCGCTGAACCATTTGCCTCCAAGCTTGGATAACGTCATCGATTTGCCGCAGCCCTGAGGACCTACCAGTACCGGCATGTAGTCGTATTTGCATCCCGGCTCGAATATCCTGGCTACTGCGCCTATCAGGCTCTTCCTTGTGACGGCTCTGGTGTATTTATTGTCTTCAGCTCCTAACAGATCTATGAACAGTGTTTCTATACGCTCCTTACCGTCCCATTCCAGGCTTTCAAGGTATTCCCTCACCGGATGCCGTTTGTTATTGTTCATCGCGAGATTGACTGCGTCAGCGATCTTGCTTCTGTAATCGATGTTATATACCTTCTCCAGGTACCATCTGAGCCCGCTGTCATCTACATCGCTCCAGGAATCCGATACTCTCTCTGCATATGGTGCTCCCCACGGCAGATCACCGTATACTCTTGGACGTTTGAAGAAATCATCAAAACCAAAATTCCCTACGAGTTTCGGGTCGTTCATAAGTATCAGTACCACGTTATTGACGGAAGCCTTCAGACCGCCTTTTTTATCGACTTCAAGTTTATCGTGCCAGTCGTTGTTCACCTCAGCCGCTTCATCGTCGAATGCGCTGATGTTCTGTTCGATAACATCTCTCCGTACTACCGGATCTGATTCAGCGAATTCTATCATCGCTTTGTATGAAGGACGTTTCTCGGTGGGCTTATCCCATGCGTCATCGTCCAGCTTCCCGAACTTGTGGATCCTGACCAGATCGAATGAGTTGACAAGCATACCGCTTATCGGGTCTGTGCCGTGATGCGAGTATGCGAAGTTTCCGTTATCGTACAGTACTAATCCCCCGGCAGTGCTTCCGTTGGTGTATGTGTAACGCCCTTCGGTCATCTTCGTATACACATCAGGAAGGAAAGTCTCGATCGCATCTTCAATGCTGTATGCGCGGCAGAACCCACCAATCACACCGGTCTTTTCTTTCGGGTCCTGCTGCTTCTGCCTCATTCTCTCGATGATGACTTCGGCTCTGGAACTCCTGGGCCATTCGGAAGGATCTTTCCAGTTGTCGTATCTCGCAAGGATCTCGTCCGGTACGATGATATCCCCGTCGTTATATGCGAAACGGTATTCTGCATCGATAGAACACGAAGGCCAGTACATCAAACGCTCAGGCTCAAATGTCGTATCGTCGCAGAACTCTATGCCTATATCGGAAGCGATCATGCGCGCAATGGGAATGTATTCATCTCCGGATACTTCCCTCGTAAGCGGCATAACGAGGCGCAGACGAGGCTTTTCCGGAAGATGGCTGTGTGTGCTGTAGATACATGCTGCATAATCCAGAATAGCTGTTACTGTTTCCCAGGGATCTGTCTGCTTCGGTACGTTATCCAGGTCAAGCGTAATAAGGCTACGTGACTGTACGTTCTCAGATTTGCGCATCTCGTCTATAAATGTTCCGCCGACAAATCCGCCTACGTCTTTTACTTCAGATTTCTGCGTTTTGGACATCTGTGCCCATTCGGTCATGGTCTCCTGTGTTCGGGTCGGTTCGGATAACCTGCCAACCAGATCAGACCAGTTCATTCGCTTGGTTTTCCATCGCTTTGATTTGCGTGAAGGACCCACAGCTATGGATACAACAATATCGTTTTTAAGTTTAGGTTTCATATCTCAGTCCTTCTTGTAATATTGACTTTCGTAGGCTTCTGCCTTCAGTAACAGTCCCGGTGCCCAGGAAATGGGCCTGGACATTATTCCGGATATCTCCTCTGCTGTATGTCCTATGTCCGCATCACAGATAACTTCATCGTGCACGTGGAACACAACAGGTATATTCCTGCTTTCCAGGCGGAATATCGATTCTGCTAAACAATCTCTGGCTATAGCCTGGACGATGTTTTCGACCAGTTTTGGCCCGTATGTTTCAATGCGTTCCCATTTGTTTGTCTTCTGGTTGGTCCCCATATACGTTATCTGATCATTAATTATCATCGGATCGTAATAGGATATTTCTCTTCCGTTAAGCAGCTGCACACGCAGGAACGGACCGTCCTTTCGAAAGGTTATGCCCTTCGCCGTCCTCTGCTTCTGTCCGGTATCAATTGTCGTTCTTACGCACGCGTCAACGTCCCACCAGAATTTCGTTATCATAGGGCTGGCATTTCTCCACATCTTCACAATGGCAGGCATCTCCGCTTCATCGATACTGT
>Ga0310690_10002719_pt1 | contig 28171 bp, 18 predicted proteins | sample AusTroGonzalo_MG_2_FD_207661 | JGI IMG/M metagenome (GOLD analysis project Ga0310690, IMG submission 207661) | Bovine rumen microbial communities from tropical cattle in Woodstock, Queensland, Australia - Gonzalo_04 (v2) (version 2) | ecosystem: Host-associated > Mammals > Digestive system >...
ACGGCTCCCTTGACTGCCTCGGCCTTGCGCTCGTCGGGGCAGGTGCAGACTATCGCCTTAGACCAGAGAATCTGCTTCATCGTCATCGAGAAAGCGTAGGCGGGAACGTCATCCTTTGTCGCGAACCACCCCTCGCCAACCTGCTGCATGCGGCACTTGTCGTCAAGCGGCACCACCTTGTAGGCCCTTGCGCAGTCGATGTCAGCCGGCGGATCGTTGAAAGCGAGGTGGCCGTTCTCGCCGATGCCGACGCAGGCGACGTCAATCGGAGCCTTGCGGATAAGGGCCTCAAGACGCGAAACCTCGGCTTCCGTGTCGGCGGCCTCGCCGTTCACCTCGTTGAACGCCTTCATCGGCTGGGGTGTCTTTGCCACAAAGCGCTCGCGCATGTAGCCGCGGAAGCTCGCCTTATGAGTCGCGGGAAGGCCCACGTATTCGTCGAGGTGGAAGCCGGTCACCTTCGTCCAGTCAATGCCGGGCTCGGCGACGAGCTTCGCAAGGAACTCGAACTGGCTCGCGCCAGTCGCCACGATGATCCTTGCCTCGCCACGCTCCGCAATCGCTGAGCGTATCAGATTTCCCGCCATCTTTGCCGCAGCTGCGGCCATGTCATCCTTGTCTTTTCCGATATATATTTCCATTTTGCCTTGCTCTCCGTTTTGTCGCCGCGCAGTATGGAACCCCTCCACTCCGCAACGGTTCTGGTAATTATATCATAATATCGCCCATCCGTCCTTTGGCAATCAATCAGGCTGGCTTTGCCAGGGGGCGGATGCTTCCGATGTCTATTTTTGACGGATCAAAGGAGTCAATGCCCGATGGCTTTCGGCGTTCCCAGGCTCCGCGCGTGAAGTCCGGCACCTTCTGCGGCATGGAGCCTGTCCTCACGCTTTTCTCTGTAAGCTCGCCAAGCGCACACCATGCGGCGAGGTCGTAGACGTCTTGGTCGAGCGGCAGCCCGTTCTGCATGCAATACGCCCACCTGAGATCCATTATGAGATCCATGCCGTCGTGCCCACCGACCTCCTGCGCAAGCTTGCCCGCCTGTCGCCAGAGAGGGTGCATGTATTCCTCGCGCACGGAAGCTGCGCGCTCTTCATCGAAAAACTTGTGGACGCCCTTCCCAATTTCCTCCTCCCAGCCTATCCGGAAGGGATAGTCCGCGAGGATGCCGCGAGTGCCGACAATCTTGTTCAGCCTGTCATACGGCCTCGGCGTGGCGACGTCGTGCTGCAGCATGATCGACCGCCCGCCAACCGTCCGCACAAGGGTGGTGTTAACGTCGCCCATTGCGACCTTAAGCGCCGCGCGCCAGTCGTCCGCAGGGTACTTTGCGCGGGCGTACTCCTCAAAGCCCGCCGGATCCGACTCCAGCGACACAATGTAGTCAAGCCTGTCGCCGCGGTTTATGTCCATGCACCGGCAGAGCGGACCGAGCCCGTGGGTGCAATACTGGTTGCCCTTGTGCTCCGCATTCCACTTGAGCCGCCAAAAGTCGCGGTAGTGCCACTGGGCGTCTTCCTCGGGCGTGTTGTAGTTGTAGCTCCTGAGGTCGTGAAGATACGCGCCCTCCCCGTGGACGATACGCCCGAAAAGACCCTTCCGCGCGACGTTCAGCGCAAGGAGCTCAATCTCCCCGTAGCAGCAGTTCTCGAGCTGCATGCAATACTTACCGGTTCGTTCCGCCGTCTCAACAAGCAGCCAGCAGTCATCGACCGTAAAGGCGGCCGGGACTTCTACGAGAGCATGCTTGCCGCTTTCCATCGCGCAGACGGCAATCGGAACGTGTAGGCTCCACGGCGCACAGTTATAGACGACGTCAATGCCGTCCCAGTCGCACATCGCCCTGTATGCCTCAGGCCCGACGAACTCCCGCGCCGGCGGAAGGCCGTTCTTCGCAAGCTTTGCCTGCTGGGCGGCGACGAGATGCTGCCTCGTCTCGCACATGGCCGCCACCTCTACGCCTGGAATTATCGGCAGGCGGTCCATCGCCATGTCGCCGCGGCATCCAAGCCCTACTATGCCTACGCGGATGCTCATTTTCCACCTGTGCGCGGATCGGCTATTTCGTCAATCCTGAGGCCGTCGAGGAATACCTTGCCCTTGTCAGAGGGGAATCGGCAGAAGATCATGCCCGTGCCGCGCTTCATGTCCTCCGGAGTCTCGTACTCCGTTTCTAGGTATATCCACCCGGTCGTCCCTGCGTAGCGCGCATCCCCGCGCTTGAACTTCACGTCCTTGTCGCCGCACTTCAAGTAGCAGTTGAAGCCGCTGTAGCGTCCCGCCTCAAGCCCGTCAAGCTTCATGAAATACGAGAACCTGTATTTCGCGCCGGCGCGCAGCTTTACAGGACGCCACGCCAACGCGCCCTTGGCCGACACGGAAATCACCACTGGCGCGGAGCTTGCAGGGCCCTTTTCCGGCGATCGAGAGATTTCCACGCCACTCTTCGGATGGCGCTTCCACTTGTCGATGCCAGAGGCCGGGTCGTCGAGGAAGGCAGGCTCCGCGTCGCCGTAGGCCGCCCTGCGGGCGAGGCTCTTCTCCACGTTGAAGGAATCGTGCGCGTCCTTCGCGCGGGCGGCGAGCGGATCCAGGAACTCCGAGCGGAAGAGCGCTATGCGGCGAGCCTCAAGCGACCCCGGCGCCACGGACGCCGCCGCTTCGTCGAAGAGCCGGGCGTATTCGGCGAGCGCCTCCGGGGAGTAGATGCGAGCCCATACGTCGTACCAGCCGGGGATCTCCGTCTCTGGCCCGAGGTCGGTGAAGCGGACGTTGTGCATCATCTTGCCGACCCACTTCTCCTCCAGCGACTCGAAGATGGCCTTGATCTTCGGCGCGGCCTTGCCGAACATTAGGGAATAGTATTCGTCGAGAACGGCGTCCACATCGACGTTCACGTCCCAGCAGACGCGGGAGAATACGTAGTAGTTCAGGTGGTTGTATATCCAGCGGTCGCTCTCCGACTCGCCGAACCCGCCGAAAATGTAGTCCGAGACGCTCTTGAAATAGTTGCCCCAGGCGTGCGGGCTCATCTGCGGGATGTCGGGGCAGCTGCGCTCGAATATCTTGTCGGGATACGTCCATAGCCACACCTTCCCGCCGGTCTTCTTCGCCCACGCCTTTATGTTGGCGTCGCGCTCAGGAGTCGGACGAGCCCAAGGCCCCTTCTGCGCGACCATGACCATCACGTTGTCGGGGATTTCGATTTCAGGGACGTCCGCATACGGATGATACGCCATCTGGGTGATGTAGCCCTTGACGCCAGCCTCCTTCAAACGGCGGGCGACGGACACGGTGTTCGACCAGAGGAGCTCGGTCGCATACTGCTTCTTCGTGTGGTCCATCCTGGCCTGGCATGACTTGCACCAGCACTGGCCGAGGCCGTCGTGGGGCATGACGTCGTAGTATTTCCCCTCGGACCCAGGCCCCTTTACATAAGACTTGCCGTCCGCCGACGGAATCTTCCTCACCTCCGGCGGCTGGCCTGTAAGATACGCTTTCGCGTCTTCGTAGATCTCGTCCCAGATCGCTGAGGTGTGGCACATGTGCTCCTTCTTGTAAAGCGGGCGCGTCAACGCCTCGGTAGGATGGCGCTTCCCGTCCTTGCCCATTATGAAATACTCGGGGTGCGTCTCGTGGAACCGCTTGTAGAAGCGCGACCTCAGCTGGCCGTGGCAGCAGGGGATGCTCAACGTGCCAAGCCTCTGGCGGAGCTTGTTTAGATGCTTGAAGTCGAACTCCGTCTTCGCGCCAGCAGAAGCAAGAAGCTCCTTTGGAACCGTTCCGTCCTTCGGCCCGTATCGACGTATGGTGTAGCTTGGCTTGACCCTGATCTCGCCGTCAGGAACAGTTATGGACGCGGCCTTTGGCACGATCGTCCCGAGCTCTCCCGGGAAATACATCCTGACGCCGGCGTAGCGGTAGAGAAGCTCATAGACGCCGAAGAGCGTCGCCCGCTCCCTCGCGAACTTGAGGGACTGGCGGCTCCCCGCGACGTCCCTGCCCGCGACGAACACCTTGCCGTCCACGGCCTTGATAACGAATTCGTCGCGGTCGAGCGCGGCAGTGTCGATTCCTGCGGCGCGCGACCAGTCGTTGGAGCCGAGGATCACTGGAACCCTGCTTCCGGTAGGCGCCTCGACCACGGGAACCGCCGCGCCAAACGCCTTGCCGAGAAATTCCGACATCTCCTGCGCCGCGAAATCCACCGCGCCGCAAGGCTCCTTGCCGGAAACGACTTCCACCGCCCCTGGCCTAAGTTCGACGCCATTTGCGCATATGGCGAGGCCCACTGCAATTACAATGTTCATCTTCCCTGCCTTTATCTTATTGCCGTGGGATCAAAGTTGTCGTCCCATGGCGTTTCCACTTTCCCGCGTAAGTCGCAGGAAAGCCCCTCTATATCCACGTCCTCCGCATTGGTTACGCGAGAGAGGAAGTCCTGGACGCACCCAATGCGGACGTCTTCCACGCGCACGTCCTTGACCGGCATGCGGGCGTCGCCGTTTATGTTCACGCCCGTCCGCGCCTTCCCGCATCGGACGTTCTTCATGTAAAGACCCTTTATCGGGGTGAGCCGCGTCTCGTAGTCCGGGAACCTGCGCCACTGGTAGAGGACCTCCGTGTCTACGCCCATTACCTGCGACACGAGATCGACCTTGACGTTCTCCATGCGGACGTTCTCGACGAAACCGCCGCGCCTGTGGTTTGTCTTGACGTAGAAGAGGTTGCAGGCCCTCTCTACCGTGCAGTCGTGAACGTAGATGTTGCGGATGCCGCCGGAAAGCTCCGACCCGACCCCAATCAGGGAGGCGACGGTCTTCAGCCTGCAGTTCCTCACCTCGACGTTCTCCGTCGGACGGCCTATGCGCCATGCGTCGCGGTTGCGGCCGGCCTTGAAGACAAACCCGTCGTCGCCCTGGTCGAAGACGGAATCCTCGATGAGCACGTTGCGCGTCATCTCGATATCGACGCCGTCGTTGTTGAAGCCGTGCGCGCACATGTCTATGCGCCGAATCCCCACGTCCTCGCTCTGGTAGAGATGGATGGTCCAGAACGGGCTGTCCTCGATGCGGACATCCTCGATGCGGACGCCCTTGCAGCGGTTGAACTGCATGAGCTGAGGCCGCATTATCGCCGCATGGGCCTTCGTGATGTCGCGCTTCTCGACTGGATAGTCCTCGCTGCCCCACTTGTAGAGAATGGCGCGGGCACCGTTGATGTCGGTGCCCTTCTCGTCCATTAGCTTTCGCCAGAAGTCCATTTTCGCGCGAATCGTCCCCCCTCCCGTGACGGCGACGTTCGTGCACCCGTAGGCATACAGTAGCGGCGAGTAGTTTAGGCATTCAAGCCCCTCCCAGCTTGACGGCACCGCCGGCAGGTAAAGCGCGGGGTCGTCGGCGAACTCGACGACCGCCCCCTTTTCGAGATGAAGCTCAATGCCGCTCCTGAGGCGCACGGGGCCTGTCAGATACCGCCCCGCCGGAACGACTACGCGCCCGCCGCCAGCCGACGAGCACGCCTCTATCGCCTTCGCGAAAGCCTCGGTGCACAGCGCCTTCCCGTCGGCGCGGTCGATGAACGGCGCAACCGAGACATCCCCCTGCGCCGAAACCTCCTCAAGCCTCAGCCCGTCAAGAAAAGCGCGGCCCTTCGCGTTCGAGAACGTGCACTCGATCTTGCACGTCTCGGGCTTGAGGCTGGCCGGTGTCTCGTATTCGCGCACTACATACATCCAGCTCGTCGTCTCGATGAAGCGCGGCGCATCGCGCCCGACCTTCGGCGCCCCATCGAACTTGAGCCGGCACGAGAAGCGCCCCCACCGCTCGGAGACCTTCAGGTCGTCGAGACGCATGAAATACGAGAGCCTGTATTTAGTCCCCGGCTTGAGCGGCAGCTTGACCCATGTCTTCTGAATCTCCTTGCCATGCGCCGTGAGCATCATCGGCGCGGCGGAGACAGGCCCCTTTTCCGTTGCGCGCACAGGGGCTGCCTTGCCCTTCGGCCATGCGTCCCATACCGAGAGGTCGCCGCCCTTATCCTCGAAAACGACCTTGCCCGTCGCCTCCGCCGCGCGGCGCTTGAGGCTCTTTTCCACATTGATCGCGTCGTGCGCGTCCTTCGCCGCCGCCGCAAGAGGGTCGAGCATCTCGCGCCTGAACATCGCGATTCGCCGCGCCTCGATGGAGCCTGGCGCAACTGCCGCCGCGGCGTCGTCGAGTATCTTCGCGTATCTGGCGAGAACTTCCGGAGAGTAGATCTTCGCCCACGTCTCGTAGTAGCCGGGCATGATGGAGATCGGCCCCTTCGGCCCCATCGACGTCTTGGTCATCATCTCGCCAACCCACTTCTGCTCAAGGCTCTCGAAGAACTCCTTCATCTTGCCGGCGGCAGGCCCGAACATGAGGGAGTAGTGCTCGTCGAGAATCGCGTCGATGTCGCAGTTCACGTCCCAGCAGACGCACGAGTAGATGTAGTAGTTGAGGTAGTTGTATATCCAGCGGTCGCTCTCCGACTCCGCAAACGCCCCGAAGATCCACTTCGAAAGCCGCTTGTAGTAGTTGCCCCAGGCGTGCGGGCTCATCTGCGGGATGTCTGGGCATCTGCGCTCGTATATCTTGTCGGGATACGTCCAGAGCCACACCTTGCCGTTCGTCTTCTCGGCCCACTTCTTTACAAGCTCGTCGGGATCCTTGCCGTCAGCCCGGTCGGTCCGCGCCCACGGCCCCTGCTGGGCGACCATGACGAGCACGTTGTCGGGGATGTCGAAGTCGGGGACGTCGCCGTATGGATGATACGCCATCTGCGTGACATAGCCCTTCACTCCCTCGGCCTTGAGGCGCTTCGCGACGGCAACCGTGTTGGACCAGATGAGGTCCGTCGCATAGTGCTTCTTCGAATGGTCGTAGCGCGACTGGCACGTCTTGCAGTAGCACTCGGTTCCGCCATCGTGCGGCATGATGTCGTAGTACTTGCCCTCCGCGCCAGAGCCACGCGAATAACCGGTGCCGTCGGCGTTGGGGATCTTCCTAACTTCGGGCGGCTGGCCGGTCAGGTAGGCTTTCGCATCAAGGTATATCTCCTCCCAGATGCCAGACGTGTCGCAGACGTGCTCCTTGTTGTAGATTGGCCGTCCGACGGCCTCCGTCGGATGGCGCTTTCCGTCCTTGCCCATGATGAAATACTCCGGGTGCGTCTTGGCGAAACGCTTGTAGAAGCGAGAGTAGAGCTGGCCGTGACAGCACGGCAGCTTTATCGACTCAAGACGGCCGCGAAATCTCGCAAAGCGCTTGAAGTCGATTTCATCGGTATAGCCGGCGGTTTCCATGACCTCCGGCGGAACTGTGCCGTCCTTCGGGCCGTAGCGCCTGATTATGTACGACGGCTTCACGCGCAATTCGCCGTCAGGCAATGAAATGGACGTCTTCTTCGGTATGATCGTCCCGAGTTCGCCGGGGAAATACATCCTTATGTCGGCGTAGCGGTGGAGAAACTCATACACGCCGTAAAGCGTTGCGCGCTCGTATTTCGCCTTGTAGCCAAGGACGACATCCTCCTCCCCAGGCGCGTCGCGTCCGGCGATATACACCCTGTCGCCGACGGCTTTTATCGAAAACTCGTCGCGGTCGAGCGCGGCGGTGTCGATCCCGGCGGCACGCGACCAGTCGTTGGAGCCGAGGACAATGGACGCCTTGCCGTCCGTAGGCGCATTCACAATGCCAATCTTTGCGCCAAGCGACTTGCCGAGAAAATCCGAAAGCTCTCGCGCCGCGTAATTGACGCTCCCTGGCGCATCAGGCGATACCACGATCTCCGCATTGGATCCGGTAATTTCAGCCGCTGACAGGCAAAATGACGATACCGCGAGAGCAACAACGATGATTCTTTTCATAGCTGCTTCTTTTTTAGCCGTGTAGAAGTATAGAAACGTGTAGAGATTACCGCAGGAATATCACCAAGCCAGGCTTTCCCGCCACGATTTCGCCCGTAGTATCGGCGAGGTGCGACTTGAGGGGTTCTGGCGCCGAGGCGTAGCTGTAGCGACCAGGCGGAAGTGCGACGCCATCAACGAAGATGTTGGCGACTTTTATCTCGGTTCCATTTGGAACAGACACGACGCCGTCATCGGAGAGGAAGACGACTGTCTCAGGGCTGAGCTTGTGAAGCCGCCCGAGCTCTCCTTCCGCTGCGGCAATCTCAAACCGGCCAGTGCCGCCCACCGCGACATACGCGGCGTTCGTCCATGCGGCGTCGGAGGCGATCTTCACCGTCCCGTTCGTCACTTCAATGCCGCCGCTCGTGGAGCTTACTGCGTTCGTGAGAAGGAGCGTACCCGTTCCGCCCATCTTGAGGGAAAGCCCACCCTCGAACTTCGCCGCGACGTAGAGGTTGTTGTCGGTGACGTGGATGTATTCGCCCGAATCCGGCGCCAGGGCGCCATAGACTTCAAGAAGCGAACCGGCATCACCGCAGAACTTCGCCGTCGCGCCGGAGACAACGCGAGCAAACCTCTGCGTTGTCGAATGGAAATCGACCGTCTGCGAAGTCGCCTTCGTGTGAGGGGTAAGAGTCGCCCCGCTGTTGGACATGCCTGCTGCCAGAGTGGTAGCATAGCCAGAGAACATGTCAGAGCGCATGAAATCTACCTTGCTTGCATAGTTTGCCGTATCCGACATGCCTACCCGAAGATAGTTAATCGCATTCTCGCACACATCGAACACTACGGATCCGCGAAAGATTCCAAGGCCAAAGTAATAGTTCAATCCGTTATAATCGTATTCAATAGTGGAGGTAACCGGATTCCCAGTGAACAAAAGACGGCTTCCTGCGTCACCATCTATGCATAAGGTTGACTTCGTCGTCCTCATTCCGCCTGAAAGCGTAAGTTCGCTGTTCCTCCTCAATTTCATGTTGTTACGGCCATAGCCAACGTTGAAAAGGACATTTCCCGAGATTTCGTTCGTCGTTCCCGCCAACGTATGCAAAAGCCACTTCTGGGAGTTTGAAGAATTGCCCTTGATCGCGACAGGCTTGCGAATCGTTGCGTTAGTAAGCACCAACCCCTTCAGATCGCTGGACTCAGTTGTGCCTCCGTTGACGGTAAAAGTCTTTGCGCCATCAACATAGGCCGCCCCCTGATCCGCACCTCCAGGCACCGAAATAGTCCCGGACAAAAAGAGCGTCATGCCGCTCGCCAGGGAGCATGACCCCTCCAACACGCTGTCGCCAAACATCCGCACCGTTCCTCCATCGGTAAACTGCAGCGAGCCGGAGTTCACGTCAACGCCTGCGCCAAGCACAAGCGTCTTGGACGAAGGAACGCTTGCCGCAAGTTTCTGCACACCGCTCACGCCGACAGGCACGTCGAAGCGGTAGGTACGCGCCGTCGAATCAGTGTCGGTTATGTCGAGGGCCGTTCCGGCAAAGACGACTGCGGCGTCTTCGGCTCCCTTCGCGAACGTGAAGCCGGCCTCTCCTTCTGCCGCGGAAAGAACCATGTTGTCGAACATCACGACTTTATTGACAGTGGCCGTCGCGCCGGCAGAGGCGAACGTCGCGTTGAGAACGCCAGCATCAAGGTCAATTCCAGTTTTGCTCCAGTTGTCCTCGTTCGCAATCGAAGTGTCGCTTCCGCCTCCGCCAGTCCACGTCGCCTCTGTCACGACAGTCGCCCCGTTGAGGACGGTGAAGCCTCCGGCCAGGAGCTGTGGAACATTCTCGTCCCCCGCAGTGTAGTTGCCGGCGGGCAGGCGACGCTTGCCCCCGTCCTCCACGACATACACCTCGTTGAAGTTCACCTTCTGGTCGTTGCTCGCCGTAAACGTCGCGTTGGAGCCGAGCGTCAGGTTCGCGATTCCGATGGCAATCGGCGTAGCGGCGTTTTGGCCGATAGCAAGAGTGCCCTCTACCAGTATGTTGGTGACGGAGGTAAAAACCGTCTGTCCACTCGTGGATATGTCGAGGGTGCCGTCTTTTTCAACCGTGATTTCAGGAACGCCGGAGAAAGCCGTCTTCACGCCGGATATCTTAAGCGTGCCCTTCTTGACAGTAATGGTTCCTGTCGTAGAATGTATCGTATCTACCGTGGATTTTACTTCGCTGAACTCCTGCACGAACGACTTCGAAGAGCCATTTATGACAAGCGACACGGCCCCCAAAAGCACATGAGCCGAATTGCGGGTGCCAGAGCCATTGAGCGTTAACGTGCAAGGCTCGTCGGAGGAAATCGGGCAACGCGTATCTGCCGCAACGCTACCAGTTGCCACGTTGTCAAGATAGAGCATAGTCTGGTCATGGCCATGCAAATACAAAGAATCCCTGTCCTTCGCCCTGCTGTTGGCTCCTGGCATCGTCCAATATGCACCGGCAAGAACATTGGTGTCTCCACAATGAACGCGCGGAGAATACGTATCAAGATATGTTATGGCGTTTCGTGGGTTGTTCAAATACACTGGCGCCGTAGAAGACGTTGAGTTGCCAAGTCGGAACCTATTAGCGGTAACGGCTCCATTGAAGACCGTCGTGCCATTGGGACGCAGATAAAGCCTGTTGCTACCTGCGCTGCACGTCACGTCTCCATCGAAGACAGCTGTCAGGCCGGCAACATCTTCATTCCAAAAACTCGTATATTGCCCCGACGAAGTAACATTCCCCTTGAGAGTGGCGCTTTTCATGAACTTCAGCGCATAGGGCGAACTTGCATTGAACGTGTTACCGGCGGATCCTGTTATGGAAATCGTGTTGTAGAACGTCGCATCTGCAGCGTTGAAGGCGATTTGGCCACGATTGGCAGTCGTCTGCGAGAGGGTGATTGGAGCACTACCGAGACAACCTTCCACATCCGCTTGAATGGTGCCCTGCGCGATGTTAATCCCGCCGGGGATATCGTTGTTGCCGTTCGAGAGAACTAGAGTGCCGAGTCCCGTCTTGCGGAGCTTGGCCGTTCCAGTGCCAGTAATCTGCCCAGAAAGCTCATACGTGCTGCCGCTCCCGACCTCGATGGTAAGCGTTATGCCGTCGTCGATTTCGTAGGCCGTCCCAGAGTTCGCAGTAAGCGTTACCGTGGTGTTTTCCGAAACTCTTTCGGCAAATGCCGCCAGCGAAGCGAGCATGGCAAACGACAACAAAACGCCTAATGACTGTCTTTTCATAAGGTGATGCTCCAATCTTGAGTTTGGTTAACTGCAATTATATCACACTCTATTGCAACATTGCAACAATTCCGAAGACGCATGTAACGGCACAGGCGAGGAGAAGCACTGCAACGAAATACATGAACGAGCGCTTCATGACCTCGCTCTCGCGCCCGGCGAGTCCCACCGCCGCGCAACCGAGGACTATCGACTGGGGACAGACCATCTTACCGATTCCCGCGCCCATGACGTTTGCCGACGCAAAGAGAAGCTTCTCCGCCTCAGACGACCCGACGGAGGCCTGCAGCGCGCCAAAAAGGACATTCGTGCTCGTTCCAGATCCTGTGACGAAGCCCCCAAGCGCACCGACGATGCTGGACACTGCGGCATATCCACGCCCAGTCGCCGCGACAAGCCCGTCCGCGAGAATCTGCGTAAGCCCCGACGCAACCATTGTCTTGGCAAGAGCAAGAACAGTGCAAATCGTAAACACCGCGAGGGCATAGCGCTTCGCCGTCTTCGCAGCGACGCCAAAAAGCCGCAGAGGCCCTATCCCCTGGCAAAGTCCGCCGATGATCCCGGCGACAAGCACCGTAAAGCCCGGCGCAGGCTTCCACGCCGACGGCAGGAAGGAGATAGCCCCGAGAGATACAACTACAAGCGAAAACGGCATCCACGCCCATGTTTGCCTGCGAATATCCGTTCCGCCGCGTTTCCCGAGAAAGGCGAAGAGTACCATGACGACGATTCCTCCCACAATGTCGGGGAGCTCGCAGCCGACGAAACGCGCAGCAAGAACCCATGGCACGAGGAACGCGGCGGAAGCGCCAAGAGCGAGCTTCCAGCATTCGCGGAGCCCGCGCCAGCCATCCGCAGCTACAAGGACGAGAAACGGCAGGATGGCAGTCACCGCGATCTGCAGCGAAACGATTGTAGAGGTGAGAGCGCGAAGATCAAGCCCCGCCTCGCTCGCAAGAACGCTCGTAGGCACTCCGACGGAGCCAAACGCAGTAGGAGTCGTGTTCGCCACAAGACAGCAAAGAACCGCCCTAAGAGGGTCAAAGCCAACGCCGACGAGAATCGCACAGGGGATTGCAACGGCCGTGCCGAAGCCGGCCATGCCCTCCATGAAGTTCCCGAAGCCCCATGCGACAAGGAGCGCCATGAAGCGGCGATCGGAAGAAAGCGAGCTAAGCCCGGCCTTTATGTCGGCTATCGCGCCAGAGGTTTCCGTCACCCCGTAGGTGAAAAGCGCCGCGAAGACTATAAGCCCTATGGGGAAGAGACCCGTATAGACGCCCTGCTCGGCGCAAACGGCAAGCTCTCCAAAGGAGATTCCACGCCAGAACAAGGCCTCCGCCGCTCCGACGGCAAACGCGACGAGCGCGGCTTTCCACGCAGGCGCCTTCAAGGCGACAAGGGCGACGACAAGAACCGCAACCGGCAACACTGACAGAATAAAAGCCATTAGGTGTGTATTATACCAAACTTTCGATTTTCCCTGCTGCAATTCGTCCAAGTTCAAAAAGGCGGCGTCAAAGCGGCAACCCGATTTTTGGTATAATACACGCCATGAAATACGCGATATTCTCCGACGTGCACGCAAATCTCGCGGCGCTTGAACGCGTCCTGCGGGATGCGCAAGGCTGCGGCGCGGAAAGGTTCGTATGCCTCGGAGATATCGTGGGATACGGGCCCATGCCGGTGGAGGCCGTCGCCCGCGTGCGGTCAATCGCCAATCTCGTCCTTGCCGGGAACCACGACGACGCCGTTTCAGGCCGCATGGACGCCAGCGACTTCATAGACCTCGCGGGAGAAGCCGTCCTCCGCCACCGAAGCGCCCTTTCGAGTTCCGACATAGCCTACCTAAAGTCGCTTCCAAGGACTGCGGAAATAGAGGGAGCAGCCCTCGCTCACGGCGAATTCACGGACTCTGCGGCATTCAACTACATGGATTCGCCGGAGGTCGCGGCCGCGAATTTCGAAACTACCCAAGCAAATCTCATGTTTGTCGGCCACACTCACGTGCCCGAAATGTTCATCGTTGGCGCAAGCGGAACGGTCCACCGCCTGCCGCCACAGGACTTCGTGCGCGAGGACGGCAAGCGATACATCGTGAACGTCGGTTCCGTCGGATATCCGCGCGAATGCAACGGCTCGTGCATGTCGTCATACGTCATCTACGATACCGCCGACATGTCGGTTAGGTTCCGCTTCCTCCCATTCTCCGTGGCGTCTGTCATGCAGCGGGGCAAGGCGCCGAGATTCGGCAGGGCCGCGCTTTTCGCGACGGCGGCGGCAATCGTGGCGGCGGGATGCGCCATCGTATTCGCCATGCGCCGCGAAAGCCCGCCCGATGCCGCAGAGGTCGTCGAGGCGGCGCCTGCCGAGCGCCCCTTCATGGAAAAGCGCATTACGATTGCGCCAAGTTGCCACGGCGTAAAGGCGAATCTCAAGGTCGATGGCGCTCCCGTAAAGCTTAGCATCGTATTCAAGGACGCATCCAACGAGGTCCTTGGCGGGGGCGAGACCTTGACCGTCAAGCACTCAAACAGGAAAACCGTCAAAGTCCCGCCTGGCGCGACAGTGGCCGTATTCGAGATATGGCGGATGCGCCCCGGCGACGAGCCTCACGTAGTCGAGTTTCGCCCAGAGGCCCTCATGAACTCGCGGTAGCCGCGCAGGCGCAGGCGGCATGCGGGGCATTCGCCGCAGCCGTCGCCGGGAATGCCGTTGTAGCAAGTAACCGTCTCTCGGCGGATGACGTCAATGATGCCAAGCCTGTCCGCAAGCGCCCATTCCTCGGCCTTTGTCTTCTTGAGAAACGGGGCGACGATGCTCACGGGCCAGTCGAGGGCGAGGCGGAGCGTCCGCTGCTGCGACCGTATGAACGCGGCGCGGCAGTCTGGATAGCCAGAGGAGTCGGCCTCGGAGACGCCGATGTGCACTTCCGTCGCGCCAAGCGACTTCGCCCACACCGCGGAAAGCTGTAGAAAGACGGCGTTCCGGCCCTCCACCACCGTCGTCGGGCACTTTGCGCCGCGCCGCTTCTCGATCTTCGCGCCATGGTCAAGGAGAGCGTTCGTCGTAAGGCTCTTGTAGAAGCCAAGATTCACCACCTTGTGCGCGGCGACGCCAAAGCGCTTCGCAAGCCGCCGCGCAAACTTCACCTCCACGGAGTGCCGCTGTCCGTAAGAGAACGTAATCGCGGCTACCACGTCCGCGCCATGCTTCTTGACGGCGAGGGCGAGCGCAGTCGCGGAGTCCTGTCCACCAGAGAGGACCACAACCGCCTTTACGGCATTAGCGTCCTTCATCGGCTTTCCCATTCTCCAGTTCCTTTCCAGTGTCAGCAGCCGTCACCACTCAACGTCGATGGTCTTGCCGTCGCGTGTGCGCAGCCCCTTGGCGGAACCGTGCGGCCAGCTTGAAGGAATCGCGCGCTCAAGCAGAATCTCGCACACGGCCCCCACCATTCCGAGGTTGCCGTCGATCTGGAACGGAGGATGGGTCGCGAACATGTTGTCGAGCGTGTTGTATCTCAAGAGGGAGTCGAGCATGTCGCCAGCCTTGTCGCCCTCTCCGAGGCGAGCCCAAAGCGCGGCGCGCCACGGCCACGTCCAGCTGCGGCGGGAATCGCCCGTAAGCGTGCGCCCGGCAAGCGCGACCTTCGCGGCCTCGGCCAGCTTTGGAGTGGCCTTCGGCGATATCGTAGAGCCTGGATAGACGGCGTAGAGGTGGCTCGTGTGCCTGTGCTCGTCGCCATGGACGTCGCGGTCCGCCTCCCACTCCTGGAGCTGGCCCCACTTGCCTATCTTGTCCTTCAGGAGCTTTGGCTCGATGCGTGCGACCTCCTTGACGAACGAGTCATTAATCCTAAGCTCCTTCGCCGCAGCGAGGATGGCGCGGAAAAGCTCGCGCATGATCTGCTGGTCGTGCGCAATCCCGTCCTCGCGGGGCCCGTGCTCCGGGCTCCATCCGTCCTTCACGACAATCGTCCCGTCGGGGCGCTCCTTTAGCTGCGTAGATATCATGAACTCCGCCGCGCCCTTCATGAGCGGCCAGCAGACATCCTTAAGATACTTCCTGTCGCGGGTAAAAAGCCAGTGGTCGTAGCACTGGGCCGCCATCCACGGCGCGCCTGCGAAGTTCCAGCGCCACCCGCCGCCGCCGACCGCGTTTGCGCTCGTGCGGTATGCATAGCCCTTCGACCCGGGGAACGCGGCTCGCGTGCCAGCCTCGGCAATCGGCAGCGAACGCAGCATCCAATCCGAAAGCGGCGTGAAACATTCCGGGAGGTTCGCCGAATCGGCGCCCCAGTAGTTCATCTGGATGTTGATGTTAGTGTGGTAGTCGCAGTGCCACGGAGGGTTGTTCGAGTTGTTCCAGATGCCCTGCAGGTTCGCGGGGAGCGACCCTGGGCGAGAGCACGAAATGAGGAGGTAGCGGCCGAAGTTGAACTGGAGCGCGACGAGCGAGGGGTCCTTCGCGCCCTTCCTGACGCGCTCAAGCCTTGTGCGCGTTGGGACGGACTTATCGCCCTCTCCGAGGTCGAACGTCATGCGGTCGTAGTATTTTCTAAAGTCCTCGACATGTCGCCTGTGCATGGCGCGGGCATCGACGCTGGCCGTATTGCCTGGGACAAGCTTCTCCTGGCATTTTCCCGCCGAGGCGTTGACGAGGACGACAGTCTCGTCGTCGGCGACGCCGGACTTAGACGCCTGGGCCTGGGCGAGCTTGGACAAAAACGCATGAGCTCTCGCCCTGTATTCGAGGCCGTTGGACAGCTTGCCGCCAATCGCCACGCAGCGCGAATCGACGCTTTCCGCCTCGCCATGCGCGCCCTTGAGCCTGAGCGAGAGAGACTTCGAGCCCACGCCCTTCACGACGACAACGATGCAGTCGTCGGGCGCACTTGCGAATATGCGGCGTTTGACAGTCGTTCCACCGACCTTGAACGAGTCGGAATACGTAGCGGAGGAAAGGTCGAGCTCGCGCCGGTAGTCGGTGACGTCGCCTTCGGGAAGGCCGGTCAGTTCAATGGAGAGCTCCCCGAAATTCTGGTAGGCGCCCATCGTGCGGTAGTTTGCGTCCGCGCGGTTGTCGCCGATGTCCTTCGTGAGGTTTTCGTCGCCCGTCCAGAGCGAATCGACGTTGAACTGAATGCGCAGGCTCCTTGCGCCGCCATCGACCATGCAGCCGAGCCGCCCGTTGCCGAGCGGATACCAAGACTTCTCCCAGTTGGATCCGGGACAGTCGTCCCAGATCCTGTCCTCCGCGCAAAACGCCCCAAGCGCCGCCACGGAAAGGACAACCGCAAATATTAGCCTCATCACTTCTTTTTCGAAAGTCCGGGGTTGACGGGAGTCGCCTTGATCAGCTCGACGATCTTGGCGGTGACGTCGGGGTTCGCCTTGAGATACTCGATCGTCGCAAGCGAGCCCTGCGCGAGCTGCTCGTCGCCGAAGGAAAGCCAGCTGCCGCGCTTCTCAACTATGCCGCGCACGAGCGCCGCGTCGAGGACGCTCCCCTCGTAGGAGATGCCGCAGGTGTAGAGGATGTCGAACTCCGCCTCCGTGAAGGGAGGAGCCACCTTGTTCTTCACGACCTTCACGCGGGTGCGGTTCCCGACTACCTGCCCGGCCGTGTTCTTTATCGCCCCTATCCTCTGCACCTGGAGGCGGCACGAGGCGTAGAACTTGAGCGCCTTCCCGCCGGGAGTAGTCTCGGGGTTCCCGAACATGACGCCGATCTTCTCGCGCACCTGGTTCGTGAAGATTATTAGCGTCTTCGTCTGCGCGACGACCGCCGTGAGCTTGCGCATCGCCTGCGACATGAGCCGTGCCTGTAGCCCCATGTGGCTATCGCCCATGTTGCCGTCGATCTCCGCCTGCGGAGTCAGCGCCGCAACGGAATCGACGACGATGACGTCGAGCGCGGCGGACTTTGCGAGCTGCTCGCATATGGTAAGCGCCTCCTCTCCGCTGTTGGGCTGGGAGACGATGAGGTCGTCGAGGTTGACGCCTATCTTCTTCGCATAACCTGGGTCGAGGGCGTGCTCGGCGTCGATGAACGCGGCGACTCCTCCCGCCTTCTGCGCGTTCGCGACCACGTGCAGCGCGAGAGTCGTCTTCCCCGACGACTCCTGGCCGTAGCACTCAACTATGCGCCCGCGAGGAAGCCCGCCGACGCCAAGCGCCATGTCGAGCGAGACTGCGCCAGTCGAAATCACCGGTATTTCCTCAGTCTGGCGGTCGCCGAGGCGCATGATCGACATCTCGCCGAATTCCTTGCGTATTTGACTCATCACCGCGTCAAGCGCGGTATTGCCTGTTTTCGAATCTGCCTTTGCCATGGTGTCTCTCTCCTGAATGTTTGTTGTTAACTCTTACTCAAAAACCGACTGCACTTGCATAGTTGTCACGGTCATAAAGCTATCAGCTTTTCGCGAAGACGCTGCAACTCGCTCAGCTTCGATATCGGAATGGACAACTCTATGTTTCTCAAGGCCGTGTTTTTTTCCTTGTCCACCGCCAACGCCTTTTCGGCCGCATCAAGCCGCGACGAAATCACCGTCCGAAGCCGGCCTAAGGTCTTTGCCTCGTACTCGCCGACCACGTCTAAAACCGTCTTGCTCGGCTTCATCTCTCGCCTGATGTTGTACAGCCTTGATTCGTGGAGCTTGTGGGACATCCATTGCGCACCTTGTGCACGAGTAGCCGCATGGTTCACGGAATCAACCATGCGATCCGGACTGGTTAGGGAATCAAGCTGCCTGCGCTTCCTGTATATTTCCTGCTGTATGTCGCTGGCCCGGCTCTCTACCGCCTCAATCTTGTCAACCCGTTCACGCTCGTGACGAGCGCTTCCAACCAGAGAATGACGGGTAAGGTTGCGCACTTCCGTCCTTGCAGCGTTCCACTGCGATTCCAACGAGGCAATCTCCTTCTTCAGCCTGGCAATTTCCTTGTCTCTCTGGCCCTGCTCGGCATCAATCCAGTCCCTTGATTTGATAGCTGATTGCGCATGGTCGTCGTCGGCGGCCTCCAATGCCTTGCGGTAGCGCAACTCGTCGGCACGGACATCTTTCAGACTCGACAAGAACTCTTCGCGGACCACGGAAAAACCCGTGCCAAGATATTTTACCGCAAGAGCGTCCACAACGTCCGACTTCATCGCATTAAAGACCTTTAGCCCATACTTCGGCGTCTGCGCGGAATCGGATTTGACGTCCATCGCCTCGGTCACGGCCCTCGCAAAGGCATCCAAGTCGGCCCGCAGGATCGCCACTTCCGACTCGCGATCACCAATAGAGGCTTCGATGAGTTTCCGCTTCTCGTGCACCGCCGTGCCCATGGCAGAGGCAAGAGTCTCTCTTTGCCTCTCTTCTTCTTTGCGTTCGTCGAGCATCTTCTGCTCGCGCCGACGCTCGTCGGCCTTCTCGCCAAGAGGATCGTTGCACCCCTGGAATGCAACCGCCGCCAAAACCGGCAGCAAAAGCCCGCAAATCAACTTCATCGCGCCGTATCCTTTATGCCGATTGTCAAAGTCGCCTCAGTCCTGTACTGCTGGAATTTCCTGGCTACAGCATCCTGGTACTTCTCGATTTCGGCAGGTGTCGGGCCTTCATTGCTCTCACGTTCCTGCCTGATCGCCTCGTCGTGCAAAGATTGCCACTGGGCGTTGGCATGACGCGGATTGCGTGGAACAAGAGTGATTCCCATCTGCCGCTTTATGATGTCGCCGTCGTACAGTTCGACAGTCCTGCGCTTTGCCTTGCGCATACGCGGCTTTGCGACACTGCCCAGTGCCGCCTCCCTTAGCGCAGCCTCCACCTCCGAAATGGACACCATGTCGCCATATGCGACGCTCTTGACATACGCAGGCCGCTTCCATCCAGGAATCTCCACTCGCGTTTCGAAGAAAAGCCTATCGGTTGCCATGAAGAATGATGCGACCGCTCCGTACAGGCCTCCGGTTCGCATCCGCGCAGGGCTGAAATCAGATGCCGGCAGAGACACCCCCTTGCCGCCTTCAACAGGGCAGATGAGATAAGCCGCCTGTCCATTATGCACTATGCCGCCAAAGCACTTGACCCTCTCCTCAAAGCCAGGATAGTCAACCGCAACAGGTTCGCCTCGTGCCGACAGCATTGTAGCCGTGAGCACAGAACCGGTATGCGACGCCACCTCATAAAACTCATAGGCCCCATTTGCAACAGGAACGACAAAGTCAAACACGCCTTCCACCGCACCAGGCCTACTGCCCTTGGGCAGCATCCTATACGGCAACAGCACGGCGTTTCGGAACTTTGCCTTGGAGTTTTGATAGCGTTCCACCTCCATTTGGCGAGATTTGCGCCTTGCATCCTCCTCAAGCCGTCTTTTCTCGGCAGCCTCGATCTTTTGCCTTCTTTCCGCCTCTTCCTGCCTGCGGCGAGCCTCGCGCTCGACCTTCTTCTGCTCTTCCTGCCTTATCCGCGCGGTCATTTCCTCTTCATTCCTGCGTTTCTCCGCTTCTTGCTCGGCACGAATCCGCTCTCGGATCTCGGCTGCCTTCTCCATCTGCTCGGCATGACGCTTCTTGAGCCATAAAAATGCCGCACCAGCACAAACAGCCACAACAACTGCAATCACGGAATAACGGACGATCTTCTCCCTTCGCAATTTCTTCATGGCCATGGCTGCACGCTCTGCAGCAACGGCTTTCTCCCGTTCCTCGTCTTCCATCTTTTTCATGATGGCCTGGGCGTTCAGGTCTGTAGCAGCTGAAGAGTCTTTCGGGCGACGAATGCCCAACTTTGGCTTTCGCTCATTCTGCGGCAACGATTCCGGATCGTGAGTTGGCTCTGGGCGCCGTCTTCTTCCTGCAGACGAAACCCCTACCGGGATTTCTATTCGCGTTGGCTTGCTGTAAATCGTCTTATCCCCGCAAAACGGGCACGAAACTCTCTGGCCATCGACAATGTCGCCAGGCAGCTCCATGTCGTTTCCGCACACTCCGCATTTGATGATCACAAGCAATCCTTTCTATGTTAAAACAGACCTCTATGCCTATAATGTGTGCAGTTTAGCATATTCTGCCGCGCCGCACAAGAGCGGAGTTTATGCCATAAAGTCCCTTTCATACAGCACAGACATCGACTCGTCCGCTGCCGAAAGCGTGAACACGCGAAAGCCCTCTCCGTTAGGAGCAACCCTCACGACGGCATGGCCCGCAGGCGCGACATCGTCGCCGTAGGCCGCGGCCACGTCGCGGCGCACGTCGGCGACGCAGCCGAAGCAGACGACGCGCCCGCCGGGATAGAGCTCGCGCGAACACATCGCCGAAAGCGACTTGTGGTCAACCATCCCAGCCTGCCATACGCTCGAAAGATACGCCTTGGCCCGAACCTCGCGCACGAACTCCGGGCGCATCCCGAACACTCCCGCGTGATGGTTGGTCTTGCACACGTCCACAGGGCCGACCGTGCGCCCTATAAGCCCCTCCCAGCTGAACTCGCGCCCGTCCGCGCCGACCATCGTCAGCTCGTTGTCGCCGCCTGAATAATACGAGAAGCGCCCGTACCTGATGCGGATCGCCGCAGAGAGCCTGTTCTCGTGGATTGCGTCCCGCCCCGTCTTCCTCACATGCGCAGACGCCGCGTCTATGACGCCGCCTGCGCCATCCCACACCACGCCGTTCGCCGCGATGTTCCGCACTTCGAACCGGGGATGCGCCGCCGCGTCGTGCAAGAGGCGGATCTGGTCGTTGGCTCCGACCTCGAAGCGGTGAGCCTGCATGCCGCCAGCGACGGCGCGCGGGATCCACTCGCGCATGAGCTGGAGCGAGCCAGGGTCGGGGTCGCGCGCGTGCTCGCCCATCTTGGGATACTGGTGGTCGAAGTAGTGGCGGAAGGAGAAGTCCTCGCCGACGAGCGGCAACCCGCTGACCGTGCGCCCGTCGCGCGTCCTCTTTCCCCCGAAGGCAAGGTCGCCCGTGTGGTCGCCGTGCCAATGCGACACCATCGCATAGTCGATTTCGCGGCAGCCCGGCGGAAGCACGCGCTGGATGTAGCGGCTTACCCACTCGCCGCCGTATCGCGTCCCGTCCGGGCGCGGCGGGACGTCCTTCATGTACTTCGCGTGGTGCGTGTCGCCGCAGTCGAGCAACATTGTCGTGCCGTCAGGGAACACGAAGAAAGTCTGCTCGCCGACGCCGGTGTGGATGAAATGGATGTCAAGCTCGCCGTCGCGGCGCGGCGGAAGCGGGCGCCCGACGCACGAATTGGAAACGCATCCAATGGGGCCGGCCGCGGCAACAGCCGCGCCGGCCGCGAGAAACTCCCTTCTGTTCATTTGAAAGTGCTGGTTGAGGGCCGAGAGGTCGAACCCGGCGGACTTCATCGATAGATCAGGACTAACCCGCGCGTGGAGGCGAGCTTCTTCAGCACCGCCGAACCTGGGTTCTCCGCGTCAGGCGTAAAGACGATGCGCACCCCGGTCGTCGTGTCAGGCACGGAAAACTTCACCGAAGTGGCCCCTGCGGTTGCGCTTGCAACGACCGCTCCGCCAACATACACCGCGAGGTTTCCGCCAGTCATCGTCAATGCAAGCTCGTAGTCACCGTCAAGTCCAACCGTCCCGGCGACTTCGCCATTGGACACAACCAGCCCGCCTGTCGCGTTCGTCGTAACGGACGGCGAGACGTAAGTCATCGTGAACTGTCGCCCAAGCGCCTGCGCGAACGTCGGCCTCCAGTCGTACTCCACAGCGCCAACGTCGATTGCGCCGTTCATGACGCGCGGCGCCCCATATATGTCCTTGTCGCCGAGCGCGTCGGAATATGCCGCGCCGCTCATGTCGATTCCAGCAAACGAGCCGAAGATTGGGCGATACGCACTATCAACCGACGCCTTCACCGTCGTGCTGATTTCGGTGTTGTAACGCTTCTCTTCGGGAACAGCACTCCAAGATGTCACACCAGAACCCGTTATCAAACTGTTGGAGCAAGAGATCTTAGAGTCGTCAGCGCCATACTGCCGCCCTCCGAGAATGACGCTGTTGTTGATCACAACCGATCCAGCCCGCATATCAACCACCATGGGGTTGACAGATGCCAACTGTGCGTTGTTTGCGCCTATCGTGCAGTTCTCGATTGCTACGGCGTTGTATATCGTGCCGTTACCTTTGTTCTTGTCGATGATAGAGCCGTACCAGCTGCATGCGGAACCCGCTGCGCCAGACTTGACATCGACTATTGCCACATTTTCAAACACGCGGCAGCGCTTCACGACAGCCTGGTAGATTGTATGGTTGTATGCCGCATTGTTGGAGATGATACAGTCCTCAACCGTCGCACCGAGCGCCGCCGTCGAATAAAAACCCGCACCCGTATTGCTTCCAGAATTGACCCCAACGCCGCGTCCGCCAGTAAGCGTGAAGCCGCGAACCGTCGCACCGTTTCTCCCATACACGCAACGGACGCCACCTTCGCCCGTTTTGTAAGTCTCGTTGTCGATGTTTTCCGTCGGAGCGTCCGCTCCGACGATAAACGTCTTCTCTGCGCCGTCCGTCGATTCAAGCGTCACGTCCTCTGGAACAATGACACGAAATCCCGCATTGGCGGCTCCCGTCGTGCGCCGATCCCCTTCTTCTGCTCCGTACATCCCCGGGGCGACGCGAATAGTGTCGCCAGAGAACGAATGCGCAATTGCCGCGTTGATCGTCGCCTTTGCCGTTTCTGGCGAAGTTCCGTCATTTGCATCGTTGCCGCCATCCTGCGCAACATACCAGACTTGCGGTTCGTTCCAGACCGCGCCGAGGCTTAACTTGCCGTCGTGTAGAACCGGCATCCTTCCATCGACGTCAGAAGTCATCAGCCTACGGGCAAAATCATTAAGGTCGTTTTCATACGACGAGGAATCCCGCGCAGGTGACTTGATGCGGAGCCTGTAGTCGCGAGCGTCCGCATTTGCGAACAACGGAGCGTCCAGCGCCTTGCTGTCGCACCAGTGTGCCGCATTTGTCGTTGTCTCCGACTTTTCCGTCAGGCCATAGACAAGAGCCGTGCGAAGATAAGTAGTTTCGCCTTCCACTCTCTTGCGCCCATTGGGCTGATCTTTGTTGCGCAAATCGTATGTGCAGAAATAAGTGATGCCACCGCTGTGCAACGCGCGAGTGAAACCTGTGCTGTCTGACAATCCAATCCTATTCCCGGCAAACAAACAAGACACAAAGTATGAGGACCTGGTGGGATATTGGCCCGCATAGTTCTCCAGTATCCGCGTTCGCTGGATAATGCCATAGTATGATACGACGTATTTGTTTGCGTAGTTGTTGGAAATGACGCAGTCGAGACAGTATGAGCGACACGCGCCGGAACAGAATGCCGCCCCGGAATCATTGACGGCTTCCGCCTTTTCCGTAGAATAGCAACCTGTAATCGTAAAGCCCTGGAGATATTGGCACTTGCTAGACGCACTTGCCTGCATATAGACACCGCCGACAGCGTTCGCCCCCGCTCCGCTTTCCGTTTCCGAATCGCGTTCTCCGACGATAAAAGTGCGCTCCGCGCCTTCCGTGGCTATGAAGGCAACATGGTTCTTTCTCGTAGCCAGGCGGCGCTTGTAAGGATTGGTGCTGCCGTCCAGATAGTGGTCCTTGTCTGAATATGTCATAGCACCGCCTTTGTTGTAGATTCCAGGCGCCACGAGAACGATCGTGTACTCGCTTGTTATTGCATCATTTGCCGCCTGTAGGGTCTGCTTCGGGCCATGCCCGTTGGACTCGTCGCGGTGCTCATAGTCGGTCGTTCCATCCCAGTCGTCGTCGCCATGATCCGCGTCGGCGTAGAGCACTTCCGCCACTTTGTAGCCAGTCAGCGTGATCGTGGCGTTAGTCACAGGATCGAGCGCGACTCGAACCCAGTTGCCTTCGCCATACTGCGGGAACCGCCAACAAGGGTTCGTACTCTGCGCATAGTCCGTTCCCTTGATGCAGAAGGTGCGCTCGCCCTCCGCCATGTTCGCCGGACGCATCATGTATATGCAGGGAATGGCCGTCGGCGTGAAAGTGGCGTTTTGGGCATAAGTGTTGGTTACGCCGCCCTCGATCACCTCCATCGCCGAGCCGAACTTGACGGTCAGCGTGCCGCCGTAGGAAGTCGTCGCAAAGCCTACAAGTGAAGATGCGACAAGACAACCCCACCACTTCAGAAATTTGGTGCTTCCACTCGATTTCATTACAAGGCCTCCTTATGATTATGACGATATTTTAACAAGACGCTCCCCCTCTGTCAAGTGAGCAACAGTGCGCAATTATGCGCGATTATGCAGACTGCTCCAGGCACCACTTCCATGCAGGAACGATCCTGACGCCTTCTTCATCCCGCTCGTCGTCCCATGTCACGATCGTGCAGTCATTCACTTTGATCTCACTCCTTGCGTCCTTCAGCGCCGTCAGTTCGCGTTGCTCGGTCGCCGCAGATGAAAGTTCCCACGACACCTGCACAAGACGGCGCTTCTTCGTGGCCCGGTCTGTAACGAGAAAGTCAACTTCGTCGCCATTCTTGGTGTTGTAGTATTCGATCTTGTTGAAACCACGCCGTAAAGCAAGGAAAACAAGGTTTTCAAGAAGCCATCCACAGGACGCATCGCTTTTAGGCGTCACCGCGCGGGCAAGCCCTGTATCGACGAGATAGAACTTGTCGGGGTTCATTCTCCTCACGGCAAGCGAATCGGTCCGAATCGGAACGCGGTAAACGAGATAGGCCTGCTCAAGCCAGTCAAGGTAGTCTGAAATGTACTCCCGGCTGTCGGAAAGCCCAAGACCCTTCAAAACGCCTGATATGGCCCTCGTCGAGATCTTGTGCGCAAAATTGTGCTTTATGTACTCCAGCGTATAGCGGAGCGACTGTACACTTGGCACTTTGTGTCGCTCGATTATGTCCCTGTATAGCACAGCGTCCACATAGCCCTGCAACGTCTTTACGCGGACGCGGAAATCGTCTCCTTGGACATCCGGGAACCCTCCTTCTTCCAGATAGCGCAACATCGCATGGCGCAAGATGCCAGCAGTTCGCGACGAGTACGGCTCCGTCGGAATCGCCTTCACAAGAGAATTGAAGCGCATGAACTCTGCAAACGACAGCGGAAACACCTCAACGTCTATTGAGCGACCGCGCATTTGCGTCGCAATCTCGCCCGAGAGCATCTTTGAAGACGATCCCGTCAGGCACAGCTGCACCAGATGCGAATCCAGAAGTCTGCGGGCGTAGAGCTCCCACCCCTTTACATCCTGAAGTTCGTCAAGGAAATACCAACATCTCTCTTTCGCGGCATCAGGGTGCATCTCAGCGTGTATGTCGCCAATCAGCCGCAAATGCTCAAGTCTGACGCCCTTAAGTCGGTCGTCGTCAAAATTGACGTGGACGATTCGCTCCAGCGGAACCCCAGATTCGACAAGTGCGCGCATCCGCTGGTATGTGACATAAGTCTTTCCTGTGCGCCGCATTCCTGTGACAACAGTCGCAGAATTCCGCTTCTCAAGATAATCGACATCGCGAGAACGGACGTCTTCGGGTATCCCGAATTCGTAAAACTCGCGCATGACTTCTCCTAAAATCGCCTTCATGTTGCGCATTATACCATTACATCATAATCGCCGTCAACGATTGTGGCTAAATTTTTTGGCCAAAAACAACGGAATGTGGTATAGATTCTTAGCCATAAAGAACACAAAGTGCGCAAAGAGCGCGGCTTAAGCCAAACCTACCAATAGGTCAGGACGAAACCGCGCATGGAGGCGAGCTTCTTCAACACCGCCGAGCCGGGGGTCTCCGCGTCTGGCGTAAATACGATGCGCACCTCGGTCGCCGTGTCAGGCACGGAAAACCTCACCGACTGGTCGCCAGCGGTTGCGCTTGCAACGACCGCGCCGCCAACTGAATCGTTCCATGCCCTATGTTCTTGTCGATGATTGAGTTGTAGCAACTGCATCCGGGCGCAATTCTTCTTCTTCTTCGGTCAACCCCTGACTTCGCCATGGCCCGGCGTCATGTTCTCGCCAAGCATCGCAAGGGCGGGATCAGCCGCCTCAAGGCCCTGTATCCAGCCGTTCTCAAACCCAAAGTCTGCGGCGGCCTCGGCGACTGAATCGTATTCTTCCTTCGTGACGCGGCGGTCGAGCGGCGGAATGCCCTTGGCCTTGTAGGCTGGGGTATATTGCGCCATGACGGATACGCTCACTTCGTTCGAAAGCTCCGCGGCAATCCATGCGAGATTCTCAATCGCCTCGTCAGCAAGGCCGGGGAGGACGAGTATCCTTACGACAAGGCCGCCCTTGCGCCGCGCCGCGTCGCGCGACCACGCCCAGCGGACGGCGGCGCGCGACATCTCCACGTAGTCCGGGGCCTGGGAAAGCCTCATCGCAGATTCGCCGCGCGAATAGCGAAGGTCGAAAAGCGCCCAGTCGCAGAGGTCGGAATACTCTTCAAGCGTCTCGACTCTTTCGTAGCCAGACGAGTTCCAGACAAAGGGGAGCGCAATCCCCTCCTTGCGCAACGCGAAGGCCGCCTCGCGGATCGAGGGGAGATACGGAGTAGGCGAGACGAGGTTCCAGTTCTCGACGCGGTCTTCGACGGCCAGCTTCCGCATTATGCCGGCAAGCCCCTCGACAGTCACGTCCTCGCCGCCGCCCATCCAACTCCACGGGGAATTCTGGCAATAGACGCACTTCATCGTGCACCGTGAGAAGAATATGCAGCCAGATCCCCTCTCGCCGGTAATCGGCGGCTCCTCGCCGAAATGCGGCCCCCACCTGAAGACGCGCGGCAGTTCGCCAGCCCCGCAGAAGCCAGGCCGCCGCCCGCAGCGACGCGGGCAAAGCGCACATCCGGCAAGTTCAGCCGACATGCCTTGCCATTTCCGGCGGCAGCAGGTTCGCCCCCTTGAGGTCGGCTACCGGCCACCAGACGAACTCTATCCAGTTCTCCTTCGCGGCAACGGCGCCGGGCGGCGGCGGAAGATTGCTGATTTCAAGCCTGTAGACGAGCGATATCTCGGCGTGGACGCGCCCTTTTTGGACGAATTTGCTCTCCACGACTCCAAGCATCTCGCCCGCCTTGGAGTCGAGGCCAAGCTCCTCCTTCACTTCGCGGACAAGCGCCTCCGCCCCCTTCTCGCCAAACTCTATGTGGCCGCCGGGGAGATATGAGTAGGCCCCGCCCTTCGGACGGCAAAGGAGCACGTGGCCGTCCGAAATGCAGACGCCGCGCGCGATGTTCTCAATTCCCGATATCTCGTATTCTGGCATGGCTATATGGGCTTCCCCGCAAAGAGCGGCGAGCGCGAGTTGATGTGGCAGATGGCGAGGCCCAGGGCGTCGGCCGCGTCGTTCTGAGGAAGCTCAGGAAGCGAGAGGAGCGTCTTTACCATCCGCTGAATCTGCTCCTTCTCCGCAAGTCCGTTGCCGCATATCGCCTTCTTCATGCGCCTTGGCTCGTATTCGTAAACTGGCAAGGAGGCCGCAGCCGCCGCGGTCAAGACCGCGCCGCGCGCTTCGCCAAGAACGAGCATTGTGCCCGCGTTCTTTCCGTATATCACAGACTCAACCGACATCTCGTCGGGGGCGTATTCGGCGATGAGGGCGGCCACCTTCTCGTTTATCGCCCTAAGGCACTCCGTAAGCGGCACCTTCGGCCCGTTCGCAATGTTCCCGCAGTCGAGCATGCGCATCCGAGAGCCGCTCGCCTCTATGACGCCGTATCCCGTCGATCTCAGCGACGTATCTATGCCGAGGACGGTCACTCTGCCGCGCCTCCCCCGCGCGCGAACTTCGGGTTGCTCCCAGCTATCACGAGCGCGACTTCGCCCTTGACCTTGAGGCCGTCGAACTCGGCGACAAGATCGGAGAGAAAGCCGCGCGAGACACGCTCGTGCATTTTCGTAAGCTCTATGCAGACGGCGGCCTCGCGGTCGCCGAGCGCATCGAGGGCGGCGGCGAGCGTTGCCGCGATGCGGAACGGCGACTCGTAGCAGACGATCGTGTGCTCGCTTT
>Ga0310690_10002720_pt1 | contig 28170 bp, 23 predicted proteins | sample AusTroGonzalo_MG_2_FD_207661 | JGI IMG/M metagenome (GOLD analysis project Ga0310690, IMG submission 207661) | Bovine rumen microbial communities from tropical cattle in Woodstock, Queensland, Australia - Gonzalo_04 (v2) (version 2) | ecosystem: Host-associated > Mammals > Digestive system >...
GTGGGTCATTTTAAAATAGCCCATTTGCAACATAACCGATAACGTTTCCACTAAAAATAAGCCCCCCGCGATAGACAGTAAAAGTTCCTGCTTTACGCATAAGGCCGCCGTACCGATAACGCCCCCTAAAAATAGCGAACTGGTATCGCCCATAAACACTTGTGCGGGGTAGGCATTAAACCATAAAAACCCTAAACACGAACCGATCAGCGCCCCCATAAAAACGGTAATTTCCCCCGCGCCCGGAACATAAATAATTTTTAAGTATTCGGCAAAATTGATATTCCCCGCGGTGTAGGCAAAAATCGCGTAGGTAATCGCCGTAAAAACCATACATCCGCTGGCGAGCCCGTCTAAGCCGTCAGTTAAATTGGTAGCGTTAGACGTTCCCACAATAACCAACATACCGAAAGCAAAATAAAAAACCGATAAATTGACAAACATTTTGCTCATATAAGGAATAATCAGCGACGTGGCATACTCGGCATTGGGCGGGTTTAACGCCAAATACCCCACCACGACCACCGCCGTAAATAACTGGATCGCCAATTTAATGGAAGATTTCATCCCCTCGGGGTTCTTTTTGACGAGTTTGGTGTAGTCGTCCATAATGCCGGCAAAGCCTAACGTAACGGTGGTGAAAATGAGTAACCAAATGTAGGGGTTATCCCAACGGGCCCACAATAAAACGCTACTGAGTAAACTCACTAAAATCAGCACGCCCCCCATTGTGGGCGTACCGCTTTTGGATAAGTGCGACGCGGGGCCGTATTCCCGTTCAATTTGTTGGATTTTATAGGAACGCAATTTACGCACTACTGCCGGCCCGATAAGCAAGGTTAGCAAAAAAGACGTAAAAACCGCCGCACCCGTACGAAAAGTAATGTAATTGAAAATATTTAAGAAACTTAAATCATCTTTGAATAGCGAAAGATAATATAACATATTAAATCTCCTTGAAAATATTTTCAAAATTCATAGAGCGCGAGGCTTTAATCAAACACGTGCCGCCTTGCTGGGTTAAAGCGGCGAGTTGTGCCGTCCATTGGGAGGGAGTTTCCCCGTAAAATACCTTGATTTCGCTGTCTGTTTTTAAGATATCATAGGCGTATTTCATTTCGGGCCCTGCCAAAAAGGCATAGTTAATGTGATTGTCTAATAACTGGCGAGCCACCAAGCGGTGATAATCTTTGGAAGTGTCGCCAAGTTCTTTCATATCACCTAAAACGGCTATCAGCGGTTTTTGTTCTTTACGCCCCAAGATTTCCAACGCGTTTTTCATACTCGCGGGGTTGGCATTATAGCAATCCAAAATGAAGGTCGTATTGCCTTTTTTTAGATGTTCCATACGCATAGGCATAGGCGTAAACGTGCTTAACCCTTTGCGGATATCATCCATAAAAATGCCCAACGCAATCGCGGCGGCGGTAGCGGCGGCGGCATTGAATTTATTATGGTTTTCAAAGTGCAAATCAAACACGTGGGCTTCGCCTTTATAGATAAACGAAAATTTTTCGGTAGGGAGCAAGCGCAAATCGGCCGCCGGATCAAACCCGAAAGAAATGCTTTTGCCCTTGTATTGCGTTTTTAGGCGCGAGAGCATAGCGTCGTCTGCATTATACACCAGCGTACCGCCCGAATTTAAGCACGCGGCAATTTCCATTTTTGTTTTGAAAACCGTTTCCAAATCGTGGAAAAATTCCAAATGTGCGGCCGATATATTGGTAATGACAGCAACATCCGGCACCGCCAAAGAAGCGGTTTCTTGAATATCCCCTATGTGCGAAGCGCCTAACTCAAAAATACCGAATTTATGTTTGGGTTGAATTTCCAACAACGAAAACGGAACCCCGAACTGGTTATTAAAATTGCCCATATTGGCAATCGTTTCGCCGGCTACCGCACAGATAGCGCGTAACATTTGTTTGGTGGTGCTTTTGCCGTTAGATCCGGTAATAGCGGCCACTTTTAAGGTGTGGTGTAAGCGGTGGTAACGCGCTAATTGCTGCAAGGCTTTAAGCGAATCGTCCACCAAAATAAAAGAGGCATTGGGAGCGGCGGGAACGTTAAAGCCTTTTTCGGCCAAAATCACGTTGGCCCCTTGTGCGAGTGCCTGCGGGATAAATTCCCGTGCGTCGTGATTTTTCCCTTTTAAGGCTAAAAAAGCATCTCCCGCGGCAATTACGCGGCTATCGGTAACGAAAGACGCTACTTGCTCTTGTGCATTGTTTGTGATGAGTTGAGCGTGTGTGATTTCTGCAATTTTACTGACTGACATATTTAACTTCATATACATTACCTCTTTCTTTTATTGTGCAAAATTTTGCGTATTTATGGAATTTCTTTATCCGGTGCCACCCCTTTGAGCGCCAGTAAAGGCTGGGCAATTTGTTTGAATATAGGCGCGGCAGCCGTACCGCCGAAACTATATTTTGCCGGATTATCTAAAACAATTAAAATGGTAAATTGCGGGTCGCTTACGGGCACAAAACCGCAAAAGGACGCCACGTGTTTACGCTTGGCGTATCCCCCTTCCTGATTTAATTTTTCGGCGGTTCCCGTCTTTCCGGCTACTTGGTATCCCGTAATGCGGGCGCGTTTGCCGGAGCCTTCTTCCACCACGCTTTGCAAAATCTTTTTCATAGCGTCGGCGGTATTTTTGGAAAGGACCCTACGGATTTGGACGGGTTTTGCTTTCTTATCTATTTTGCCGTTGGGGTATTCTATGCGGTCAATCAGGTGCGGTTCCATAAGTACACCGTCGTTGGCAATAGCGGAATAAGCACTGATCAGTTGCACCGGCGTAATGGCAATTCCATAGCCGTAGCCTTTAGTGGCGTTATCCACTTTAGTCCATGCGTTGTAAGATGGCACACTCCCGCGCGACTCGCCGTTAAAATTAACATCCGTTTTAGTGCCGAAACCAAACGATTTAATGTAGGAAAATAATTTTTTGGGCCCTAACATAAGCGCAATTTTACCCGCGCCGATATTGGACGAGAGTTGCATAACTTCGGGCACGGTTAAAGCGTCTTTATTGTGTTGTTTATCGCGGATAGTAACCCCCGGGCCCAAATGCCAGTTGCGCCCGTCCATATCAATAGAAGTTTCGGGCGTAATCACTCCCGCATCTATAGCGGAAGCAACGGCTATGGTCTTAAAAGTGGATCCCGGTTCATAGGTAAATTGGAACGCGAGCGATTGCCCGTCTTTAACGGGATAAGAAGCCGCGGCAATAATATTGCCCGTTTTGGGCTCTTGTACCAGTGCAATTGCGTGTTCGGGCTGCAAATCTTCCACCGCTTTGGCAAGAGCCTGTTCGGCGTGATATTGGGCCACTTCGTCAATGGTAAGATACACGTTGGCAATTTTGGTTTTTTCTTTAAGATTCCTATCGTAGATGATATCTCCGCCGCGCACACGTTTGGCGCGCTTGCGGCTGATATCTTGGCTGAGTTCCTCGTTAAACATTTGCTCTACGCCCGATAAGCCTTTATTTTTAGAATTGGACGCCCCGATAATATCCAGCGCACTGCTGCCGTAAGGATGTAAACGCTCATATTCGGGGGTCAATTCCAACCCTTGCCCTAACGAAGTGCGCATAATATTGGCCAGTTTCATATAAGTATCGGGTTTTATTTTTTTGGCTACGAAGAAAAATTTAGGTGCTTTTTGCCATTTTTTCTTAATTTGCTCAGCCGGCATTTCTAACGTTTCGGCTAAAAACGCAATCGTTTTATCTTTATCCTTTACGTAGCGCTTGCTGATACCGCACGAGTGTGTCCGTACCGATTCGGCTAAAATGCGCCCGTTAACGTCTAAAATTTTACCGCGCAAGCGGTCTTGGGCCAAATAATCATAAATGGTACGCTCCGCTTTAGAAGAATATTCTTCGTGCCGGAAAGTCTGGATATAAAATAACCGCCCTATAATGATTATAGGACACAACAACGCAAGTTTCATTAACACATACATGCGTTTTTTCATATCAAAAACATTTCTGGAAGAATAGGGATATCTTATCATCTTTCTTGTTTTCCTAATACGACGATTTTATGCGGCTCGGATTCTATTAACCCCAAGTGCTCTTTGGCATAGGGAATAACGATTTGCGGGCCGGAAAGCCGTAAAATTTCCAATTCCAAATATTGGTTGCGTGCTTCTTTAATTTCCACACTGCGTTGCAAACGGCTTACGTTTCTTCCCGAGCGGTTGATGGCTACGTGGATAAAGGTAATTAAGAAAAAGAACGCACATAAAGCAAGTAAACCGATTAGTTTTTTCATAGTTGTATTCTCTCTATCACGCGCAGTTTGGCACTGCGGGAACGGCGGTTATTTTTAATTTCGTCATAAGCGGGGCTTAGGGCGTGTTTGGTAAGCAGTTTCCAACCGCCGCTGCGGGCTTTATCCTTAAAATTGAGTTTTACCAAGCGGTCTTCTAACGAGTGAAAAGTAAGTATGGCCACCCGTCCGCCCGCCACGATAATATCGTCTAAAGTACTAATCAGTTGCCCGACGCAATCCAATTCCTTATTGCACGCAATACGTAAGGCTTGAAAGGTTTGCGTGGCGGGGTGCGTTTTGCCCCGTTTAGGGCCGTAAACCTGCTCCACGGCTAATTTTAAGTCCTCGGTGGTGCGCAAGGGTGCTTCTTTGCGCCGGCGCATAATAGCGAGCGCAATTTGTTGGGCGCGGGGTTCTTCGCCGAAGTCGGTTAAAATACGAACTAAATCGTCTAACCCCCACGAATTAACAATATCCGCCGCCGAGAGTTGTTGGTCGGTATCAAAACGCATATCCAAAGGGCCGTTATGCAAAATACTAAAGCCGCGCGAGGGGTCATCTAACTGGTAAGAACTCAGCCCCAAATCAAATAAAGCACCTTGCACCCCGCTTAAATTTAATTGGCTCAGCACTTCGCGCGCTTGGGTATAACTTTTATGAAAAGCAACCAAACGCCCGTCATTTACGCGTGCTTTAGCCATTTCAAGGGCGTGTTCGTCTTTATCCAAACCGACTATTTTGGCTTGCGCATTAAGGCGCGTTAAAAAGTATGCACTATGCCCGCCTAAACCTAATGTGCCGTCCAAATAAACTCCGTTAGGGTCGGTTAAGAGAAAATCCGCAATTTCGCGCGCCATAATGGGAATATGCGTCCACTGCATACTAAAAACCTCCCTTGTAGCCGTTGGTAGGCACCATTTGCAACCTATTGATTTTGGTGCGTTGAGGTTGTGCGGGGAGCTGCGACTCATCTGGCTCATTTTCATCATCTGCGACGTCACTTGTTATTTCCGGCGGATTTTGAACGGATTGTTGATTTGCCTGAATTTGTTGAGTAGTTAACGGCAATGTACGCGGAGCATATATGTTTTGTTGATATTGTTTCTGTAAATCGTGCAACCATACATTTTGTAAAACGCTTACTTTGTTAAACGGCATACCGTACGCGCGGAAAAGCGCTTGGTGCAGCGGCGTATTGGCTTTAAGTTCGTTGCAAAAGCGGTAAAATTCGTCGCGCGAGCGGTTATTAAGCAAATAATCAACAATGCTATACGCTTGCGTGTACCATAAGGCGGCCTGATCGTCGGAATAATCTTTCAAATCTTCCACGGACGTCATTTCTTCAAACGGGATAAGTTCCCCCTCTTCCAAAATCCGCCCTAAACTGCGATTTACCCAATCGGGCGTTTGTTTGGTGGCGTAAATCTGCATATATACGGCCATCCCTTCGGACAACCACAACGGGGATATGGTGGGCAAAAAGTAGCCGTCAAAATACAAATGGGTCAGTTCGTGCACGGCAAGCGGATAATAACCGGTCTGCTCTATAATATACATGGTGTCTGTTTTTAAATCCGAAGATGCCCCCGACCATGCGGGGCGTTTGGTAAAGTCCATATACGACTGATGCGCGTTAAAGAGCATCACTAAAATTTTATTGGGTTTAATCAAAATTGTAAAGGGCGTTAAATCTAACATTAAATTGCCGTGTATCGTATCCAACACCGATTTAATCGTTTGGGTAACGGGTTGTTTTTCGCGGTAAATCAGGTAATTGAACGTATCGGCGGTCATAAAACCGACGGGCGGTGCAATCCACGTAATCTTTTCGGCAGCGTCTTTGGGGCGGTATACCTGCGTAGGAAGCGCGGTTTTAATATCCCCGCCGCCGGCAGAAAATTTATCTTTTGCCATTGACGCAATATGCTCAAGGCCGGAAATCAACTCCTTAAAATCATCTCCCGTATAATTTTCATAGGTCTGCGGATTATAGGGAAGCGGTTGCGGTTGCGTATTTTGCGGGGCGGACGATTTATCCGTATCGGGGAGTTCTTTTTGCTCTTGCTTATCGGGAATTTGTGCCAAAACGGCTACAGGCGGCTGCGCAGGATCCGGCACCATCTGTTGCGTTTGACCGAAGATATTATTTTGGTCCCCCGTATATACTTTAGCGGGCACCTTAAAACGTTTATATTCCGAAAAGAGTGCATTAAAAATCGTATGCGCGTCTATATCCGAACTGCGTAACATCATAGTTACGCCTAAGCAGATCGCGCAAATACACCCCACAAATAAAAATTGAATAAACGTTTTCATAAAATTACAATTTCTCAATTACCAACAAATGACGTTTGGCCTCTTTTTCTTGCGGCAAGGCATAGCATACATCATTTTTTAAGATTAAATTTTCCCCGAGTCCGTTCGGGGGCAGTTGCGGGTTTTCCCCTTGGAAGGCCACAAAGTGCCCCCTTTTTTTAACCGCTTGGGTACAAATACCTAAAATATCGGGCAGTTGCCCCATGGCGCGTTCGGTTAAAGCGTCAAATTCAAACTGCGTGCCTTGCCCCAAACGTACATTTTTAACGCGAACGTTTTTTAGCCCCAGTTGCATAATCACCCAGTTAAGGAACGAACAACGCCGCTCTAAACTCTCAATAAGCGTAACTTGCGCGTGCGGAAGTAATACCGCCATAGTTAGCCCGATATAACCCGCGCCCGTCCCCGCGTCGGCCAGTTGCAGGGGGTTTTCTTTGCCTTGCGTCAAACGGGCAATTTCCGCGCCCGCTACAAGGCCGTCGCACAGGTGGCGCGTAACAATTTCCCGCAAGCCGGCTACGCTGGTTAAATTCAAAAAATCTTTCTTTTGCCACACGAGTTGCGCGTAATTGAGTAGCGTATCCGCTTGCTTGTCGGATAAGGTTAACCCGCGCGACGCGGCAAAGTTAATGAGCGTCTTTTTGGGCATGTTTAAGTTTCCTAAACCGCTCAATATGAACGGCTAAAAGTTGAATATCGGCCGGAGTTACCCCCGGAATGCGCCCCGCCTGACCGAGTGTTTGCGGGCGGATCTCCCGTAATTTTTGGGCACTTTCAAATAAAAGGCCGCGCACGGACGAAAGGTCAAAATCCGCGGGAATTTTTACCGCGTCCATTTCGGCTAATTTTTCGGCTTCTTTGCGGTTGCGTTCGTAATACCCCTCGTATTTTTTATAAATATCGGCGTAGCGTTGCGCTTTGGCCACACTCCAAGGGCCGAGTGTGCTTTCTTCTACATTAGGTGTTTTGCCGCCGAGTAAATCTTCGCACAACGCGCGGTACTGCTCAAACGGGGCGCGGTATTTTTCGTCAATAAGTCCCAATTTTAAGCCGTAAGGGGTTAAGCGTAAATCGGCGTTATCGTTGCGCAATAAAATGCGGTATTCCGCGCGCGAAGTGAACATACGGTAAGGCTCGTTGACGCCTTTATTGACTAAATCGTCTATGAGTACACCGATATAGGATTCGTCGCGCCGCAACACAAAGGGCTCTTTGCCTTGCACCTTTAAGGCCGCATTGATGCCTGCTATTAAACCTTGTCCGCCGGCTTCTTCATAACCGGTAGTGCCGTTGATTTGCCCCGCTAAAAATAACCCCGTAATCGTTTTACTTTCCAAAAAAGGATATAGGTTAAGCGGATTGACCGCATCATATTCTACCGCATATCCCATACGCGTAATAGTGGCTTTTTCCATGCCCGGTACGGATTTAATCAGCGCACGTTGCACGTCTTCGGGCATAGAAGTAGAAAAGCCTTGAATATAATACTCCTCGGTATGGAAACCTTCCGGCTCTAAAAACAGGGGGTGGCTGGTAACTTCGGGAAATTTTTTGATTTTATCTTCCACCGACGGACAATAACGCGGACCCATGCTGTGGATATTTCCCCCGTACATAGCCGAGCGTTGGAAATTTTCGCGCAAAATTTTATCAGTGGCTAAAGTTGTGCGCGTAATATAACAACTGCCAAAGGTGCGTTTAGATTGTTCTTTGATGTCGGTAAAATGGGAAATCGGTTCAAAAGGATTATCGCTGGGTTGCAAGCGGAACTTGGAAAAGTCCAGCCCGCGCGCATTGATACGCATAGGAGTACCTGTCTTAAAACGCATTACAGGCAGTTTTAATTCTTCACGCAAACAATGTGAAAGGCCGTCAGCGGGCATATCATTATAGCGGCCACCGCGGGTCATATTGGTCCCAATATGGATAGTACCCGCCAAAAACGTGCCCGTGGTCAAAATAACGGCTTTGGCGTGATAAAACGTATCGCGCAAGGTAACTACGCCGTTCACTTGGTTATCGCCGGTGGCAATTTTGACGGCTTCGTCTTGCATGATATCCAAATTGGGTGTTTTTTCCAACAAGTGCTTAAAAGCAAACTGATAGATTTTTTTATCGCATTGTACGCGCGGGGAGTGCACCGCCGGGCCTTTGCCCGTATTGAGCATGTGGTAGTGTAAGGCGGAAAAATCGGTAATTTTGCCCATCGCACCGCCCAAGGCGTCAATTTCGCGCACGATTTGCCCCTTGGCAATTCCGCCGATAGAAGGGTTGCACGACATTTGGGCAATCGTATCCAAATTTTGCGTAAGCAGCAGCGTTTTTGCGCCGAGTTTAGCCGACGCAATAGCGGCTTCACACCCCGCATGGCCGCCGCCGATTACAATAACATCATATTTTTCTTCGCAAACAAACATCTATTTCCCCATACAAAATTTAGAAAATATAATTCCCAATATATCATCCGGCGTTACTTCGCCGATAAGTTCACGCAAGTGCGACAAGGCCGCGCGCAAATGCTCGGCTACGATTTCGCCCCCCGCTTCTTGGCGTATAACGGCACTTTCCAACTCCGTTTGTGCCAAAAGTAAGGCTTGATAATGGCGCAGGTTCGAAATCATTAACCCGTCGGCGGGCACTTGACGGGTGAACGCGGTAAGCGCGTTTTTGAGTTTTTCTATGCCCTCGCCCGTTTTGCACGAAATGGAAAAATGCGCATAGTTTTCCATCCCTTGCGCAAGCGGATAAATGGAGTCCGCTTTGTCGGCTTTATTGGAAATGATTAAAATGCGTTTTTGCTGACGGGAAACTTCTTCCCACAACGCGCGCTCTTGCGCGGTAATTTCGCGCGAAGCGTCTAATAAAAACAAAATAGCGTCGGCCTGCTCCATGGCCTTACGGCTGCGGAAAATGCCTTCTTCTTCGGCCGGGTCTAAGGCGTGGTCGCGGATACCTGCCGTATCGGTTAAAATAATTTTTTGCCCGTTGATTTCTAATGTTTCTTCTATGGTGTCGCGCGTCGTGCCGCTCGCGGCGGACACAATAGCGCGGTTAAACCCCACCAACGCATTGAGTAAACTGGATTTGCCGTTATTGGGGACCCCGATAATAGCCACTTTCAGCCCGTCTTTAATTAAACGTCCCACCGAGAAAGTATCGGTCAGTGCGCGGATATGCGCCAATGGCGCGGCGAGTTGGGCGCGCACGAAATCGGGGGTCAGCGGCTCCATTTCTTCATCTACGTCGTCTAGGCGGACTTCTATTTGTGCCAGCAGTTCGCTAAGCGTTGTTTTCACGGCGGTAATTTTTTGTGATAATTGCCCGTCCAAAGAGCGCAGAGCCAAGCGGTGCGCCGACGCATTACCCGACGCAATTAAATCGCATAAGCCTTGTGCTTGCACAAGGTCCATTTTGCCGTTTACAAAGGCGCGGTAAGAAAATTCCCCCCGACGGGCGGGTACGGCACCATATCGGCATAATAACTCCAATAAACGGCCTTGGATATAGGGCGAGCCATGCAAGGCAAATTCTACCACGTCTTCACCGGTAAACGAATGCGGCGCCTGAAAATAGGTAACGAGTGCGCGGTCTAACACTTCCCCGTTGTCGTAGAGCGTACAAAGGGTTTGTTTGCGCGGCTCAAACGTGCGGTTTTCCCCAAGTAAATGGGATAAAATAGTACCTGCTTGCGGGCCGGAAAGGCGCACAAGCATAACAGCCGCACAACCGCTGCCGGTTACGGGGGCACAAATGGTCGTTTTCATACTACTGATATTTTATCATTTTTGGGGATGATTTTTGAGGCAATTTTGATTACAAATTTTATGACGAAAATTTAGAATATTTTTTATTGCGCGCAAAAATCCGTTAAAAAGCATAAAAAAACCCCACCTTACGGCGGGGTTAAAAACTAGTTTAGAGAGATATCATTTTTTCCCTTACTTGTATTCTGTTCACTAAATTTCGTTTTAAGTTTAATCGGAGTCAGTTTGTTACTAACCTGCTGCCCAGTATATTCTACTCTTTGTTGTGTATTTTTTCTTACATTTCTTATATATCCGCGCGGATCCTGTTCATACTCGGTTATATTTTCATCCGTTGAAGTCAGTGCCGTCCCCACAAGAATACCGCTATTTTCCAAAACTTTACCTACATTGTATTCTTCCTCTTGAGATCCGGCGATTACATTTCCCCCTCTATCCACAATATTTTGGACCAGTTCGGGGAGTTCCTCTTCCGTAATCGGCAGAAAAGTATTTGCGTCTAAATTATATTTGGCTTGTTTTGTCCATTCTTTTATTCTGGCTGACTTGTTAGCATCACTATATAAGCCGTCTATTACCCATTGGGCTTCCGCTTCGGCCGCATTTTCGTCCATGTCCTCTCTTTCTAAGTAATATTTCTTAGATTGTTCAAAATAAGATTGTTTAGATTCATCCGATTCCATTTTCTCAATAAATGCTTCTATAAACTGCGGAGCAATTTTTTCCCTGATATCACTTGGGATTTCTTCGTTTTTTCTGCCGGCCAAAGCCATAGTTGTCCGTACCGGATATAAAGCGGGCCCGTTTTTATCTTCCGTTACACTATTGAGCACCCAATGGCAATTTGTTTTGTCACATCCGCGGATACGATATAAGGTTTGCATATCTTCTGCGCGGTTATTAAACCACGGGGGAACCGTATTGCTTTTTGTGTCGTCTTGTAAAGAGTCTATCTTTTTTGAATCGGCATAAGCCTGCGAAACTTGTTCATCTCTATTTGCCAAAGATTGTTCAAGAAAACTCAGCATTCCGTTTTTCCCCTCTGCCATTCCGTAGATAAGCAAAACAGGCGGGTTATTTTCATTCCCCTTGAGTTTACTTGGCTCGCGGTTGTTTTCTGACAAGGCCCCTTCCGTTTGTATTTGTTGCAACATTTTCTCGGTTTGAATTTCTCCAATTGTTTTCCACGGCACGGCTTTGACATATTTGGAATTTAATGTATTCTTGAGCATTTCTCCTTGTTTGGAATTTAATACCTTTTTCAAATTTTCTCCGCTTGTTGATTCAATAGGTAAATTTTCATCCGATATTAAGTCACTGCTTTTTTCTATATTTGCCGACCAAGGATTTAATACTAATTTTCCCACTACATCCACATGCTCTTGCGGAGTTTCGGCCATTTTCTGTTGGAGATACACTAAATAGTCTTTATTCAAGCGGTTTATTTCTTTGCGGGTTTCTTCCTTAATCATCCGGTCGCGCGCTTCGCGCTCTTTAGCCGTTTGCGGGTTAGGATATTTAGCGTCAGCACGCATAGTGGCTATGCTGTTAATCATATTGCTAATATCGTTAACGGCACTTTGGCGATCAAAAGACTCCATATCATTTTGGCCGGAAGATGAACGTGCCCCCCTTACACCCGAACGCGTAGCCGACACGATAAAGTCGTTTGCCTTACCGCTTGCCTGCTTATCTGCTTTCTTTTCGCCTATCCCCAACCAATTTTTAATCGGGGAAAATAACTTACCGAATGTTGATTTTTCCTCAGTGCCGGCCCCGGGAATTTCGTCCTTCTGCTCCAATAAATTTTCGGTCTGTTGCGCAGCCTTTTGGCGGGCATAAACGGGGTCGGTCAGTTTAGTTTCGTGCATACCTTTAGCGGCCACCAACGGCATAGTTTGCTCGCCGATTACCCACTCGTTCGTTTCGGGTAAATTGAGCGGATCTCCCTGTGCGGACGCGCCGTTTTGCCGGTTCGTTTCGCTTTTGCCGGCCCCTTTGGCAAATTTGTTATCTTTGTTGCTTCTATTAAGCGACGCGCGCTTTTTATTTTTGTCTTTATTCTTTGATTTTTTACCGACGGAAAGGAGCGTGTCCGACGAGTTCTCATCCGGCAAATCTATCCCGCGTTTGGAAGCGAATATATTGCGCAAACGATCCATCATATTGGTAAACGGGTTGGACGAATACACCTGCGGTCCCGCAATATTCATTTCGGGGCCGCCCGTTTCGTTATTACGCTCGCTCACGATAAACGGCAAAATTAAAGCGATAAGAAAAACCGAAAACAATGTCCAACCGATAATTTTAAGTGTTTTTTTCATATATGCTCCTATTCAAATCAATCATTCTCCTATATACTAAATTTTAGCGATAAAACTTTTGTTTAGCAAGGGGATTTTTAGACCTAAACTTAAAATAGGCCTAAAGACCCAGATTATTTTTTGCGCATAATTTCTTTAACATTAAAAAACCCGCCTTGCGGGCGGGCTAAAAGATTACGCTTTCCGTGGATTTACGGCTTAAAAATTTTCCTTAAAATTAGACGGATAGTAAAGGGCGTGGTTGCACACATACACGGAAGGGGCTTGCGGCATTGATTGAATTTCTTCGTAATGAATATGCCTAAATACCCTGACCCCATACTTATTCTCATCCTCAAGCATTCTTCTGCCTCCATCGGGGAACCAATCCGGTATTCTTTTTTTACTGATTCCGTTAAATTCATCAAGTCCTATTCTCCACCAAGCACTACCGGTTTTTCCTGTCATTCTGGAAGCGATAGAAACAAATTGTTCTTTTAGTGTCTGTAGTGGCCAATTTGATATCTCTCTTGTTAAAGTTTTAGGAAATTTGCTAAAAAAAGCCTTCATCTCTTCAAATTTTGTAAAAACCAATGGGATTTCGGGATAAGGGACCCATGTACCGAGCAACCCTTCTTGGGTAAACCAAACCAATCTCGTATAAAGCGTATTATCCCCATTTACGGATGTAAAAGATTGCGCTGCCTTTAAGGCCACTTGAATTGCTTCTAAGTCTTCTTTCACTCTCTTAGTGGCTAGCCCGCCCTGTCCATATCTCAACACATCACGGATAGTCTTTTTCCCGCAATGGTATTCTTTCCCCGATTTTTTGCAAAATTGACTCTTTGATAATTCATAAAAAATTAATTCCACTTGTCCTGCTGTACCGCGATCGTTTTTATTAAGATATTTATCCCACAAATCTTGTAAGAGCACCGCCGAAGTATCAAACGAAGTTTTGGCGCTCCCGTTGTAGCGGCAGGTGGAAGGTAATGTTTTGCTGCGTTTTGCCGTTTCGGTTTTTACTTTTGTTTGTGAAGCAAGTTTTGCCCCGATATTTGATAATTCGTACAGTAAAGATATATCGGTGGTTTCTTCCAATAAAGCATCATATAACGGATCTATTCCCTTGTAAGCGTGCGCCGCTTCATAGGCCGCCACACCATGGCTCATATTTTGTAAAAGTTCTCGTGAGGTATCACTAAGGTTAAAGAGTGTTGCTTGCATAGACGAATTTGACGACAAAATAGCATTATTAAGTAACCAATAAGAACCTGCGGCCACAGCCGCAATCCCTGCTCCGGAAGCAAGCATAGCCGTAGTCGTAGCCGTGGGTGCGACTAAAGAAACAGTAATTTCCGGCAAGGCAAACGCAGGGCTGCTATCCATGACAAAAGTAAATGCAGCACTTCCCGCAACGGCTATTTCCCATTTAGAATCTTTTCTTTGTCTAAGATTTATTACACGGGAATCGTCCGGTAAATCTATGGAATCCATGTCCATTTTACCGGCTAGCACCTCTTGCGCTTGCTTAAAAATACGTCTAAAATGGGAATTGTTGAATTGAAAGGCTTGTGCAGGTTTTTCACTACGCAAACGCTGTGCAAAAACATACGCAGCGCAATATAAGGTGTAGTCGGGGATTGCACCGGCTTTTTGGTCCAGTTGACGTATCACATTCAAAACTAAATTCATGGGTTGGGTTTGAATAAATCCATATATTTCCTTAGTAGTTTGATGGAGTTTATCCCCTTGTTTTTGGGCAAACTCGCGAGAAGGGATTTTACTGACTAAATCTTGCGCAAAACTATCATTGGTTGCGGCAACAACGGCTTCGCGCAAGGAATCTGTGAAAGAAAATTGAGCAGCCCCATCAATAGCGCCTATGCGCATTGTTTCATTTGCGGGTAAACCGGCATTATATAACGGAATAATTTGCTGTTCTATGATAGAATCAGCGTTTTTGCATAATGCACCCCTTTCAAAACATTTTTTCGCTTCCCTTACAAAGATTCTTTTATCATCTTCATATAATTCGGTATAAGAGCGGACTTCATATTTCTTATATGCGTTTTCATCTCTTGTTCTGCAATTTGCATTTAACAAAGCAACAATTTCAGCACAAGAAAAAGTCCCTGCGTAAAGGGAAGAAGAAAAAACAAAAACAGAAAGCACAACTAAAAATTTTTTTATCATAAAAAATCCCCTATAATGCATTAAAAACGCAGATTTATCTTTCCGTCTTTCCCTTAGTGTAGGAAAAAACAAAATGGCTTTCAAGCGCAATTTAGGCCTATATGGGGATTAGGTCTTTAGGCCCAGATTATTTTTTGCGCATAATTTCTTCAACATCAAAAAGCCCGCCTTGCGGGCGGGCTTTTTATGTTAGCAATATAAGCGTTTATTTGGCCGGAATTTCCGTCTTTTGCGCGTCCGTTTCGGCGGGGGTTTGAGCCACCGGCGCGGCCGGTTTTTCCGCGTTTGGTACGGCAGGAGCCGGAATTTCCGCTTGCGGCGCAACGGGCGTCGTAACCACTGCTACTTTTTCTTCCACCACGACTTGCGTGGGCGTTTCAACAACCACTTCTTCGGTGGTAACTTCGGTTACAACGGGCGTTTGGGTTTCTTCGGCCGCTTGCGCGGGTGCGGTTTCGGGGATATCTTCGCCGATTACCCCCGGCACGAAATCGGCCGGTGCTTTGCGTTGTTCCAATAATTCGGCTACTTTTTCGGTCGGGCGCAAGGTTACTTTACGCCATTTTCCTTCCCCTTCCGACGCCGTCGTTACATATTCGTTACCTTCCAACGCGCGGTGGATATAGCGGCGCAGTTGCGCTCCCATCGGGCGGAAACGGAACACGCTGTGACCGTTTTTAATCAAATCAACGCCTTTTTCAATTTCGGCATTGATTTTATCTTCCGTTTTGCGCCAATAGTTTTGGGTATCGGTAATCACGGAAATAGGCGTATCAAAATGACGGCTGATGGCCAAGGTGGATAAATACTGCAACGCTTCTAAAGTTTTGCCTTCTTTGCCGATAACGATAGCGGGCTTGTCGCAATCAAACGTAAGCAAAATGCGTTGTTGTTTTTCGTCCCACCATGCGTTTAAGTTTTCCACTTTTACCCCCATTTCGGTAAGCACTTTTTCCAAATGTTCTTTGGCTTCCTGCATGGGTTGTTGCAATTTTTCGGGGATGACAGCATGTTGGATAGTTTCGCTCGGTAAAAGTTGCGGTTCGTTGGCTTTAGGAGTTTTTTCGCGCATAGGACGTCTTTCGGTGCGGCGGCGCGAACGGGACTCGCTAAATTTACCTTTGCGACCGGTGCGGGAAGAACGGCGTTTTTTGGGCACGTCCATATAGATTTGCGCGTCTAAATTATCCGTATTCCAGCGTTTTTTGCGCAATTCCACTACGGCCGGTTTAGCACCAAACCCCAAAAAACCTTTTTTGGGCGCTTCCAAAACTTTTACTTCCACCTGATCGCGGCGCAAGCCCAATTCTTTGAGCCCTTTGGCGATAGCCGCGGTAACATCTTTATCCTGCACTCTTAATTTTTGTGTGTTTGTCATATCAAAAAACTCCTTAATTTGCTTTGAGCATTTTTTTATTTACGAACGTTTGTATCCCGAAAACGAGTAAACTGTTCGTTAACCAATAAAGTACTAATCCCGACGGGAAATTCATAAACATCAGCGTAAAAATAAGCGGCATATACTTAAACATAGCCGCCTGTGCGGGGTCGGTACCGGGCGGTAAATTTCCCTTTTGCTGGAAGAACATCACCGCACCCATCAAAATAGGCAAAATGTAATACGGATCTTTGGAAGATAAATCGGTAATCCACCAAATAAATTTTGCCCCGTGCAACGACCACGACGTACGCAACGCATTGAATAACGCGAGGAAAATCGGCAACTGGATAAGCAACGGCAAACAGCCCGAAAGCGGGTTGACTTTGTACTTGCGGTACAATTCAAACGTGGCTTGGGTAAGGGCCTGTTGGTTGCCTTTGTATTTTTCCTGCAAGCGTTTGATTTCGGGTTGAATTTTGCGCATTTGTGCAGACGATTTGAACTGCATCAGCGTAAATTTCAACAAAATCAGTTGCAGTAAAACGGTGATCATAATAATGGCTACGCCGTAGTTACCCGTCCAGCCGTAGAACGTTTCCAAGACGTTGCGGGCGATTTTACCCAACGCGCCGAAAAACCCGAACGCAATACTGCGGTCCAAGTGATACGGCAAATTCAAAAAGGCTTTGTAATCTTTGGGGCCGAAGTAAAAGTCGGACTTATAGACTTGTTTTTCGCCGGCTTTTACGGGCACTCCCGCCACCACAATTTGCATACGCGGGCCGGTAAGGTCTTTTTCGCCCAAAAGCCCCCATAACTTCTTTTGTTTGCCGATATTATAACTGTTCACTTCCAATTTACTGCCTTGCCAACCTTGCGGGATAAGCACCGCTAAGAAATAGCGGTTCTCCACCCCCGCCCACATCCACGGCAACGCGGGTTGCGCGCTTTTGGCGGTCATGGTTTCCAAAGTAGGTTTCTTTTTGCCCGCTTCTTGCACCAGATAAACGGATTTGGATTCGCGTTCGTTATCGCTCATTTCGCTCTTAACGGTGGCTAAACCCGGCCCGAAATTCCATTTCCACAGGGGAAGTAAAACATCTTCTTCCGAGTTATTGGCAAATTCCATTTCCACTTGGTTTATGCCGTTTTCATTAAAGTGAAACGTTTTGGTAATACGCACCTGTTGGGATAAGTCCCCTTCAAAGGTAATAGAAGAAGACGTGCGTGATTTTTCCGCAAAATCTACTTCGGAAAGGGTAGCAAAAAAGCCTTCCCCTTTGTACGGGGTTAAGTCCACACTACCCATCACATCTTTGAACAGGTAAGTTTTAATGCCCGCGCCCTTAGACGAAAAAGTAACATCCGCTTGCGGTAAATCAAGCGTATAGAACGTTTCGGGCTTAACTGCCGTTGGTAATACTTGTGCGACTACCGCGCTTTCCGCGGACGCGACAAGATTTTTTTGTTCTTGGGCTTGCTGTTGTTCTTGTAATTGGGCTTCGGCCGCTTTTTGTGCCGCGCGGGCACGCGGTAAAACGACGAATTGCTGGTATCCGGTAATCACCAGTAAGAAAAGCATAATGGTGACTAGGATATCTTTATTGTTATTCATTAGAACTCCTCCGGGGTTGTTTCCGCCGGTAAACAGCGGAAAGTTTAAGAGAGTCGCTCTAAATCAGTAGTTAAGGTACGGGGTCGTAACCGCCTGTATGAAACGGATGGCATTTGAACACGCGCCTAAGCGTCAAATAACTTCCCTTAAAAGCGCCGTGTTTGGTAATGGCTTCTTTGGCGTACTGACTGCAAGTAGGAGTAAAACGGCACACTCCGCGTGGCCCTAAAAACGGGCGCACATATTTTACAAATATGCTAAGCAAAATAAGCAGTAAGTTCTTAAGAAGAAGCGAAATCTTTTTCATATTCTTCCGTTCGGTTTATACCGAAGGGGCCGGCTTACCTATTTTAGCCTGACGGCACAGTGTCGTGAGCGCATCCTGCGCTGCTTGCACACAATTTATTTTTTCGCTGTCTTTGGGACAAACTATAATGTCTGTTCCTTCTACCAAATTTATTCTACTGGTTCTGAAAGCTTCTCTTAAAAATCGTTTGGTGCGGTTACGTACTACCGCCGGACCTAATTTCTTAGATACCACCACCGCGAAACGGATATTTTTATTTGTAGGGTTAGGAGCCGTCCATAACACCAATCCGTTATACTGCAATTTTATGCCGCCTGTTATCACACGCTTAAAATCGTTTTTAAGATGCAGGCGGCAAAATCGCGGCAGACCATTTGCTAACATATCTTAAGCGGCTCTGATAAGTTCGTGGCGGCCTTTGGCACGGCGGGCACTTAAAACTTTTCTTCCGCCGGCAGTAGCCATACGGGCACGAAAGCCGATATGTTTTGCACGTCTTCTTTTATTCGGTCTATATGTCGGTAACATAATTTATTTGCGCTATTTCTGGCCCTAAAATACGGACTGGAAAAAGCGTATCTCCTTAATTTGAATATGGTTTCGGTCTGAAACTTATACATATTATATCTTTTCTTGTAAATGTTTGCAAAATATTCTTATTTTGCGCTAAATTTGCTATGCTAGTTAGAGTATGATTTTTTCCGATAACGGCATTGTGTTATTACGCCAAGATTTTAGAGAGAATGACCGCGTCGTTTGCCTCTATACCCGCGAGCACGGGCGCATTAACGTGCGTTTTCCGGGGGTGTTGCGCGCGCAAAGCAAACTCAAAGCCATGAGCGAACCCTTTACCTGTGCCGAATACCGCCTTTACGTGCGCGGCGGCAGTACGATAGGAACCGCAACCGGCGGGAAGATCAGGTCCGTTTTCCCCGCGGTGCGCCGCGATTTGCGCCGCAGTACGCTGGCGTTACATTTTTGCGAACTCGTTTACCGCTTAACGCCTATGCACCAGCCGAATGCGGAAAAATTTGAATTGTTGTTATCGGCCTTAACCGAGTTGGAATACGGGGAAATAAACGCCGCATTTGCCCCCGCGTTTACCCTGCGGCTGATGACGTTAGCGGGGTTTGGGTTAGATCACCCCGTGTTAAAAATTGATAATGCGTTTTGGAAGAAAATGCACGAGGACAAGTTGTCTTCGTTAAAATTTTCGTCCCCGCAAGATTTGCTCAATTTATCCAAATGCAACAGCGTTTGCAGCCGTTTTTTGGACCGCTACCTAACTTACCCTTTGCATACTGCTAAATATATCGGCCTTGAGCAAGAAACGGCGACGTGGTCACCCTTGCCCGAAGCCGTCCCCGCGTAGGTGTTTTATCATTACCCGAGCAGTTCATCCATATCGGGGTAAATATCTTCTAAAGATTTGTAGATTTTGAAAGCGTGTTCGCGGATAAAGGTGTCGGGTTGTTTGATTTGCGGCACCATACACGTGCGCATACCCGCGTTAATGCCGGCCGTTGCGCCCGCCACGGAATCTTCAAACACCAAACATTCCCCCACTTGCGCACCCAATTTATCCGCCGTTTTAAGGTACACTTCCGGATTGGGTTTTAGGTGGGCTACTTCGTCGCACGTGGTAATCGCGTTAAAATACTGCGCGATATTATTTTTGTTCAAATAAAAATTGACCCATTTGAGTAAGTTAGACGACGCCATCCCGATTTTAAGCCCGCGCTTGTGGAAATATTCCACCGCTTCTTTGGCGCCCGGACGAAAGGGGATATCCCCCCCGTTTTCGAGATATTCGTCCACATAAGCGTAAGTTAGGCGGTCTATTTCTTCGGGGTTGATATGGGGCCCGAAGTGGTTTTTCATAAAGCGCGCGGCTTCTTCGCGGCTGATGCCCACGCACGAAGCAAAAAGTTCAAACGTAAAATCCAACCCGAATTTTACACCGGCTTTTTTATAGCACTCGTAATAAATCCACTCCGTATCAAAGAGTAGGCCGTCCATATCAAATATAACGCTGGTAATCATAGTTATATTATAGCAAACCGCTCTACCCCCGCGGGGCGTAATTTTATATAATTAGATATATGAAATACGGAAAAAACTTGCAGGATCTTATTTTTGCTTTGAATAATTACTGGGCTAAACAGGGCTGTGTGCTCGTTCAGCCCTACGACGTGGAAAAAGGTGCCGGAACGTATAACCCCGAAACCTTTTTCGGCTCGCTTACCAAAAAACCGGTCAACCGCGCTTACGTAGAGCCTTGCCGCCGCCCAGCCGACGGACGCTACGGCGAAAACCCTAACCGCTTGGGCAAATATTATCAATACCAAGTGATTATGAAACCGGCACCGGAAAATATCCAAGAGATTTACTTAAATTCCTTAAAAGCCATCGGCCTTGACCCCAAAGAGCACGACGTGCGCTGGATTGAGGACGATTGGCAATCCCCCACTTTGGGTGCCTCGGGCGTGGGCTGGGAAATTTGGTTAGACGGCATGGAAATTACGCAGTTTACCTATTTCCAAAATATGGCCGGCTACGCGCTTAACCCCATTACCGCCGAAATTACCTATGGCCTTGAACGTATTGCCATGTATTGCCAAAAGGTGGACAACGTCTTTGATTTGCGTTGGAACGATACCATCACCTACCGCGACGTACACCACGAAAACGAACGCCAGTTTTCCCATTATTATTTTGAAGAATCTAACGTGGAACACTTGCGCCGTTATATCCAAGAGTGCGAAGAAGAATGTCTTGCCTTGTGCAAAAAAGGGCTCTATTTGCCCGCGTACGATAATGCCATGAAACTCTCGCACTATTTTAATATGCTCGAAGCGCGCGGGGCGATTTCGGTGTCCGACCGCACCAACAACATTACCAAAATCCGCAATCTCGCCAAAGCGTGCGCCAAAGCCTACGTGGAAAGTGTGGAAAAGAAAGAAGAAAAGGAGGGCAAATAAGATGAACGCTTTATTGGAAATCGGCGTAGAACATTTGCCGGCGCGTTTTGTAATGCCCGCGCTCGCGCAATTAAAAACATTGACGGAAAATTTACTCGCGGAAAAACAAATTTTCTTTGACGAAGTGGAAACGTTCGGCACGTACCGCCGTTTGGTGGTGTTTATCCGCAACGTTGCGGGTAAATCCGCCGATATTGAGAGAGAAGTGAAAGGTCCGCCCGCCAAACTCTTAAAAGGCGCGGACGGCAAGTTTACCCCCCAAAGTGCCGGCTTTGCCCAAAAGAACGGCTTAAAACCCGACCAACTTATTATTAAAGAAACCGAAAAAGGCCCCTTTATCTATGCCGAAGTAAAAATCAAAGGCGAAAAAACCGCCAAACTCTTGCCCGAAATTTTTACGCGCATTGTAACCGGCTTGGAATTTGCCAAAAATATGATTTGGGAAGAAACGGGCCTGCGCTACGGGCGCCCGATACGCTCGCTTATCGGCTTATACGGCGATAAAGTAGTTAAATTCAGCGTGGCGGGTGTAACTTCTAACCGCAACACTTACCCCTTGTCTTCCTTCGGGCGCAAACCGATTAAAGTAGCAAGTGCCGATAAAGATGCGTATGTGGAACTTTTGCGCGGGCAATATCCGCCGGTACTCGTCTTGGCGCAGGACAGACGCGACGCGCTTATCCAAAGTGTATCGCACGAAGCGCAACTGCGCGGCTATCAGGCCGATTTGGACGAAGATTTAATCCGCGAAACGGTGTGCTTTACCGAGCACCCCGTTGCCGTCGGCGGCGATTTTGAAATCAAATTTTTAACGCTGCCCAAAGAACTTGTTACCACGGTGCTTAAAAAACAAATCAAAATGTTCCCCGTTTTGGATAAAGCGGGCAACCTGCAACCCCATTTTATCGCCGTGCGCGACGGACTTTCGGTCAATCAAAACGAAGTGCGCGACGGCTTCAAAAAAGTGATGTCGGCGCGGCTTTCCGACGCAGTGTTCTTCTTTGAGAACGATAAAAAAGACGGGTTAAATGTGTTCCATAAAAAACTGGATAACATTTTATTTTTGGAAGGGCTCGGCTCGCTCGCTAAAAAGGCCGAGCGCACGCGCGAACTCGCGTTGTGGCTCGGCGAAAAAGTAAACGCGCAAAAATTGCCCGTAATCGCTTACGCGGCAGAGCGCGCCTATGATGATTTAGCCAGCCACGTCGTCTATGAATTCCCCGAATTACAAGGATATATGGGCGGGCAATACGCCGCCTTGGAAGGCCGCACCGAAGAAGCCAAGGCCATGGAAGAATTTTATTTCCCGCTGACTTCTTCTTCCGCGTTGCCGTCCACCGAAGCGGGCAAAATTGTGTCGCTCGCGGGGAAAATGGATACGCTCGTGGGCAATTTCCTAATCGGGCAAATCCCGACGGGGAGCGAAGACCCCTTTGCTCTGCGCCGCCAAGCGTTTGCCGTGGTGCGCATTTTATTAGAAGGCAATTTTAACGTCTGCTTAAAAGATTTGGTGGAAAAATCTAAAGCACTTTATCCGGCGGACGTCGCCGACAAGGGACTCTCGCAACTGCCCAATTTTCTCTTACAGCGTTTGAGCGTGGTTTTGGAGCAACGCGGGCATGATGCCAGCGTGTTAAAAGCCATTAAAAATTGGTACGAAATGCCGCTTACGCAAGTGGAAGCACTCGTCAGCGCATTGGAAACGATTAAAGCCAGCGCAGCGTTTGAGGCCGTATTGGAACCCGCCAAACGGGTCAACAATATCCTTAAAAAATCGCAAGTGCAAACGGGCGCAGTAAATCCGTCACTCTTTGAACTCCCCGCCGAAAAAGCACTTTTTGCGTGTGCCAACGAAGTAGGCGCACAATTAGGTGCAACTGCCACGACGAAGGAAGATTATTTGAAGATGTTACAAACGTGTGCCGCTTTCAAAGCACCCTTGGAGCAATTCTTCAGCGAAGTGATGGTGAACGTGGATAATCAAAACGTGCGCCAAAACCGCTTGGCGTTGTTGCAAAAAGTACTTGACCAACTCTGCAAAGCGGCCGACATCACCGCACTATAAGCGCGTATAAAATCTAAAACTCCCCGAGTAAAATGCTCGGGGAGTTTTATGTTGCATAAAGACTTTTTTTTATTTTGTTTTACAACAAACGACGTGCGTGGAAGATTCATGCTTACAAATTTCGGGAATAACCTTTATTTTTCCAATTTTCCAGACGATAAAAATTTTTTTCAAAATTACCCCTTGACAATTTTTATAAAACTCTTATACTAGCAGTATAAGTTAGTTGCCCGGCAGGAAATGGGCGTCGCGTGAGAGCAGTGTTGGGCGGAGTGCTAGGCCGGTTGGGGGTCTACATAACCGGAGCGGCAGGAAGTTCAATGCGGGCGGGTTGATTAGGTTGGGCAGTCCGTTGCGCAAGGGTTGATGGAATAGTCGGCCCGGCGCAAGAAGGATTGATGAATCGGTCGGTCCGTTGCGAGAGGGTTGATAAATTGCTTCGGCCCGTTGCGAAAAGGGGTTGATGAGTGGTCAGCCCGAGGCGTGAAGTAAGACCTGTTAAACCTGCAGCCTAACGAAGAAAGAAAAAGAGGAGTGTATGGAACACGGAAGTTAAACCCCTCGGTTGAAGAAACCGAGGGGTCGTTTTTTGCGTAATTTATAAAAACTTATTCGTCTTCGTCGGTGTCGCCCGAGAGTTCGGGTTGCTTGTCTTGGATAACGGGTTCTTCTTCCGCCAAAATGCTGGGCAGCAGCGTTTGATTTGCGGTATCGGTTTCCCCGCCTACAGCCGTATTTTCCCCGTCCGCATTTTCTTCGGGGATCGGGTTATCTTCCAAAGGTTGAAATTCCACTTCTTCTAACGAAGTATCTTCCACCGCGATAAATTCGTCCCCGATGACTTCTTCTTTTTTAGGGGCCGGCGCCGGTTTGGGAGCGACTTGCTCTTTTTGTGTTTTTGCTTCTTGTTTGGGCGCGGTATATTTGTCCGTCGGGTTCCACCACTTGGGCGGTTCCCCCGCGCACGCCGTTAACAAAACCAACACACAAGCCATTAAAATTTGTTTCATATTTATATTATAACTTTTTTTGGCGCGCGCACGCTTGCCGGTATAACGTGCCCGCGCGGTAACTGCTGCGCACCAAAGGCCCCGCCGAAACGCCTAAAAACCCGATAGAAAGCGCATAGGCTTCCCAGTCTTTATAGGCAGACATCTCGGGGTAACTTTTAACGGGATAATGCGCTTTGGACGGCGCGAGATATTGCCCGATAGTGAGCAAATCTACCCCCGCGCGGCGCAAATCTTGCATGAGTACGCGCAGTTGCGCGTCCGTTTCGCCAAGCCCTACCATAAAACCGGACTTTGTAAAAACAGACGGGGATATTTTTTTAGACGTTTCCAATACGCGCAAGGTGCGTTTGTAATCGGCACCCGCGCGCACCGCCGGATAAAGGCTTTCTATCGTTTCCACGTTGTGCGCGAGCACGTCGGGTTTGGCTTCTAAAATCACTTTAAGCGCGTCGGGGTTGCCTTGTAAATCGGAAATGAGCGGCTCGGTTTTAACTTCGGGCGTAAGCGTATGGATAGCATTTAGTACGCGCGCAAAGTGCGCACTTCCGCCGTCGGGCAAATCGTCGCGCGTGGGCATAGTGAGCACCGCGTAGCGGATGTTCCACTCTTTTATCGCTTCTGCCACCCGTTGCGGCTCGTCGGGGTCCGGCGGCAAGGGCGTTAAACGGCTTACCGCGCAAAAACGGCAACCGCGCGTGCACTTGTCCCCGAGCACCATAAACGTCGCATCCCCGCAGTTGAAGCACTCCCCGCGGTTGGGGCACTTGGCTTCGTGGCACACCGTATGCAACGCGTGCACACCGATAGAATTTTCTGCGCGAAGCGCGGCCACACTGCGCAAGGCGGCTTTATTTTTGCCGACCATTTCTTTGAGCCAAACGGGGATTTCAAGCGTGTTCATATTTTCTATTATACTAATTCGCGGTTTGGTTTTGTGCGCATAAAAGGCTATAATGTAATTATGAGATTATTTTTGACGTTGCTTATACTGCCCCTAACCGCGTTGACGCTGTGCGCGCAAGATGTGCCGGAAACGCAAGACGAGCAAGACGCGCCGCAAGTATTAAGCACGTACCAACCGCAGGAAACCGACGACACGCAACACCGCTTAAACGCGGCGGCGCAGTTGTATTTTTCCCACAAGCCGCACGAAGCGTTAAACGAGTATGTCACCCTTGCCAAAGAAACGGGCAACCGCACCGCGCTACTCAACGCGGCGTTTATTGCGCTGGAGCAAAACGAACTTGCACTGGCTACCGAAATGAGCGAACTGGGATATAACAACTACCCCAACGACGACGAAATTTTGGATATGGCCATAGAAGTCGCCTTGGCAACCGGCGATTACGTCAATGCCGAACAATGGCTTGCTCTCGTTATGGTGCAGCCGTCCAACGCGGGTTTTTACTACTTAAATTTAGCCCGCGCGCAACTCGGAACCGGCCAACGCGAACAGGCCAAAGAAAATTTACAAAAAGCCGCCGATAAAGGCGCGCCTATCGGCATTGTGCAGTATTTACTCGGTATGATGTATGAAAAAGACAACGATTTCAAACACGCCGAAGAAGCCTTCGGCAAAGCGTTAGAGAATGACCACCAATTTATAGACGCGCGCAAACACTACGCCGGTGCGCTGGATAAAAATAAAAAATACCGCGACGCTTACCGCCAATACCGCATTGTGGTAGCCGCGTCCAAACAAGACGACGGAACCCGCAAAAAAATGGAGCGCGTAAAAGGGTTGATGCCCGCTTCCAAAAAAGAAAAAAAGCAAACCGAACAGCAAGAAGATATAGAAGAAACCGATTTATCGTTTGTACTCCAAGAAAATAAAGCCCCCGCGATTACGTCTATCAAGTCGGTAGAAGTGCCCGAAGGGTTTGAAAGTCAGGAAATTAAAATCGGTTTAGGCGTGCAAAAAAACGGCAAACCTTCTTACCGCACGTCGGTAAAGTTTATGGTATCGGGCGATTTTCAGTTAATCGGCCCCAAAGGCGAAGTGATTATCGCCAACGGCAAACCCAATACCAAATGGGAGGCCAAAATCAGCGGGAAAAAATCAGTACTCGTTACCCCTAAAGGCAATATCGTGCCGTTTTCGTCTTATATTACCATGGTCCCCAAGCCCAACAACTCCAAGCGCGCCACTACGTTTATCTTAAAAAATGTGGTCAGCGGCGCGGGGATGACGTGGGCGAGCGTGTCCGATAAAGTTTACCGCGGAAAATTACAAATCCGCTACAACCCGCATAATAATTCCCTTGTGCCTATCAATATTCTCAATGTGGAAGAATATTTATTGGGCGTGATTTCTTCGGAAATGCCGGTCCAATTCCCCGACGAAGCCTTGCGCGCTCAAGCGGTCCTTGCGCGCACCTACGCCCTAAAACTCAAAGGCAAACACAAACACTACGGTTATGATTTGTGCGATATGCAAAACTGCCAAGTGTACGGCGGCGTTCGGGCCGAACACTCCCGCGCCAATGCGGCTGTTTTGTCCACATGGGGCGAAACCTTGCAATATAATAATAAACCCATAGAAGGGGTGTTTTCGGCCAATAGCGGCGGCCTTACGCAGGACGCGGCACACGCCGGTTGGAGCAATACCCCTTATTTGACGTCTGTTTCCGATTATTTGGATTTTGATGTAACCGATTTGCAACCGTACCAATTAAAAAAACTTTTGCAACATTCCCCCCTGTCTTACGGGCAGTACGGGCGCAAGCGCGACCCGTCGGCTTTCCGTTGGGCACTGGTCGTATCGGCAGATGATTTGCGCCAAATTATAAAACGCCACCGCAAAGGCAAAGATATCGGCGAAGTTACCGCCGTTATCCCCACCGCACGCAGTAAATCGGGCTATGTAAGTAAAGTGGTGGTAAAAGGGACGCAAGGGCAAGTGACACTGGGCAAGGAAAACCTGATCCGCGCCTATTTAAGCCCTGGGTTACTACGCAGTAACTTCTTTATAGCCGAGCCTTATTTTGAAGACGGCAAACTTGCGTATTTTATTTTTTACGGCGGCGGCTGGGGGCACGGGGTCGGCTTTGACCAAACCGGTGCTGCCGGCCGCGCGGCCGACGGGCAAGACTATAAAACCATTCTCAAACACTACTTCCCGCTGACCGAACTGGTAGCCCCCAAAAAGAAGAAATAGGGTATTGCTTCAAACAATAAAGTCATCCCCGAGAGTTTTTATCGGGGATCTTCCACGCACTGCTGTTGTCGTTTCGTTTCGTAACAACCTAGCGTTGAATATTCCCGAGTCCTGCGGACCGCTTACTTTCGGGAATGACCCTTTATTTTATTTCGGGAATGACGGCTTTTTTAATTTTTGAGGAAATGACGATTTTTTACGTCAGTTTTTTGGATTATTGACCGCCGGAAAGCGTGTGCTCTAGGTCTTTTTGGATTTTATCAATCTCGCGCTGTTTCTGCTCGGGGGACATTTTTTCGTTGTTTTGCACGTCTAAAATCTGTGCCATGGCTTGCTCTATAACGGGGCGTGATTGGGCTTCAAATTGGGCGCGTTGTTGCGGATCGCGCGCGATAGCGGGGTTTTGCTCAAAAATGGAATTTAACACGTTGGTGGCCCCTTGCGTAACCGCCATTTGGCGCGCGTGCGGTGTTTTTTGCCACTGGGCAATTTTGTCGTTATATTCCTTGCGTAGCAGCATTTCCTGCTCTAAGCGTTTCGCGTCGGACATGGGCGTTTTGGCCAAATTTAACATTTTATTTTCATATTCCCGATACATCTCATTAAATTCTTCGGCCCCTTCTTTGCCGTAGCCGTTTAATAATTGGCCGTACAAATCTTGCTTTTCTTTTTTCCACGTTTCCTGTCTGGCCTTTAATTTTTCTTCGGGGAGTACGTCTGCGTAACTGGGCACTAATCCTTCTTCTTCGGCTTTGACTTGTTGTTTAATTCGTTCGGCTTCTTTGT
>Ga0310690_10002722_pt1 | contig 28156 bp, 32 predicted proteins | sample AusTroGonzalo_MG_2_FD_207661 | JGI IMG/M metagenome (GOLD analysis project Ga0310690, IMG submission 207661) | Bovine rumen microbial communities from tropical cattle in Woodstock, Queensland, Australia - Gonzalo_04 (v2) (version 2) | ecosystem: Host-associated > Mammals > Digestive system >...
TTCATAGGTCTTGCCTTGCGTAAGGCTGGGGATGAATTTAGTCATCTTGATTTCCTTGGTTAGGGTTGTTTTGCGTTATATAATATACATAAATTCCGGGGAAACCACAATAGGAAAAATGTTATTTTTTTATTACATTTCCCCCGGAACTAAACTTTTAGTCGATTGGCCTGGGAGTCACCTCGTTGCCGGCGTATTCGTGATACCGAATCCTGTTGTATTCACGCAGTACATCGGGCGGCAATTCGCTGGTCGTCCGGCAACCGAATTTCTGTTTCATTTCATAGGCGAACTCGCTTGCTATGGGTGTCTTTGTTCCCGAGCGCGGCTTAGCTATCGTACGTTCCTTCTTCTCGCATTCCGGGTGCAGTTCTGCGTAGCGAATCCTGGCATATTCACGCCGGTAGGCAATCGGCAAATCCGCGATAGTCTGGCAACCAAGTTCAAGCTTCATGCGGTACGCATACTCGCCGGCCATGGGTGTACGGGAATCGGTTCTTGGTTTAATCACGTCACGGTTGCGCATGTTCATCTTATGCGTGACGGCACGCAGGTTGCCATCGCGATAGCCCCCTTCCTTGGTACCAACAAACGCATTAGATACGTTATGGTCGATGTGGTCGACATCCATGCGTTCCCCGGGGATATCGAAACGGACACCCTGGAAAGTGCAGCAGATTACGCGGTGCAAGTTCACGCAAGTCCTCGGCTTCTGTCCCTCTTCGGTTTCGGCGAACGCCACCATCACCATATATTGGCGCAGTCGGTTCTTGTTGGCTCGGTTGAAGCTCGGGGTTCCCTTGGTGATTTGCCCGAAGCCTCCGGCCTTTGTTTGGCGGCGCATGTATCCGTAGTTGGATACCCAAAGGTTCTTGATGCTGCGTCCGTTGTAGATAGCGGGCTTCCATTCTTGCTCGTCGTATGCTGGGATATTGTTCATAATTGAACTCCTCTTGATGATTCTCTACAATATGGTTTATAGAGATGTCCCAGCAACTTTCGCGCAATTTGCGCCATTTTGCGCAACTATTTTAAAAATATTTTCAATTTTCCTCCGTCCTGTACCAAAAGTGGAACAAAAAGTTCCGAAAATTTTAAATACCCCGGATTGCTCCGGGGTATCTTCTATATTCTTGCAAAGTCGTCCAGGTCGAGCTTGGGTGGCGGACTCGGCCTTATGTCCTCCCCGTCGTCGGCGGGTTCCGGATATCGCTCCTCCGCAAGGCAAATCAGGCACTTGAACGACAGGTCTGCGATACATGATACTCCCCAGTACATCCTGCCGCATTTGGAACACCTATTATAGGATAGGCCAGGAATGTTCAGTCCCCGCTCAACGAACTCGACGCGCTTGTTAGCTATGTCGCGGACAACCGCCTCGCGGTGAAGACGCTCCTGCTGTGTTGCAACCATAGGGTTATCCATCTTCTTCCTCCTCGTGGTACTCCCAGTCGATTTCAGGCATACCGTTGTACTTGGCGAGCTGGTCGAACGCGAAGCATATTTCATCTTCCAGCTCCCTTTGGGTAAGGTCGTTGCAGTGCAGTCCGTATTCGATTGCCCGCTTCACGCGCTCCATGCTTTCATTCCAGTGGTTAATCATACTGTTCCCTCCGGTGGAAGCCAGCGGTATCCAGTCCTCGAGTGCTTGCACGGAACCTTCTTGCAGTAAATCTTCAAGAAGCTGCGGCGTCGGCCATTGACCGTAATTCGGACGTAGTCCTCCTTGCCGGGACTTCCAGAAACGGCCTCGGTGGCATCCAGGTGTATCACCGGGTTGACCTCGACTGGCGCCGTGATTACGATACGGTCGTCCACCTTATCGTCGACGTCGAGCAGGGAGTTAATCCGGTGCTCCACCTCGAGTTCAAGTCCGGATTTGACCTCGCCTTCCGAGCGCTCCCACCGGGAAGCCTCCAGGCAAAGCAGTGTCAAGTAGCGTAGTTCTTCTTTTCTGTTCATCTTTCTACCTCGTTGGTTTCTTCATATGAAATTTCACGATAGAGTTGCTCGCCAAGACATTCAATGCAATATGGTTCATAATAAAGGAACTCCAACATGGGGCATTCCGTGCCGTTATCATCAGGGATAGCAACTATACATGGGAGTGTTCTCCAGCGACGCGTTCCGCGACCTTTTGGATATAGGCTACGTGGATAGCCATGGCAATTCATGCAATAATCTTCTCTTGTTATCAGTTTTAGTTTCATATTTCACCTCGTTTTAAGTTTCCGTGCTTTCATGAACCGGCGGGCGAGTGTTTCGCTGTAGCCGATTTCAACAAGTCTGCGTCGAGAAGCCGTTTTCAATTCCGTTTCAGTAGCCATCCGGTCAAGCAGCTTCTGCAGTTCATCGTCATTTTTGCTTTTGCGAAACTTTGTGGTGTTTCCCTTGCAGCGCATGTCGACGTACTTCTTGAAGTACCACTTGTGGTCGTCCGCTATTTTATTGCCATTCTTGTCAAGATTGACGACATATTGGTTCCATCGCTGGGATAGTTCTTTCCCTTCGGTTTCCTTTACGTATGCTTCCCATGCATCAATAGACTTCTGGGATTTTCCGGTAGTCATGCAGTATCTAATAGCCTTTCCGAAGCAGTTCCCGACCCAGTAGGCATTGGCTTTCTTCCCGAGCAGGTGCATAGCGAGCAATGCATTAGGGATTATGACGTCCATAGTGTACGCCTTCGCCAATCCGTCGATAGCGCCTGCAGCCGGTGACTCACGACGATTGCTCTTGAACTTGAATTCGGGGCCATCGTAGATTGTTGCCCCGGTCATCGCGATAATTCTGCGGGTGCTTAACAGGGCCTCCCAGTTGTCGAGACGGATGGCGTCCTGGGGCTTCCCAGTGTTCTCCGTGGTCGGCTGGGCCGAGTCGGTCGCCGGTGCTGAGCCATCATTAAAGTAGTATCCAGTGGGCCCGTAGGCGTTAATCGTGGCGCCATTCTTATGGGATTCGAAGAACTCGGTCTTCAGATTATTGAACCGGGTCTTAATCATGCCAAGAGCTGCGTTCACCATGCCGTTGTCGGCGTCTACGTATCCGTATACAAGGCAATGCGGATTTATAGGTCTTCCAAGGGGAACCACCTTTAAAACCTTGTCCTTAACGCGTTCATACGGTCCTATAAGCAGCGAGTCTATGTCAAACTGCTCAATAATGCAACTGTCGTGCCAGTTGCCGGAGCTATCTTTAAAGTTGCTTAATATCATCGGGCTCGACTCCTAGATATAAAAAGGTTCCCCCGTATTCAACTTAAGTCGAGCGCATTGAATACGGGGGAACCATCAAGGTCAAACTTTTCGTTCGAAGGCACGGGGCTCGACATCCTTGCACTTCTCTTATTGTTTATAGATAATATACCTAATGATGCGCTGTTTCCCAAGAGTAAATGAGCGATTTCTTATGTTATTTTTTACTTACATTTTAAAATGAGACACAAGTGGAACGAAAAGTTCCAGCAAACTGGGGTGAAAGTGGGGTGGTTTTCTTTCGTGAGTGGGGTGGATTTCTTTCGTGAGTGGGGTGGATTTCTTTCGTGTGGGGTGGTTTTCTTTCGTGCGGTGGGGTGGATTTCTTTCGTGAGTGGGGTGGTTTTCTTTCGTGACAATAGATAAGAACTATTAAGATAAGAACGATATTAAGATAAGAACGATTTTTTAAGGGCGACTGACCCCTTGGCTTCGCTTCGCTTCGCCGTCGGGGAATCAGCCGCTGAAAAATTAAATCTTGCTTTATAGGAGAGGAGAATGTTCTAGTTCCTTTAAGTAGGTATATAGCTCCTTAATCTTCCTTTAAGGTAATTCACCGGTAAGTACATCAATCTTGCTGTATAGTAAAGGTTACGGAAGACTCGCTTCGCTTCGTCTTCCTATACTGGGAATTCACCGGTAATGACCTTAATCTTGCTTTATAGAATTCATTCTTGCTGTTCTTGGAGGATTACCAGTAATTCACCGGTAAGTACCTAAATCTTGCTTTAAAGGAATGGGTATGCTCCGCTTCGCTCCGCCTACCCACCTAGATTAACGCGTAGAGGCGTTTCTGTGCTTTACCGCTCAACTACACGGGTAAGCCCAGAAAGGCCCTAGAAGGCCCCTTTCTGTGCAAATACTGACCTGACCTAATTTCATATGCAAAGTGTTCCTGGTAGGAACGTTAAACACAACAAAGGAGTACCCATGGCATGCGGCGGCAAGAAGGGTGGCAAGCGTCCACCCAAGAAATAAGTAAACGGGCGGTCTAATCAACCGCCCTTTACATATCCCTGCGCTACCCTGCGCAACTTACGCTGTACTTGCACTAATTTAAGATGTAAGGAGGTGCTATGCCGAAAGAAGAGAACAAGGTCGGTCGCCCGTTTGACGCCGACGCAGCCCGTGCAGCCCAGAAGAAAGCCGTGGAGACCCGAATGAAGAACAAGGAGCTCGCCAAGGAACTCGAAAAGAATCCCAACGGCCCGACCCTTGCGGAAATCAACACAAAGTGCGACCGAATGATTTCGCTCCTGGAAAAGCTTGCCAGTTCAGATTCCCGTCGCCACCCGAACATAGGGGAGATGCTCTAATGCGTATCGATACCTATGGCCTGTCGAATGTGCTCGGTAATCGTCTTGTCCGCGTAGACGCGCTTGACTGGGAACATGCCGAAGCGGCAATGCGGAATGCAGCCGACTCGATAGCAAGGGAGCTGTCCAAGCACGGGGTGCTATCCGTTGCCGAGGCCGATATACAGAACTCCCTGGATGAAATCCTTGCCACCTACGGCGAGGCAATCCGCCAGGAAAACCCCGAGGCAATCCGCGTCGACGTGATGGAAATCGACATGCAGCCGGCACTGGTGGTCACGCCTTTCGTCAAGACCGACCAGTATGCTTGGCCGGTCGACGGATGGTACCTGCGGGCCAAGGCTTCTATAGACGGTGCCGTCTATGGAATCTGAGGAAACCGACCCATGAAGATTCTGTACGATTCACCCCTGAAGGTAATACCGCTCGGCGACAGGCTCTACGGGGTTGCCGAGGACTTCACCGTCCGTGTTCTGATGGATGGCGAGGGTACGATGCGTTTCACGGTCAAGGCCGGGTTCATAACCAACTTCCGCTCGGGAGGACTCCTTGTAGACCCGCTCGTCGACCAGGTGGGCGATACGGAGAAGGCCGTAATCTACCTTGTCCACGACATGATGTATACCCCGTGCGACTACTGCTACGGGGAACACCCGGTATCGAGGGAAGTGGCCGACAGGTTCCTGCGGGACGCCCTCAGGGAATCCGGGATGTCCGATTTCACTTCATGGCTCGTCTATGCCGCCGTAAGGACATTCGGCGAAAGCGCATACGCCAAAGACGACGCCCTCACCCCCGGGAACCGGGGACTGTTCACCTTCACTTGGGAGGCAAAGTAATGATTAAGGTTCTATTCGTACCCGGCGACCTTGGCGCCTGCGGGTACTACCGCATGCTCCAGCAGATGCGCCACCTGCAGCTCGAATACGGCGACGTGTGCCCGGTCTACCTGGGCCCGCTTACGCTCCAGTATGCCGGCCAACAGGTCACCGTAGCCCAGCGCGTCGTTTCGCCGACGTCGCTCCAGGCGCTCATCAACTTCAAGGAGAACCACCATACCAAGGTGGTGCTCGACTACGACGACCTGCTCTGGGAGCCCCATGAAGGAAAGCTCCACAAGTACAACATGTTCCTCAACAAGCTGAACCTGAAGGAGTGCCGGGAATCACTGGAAAAGTACCTGGACTTCGCGGCAGACCTTGTGACTGTGTCCTGCGAGCGTCTGAAGGACGAGATTTCGGACTTCGTGCCGGAGGAGAAGATAGCGGTGGTTCCCAACTACCTTGCCATACGCGACTGGTGCTTCGACCGTACAAGCGCCATAATCAACGAGGACAACTTCTTCTACGCAGGTTCGCTGTCCCACTACAACAACGAGAAGAAGCAGCATGGCGACTTCTCCATACCGCTCGCTAAGTTCCTTGAGAAGCAGCGTACCATGTTCATGGGCGACGAACCCCCATGGTTCTTCCAGAACTGCATTCAGTCGACGGGATGGGTCGACCTCAACGTATACCCGAACGCGCTCTATCAGAACACCCGGTATGCAAAGTTCACGCTCGCCCCTATCGAGGAGAACATATTCAACACCTGCAAGAGCGACCTCAAGTACCTGGAATCGTGCGCCGTGGGCCGCGTCTGCATTGTGAGCGACTTTCCGGGCTCGCCCTATGCCGGTGCCCACCCGATGCAGAAAATGCCCCAGAACGCGTCTATCGACGAAATACGCGGCATAGTCGAAAAATGCAAGGAACACTATGCAGAAATACTGGACTACCAGTACGAATACCTTAACACCAGATGGCTCGACGCCCACAAGGAGGAGTACACCAGGATGCTCCTGGATGTCGCCGGCTAATTTTTATGATGGAGGACTGACCATATGTACACCTACACAATCTACACCAACAAGCGCGGAAGCTTCATCGTACCGACGGACAAGGTCAAGCTCCCCAAGGACTACACCCATTCATACGACGTCGATTCCCCGGTGGAAATATGCAACCGCAAGGTGAAGCTCGCCGCAAGGGTCACTTCGGTCGACGGCGTAGTCGGCGTGCTGAAGAGGCTCGCGACGGAGAACCCGGAGGCAATACCGGAGGCAACCCCGGAGAACTAGGGAGGTACCCATGACCCTGCTCGATTTCACCAAGAAGCTGTTCGCCAAGGGTCCGGAACTGTGGAACGACACGGTGACTACGGAGGACGCTGCGACGAAGACGAAGATTAAGCGCGACACCGCCAAGCTGAGGCGCTGTTCGCTCGGTATCGTATCTTGCGATTCAGCCGAGGAATGGTACCTGGTAGTCCGCCGGGAAGCCCCGGTAGGTACTTCCATGGAACCCTACGGGGAACACCGTGAGGAATGGGACAAGCTCTTCGAGGAAATGCGTATCCTTGTAAGGGCCGACCTTACCCGCTCCATGCTACAGGAACGCGCCAGCAAGTCCGCCCGTACGCTCCTGGAGGTGATGGAACGCCGCGACCCAGAACGCTGGGGAAAGGACCAGAAGAAACTGGAAATAACCAACCCGGAAGGCAACGGGGAACTGAAGATTACGCTAGTCGGTATCTAGTATGGCAAAGGCGAAGAAGGTGAAGCACAAGGTTATAGAGAGGGGCCCCGACGGGCTCCTTGTCAACCTTATGAAGCACCAGCTAGCCGCAAGGGCGTCCACCAAGCAAATTGCCGGCCTTGTCGGTTCCCGTGCATGCGGAAAGTCGATATACCTTTCGGTGGAGGCATTCCTTGAAATAGTCCAGGGCAAGCGCGTGATAGTGATGGCCCAGAACTACAAGTCCCTGAAGCTGAACATATTCCGTGAAATTCGGAACAGGTTCTACGAGGCCGGACTGGAACCCGAGGTCAACTTCTCGGAAATGTCCATAAAGTTCGGGAAGGGAGAACTGTATGGATTTGTTTACAGTGCTCTTGACTCGACTCGAGGCCTTACCGAGGTATCCCTGCTGCTCCTTGACGAGCTGGCATTCGCGCCCCCGAACCTGCTTGCGACTGTTTCACCATGTCTTCGTGGCGCCGGTGGCTCCCGTATCCGTTTCGGTACTTCCCCGAAGAAGGGCTCCATATGGAACAAGTGGTTCAAGGATACTTCAATAGAGAAGGACTTGTTCACCGCGACGATGTTCGACAACACCGAACTGGACGAGGAGGACTACGAACTCCAGAAGAAGGCCATCAAGGACGAACAGCAGTACCGACAGGAAATACTCGGTGAAATCCTTGACGACGACGTTGCTTTCGGTATCATACGGGCAATGGACTACCCGATGTTCAAGAAGCCTGCCACCGGGATACGCCGACTGGGAATCGACTGCGCCGGCTCAGGCGCCGACTTCAACTGGTTCACCGTGGTCGACGATACGGGAATTCTCGAACAGGTATCCATAGAAATAGCGAACACTTTCAAGATGCATTCCATTGCGACCGACCTTATCAAGAAATGGGATGTCCGCCGGGTCAACATAGATACCACCGGCGGGTTCGGAAACGGAACATACGACATGCTTATGGAAAGCCACCAGGGAATAATCATCAACGGGGTCAACTTCGGCGGAAAGCCGGAGAACCCGGACTACCTGAACAACAGGACGGCCATGTACTTCAACCTTACCGACTGGATTAAGGAACGCGGGTTCTACCTCAACGACGAACATATCAAGGAGGAACTCCAGTACATGACCTACGACATCAACGGAGCCGGCAAGACGGTTCTCTGTCCCAAGGAGGTGATACGGGAACTGCTCGGACGTTCACCTGATGCGTCGGATGCACTGGCTCTTGCACTTTACGACCCGCCGGGAGAATTCATCGTTCCGCCCGGGGAGTCGCTCTGTATAGCAATGAAATTTGTGGGGATATGATGAAAGTAATAGTTTAACTTGTGCGCCAGTCAACGCAATTTGCGTGACTATGCTATAAACATAGGGTATATGAATATTCATTGAGGTAAAGGAATGGAATTCAGCTACTACCAGAATCAAATTGCCCAACAGGGCTACCGGTTGCAGGGCGACATCTATCGCGACGAAAAGGGCAAGCCAAAGTGCTTCAACCCGGTTTTCCAGCGACTGCTTACGCGTATCAAGGAAGGCGACATACTTTCGAGGCGTGAGTACGAACTCTACGGTCGCCTTTTCATGACCCTTGTACGCATAGTCCTGAACAACCAGAAATTCAAGTACCAGGACGAGGACATACGCGAAGAATGCGCCTTGGAGGCATACTCCGAGGCGCTACCCGTATTACCCAAGTATTACGACCCGGCCAAGGGCACCGGGTACGCCTACGCTTTCCGTGTAATCTACACGAACATGATACACGTGCTCGAACGCAAGAACGCCCGGGGAGAGCTCGAGACTAATTTAATAGAGAGATACGAGGACGACCGGCTCGACTGCGGGTACAAGGTCGAGACCCCCGTATATAACTGATTTTAATTGGGAGTTTCCCTGATGGCAAGCACTGTTCGCGATATAATTGTCGAGGCCGCAGCCCGGGCCAACGTATGCCCCCGCAAGCGGGCACTCCCGGAAGACATATTCGTTTCCGGGCTAAACCTTTTCAACGGCGTGATGCAGGAGTACTCTACCGACGGGTATATCGAGGCATACAAGTCCGAGGTCGACTTCAACCCCGGGAAGGATTCGGTCTATGTCGGTGTCGGCGACGATGCCGACGTTTCCGCGCCGGGTATCCAGCTCCCCAAGAAGGCACTCTACAAGTACGACGGAGCCGTCGACTGGACGGAGCTCGAATTCATCGCCTACGACCAGTTCTACTCTTCTGCATACACGGACTACGTCGTATCGTGGCAGCCGGTCGGGCCGAACCTATACAAGATGTACTTCAAGCCGAGGTTCATTTCCAGCAACCCCCAGGTGAAGCTGATTTACAACCTGGAAATGCAATTCAATGACAACGACACGGTAAATCTTCCTACTCCATATGTCGAACTCGTGACCAGGGCCCTCACCTACAAGATGGCCGTCAAGTATCCCAGGGTGGACGACGCGGCCAGGGCCCGACTCAAGAGTGAACAGGAGGAACTTGAAAAGTCGCTTACTGCGGTCAACGCTTCCCAGCGTATCATCACCCGCGACGTCAACGCCAACGGCGGCTCGCTGAACGCCTGGTTCCGCTCCGGAGGTTTCGTCTCGTCAAGGTTCATGTAGTATCCGGGGGAAACTATGGGGAAGCATATAATCACCAACATAGTGGGCGGGACTTCCCGCAGCGACCTGGCCAAGATTGGCGACGGGTATTCCCTGAACATGTTCGAGGAAACGGTCAACTCCAACGAGAACTACGTTTCCAAGGTTCTGCGCCCTATCAACGGATACCGCAAGGTCTGCGATATCCCCGGTACTTGCCGGGGGATGTTCACGTGTTCCAACGGATACGACGGGCGCCCGGTGACCTATGCCGTGTTCGGTACGTCGCTGTACCTGATTCTGAATTCAAACAGGTCAAAGTTCAAGGTAGCCGACCTTGCCGCCGGGTCTGACCCGGTGCATTTCGCCGAAACCGGCAACCGCGAGGGGTTCCACAGCCACCTTGTAATCGTCGACGGGAACTACTGCTACGCGGTGGATACCCAGGTCAAGCCGGCCAACCAGGTCGAGGACTTCCGTACTGTCCAGCTCCCGTACACCGACTTCGACGCGGGAATTACCATAAAGCCGACCCACGTAGCCTACCTCTATGGATACCTTGTTGTTTCTTCCGGGAATACGGACAGCTTCTACGTGTCCTACCAGTTCCCCTTCGAACGCAACGGGGAAGACGGCAAGCTCGACTACAACATCTTCCAGGTGGGTTCCGAGGAATGGGGAACAGCCGGACAGTCGATACAGGCATATTGGAGTCCCGATAACACGACAGGGCTGGTTGCCAACGGTTCACGACTGTACACCTTTGGGCCCAGAAGCTACCAGATGTTCCAGTACACTTCCGACCTGAACGTTCCTTTCAACAGCCCGGACACGGCTGCATACCCGATAGGACTCAAGGCGGTCAACTCCCTTTGCCAGATAGGAACCACCGTCGTATGGCTCGGCGCCAGCGACCTTGGTAACAACGGCGTGTATGTTCTCCAGGGTTCCACCGGGGCGACCCGCGTATCCACACCGGAAATCGAGCGGGAAATCGCAAAGTTCCCAACGGTCAAGGATGCGACCGCCCAGATTTACCAGGCCAACCAGCATATCTTCTACTGCATTTCATTCCCTTCAGCCGACGTCACGTACTGCTACGACCTTACGGAACAGTCCTGGAGCAACCGGTGTTCACTGGATGATTCCAATGTCCGCCGGGTATGGAGGTACGACTACGCGACCATGGACTATGCCGGAAGGATACTACAGGCTTTCGATGGCGGTATCGCGGAACAGGTGGAGGACAACTGGACAGAACATGACGGTACCCCGATTCTCCGCTTGCGCAGGGGTGGGGTAATCCAGTCGAACTATTCAAACTTCTACATCGACTCAATCGAAATCTTGACCAACAACGGCCAGTACAGCTACCTACCGGATAACCCGGCGAAGATGATGATGCGGTTCACTGCCGACGGTTCGGTATGGAGCGACTCCGAGGTCGTCGATATCGGCTCGGTCGGCGAGTACGACTACGACTGTATCTTCTATTCCTTCGGCATGGCCAAGGTATTCACAATCGAGCTTTCATGTTCCGACAACGTGCCGTTTGCTCTATATGCTCTGAAGGTGCAGGCCGACGAGTGCTCTTTCTAGGGGGAAACTATGGAATTCACGACGATGAACAGCACGCACGATGAAATTGTGGAGGCGATACGGGGAGCCTGGGGGAAGGACGTGATGAAGGACTGCACGCTTGTGTATGCCGGGCAGGTAATCTTCGGTATCGCCGAGTCGACTGAAATTCTGGATAGAAACGCAAAGTGCAACCACTATCCGTGGAACGAAATTGGAACCAACTGCTACTTGGCGGTGGTCAAGTAAAAATTATAGGAGTAAAGCAACATGGCAGAAGGAACAATAGTAGGCGACATTCTCAATGCGGGAGTTTCCGCATGGAACGCATACGAGGAACGCGAGGCCGAAGAGAAGGCCCGTCGCGAAAAGAGGGCTGCGGTCGAGAAGGCCGCGAGGGAAGCCGGGGCGACCTATGACCAGATTGCCCAGATTCTCCGCGATTACGACCAGGGCCGAATCCGGCTCACTACGGAGGCGAGCGAAACAGAAGACCCGCTCGTACGCCAGTACAAGGAACTCATTTCCACTTACAAACCGCAGACCTACGACTTCGGCGAGTTCGCCCCGACCTACACCAAGACAGTCGAGGACTTCCTGAACCCCGAGGCGGAGAAGATTGCCAACCTTGCCGGGCTCGAAACGCAGGCCCAGCTCGCTGGCCAGGGTGCCGCCAAGGGTACCGGGGCTCTCGCCGGCATGGGATATTCCCGTTGGAAGGCCGCCGAGGACTTGTACAAGGATGCCCAGGAACAGCTGCGTCTTGACCGTAGCCAGGCCTACACCGAATACGGCGACTACATCGACCGCATGCAGAAGAAGCTCGATACCCTCAACAAGGGCCAGCTCGACAGGGCAAGTCTTCTCGGTGGTGCCGTACAGTCGGAACAGACCGCGCAGTCGGACTACATTTCAGACCTTGTCGGGATGATGCAGGACAAGGCAAGCACGAACATCAATGCGACCATCGGCGCATTCTAATTTTGAGCGAGGGATTACACAATGGCACGTATCTATTCTTCACGTACACTTCTCGACCCGGCTGCTCTCCAGTCCCTTAGCCGCGAAAGCGAATCGAGGCTGAACCGCGACATCGAACGCCGTCGCAACGTACTTGGCGCTACCCAGACGCTCCTGGGGGATACCGGGAAGACCCTTGACGAATACCTTCAGAAGAAGCGGACGGACGAGGATTACCGCAAGCGCTACCAGGACGTCGCATGGCAGTCCAGTGCCGAGCAGATGCGCGACCCGTTGTTCAGGGCGGCCCTTGACGAATATGCACGTACCGGTTCTGCCGGACCGCTTTCCAACTACCAGCTCGCCAGGGAAACCAGCGAGGCTAACAAGCTCGAACGGGCCAGGGCGGAAGCCGAGAAGAGGGAACTTGCCAGCAGGGCGTTTGAACTTGAAAAGGCCGAACAGCTTCCCCAGTTCAAGGAAGCTATGCGCATGTATAACGAGGAAATGGCCAAGCCGGTTCCGAACTACGAACTTGCCGACGAATACCTTTCCCGCGCCGATGCCATCAACAAGAAATTCGGCTTCGACGCCCGCGAGCTCGCCAAGATAGGCGAGGCCAACCGTCGTACAGCCGAGGCCCGCGCTGAAGCCGCCAAGGTTGCCCGGGAGGAACAGGAACTTGAAGAAATGGGTGCAAGGAACCTCAAGAAGCTGCAGGATGCCGAAGAGGTCGACCGCCAGTACAGGGTGGCCGAATTCCTTGCCGCGTTGCCGTCGACTTACAAGGATGATGCGGCGAAGCAGGCCGTAATACGTCAAATCGCCGACAACCCGGACATGACGAAGGAAGAGAAGACGGCTGAACTGAAACGCCTTGTTTCCGTCGATACCGGCGCCGATGCAGTACGTAAGGCAATCCAGAATGCAATCGCGAATGCCGCTGCCCAGAATACGGCTGAATCCATCAAGGAACAGAAGGAACTGAAGGCAATTCTCGAAAAGCAGCAAAGGAATGTCCCGCTTTCAAGCAGGGAGCAGGCACTTGTCAACAAGTATTCCCAGCAGGCTCCCGTTACGCCAAAGCCGTCTACGCCAAATCCCAAGCCGTCTACACCTAAACCGGCTCCGACACCGAAGCCGAACAACAGCTCCGAACTTGCCAGAATCATGGACAAGAAGAGCAGGGGTATTCCATTGTCTTCCAGGGAACGCCAGATTCTTGATGAAGCGGGGGTAAAGTAAAATGACTGTAAGTGAATTCCTTGAAAATTCTGCATATGGATGGGAAGCTGCCGGCAAGCTCCAAGAACTCCAGCAGGCCTATGCCGATGCCGATACCATGGATGCCTATGCGTGGGTTTCCAAGTGGGCCCCGGTAATCATGGATACCCCGGAGCTTACCGCCGACTTCTATGACAGCAAGCTGCTTGAAACCACCAAGTCGCTTCCTGAACGTCTTGTCAAGACTTTAGGTACCAGCGACCGCGAGAACCCTTTCAAGAAGAGCGAGCAGTGGATTAACCAGCTCTACCACAGCGAATTCTCCGATGTTCCGCGTGAAAAGTTCGACAAGACAGTCAGCGACATGGCGAAATACTGGGAGGACGAGAAGAAGGCCCGCTCGTACGAGGCCGGAAAGAAGCGCCGCGAGAAGGAGGTCAAGGAAGAATGGGGGTTTTTCGATAGCCCGGCCAGGGCTCTCCTTGCGAGCGAATACGAGAAGCAGCGCTACATCAACGAGCCGGAAGCGGCAATCTTCGGCAAGGAGGCCGGTACCGGTCCGATATGGACAAAGCCCGAGGCAACTTCCGACCTGCTATTCGGTATTTCCGGTGCAGTCGCCGATGCAATCCCGGGCTACGGAACTATTCTCGGCCCGTTGACGAGGCTCGGTCGCGACATATACCACGTGAGGACCGACAGTCCATACCAGGGAACGGCGGGAGATATCGCCGGTTCCTTTGTTGGCGACGTTGCGACAAGCGCATTCATTGAAGGTCTGCCAAACCTTAGGCAGTTTACCCGCCTTGGTAAGAACGCGTCGAAGGGGCCAATCAGGGAAACCATGGCGCTCGAGGACGAGGTGAGGAACATAGCCAAGGGCAAGGAAGACATCATGGGTATACTCTCGGATGCGGAAAAGACCGGTTCAGAACGCCAGGCCGCGCTCAGGGAATACTATGCAAACAGCATGCCAGAGTCCTCACTGAAGACGGAACTTGGGGAACTGATGGGTCAACAGGCGATAGACATGCAAGCCGTATACAATACTGTACGCACGGCCGATTTCCGTGCCAGGTCAATGCTTAACCCGGAATACCGGAAGGTTCTGAGCGGTGCGAGCGAGGCACGCGTGGCCGCCCCGACTACTACCTATGCTCCGGTAATTGACGAGCTCGACAACTGGATTGCAAACGGCGTTTCTATCGACCATATAGGACATGCCGCCCAGCAGTACTTGCCCGACGGTCCGGCAAAGGAAAGCATTCTGAACGCCGTCAAAAGCGGAAACATGCGCAATGTACAGATTGCCATACGCGGAAACAAGGACGCGTCTTCCATTGTAAGCGACCTGAATGGTTTGCTTGAGACCCCCAATAACATGGCCGCAGTCAGGGCATACGTAAATACGTTGCCCGACGGCGAAATCAAGTACACGCTTCTCAAGTCAATCGAGACACCCAATGCTACGCAGGGAAGCGTCCGTAAGGCCCTTGCCGACGTCGCCATGCCCAAGTCAACCGAGCTTGACGCGTTTACACGTCGCTATATCGGGCTGCCCGAGCTGACCAAGACGCAGAAGGCTGCTAAGGGTGCAGTGAGATTGTCCGAACAGCTGCTTGGTTCGAAACCCGGGAGCGCGTTGCTCAAGGAGGCCGCCACGGCAAACATCACACCGCTTCCCGGCATGGGCAAGCGCCCGAGGACGTCCGTGGAAACCGACCCCCAGTCGACCATAGACTGGTACAAGGCCAACTACTCCCGCGACTTCGAGATGGGTTTCAAGCCGTCGATGAAGGAAGGCGACCCCAAGTGGGAGGCGTATTCCCAGTGGTACTTCGAAAAGTACGGGAAGATGCCGGAGGGCTCCGAAGGCGGGGATACCTGGATTAACATCGAAGACGTGGAGGTCAAGTAATGGGTTCCACCGGAGAATCCGGGAAGACCCGCATTGGCGAGGGTGTTTACTTCGAACGGATACGCCGCATTACCGGATACCTGGTGGGCGACGTGGGCCGTTGGAACAACGCCAAGCGGGCGGAACTTGAAGACCGAACGAAGCATATGGAGGAATAGAAGATGGCGCTCGGATATTTGGTACAGCCTTTCATACAGGTACAGGACATCAACGGCACACCGGTGGTCGGTGCCAGGGTATACGTATACGAGGCCGACACGACCGACTTCGCGGTGACCTACCGTGACTTCGAGGGACACCGCAACCAGAACCCGATTATTACGGACGAACTGGGGAACTTCACGGTCGTCGCCGACTCCGAAATGATGTACGACATGGTAATCAACGATGCCGACGACAATCTTCTCTTCTCCAAGAAGCAGCTTTCGGTCAACTTCGCCGGGGCCGACGGTAGTGTTGATATCCAGGCGGGTACCGGGATTTCCATCGGGCAGTCCGGGAACACCTACGTAATCAACGTGGATACATCCGTGATAGCGACCCAGGAAGACCTTGCGGCAAAGCAGGACAGGCTTTCTTCCGGTGCCAACATTTCCCTTGAGGATAACACGGTAAGCGTCGTCGGGAGGAAGGAGCTCGTATGCCAGTTCCCGTTGAAGATAGGTACTTCCGGGCTTGACCAGGTGAAGATTTACCTTGACGAGGACTTCGTACGCGATATCGACATAGTCGCCGGTACCGACATCAAGATAACCGAGAATTCCAGTGGACAGAAGGTGATATCCGTAGACACCGACTCTACAGCCACCGGTACACAGAACTTCGTGGCCAACCATGGCAACACGGCTACTGGCAACTACAATGCCGTATTCGGCACGCTGAACGTCGCTACGGGCAACCAGCACTTCCTTGCCGGAAACTCCAACACGATATCGGGCGGGGAGCGCAATGTCGCATTCGGCAACGGGAATACCGGTAGCGGCTATTCCAACATCGTGGGAGGAACCAGGAACACCGTCGGAGGAAGCTCGATGACGGTAATCGGACTGACCAACGTGGCCGACGGAGCCGCATGCGCCGTATTCGGGGCCAACAACGTGGTATCCGGCAACTACTCCCTTATCGGCGGTGAACACAACCCCGTGACCGGGAACAGGAACCTCACGAACGGATACCGCAACTCCGTTGACGGCAACTCTGTCGCTGCATTCGGAAGGAACAACTCCGTAAACGCTACCGCTTCGATTGTAGCCGGCGAAGGCCTTGAACTGTCCGACAGCTACGCAGCCGCATTCGGTTGCTACAACACGGTGACCGGCAATACCAGGTTCGCCATAGGCAACGGCACGGATAATACGCTTGGCGGTAGGTTGACGGCATTCTGCGTAATGGACGACAACAACATCTTCTACCGGTTCAACGGTGGCATGGTGCAGCTGAAGCCTCACGGGAGTACCTATACCGCGATAGTCGGCCCAGGGGAGGAACGGAAGGTGACACTTTCGGCCAGCAACATTTCCTCTGGCTTCGTAGACCTGATATATGGAATTTCCGGACCATTCGCCGACAACGTATCTTCCCCGGTCAAGTTCGAGTACACGTACGACGCGATGTACCTTGCTGGTGCACTTTCGAGCAGGGTAAGCTCGATTGAGTTCTACCTCTATACCGACGGTGAAACCAACTACTGGAAGGCATTCACGACTTCTTCCCCGGTACACCAGCAATATCACGACTGGAACATGCTCGCATACACCCAGCACAGGGCATTCAACAGGCTCCGCGTAAGGCTGAACCTTGGGGTTGCCGCCACTGCCGGTGACGAAATCTACTTCTATGGTGGCGGTTTCGTGACTGCGGAGGTAAAGTAATGGAACCGGAAACGAATTCACTGCTTTCCTTTGGCGGATATGTACTGGAAATCCCGGAAGACCTTCCGGATGCCCCCGAGGGCACAGGGGAGGTGACCGGGGCCGACGCCGATGTTCTTGTTTCGGAGGATGAATAGAATGCTCGATATAGTCACAGCGATACTTCCGTATATCCCGTCGGCTGCACTCCCGATTGTCCTGGTGGTGCTCGGTGGGATGTACATATACCGTAAAATAGGTTCCGAACGCAAGAACACCGCCGAGGAACGCGACCGGGAATTCCGGGAGATTCACGACAAGCTGCTCGAATACCAGTTCCAGATAACGGCCCTGAAGGGAATGTCGGAGAAGCACGATACGCTAATCGACGACCTGAGGGAGCAGATAACCATACTGAACACGAACGTAGTCAAGTTGACCGTGACCATGGAACAGTTCATGGAGCGGTTCGAGAAGAAATGATGGTACAAGATATCCTTATTATGCTCACCACCGTACTGTTCGTAGTCCTTGTCCTGCTAGTCGGTTCCCTATGGTTCTCCAAGGACGACTGGAAGAATCGCCGGTAGCGGATGCGGACTAATTTTAAAGAGAGGAATTTGAAGCATGAATCCACAGAACGACGAAATAATCGAAAGGTGCCGGGAGTTCCTGAAGAAGAGTTCTGCACGCTATTCCGGTGAAATCGCCAAACAGTCTTCCGACCTTGAGGCTTTCAACGGGAATTTCTGGACGGACACTGTCAAGAAGACGTATCTACGTACGGGCAAGCGCAAGTACTGCCTGCACTTTTCCGACTGGTCGGTGCTCGCCAACGCCATCGTTTCCCCCTATTCCAGGTCGCCCTGGCACAACGAGCTTACCGACCGCAAGGGGAACAACGAAGACCTTCAGGAACTAATCAACCTTGTTGAGAACGACGCCGACGTCAAGTTCGAGTTCAAGAAGGCACTTACGAGGGCCGTGGTATGCGGCGCCGGGTATATCGTCGTCACCACAGTGCTTGATGAACTTACCGGTGAACCCAAGGTAACGGTCGAGTTCGTAGTCCGCCAGGGTTCCGTCGCGCTCGACCCCATGGCCGAGAAGGTGGATGCTTCCGATGCCGAGGAAGGCGCCATTGTCAACTACATTTCAGTACGGAAGGCCAAGCGGCTGTACGGCGACGACGTCGTCCCCTACCGCTACCCGGAGAACCAGCCCAAGCTCAACTTTGCAGGCATAGAACAGTGGCCCAACCTGGAAGACTGCGTCCAGATTGTTTCCTACTACACCAAGAACGAACAGGGCACGGTCGACTACTACAAGATATGCGGGGAGAAGGTAATCGAGTCCAAGACGCTCCCGATACGCTATATCCCAATCATACGTTTCGCCGGATACGAGAAGTACTGCTCCGACCGTACCAAGTACGCGGGCATTGTCGACAAGACGTGGACGCTCCAGCTCGGCCTGAACATCGCCTATTCGACCCTAATGGAACGGGCCAACCGCTCCATCAAGGCGAACGTAATCATGTCCACCGCAGCCGGCAAGAACCTTGAGGAGTACTACCTGAAGAAGGAAGACGAGGACGGCTCCATAATCATGTACAACCAGGGGGCCGATATCCCCCAGGTGCTGAAGGAGTCTTTCGAGACGGGCGACCTTACGAACATCATCGAGGTCACCAGGAACCTTATCGCGGATACAATCGGTGTTCCGCTCGCGGGTATTCTTGGGGCCGACGAGAAGACCGCCACAGAGATACTGGTCCAGAATAACAACAAGGAAAGCAACGTGGCCGTATTCTTCGACAACGCCTACAGGGCCAGCCGGACTTTTGGCCGTATCCTTATCGAGATGCTCAACGGGGCCCAGGACTTGGCTTTCGCCCTTGAAAACGGGCCAGACGTTATTACCAACAACCTGAAACACCGCCAGGAACTGTCCGCCATCGCCGGACTGATGCCTGCCGAGATGCAGCCCATCGTCGCCGTACACATGTGCAACACGGTGGATTCCAATTTCATCGACGGGCTGAAGTCCGACATCATCGCCAACCTTGGTGAGAACCTGAAGCTCGTATCCGAACAGCCGGCAGACCCGGTGGCAATCCACGAGCTCGAAACGATGAAGGGCACGCTCGAACAGGCGATGCAGAAGGTCGACGAGCTTACCGAGGAGAACCGGGAGTTGAAGCTCGACGCCCAGTCCATGTCCCTGCAGCTCCAGAACATGAAGGAACGCAACCTTATCGACCTGCAGAAGCACCAGGACCAGTACGGGCTCGACGTGGAGAAGCTCCGCCTTGAAGCCGAGAAGCAGGGTGTGGAGCTCCAGCTCGACGTCGCCGACAAGCAATCCGAACTTGCCAAGGAGGCACTGGAAATCGAGAAGGAGAAGCTCGACATCGCCCAGGAAGTGGTCGATGAATCACTGGGAGGCTACTAATGAAGTTCAAGTGTGGCGACATGACAAGGAACGGTATGTTCAACGAGGCTACCAAGCCCGCTGCATACCGCCAGACCCAGCTCCAGCACGACCGTACCCTCAACAAGTACGTACGCCCCGGCATGACCCCGGCGCAAATCATGCTTGCCCAGGTACGTGGACAACAGGAGGAGAGGCTTAACCCGAGGTACTGGAACGACCAGTATCCCCGTCGCGGCAACACCAACGCATTCGCGAGCTCTTCGTGGATAGACGAAATCGAGTATCTTCCCGACATGGGGCTTGCCATCATGAAGACCGGCGGACGCGAGTACTACTACCCGATGACGGCACGCCAGGTGGGCAACTGGGTCACCAGCAACTCCCTTGGACAGTACTACAACCGACTGGTGAAGCTCAAGTAGAATGAGGTAAATCAATGAGGATGTTCGACTTACGAAATTCATGGCTTGACAACGACGGGAATCCGCTTGTCGGTCGCATTTCTTTCTGCAAGCTCCACACTGTCGAACCGGAGAATATCTACGATTCCGCAGGGAACCCGCTTTCCAACCCGGTGTTCACCAACACAATCGGCCAGGCGGTATCCCAGGTTTTCCTTGCCGACCGTACGGACTACACCGTAAGGTTCGAGAAATATGTCGGAGTTTCGGACATGTCCGAAGACCAGGAGAACTGGCTGTTCCAGTATTCCGCCGACAACCTGTGGAATACCTACGGGATTTCCGTGGATTCCACTACGTTCCAGCTGGTCAACAACATAGCGGACTTGCGCCAGCTCGACCCGGCCCATGTCACCGAGCGCGACGGTCGCTATGTAGTCGTACTTGGCGGCTATTTCGTAATCGGCGACAAGCCCCAGGTGACCTACATCTGGAATGCTTCTTCTACCGGTAATGACAACGGAGGTTCCGTAATCAAGGTCGAGGGCATTTCAACCGGTCGCTGGGAACTTGTGAACACCTTCGATGCTACCGGGGTTGACGTAAGGCACTTCGGCGTATTCGGCGTTCCTTCAAGGCTCGATGCCCAGGATACGATGAGCCTGTCGATAGGGCTCGCCAATACGTATTCTTCCTCAATCGGTCTTCCGTTGTACTTCCCGGCAATCGACGGGATTACCTGGTACAAGATTAACGGAATCAACATTTCCGGAGCCCTTTTTGCCGAGGGAACCCGCATATTCGGCAATACCGGTACGGAATCGGCAATCACCGTCACCGACCCGAGGACAAGCCTGTTCGTGTTCGAGAACTCCGACTTCGGGGCCAGGTTCACCATACGCGGCCAGGAGGTTCATACTTACTGGGGAGTGAATTCCCAGCACGTAAAGTTCGAGCCGACCTACAAGCTCGTAATCGACTCCGCAATCAACACCATCTACAAGTCCTGGTCGGGCATTACCGTGGATGTACTGGAGGAATGCTCCGGATGCTACTTCGACGGATGCCTGGTGAATTCCATCGGGAAGCTCGGCGACGGAACCACCATAAAGAACGGGAAGGTGACCGAAAGCATGTTTGCCGACGGTACCGACTTCGCAAGCCTGGAGGTGTTCGCCGACGACACAATCGACATTGACGACTTCGCGTCCGTTGCAAACTGGCTTACCCTGGTGATGCAGGTGTTCACCGGCGATACCATCGATTTCCATGGCCGTACGGTGGATTCCAGCTGCACGATAGGGATAACTTCGTCGCTTACGTACCGCAACGCCGTATTCTCCGATTTCCGTGTCCAGCAGGCTACGGTGGCATTCGTGAACTGCATGGGATACGTATCTACAGATTCCCTTCTGGCGCTCGGTTCCATCGACAGCAACATTGAAATTACGGACGCAACGTCGGGTTCAATCCAATCTATCCAGATGCTTCGCAGCACTATTGCACTCCATACCTCAGCAAGCGCCACAACCGTTTCGCTGGACAACTCTACGTTTGCTGCGACCGACGGCATGTTCATTGGCAACTTCGGCATGGTTTCGTCTACGCTGAATTCTGCCATCCGGTGCAATGCATGCGACGCAAGGAACAGCGCGATAAGCGGCAACATCACGACTGCCCCGACGGCTTTCAATTTCAACGGCTGCACTTTCAACGCCAAGCATATCGTCACCGTCACTATGGCGAATACCTACGTTGTCGGAAAGTGGGTGGACAACTACGGTACTGTAGCTACCCCGGTCGAGTTCAACGTGGTTTCCGGAAACCTCATGCCGGACGACGGGTCGCATTCATATGTCTACACAGGGAATACCGGTACGTTCTTGCCTACCGAGGTGGAGTTCGAGTTCAGCTTCGACGTAAGCCATGTGGAGAATATCCGTAGCGGCAGCTATGAAAGCGTAACGCCGGGCGACGTGGGATTCTACATCAAGAATGACCGTGACATCATAATGGCCATCTGTCTTCCGACCGATACGACGGTATACCCGGTATTCCATATCGGACCGACCGCCGGGTACCGTCTGGAAACTACCCTGAAATATGAATACCAGACCTTTAGTACGCATACGATACGCGATGCATTCGTAACGGAAATCGACTACATTGGTGACAATCCAGGTCCGTCGGCTTTGTACGGAAAGTATATCCACTTGCCGATAACCGGTAGACTGGACAATAACGTCCCGACAGTAATCCGTGCAATCTATCTTGTGAAGGCAAGGAAGACCAACGGGACGCTCTGGACGAACTCTGTCGGGTAGTAGACCAACCTAATTTAGAATAGGAGTAAAACCGATGATTAGCTTTTCGAAGAATCCTACCAAGGTACTGTCCGACGCGGACAACATCAACAACACCGAGGGACAGCGCATGGCGACTGTTCTCGCCAAGCATATATCCGGATTCACCCTGACAGACCCGGAAGACGGTGACAAGGTGAAGACCCTCACGGTTGACCGCAATGGCGACGTTTCCTGGAAGCTTACATCGGAAAATGCGGCCCTGGAGGCTCTCGAGCTTGCCCGGGAGGCCAAGGCGGAAGCCGACCAGTCAATCGAGGACGCCGGTAAGGCACTGGAAGACGCCAACGGCGCCATAGATACGGCAAACGCCGCGTCGGAGGCAGCCCAGGAGGCAGCCGGGCAGGTTACCGGGAAGCTCGACAAGGCATTCTCCACACAGTTGGCTGATACCGCGACCGAGGCCGACCTCACTTCTGGGAACTACCTTGCACTTGACGGCAGCTCTACAAAGAAACTGCCGGCGGAATACTTAATACATTCGTTAAAAAACATATACAATACTAGCACTTACGCTAGTATGGATGACCTACCGATTAGTTCTGCCTGTCTTGTCTCCACATCACTTACAAACAAGCCTGAGGGAGTTGGTGGATGCTTGGCTTTCACTTTCGGGGCAAGCAACACAACATCCTACGCATCGCAACTTTGTGTATCAGTCGGAAATGATTTTTACTTTCGCACGAAGCGTGCTGGAACGTGGAGTGCGTGGAGTAAAGTTTCTACTTTCAACCCTTCGACTATTGTAAAGGAATTTTCCGTACTTAATAATTATGCGATAGGAGATTATGTTTACTACAACGATGAACTTGTCAAGTTCAAGCAAGCGCACTCCGCAGGACCAGTCAGTAGTTCGGAGATAACTTCCGCCACTACGTTCAACGATGTGTGTTTCTTCTCGGAAGGGAGCTCTACGAATTTCAATAACTTGACATCAATGAACGATGCTCCCGTCGGCATAATGCTTGTAAATACTACGTTGAGTGATAAGCCAAGCGGGTTCGGCAATTCGGGTATTTTAGTAACTTACGCATCCAGTAGAGGCTCAAGTTATAAGGCACAAATATTGATTGACGTCAACTTCAATCACTTTGCTTTTAGGGCTTACTATTCTGGAACGTGGAGAGATTGGAAAATATTGGATGAATTAGTACCCGACTATTCGTATCTGGATGATTATTGTAACATCCTTGCGGATGAATTGTTCTTGAACTATGTCGTGGGTACTCCATCTGTTGCCGTTGCCGATTCTTACATCAATACAAGCAGTGGTGTAAGCAGTGCTTCCGGATACAGTATATCCGATACAATAACCGTCAATGCTGGTGAAACGATTGCCATATATGCGGGTGGATATAATACGAATGTGGTGATGATTGCACTGTGGGATGGTTCTAATTATACAAAGAAAGTGACTTGTGTTGAAAGTGCCAAACATGTCTATACATACACTAATACAACGACTTCCACACAGAATGTCCGTCTGTCTTATAGAGACCAGAGGGCCCCTCATATTTACTTTGTAGGAAAAAGGAAGGAGTACGAAGAAATAGTGCTTCCCGAACTTTCGGTTTTTGAAACCATCGGGGTTATCGGCGACTCTTATGCAAGCGGTGTAATCTACAACTCCGCAGGTACTGACCATTCTACTTTCTACAACAAGTCGTGGCCGCAGATTCTCGGAAGAAAGAACGGCATAACTGCGACAAACTATTCTTTCGGAGGGGCGAGAACAAACACGTGGCTGACCAATGATACTTACGGACTAGCAAAGCTATTGAGCGACCCTGCACTTGATGCTTACGCGATAGTCCTTTCTATCAATGACAGAAACAAAGGTGGCGCGGAGTGGCTCGGGACGATTGCTGACATCCATGTAGGAAACCCATCTCTAAACGCAGATTCTTTCTATGGTTGCTACGGGAAAATCATTGAGAACATTTTGTCTCACGCACCCAATTCAAAGATTTTCTGTGTCCAGCACGCAGGAAACTCGGCAGGGCTTCAAAAAGACTACAACGATGCTATTGCATCTATCGCATCGTTGTATAACCTGCCGTGCATACCCGAATTTGAAGACCCGTTCTTTGCCACGGCGGTCTACACTGAAATGTACGGAGGCCACCCGACGTATGTCGGCTATGCAGGTATGGCTGACGCATTGTGTCGCTTGATGCGTAAGGCCATGGTTGCATATAAGGACTACTTCAAGCAATACGTTCCTATTACGTAGGCGGTAATGATAACACTTGGGAGCATTTCGCATCATTCTACGCAACTTCTGCGTAAATTGCCGTCGGGTTCACTAATTTAATATAGGAGCGCCAACGTGGGGCCTCCAGCTGACAACAATTCCACGGTCAAGGACAACGCTTATGTTGGATACTAAGAAAGCCATGGCCATTGCCGACGAGGCAATCAAGGCCAAGCCCAAGGAAGAACCAGTCGACGTGAAGGCCGAGGCTAAGGCCGAACCGAAGGCGGAAGAAACCAAGGGTACCCCGGAATCTACCGGTGATTCCAAGGTGGCAACCGAAACCCCCAATGGGGAACCGGGTGCAGCGGTCGAAACCAAGGAAGCCCAGCCAGCCCCCAAGGAAGAAACAGCTGAAAAGAAGCCGCATTTCTCCAACCAGAAGCAAATCGACTATGCTTTCCAGAAGGAGAAGGCCAAGCGCAAGGCTTTGCAGGCCAAGTATGAAGCCACTCAGAAGGAACTGGAAGAGCTGAAGGCCAGAAACCCCCAGCCGGAACAGTTCAAGAGCCAGGCGGACTACGTCAATCTTCTTGTCGACATGAAGACCAAGGAGAACGAGCAGGCAAGGTTGCAGGAGCAAATCCAGGAATCACAGTACGAAGAGTACAATCGGCTGAACAACGCCAGGATTGAGTCTTGCTTCCCCGAACAGTCCGAACAGGAAAAGTTCCGTGCCATCGTTGCTACCGAGGGCCCCAAGTTGCTGAAGAAGCTCGACGAGGCCGACCCGGACCAGGCGGTTCTTTCATACCTTGACGACTCCGACATCGCCCCGCTGTTGACAAGGCTCCTCATCGCCGAACCGGCATACCTGGACGCGGTGCTCGCCAAGCGAAGCCCGTACGGTAAGTACCAGGAAATGTCGAAACTGGCGGAAAGGGTGGAATTCGCCCGCGCAAAGTTGGCCGAGAAGACCCCGGATGTTTCACATGAAACCCCGGTGGAAACCAAGCCGGCAATCCCGGTAATTGGCTCGGTGACCAAGAGCGAGGCAACGAAGGAAACCAAGCAGGTGTTCGACCCTAACGAACTTCTGCGCAAGCTCAAGTCGAAAAACAAGTATCACAAATAGGCAAACAAACAGGTCTTTGACCGGAGGATAACTTTATGCCGAATACACTGATTACCAACAAGCTCGCGACCATGGTCGCGGTGCGCGCTGCCGAAGCAGCTCCTTACCTGACCGTGGGCTCCAAGGCCTACTTCAAGAACCAGCTTGCCGACAAGAACAACGGCCAGTCCTATGACTTCTATGTGAAGGACGTGGGTGGTGTCGTGAACCGTCTTGCCTACCAGGCTGGCGACAAGAACACCCTTACCGAACGCAAGGTCACGCTTTCCCTTGACCCCTGGCACATCCTCATCACCACGAACTCCATCGAGAAGGTGACGGACGTCGAGGACTGGGAAGATGAAATTGCCCGTCCGAACGGTGTCGCCCTTATCCAGGGTGTCGTCCGCAAGACCATCAACAACGACCTTGGTAAGGTCGGTGCCGCTTTCGTGGGTTCCGGTTTCACTCCGCTTTCCCAGGCTAACGGCCACCTCGCCAGCATCGTCAACGGCGACCTCTATGGCTTCGTTTCTCCGCAGATTGAGGCGATTCTGACCTCTAACGGGCAGCAGTTCCAACCTGTTGACGCGCCGGACATGTACAAGCAAGGGCTACTTGGCCGGTTCCATGGAGCTGAGTTCCGCAGCCAGCGCTTCTTCCCGGTTGTTCAGGTTTCCCAGGACCTCTCCAACGCCATGAACGCTGGTAAGGTGACGGGTGCCGTTGATAACGAAGACGGTACGTTCACTATCACCGCTTCCGGTTTCACCGCCGACATCACCATCCCGAAGGGCTACCCGCTCTTCATCGACGGTGTCAAGGCTTGTGATACTGTCGGTGACGTGACCGACGCCGACCAGGTGTTCGTCGTTCTCGAATCCGTCGTGACGACCGGTGCTACGGTCGGCCTGAAGGTTCGCGCCAAGCATCTTGCTGCTGGTGGCACTCGTGAAATCGCAACTGCTGACGGCGTGTCTTTCGCCTCTGCTGCGAACATCACCGGTAATACCATCGGTATCGACGCCGGTAAGTACTACACCGGTATCGTGCGTTGCGAAGGTGCCGAAGAGTTCGAGACTTTGGACAAGCTCGACGCAGCCGGTGCCGACTACGAACGCTCTCCGGAAGTCGCTGGCATCTTCGTCCACCAGAACCGCCTCGTCGACCTGAAGGAAATGACGAACGATACCCGTTGGGACATCGTGACGCTCGCAGGTTGCGTGGAAGGCCGCGCTGTGGCCATGGTCTACTGCAAGTAAGCAAGAGCCTACCTCAATGAAGAAGGGCCGGGGAAGTTCCCCGACCCTTTCGCTTGTCTATTGTTCGTAAGTTTCCTTGGTTTGCTCGTCGGCGACCTCCATTACATAGGCCAGGAGTTCGCGTAGCGAATGCATGGCGGCAATCTTCTTGGCATCACGTGCAAAGCAATCCGCGAAGAAACGCCAAATCAAATCATACTCCGTGTAGGTTTCTATCCAGTATAGCAGGATACCCAGCTTGCTCCGGGAAGTGCAATCCCAGGAACGGGCAAGCGCATATGTATAGTCATCAATGCGAAGTTTCTTGACAAGTCGACTGCAAATGTTAACAAATTCTCTGTATTCCATGGTTATTCTCCATTGTTGGTATCTTGTTGATAAATTGTGGAAAGAAGTTCCCCCGGTGGTTAAAAGGAAAGACTGCGCGGGGCCACCGGGGGAACGATTGCAAAACCCTCCCCGCGCAGCTAATTGTTATACGCCGTGTTCCGCCAGGATTTCTTCCATGTCGTACTGGTAGCGACCGCTTTCGTAGACGTCGGCACGCTCCTCGAGTTCACGGTTGGCCATGTAGAGTGCCTTCTGGTGGCGACGGTCGAGCTCGGCGAGCCCTTCAAGGCCATAGAAGACCTCGTCTGTGAGCCAGAAGTCGGGCCGTTCTACCGGCAGGCTATAATGGAGTCCGGAACCCTTGCGGGCGGTGATTACGGTGTAGTAGTGTTGGGTAGAAGGGTTATAGTTCAGTGCCAGCGTGGCCAGGACGGTGCGCTTATAGAGCGAGTCATAGTGGCGGTAGGCGCCGCGAATCTTGACGTCGCGGTGGAGCTCCTCGACACAGTGGCCGTGGTTCCAGATGGCAGTCCGGTTCATGCGGAACACGAACGTTTCAGTGAACTCCCTTAGGAACATTTCGTCGCCGTCGTCGTCTACGTAGGAGTAGATGAGGTCGCAACGGTTGCCTTGCTGGTTGATAGCGATGAGGGAGAGTTCATAGGTCTTGCCTTGCGTAAGGCTGGGGATGAATTTAGTCATCTTGATTTCCTTGGTTAGGGTTGTTTTGCGTTATATAATATACATAAATTCCGGGGAAACCACAATAGGAAAAATGTTATTT
>Ga0310690_10002724_pt1 | contig 28143 bp, 27 predicted proteins | sample AusTroGonzalo_MG_2_FD_207661 | JGI IMG/M metagenome (GOLD analysis project Ga0310690, IMG submission 207661) | Bovine rumen microbial communities from tropical cattle in Woodstock, Queensland, Australia - Gonzalo_04 (v2) (version 2) | ecosystem: Host-associated > Mammals > Digestive system >...
TTCCGCGCCCTCAAGCTGACCGATGAGGAGATCGAGGCAAAGTTCGGCTTCCTCGTAGAAGCGTATAAGTACGGCGCTCCGCCCCACGGCGGCATGGGCATCGGCCTCGACCGCATCGCGATGCTGATGTGCGGCGCAGACAGCCTCAGGGACGTCACCGCCTTCCCGAAGGTACAGAATGCCTCCGAGCTGATGTCGAGCTGTCCGAGCCCCGTCGATCAGGAATCCCTCGACGTACTGGGCATCGCCGTCAAGAACGAAGAAGAATAATTTGAATCATGACTGCAGCAAAACGCACCCTTCGTGATTGAAGGGTGCGTTGTTTTGTCGTTTTCTGCTCGGAGGATTTTGATTGATTGCTTCTTGCTGTTTGCCGGCACTAGACCTTTCTGTCTTATGCTATGATGACGCTAAGGTACAGCGGGCTTTAGTTCCCGTTCTTCACACGCTTATAGCGGAAGAGAGTGTTCTCCGCCCACTCGCGGTCGATCTTGATGAAGCCGGAGAGCTTCTTATCGTTGCCGCAGATCGCCTCGACAATCCGCATGCTCTTGCGATAAATCTCGAGCCGCGCCGATTGGATAAACGGCTCGTTGTTCTCACCGATGAAGAAGGTGAAGCCGATGGTATTGGTCTCGCGGTTATACTGCGAAAGGTAACCCTCCGAGATGCGGGGGAGGTTCTGCTTCTTGGCGACCATGGCGGCGATGGCATACTTTGTCAGCTCGACCGCCATATCATCCAGCCCCGACTCGAAGATAAAGATCTTCTCCTTCATCGCGTTGAAGTCCGCGGTGATGCGCTTGCGGATGCCTTTAAGGTTACGGTAGTCCTCCTCCAGCGAGCGATCCTCAAGCTGGAAGCGGTCGATCTCGGGGATCAGGTATACCATGAAGCGGCGCTTCATATCGTTATACAGGAGCGGATAAGTAAAGCGCACTTTATGCCCGCAGTGAGGACAGGTGAACTGCAGCAGCTCGCCCGACAGCAGATCCTCGCGAAAGCCGGGATCGTTGGTAGCATTGATGCTGATATATAACCGCGCCGAGGTGCTCTTATTGCACTTCGGACAGCTTACTTCTTTTGAGATGACATTTGACAAGCGATCACCTGCTCTGTGGATGAAAACGGTCCGTATCCGAAGGGATACAAGCTCCGCGATACGAATCCGATCAGCGGGAGAAAAAGCCTCTCTCCTGCTGTTGTACAGTTTAATTACTTTTTTATTTTACCATATTTTCACGCAATTGCAAATTATTTATCGCACTTTTATAAATAAATATTGATTTTCTCTTTCGGTTCTGCGATAATATAAGTGTAATCATTCTTAACGGAGGTACTACTATGGATAATCTGACGGAAAACATTAAGTCCGGGCTGACATTTGTCGGCGATACCGTATCCGAGATCGCTTCATCCATCGCGGAGAAGAATCGCCTGCGCGTTCAACTGAACCACATCAAGTCGCTCATCAAGGGCGACAGCGCGACACGCGATCAGGCCTATATCGAGCTGGGCCGCTTCTTCTACGAGAATCTGAGGGAGGGCGCCTCGCCCGAGAACGAGGCGATCTGTGCTGTGATCGACGCTGCCTCCGAGCGCATCAGCCGCGCTTCACTGCGCTATATGGAGCTGCTGAACCTGCAGAATGAGACACACGTCCGCTCCGAGAACGCCGAAAAGATCAAGAAGATCGTGGCCGAGAAGGCTGCGTCCTCCGCAAAGGTCGCCCGTGAGAAGGGCGCCGAGCTGACAGAGAAGGCGAAGATCGCCGCGCAGGAGGCCGCAAAGAAGGCGAAGGAGCTGACCGCCCAGGGCGCCGCAAAGGCAAAAGAGGCCGCTGTCGAGCTGAAGGATAAGGCAGAGGTAGCTGCCGCCGAGCTGAAGGATAAGGCCGAAGAAGCGGTAGAGGACGTCAGAGAGCGCTTTGATCCCGCCGCATCGGCTGAGCTGGAGGATCTGATTGCCGAGGAACAGCGCAAGATGCTGGATACCGAAGCTGCTGAGGAATCTCCTGCCGAAGCGCCCGCCGCCTCCGATGAGGAATCGCCCGATTCGTTCGAATTCTGATACAACACAATGAACATAAGAAAGGCTGTCCGGTCGGACAGCCTTTTATGTTTTGGTCTTCTTACGGACTTACCCATCCGCTGTTCTTGTTACTTCGTTCTTACCCGTCGATAGTGAAGGTGCTCGAATCAAAGATCGCGCCTTCGCCCTTGCGGTTTTCGACATAATACCTGTGACCTGTCAAAAAGGTGAACCGGATCATGTCACGAAAGATCGCGAATCGTTCATCGGTGCAGGTGATCTCGCCGAAACTCTCCTCATGATACTCTATGAAGGGACGCGCGATAACGGTGTCCGCTACGCGCTCATCGTCGGTCTTTCCGAAATGGATCAGCTTTGCGTAGCCTGACGAGGCGCGATCCCACGCAGGATCACAGTGAAAGTATTGGCCGTCATAGCGAAAGATCACCCATTCGTGACCCATGTTATGCGCATGACACTGGCCGTAGACACAGAAGGCGTCGATCCCCCGCTGCAGAAGAGCAAAACGCATCACAAAGGCGAATCCGTAACACAGCGCCTCACCCTCGGTCAGCGCGTTATAGACCTCACGATCGGGATATTCAAAGAGGGGGGATCCCAGCTCTTTATTATCCTCACGCTTTGAGTCATACTCGATCCGATGCGTCACCGCGCCGTAGATCTTGAGGATCACATCCAGCTCGTTATCGTCAGGGTCGGCGTTCGCATTCGCGATCTCCATGATCGCCGTGTCGAGCTGCAGGAGCATCTTCGCCTGCTCGGCGGCAGGATAGGCATAGTCGAAGTGCACCGCGCCGTCCGTCGTCTCGGCCTCACGGACGAAGAAGTAATACGGACTGCGCCGCATCAGATCCATCAGGCGGTCGAGGCGTTCTCCTGCGGCACTTGTCTCTACCGCAGGACGGTGCGCGAGCATCCCTTCCATCAGGGCGCGGTACTGCTCATGATCGTCATCGGTCATCACCGCGCGCGCATCCGGCTCCACAACACAGTGATCCACCTCGGTGATCGCCGGATAGGCTTCAGCCGTATATTCGGTTGTAGGCTGTTCTGCCGTACAGGCGCTCAGCAGGAGCGCCGCCGTCAGCAGAAGGATGAGGATGGCTTTCTTCATAGTCTCATTTTCGGGCTGATGCGAGCAACCGCCCGCAGCAATTAATATGCCCCGAACCGTTCGGTTCGGGGCGTTTCGTTTCTTGGATGATCACATCTCAGAGGCAAAGAGCCATGTCCCGATCGCGGCGTTGTCTCCTTTACCGGCAAGATACTTGCGAATCGCAACAGCATCCTTCAGGCTGATCGCCTTATCGCCGTTGACGTCGGCGAGGGGTGTTTTCAGTCCGCTTACCGCACGCGCGGCTGCGCGCTGCATCATCGTCGCATCGAGGATCGTGACTTCAAAGTCGCCGTCGGCATCGCCGATACGGCCGTATGACGGCTCAATCGTCAAGACGGTATAGGGATTGACCTCTTCGTTAGGCAGATCCTTATAATAGACGCGAACATCATTCACATCCGTCATATACTGGATGATGTGGGTGATGTCGGTCGTGCCGGGAGCGATGACCTTAAAGCGGAAGCGCGCAAATAACCGTCTCGCGTCATCAAAGACACCGACGCCGCCCTTTCCCTTCGTAAAGTTATAATTCACCGCACCGAGATTCTCGACATTCATCACGATACCGGCATTGTTGATTTCCTCTGGGAAGCTGTAAGCCTCCATTTCATCGGCCGCCGGATACTGAACCACCTCCAAAAACGCGGGGTCATACGTCAGAGCGGCCTGACCGTTAAGGATCTTTTCCGAGCCGGCATACAGTCCGACACGAAAGACGATCTCGTTGCCTACCGCGACAGAAACGGCATCCTGACCGTTTGCGGTAATGACGAGGCGACTTCCGTCAGCTGCGCCGTAAGCAGAAGTTGTCAGCGACAGAACAGCCGTCATCATAAGGGCAAGCGCAAGCACAAGGCAAAGCAGTTTTTTCATATAATAAACCTCCGCTGAAGAGTGATGCTACAAATGTGCAGTATATATTCCCTTATGATACATTATACCTTATGACAAACGAAAAAGCAAGGGGGTGATTTGTAAACAATCCGTAACGATCTCAGCGCTCCTGTTCCCGCTTTTATCCGATCAGAATTCGCGGATGATACCGGCAAGGTAACGCTGGATAAATGTTGCGTCAACGATCTCCATCTTGCCGCTGCGGTCGGTATCGGCGAGCATTTTCTGCCGTTCGCTGAGCGTGATAAGACCGGCCAGACTGCGCTGGATCAAGGTCGCATCGGTAATATCGACCGCTCCGCTGAAATTGACGTCGCCCAGCAAGTCATTCGACCGATCGGCGGTGACGCCCTGCACAACGATATAGTTCAGCGCGATCTCGCCGCCGGATGGCTTGTCGGCGGTGTTGCCGCCGCTGACGGTGGTCATATCCACCGGCACGAGCCGCAGGGTCAGGCTGTCCCGATCCGATGCGTCGTCCGGCAGGAGCGAAGCCCTGAGATATGCCGTCAACTCCTTGCGCTGATCGGCAGTGATGCTGAAGGCCGTGCCGTCCACTTCGGTGAAGGTCTCGCCGTCGATACCGTACAGGAGCTTCCAGTTGGCGGGAGCCTTGTTGGAGCCTGCGAGATACATCGTCAGCCGAATATCCTCATAGCCCTTCGTGGGCAGGGTAAGGTCGATATAGGGACTGCCCCACAGGTTATTCTTACCGGCTGCCATGATCGGCGTCATCGACTTGCCGGAAGGACCGTACTCGGGAGCGCTCCACTCCAGCGCGCGGGCGTTCGAGCCGTCAACGCTCATGGTGAGCGTACCCTCTCCCTCGGTCGCGCGGTAACCGTCGGCGCTTCCGTACTCGCTGAGCTTCTCCCCCTCCGTCTTAGCTCTGTCGTCAAAGACCCATGCCGCGAGCAGGTGACTGCGGTCGAAAGGAGGCGCGGGATAGGGTACGATCCCCGGCTCTTCGCCGGGATCTTCAGACGGCTCGGAGGGCTGTGTGCCCGGGTCCGTCGGTTCATACTTTGCGATATACTGCGCGCTGATCCACGCGGCGCGGGAGGTCATCCAATCCATCATATAGTCGAACTGACCGTCGAAGGTATACTGGTCATAAGCTGTCGGCTGACTGTCCCTCGTCAGTTCGACAGCGGTCACCTGTCCGTTCGCGCTGCGGGTATATGCCGCGTGATACTGCGTGATCGAACTGTGGTCGCAGACCCATTCCCCATCGGTCTCCAGCGCCCATACCTTATAGTTCATCGCAGCAGTCCCGCGCAGGATGCCGGCATAGACGTCGCCGGAGTACAGCTCGCCTTCGCTTACGCCCGTCGAGGTCAGGGTGTCGATCGCGGGCAGGAAATCCTCAAACCATACGGTATAAACGCGCTTCATCACTGCTGCGTTCTTCGCAGCGGTCGCAAGGAAGTTCGGTCCTCGGTAGCCGCCCTTGACGGTAGAGAACCATCCCGACGGCAGTTCGTAGTCGCTGACGCCCATGCGCCGCAGATCACCCTCAACGCCGCGGGCGTTGCCTAAGGTGTTGTCATAATCCCACACGGGGGATGCGAAGAATTTATACTTGCCGTTTTTATCCGGCCGATAGGTCAGATAGAAAGAAGATGCGCCGCTGTCCCAGTTCTTGCCCAGCTCGTTGATGAGGTATACTTTCGCAAGACTGTCGAGGTCGATGTAGTCATCGGTGTCCTCGGCGTTCGCGCTGAGCTTATTGAACATCGCGTTGAACTTGCTCTCGACATAAGTACGTACGGCATTGATATTCGGGTCGTCCTCCTTGAGCTCGGGGGACTTCATGGTCAGGTTGTTGCCGTTCATGACGGTGAAGTGAAAGTCATCATGTGCCGGCGAAGAGTCGATCTCGGTTACGAAAGAGAAGTCCTCCTTCACGCCGCCGGCTACGGCATCGAGATAATCCTTTTCGTCAATATCGGGCATCAGCGAATCCTTGCCCACGTCGACCTTCTGACACATCTGATAGGTGCCCTGATAGACGCCGTTGGTATACAGGTCGACAAAGCGGCTGTCGGAAGCATAAGGGACGCCGACCGCATCGGACATATCATAGAGGATACGGTTGCGCGCCATCGCGGCGTCCTGGAAGTTGGAGAGCAAAGAGTACTTCTTGCACATCTCCATACCGGCGACAGAAACTGCTTCTTTAAAGGTAATGTTGAATCCCTTTTTATCCGCATCCCACGAGGTGTTGCCGCGACCCTTCATCTTCTTGACTTCACAGTCGCTTACGGTACCGTCGGTGCGGGCGAGTGCGCCGGCAGCCGAGACGGAATTCTCTTTGTTAGTCTGCAGATAGGTCAAGAAATCCACACCGTTGAAGTCCTCGGCGTTATTGACGAACAGCGCCGCCTCAGCAGTGGAATACATAAACTTAACGGTGCGGGTCGTCCGTCCCTGACGGAAGAGATACCCCTGACCCGCCTGCGGAGTGAAATCCGCGATACTGTTCGCGGGGATGGTCTCGGAATCCAGCGTGACTTCGGTAGAATAGGCGTTGTACAGCTCGACAGGCTCGCCCTCCTTGATCGACGAGGGCAGGAAGAGATAATAGTCGTCGCCGGAAGTGCGCCACTTGATCCACGCCTCACGCTCCTTACTGCCCCGCGACGCATGGGCATACAGGGCGCTGCCGGTGAGGTTGGCAACAGGCGTTGTACCGACGCTGATCGAGCCGCTGACGCTCTCCTTCGCCAGCACGGCGCCGGCATCATCAAAGCGTGCGGCAACCAGATCGGCGCGCACGGAATAGACGCCGCTCGCGGCCGGCCGGAAGGTATAGACCTCCTCGTCGCTGACCTTCTCGTCATCAATATATATCTGCGTCCTGACGGTCAGGATGTCCGGCACGTCATAAACAGCACGAATCTCGAAGCTGTCGCCGACCTCGCCCTGCGCCGCGCTGAGGCTCAGCCGCGCCTTCAGATCATACGCGTAGGTTGAGCTCAGGGAGCCGGAATCCGTCCAGTCGGTGATGACGGCGGTATTCTTACCCTGCGCATAGTCATCGGCAGAGACGGCGACGGAGCAGTTCCACAGCTTCTCATGATCGCCGCGCCAGAAGCGCATCACCGCAGCGCCTGCGTCAGCCTCGGTGACGGTATAGCTGTACAGCCCGCGGGCGCTGTCATAGACGATCCCCGTGACGGGATGCACCTGCGCGGGATCGGCGTCGGCAATAACGATGGACTTATCGTTGTTATCCGCGCGGCTGAAAGCGGTAAAGTTCGCGTACAGGGTGCAGTCCTGCGCCCAAGCGGCCGGTTTCTCGACCTTGAAGTACAGGACGTCTCCCGCCTTGAAGACCGCGGCGGCCGCAGTCGAGACCGACCATGCCGTAACGGCCGACAGCAGAATCATCAGAGCCAGTGTGAGAGAAAGAAGCTTCTTCATATTACTTTACTCCTCCTGTTAGATCAACATTTTTATGTCCGGGATTGCCCTTATTATACTGTAAATATTCATTCTGTTCAATCATATATATTCGCCAAATTTTGACGGCTTTTTTGTATATATTACTATGACGAAAATTTAACTATCCAAAGCATCTCGTTCCTGTCCATGCGGTGTTTGATCGGAAAAGGATAAAGCAACAGCGCCCCGCAGGACGCTGTTGTATCATTTCGCTTTCTTTGTGTTTTTGACGGTCATGTCGGGGAGCTTCGCGATCGCCCGCTCGAGCTGCGGCGCCAGAATCATAACCGCGGCTATCTTCACCGCGTCGCCGATGAGGAAGGGGATCACGCACACGCTCAGCGCGTAGATCACATCCACATGGTTCAGCATACAGAACCATGCTGTACCGAAGGTATACAGCACTGCCGTGCCGGCTAGCATCGCACCGAGCATGACGGCGTATCGCTTCATGCCGGCTGCCCCGCGACCCCACGCGCCGTAGATCGCGCCGCACAGGAACGCCAGCGGAATATATCCGATCAGGTAGCCGCCGGTCGGACCCATGATCCGCGGCAGGGCGGGGGTATAGCCCGCGCATACCGGCAGACCGACCGCACCGATCAAAAGGTAAATCAATTGGCTCAGCGCACCCATGCGTCCGCCGAGCAGCACGCCCGACAGCATCACCGCAAAGGTCGCCAGCGTAATCGGCACCGCGCCCGCAACCGTGACCGACAGCGGCGCCAGTACGCACGTTATCGCCGCCATTACGGCGCAGAGCACGAGTTTCTTCGTCTTCATACGTATATAGGATTCACGCGGGAGGAGTAAAATCCTCTCAACATTATCTTTACCAGTTTGCGAGTTCGTCGGTGATCTTCGCGTAGTCGTATTGATTCTTCGCGTTATAGACAGCGACATACTTTCCGCTCTCGGAGATCACGCCGGTCAGCTCGTCATAGCCCTCGATGGCATAGAACTTGCCGTCATCCTTGATGTCGGCGAGGGTAGCCTTGGCGGTATCGCCCGATGCGTCGGTAAAATCATACAGCTCGATAAAGGCGGTGGCGGACAGGGAGTAGCGCGCCCCGTCGGCCGCGCCGATAATATCGCTGTACACCTCGGTCTTGCCGCTCTTCGTAAAGTACTGACGGTCGATCAGGTATTGCTGCAGACCCTTGAAGCTCTGCTCATATGCCTCCTGACCCAGCGGCTCGGTAGGCTCGGCGGTCGGCTCGTCAGAGGTGCTGCCGGTCGATGTACCCATGCCGAAGCAGCCGGTCAGCGAGAGCATCAGCAGGACGATCATCAGAATAGCAAGTAACTTTTTCATTATCATTCTCCGTTCGTTATTGTTATCATACCCTGTTATTCTACAATATTATCGATCATAAATCAAGTCTAAAGGCAAAAAACAAGGCTCCCGATCGCTCGGAAGCCTTGCAGATACAACAATGATACAGGATCAGCGCTTGCTGAACTGGGGCGCTCTACGTGCGGCCTTGAGACCGTACTTCTTACGCTCTTTCATTCTCGGGTCGCGGGTAAGGAAGCCGGCCTTCTTCAGGGCGGGTCTCAGCGCGTCGGAATCATACTGGAGCAGCGCGCGGCTGATGCCGTGACGGATGGCGCCGGCCTGGCCGGTAACGCCGCCGCCGGCAACGCGGCAGACTACGTCGAACTTCTCACCGGTCTCGGTGAGGACGAGGGGCTGACGGACGATGAGCTTGAGGGTCTCGAGACCGAAGTAATCGTCGATGTCACGGTCGTTGATGGTGATCTTGCCGGTACCCTGATAGAGTCTGACTCTGGCGACGGAAGACTTTCTTCTGCCGGTACCGTAGAAATAAGGTGCCTTATCGTACATGAGTGCGTTCCTCCTTCTTAAATCTCGTGCAGCTCGGGCTTCTGAGCCTGGTGATTATGCTCGGCGCCCTCAAAGAGTCTCAGGCGCAGCATAGCGGCTCTGCCGATGCTGTTGGAGGGAACCATACCCTTAACGGCCAGCTCCATCGCCTTGGTGGGACGGGTAGCCATGAGGATGCTGTACGGTGTCTCCTTGAGGTGACCGACATAACCGGTATGACGGTACCATTTCTTCTGCTCTAACTTCTTGCCTGTGAGGACAGCGTCCTTACAGTTGATGATGATGACGTGATCGCCGCAGTCAACGTGGGGAGTAAAGGTTACCTTGTGCTTGCCGCGGAGCAGGACGGCGGCCTCAGCCGCTACCTTACCCATGGGCTTGCCGGCAGCGTCGATGACATACCACTTGCGCTCGATCTCGCCTTTCTTGGCCATATAAGTGGACATAATAGCGTTCCTCCTGTGGATTATTGCTTGAGTTTCAAAGGACGCTGATCTCAAATAAGACCGCATATTCTCTGCGGTTTTATCTGAAACCGGCAGTACCCTTATCTCAATGCTCACCTATCTTACCAAATACCGAAATAAAAGTCAAGGGCTTTTTCTCTATTTTTTCATCTGTTGCCTATCTAGCTCGTTTTATCTCATTTTTACGCTGTTTTTCTCATATTTTCTCATTTGCTATTTTCAAGAATATATTGAAAACACAAAAATCAGCCCTCCCCGAACCGGGAAAGGCTGATCATATCATGTACTCTTTATCATTCACAGCATCAGTAAAGGATAATCATATCCTTTGCGGGGCGCAAGTGCCCGCTCAGGATGCCGGTCATAACCTAAACCATTAACCGTCCTAGAAGCTCCTGCCCACACCGGAGTGCGAGCCGCCTCCCGAGCTGGTGCGTCCCGAACCGCCGGACGAAGAGCTCTCGCGGCGGGTCCTGGTCACATTCGAATACAGGAAGGTGTCCCGCGACGCGGTCACGCGCATACTTCCGGGTCTGACATAATCGGCGGCTCCCTTCTGCATCGCGACGCTCTTGAGCTTTGAACGCATGACGAGCATGATGATCATCGCGAGCACAAAGCCGATGCCGACCGCCAGCGGCAGCATATACCAGCTCAGCTTAGGGGTCAGCTTATCGTTGATCTCATACGCCATGGTATTGTAGGCGGAGTAATAATCCTCGCTCTTGAGGCTGAAGTAGATGTCGTCGATGATATTGTTTTGCTCATCATCCGAGAGTCTCTTCATGCACTTGCCGGAGCAGGAGAACTGGATCATTCGACCGCCGGAGCTATCTTTCAGCAGGATCAACACCAGCACACCGTCGGCGTCATAGCTGTTCGACTCATAATACATATCGGCAAAGTCCGCAACGTTGCCCTCATAGAAGGAATAATCCTCATGTTCCATATCCGGCTCGGTCAGAAAGACGATGTCGCAGTTCTGCTGCTGACTGTACTCGTTGAGCTTCGCGGTCAGGATGGCCTCTTCTTCATCGGTCAGCAGATCGGCCTTGTCGACGACGCGGGGTTTATCGCTGACAGCAGCATAGGCAGGCGTCACGGCGCACATGACGATGAGCACCGCCGCGATCATGATCGCAAAAAACCGTTTCTTCATGATGCGCACCTCCCTACAGCAACTGCCACAGCCACATGCCGCCGTAGATCAAGGCGGAAGAAATGGCAGTGATCAGCATGCCGACGCCCCAGAACTTACCCCAGTCGGTGGGCAGATTGCCGACGAACTTACCCGTCTGGCCGTTCATGGCAAAGGTGAATTTCTCACCCTTATAGGTGGTGTTCAGCATCCATACGGGATAGAGAGCGTACTTGGTGCGTCCGTTGAACAGGCGGATCGAGGTTGCCTCGGGGGTCACGGTAGCATAGCCCTGAACCGTCTGACGGAAGGCGTCCTCGGTCGAGGACTTGACGCGGACGTTAGCGCGCTCGGCGCTCTGATCGGCGTCGACGTCATAGCGGTCGGCGAGATAGCCCGCAAGGTATGCGGTCTGGAAATCCACCGCCTGAGAGAAATCATAAGGCTCGATGCTCTCCATCAGGTCGTCGGGCATCCGTGAGGAACCGTCGACCGGCACATGATCGAATCCGATACCGCCGGCGCGGTAAACGGAAAAGAAACTGGTCTCGGTATAGTTATACCGTGAGTCCGACCACGCGCGCACGCGTGTGGCGCGGTAGCGGATGTCCGCATCGGCGTCGGCGTCAAAGAGCCAGAACGGGACATAGATCCCCTTGACCTCGTCGATGTGGTTGTCATCCTTAAATACCTTCGGCAGGAGGAACTTACCCTTGAGGTGCTTCTTGAGCCCTTCGACAGCGGCGCGCTTATCCAGCTTAAAGGGGATGACGTAGTCGGGCTTCAGGCTGCCCTTGAGCTGATGCATCATGACCACGGGGTTGCCGCAGTAGGGGCACTCTGTCGCGGCGGTATTGGCGTCGGTGACGATCTCGCCGCCGCAGCTGTGACAGATGTATGAGCGCAGGGCATCCTCCTCGTGTTCGGTCCACTGAGACTGTGCGTCGGTGTGCCAGTCGAGGTTATCGGTACCCTCTTGCTTCAGGTCTTCGTCATAGCCCCTGAGCGACTCCATCTCGAACTCGGTGTCGCAATAGGGGCATTTCATCTTCTGTATCGTGCTGTCAAAGGCGATCGCTCCGCCGCAGCACGGACACTTATACTCGTGCAGAGCCAAAATACCACTCCTTTACAGGCTCCCTTTGGTAAAGGGAGCTGGCACGGCTTTGCCGTGACTGAGGGATTGCAGTAATGGGTGCGGGCATCGCCCGCTCTTCACCGTTAACCGTTAACCGTTAACTGTTAACCGTTAACTGCTTAAGCAAGGGCACGCCGTAACCTTGTACTAACGTACCCTTGTCATCATGTATCTTATCTCTTATCGTTTTCGTCAAAGATGTCGTCGCACTCAGGGCAGAATCTCGGCGGGTGATGCGGATCCTCGGGCTCCCAGCCGCACTTGTCGCACTTGTAGAGGGGAGCTCCTTCGGGCTTCTTCTGACCGCACTCGGAGCAGAACTTGCCCTTATTCACCTTGCCGCAGGAGGGGCAGGTCCAGCCGTCATCGGGCTTCTTCTGGCCGCACTCGGTGCAGAACTTGCCGGTCGCCTGTGCACCGCACTGAGGACAGGTCCAAGCGCCTGCGGGGGCTGCCTGAGGCGCGGGCTGCTGCGCCGCCTGCTGCTGTTGCTGCTGGGCGCCTGCCGCATACAGACCCTGCAGGTTCGCGCCGCCTGCGTTCATCGCCATGCCCATGCCCATAAAGCCGGCCATAGCGCCGCCCTGGTTGCCCGCGGCGGTACGCATCGCGTCGCCCTGAGCGCCCGCGATATGCGCGGCTGCCATGGTGGGATCGCGGAAGGCCGCTGTGCGCTGCATCTGCTTGATCATCTCCTGATCCTCCTCGGGGAGTGTCAGGGAGCCGATCGCAATAGATACGATCTTCAGACCGCGGAGCTGACCCCACTTCTCGGAGAGCTGTTCGTTCATCGCGTCACACAGCTCGTCGGTGTGGTTGACGATCTGGTTCGGACGCATCTCGAGGTCGGACAGCTTGCCGAAGGCGGGCTGAAGCTTGCTGATGAACTCAGTCTTGAGCTGCTTTTCGAGCTCGGCACGCAGATACTCGCCGGTAGAGAAGTTGCCGCATACGTTGGTATAGAACAGGATCGGGTCAGCGATCTTGTAGCTGTACATGCCCGAGCAGCGGATGCTGACGTCGAGATCGAGACCGACCTTGCGGTCAACCACGCGGAAGGGAACCGGATTGGCGGTGCCGAAGAGGTTCTCCATCAGTTCCTTGGTGTTGAAATAATACACACGCTGATCCTTCGGCGGTTCGCCGCCGTAGGTGAAGCGCTTGCCGATATTCTTGAAGGTATTCTTGATGCTCTCGCCGAGAGGACCGGTGAAGAGCGACGGCTCGGTCATCGAGCGATACGTATACTCACCGGGCACAGCGCAGATCTCAGCCACACGGCCCTGATCGGTGATGATCGCGCACTGACCGTCGGCGACGACCAGACCGGAACCGTCGGAAATGACGTTGTCGCTGCCCTTGGTGTTGGACGAACGGCCGGAGATCTTCTTCTCGCCCTTTTTCGCGAGAACTTCCTTCGGCATCGCGTCACAGACGAAGAATTCTTTCCACTGATCGGCCAGAACTCCGCCAACGGAGCCAAGGCCTGCTTTGATAAGACCCATAATCATTCCTCCTGAAAGATAGTGTCATAGGGTTTAACCTTACCCATCTATTATACAATAGACGGCAGGTAAAGTGCAAGAGATAAAATGTAATAAATATATGGTGAGAAACAGCAAATCATTCAACTGCCGGTTCCGTAAGCTGTCCCGGTCGATCGGTTATTCTTCGCCTTCTCTTGACGGGATCGGCGGGTTTTGCTGCACAGAATAGGGATTGCGGTTCGGGCGGGAGTGATCGAGCGTCCATCCTGTGTTCTTTCCGTAGGGTAAAGGGAATACGGGTTCTTATTCTCGATCGGCGGTGCGGGCCGAGCAGTATTGACCCACCGCCCCAGCGCACGCAGAATCAGCATCCATATGAGGATATACAACAGATAAGCCACCAGATACACAGCGCCGTACCACCAGCGGATATACTGCGGGGTGATGAAATGCAGGATCAAGAGGATCCAGCCGGGGATGGTCAGCCGGATATTCAGCACTGCGTTCAGGCAGTAAACCAAGAAGAACGATCCCGATCGCGTTGTCTTTCTCATATCATGATCCTTTCGCGATGATCTGCATCGTATAGTCATAGCCGTCGCCGAGGGTAAAGCGATCATCCAGTCCCTCGCTGACGTAAAGGGTACCGTCATCCGTCAGGAGGATGTATTCAAAGCCGCCGTGCGAACGATAGTATGCGGCCGCATCATGAGCGCCCATAACAAACAGCGCGGTCGAATATGCATCGGCGACCATGCCCTCATCGGCGACAATGGTCACCGACAGCACGCCGTTATCCACCGGAGCGGCGGTCATGGGATCGAGGATATGAATATAACGCCTGCCGTCCAGCTCAAAATAGCGCTCATATCCTCCGGACGTCGCCACAACGCATTCACCGAGGCTCAATGTACCGAAATATGCGGCGGGATTCACGGGATCGGCAACGCCTACCTTGAACGAGCTGCCGTCGGGCTTTGAACCGTACAGACAGATCGTCCCGCCGAGGTTCAGCACCGCAGCCCGCGCACCGGCGTCGTTCAGAATCTTCCTGCTCTCATCGGCGAGGTATCCCTTTGCGACAGCGCCGAGGTCGAGCATAAAGCTGTCGGGCAGCGTGACGGTATTGCCGTCGACCGCAACCGCGTGATAATCCACATGACGGGCGATCTCCTGCAGCTCCTCCTGCGTCGGCACACGGTGCTCACCGGTCGTGAAGCCCCACGCGCTCACCGCGGGATATACCGTGATGTCAAAGCTGCCGTCCAGCTCCCGGCACAGGGTCAGCGACCGCTGTATCAGGGCGAGCGCATCATCGCTCAGCGCAGCGATGCCGCTGTGATTCAGCTGATAGATTTCGCTGTTCTCATCCAGCGCGCTCAGACACCGATCCAGCTCCTGCGTCCGCTCGCGGATACGGGCGCAGGTATCCGCCCCTCCCCCGTAGACGGACAGGAACATCGCCGTGTCCATCGCCGTAACGGAGAGGGTCTCGGGCGCCGACGACTCACAGGCCGTCAGCAAGGGTATCAGCAGGAGCATCATGCCGCACAGGAAGCGGCGAAATCGAACGTTCTTCATACCTCTATCGTATCACACTACGCCCCCGCCGTCAACGATGATAGTTCTATTGCAAGCGACTTTGAGATGTGATACAATAACAATATCTGATAGTTACTATCTCACTGCAGGCTCCCCTGCGTAAGGGAAGGCTGAACTCTCGGCAAACTACGATATAAAGGAGGAAAGGAGCATGAAGCACAGAATCATCATCGCGATCATCGCCGCAATCTTCATCATCGGCGTCATCGGCTCCGTCCTCGTCCTTACCGCGCCGCCGTCCACTGTCATCCGTATCGTATCGCACGGCGAAGTTGTGCGCACCATCGACCTGAATGCCGCAGAGGACACATGCTTTGACATCGTATCCGGAGAGCATCACAATACCGTCGAAATCATCGATCATCATATCCGCGTCGCGGACGCCGACTGTCCCGACCGCACCTGCGTGAACATGGGGTGGCTGAGCTCCGCTGCGATGCCGATCGTCTGTCTGCCGCATGAGATGGTGATCGAATACGCTGCGGACAGCGGCGATGTCGACGCCGTCACGAGGTGAGCGCATGAAAGCAAGACGACTGACCGAGCTCGCCCTGCTGACGGCGATCTCACTCATCATCTTTATCGTAGAACTGCAGATCCCGAACCCCTTCCCCATTCCGGGGATCAAGCTCGGACTCGCGAATATCATCACCGTCTATGCCGTATACCGCTACCGACCGTATGAGGTCGCGATGATCGTCATAGTAAGGCTGATCCTCGGCGCGGTGTTCAGCGGCAATATCACAGCGCTGCTCTACAGCGCGGCGGGATCCGCCCTGTGCCTGATCGGCATGCTGTTGCTGAAAAGGATCATCGATGAAAAGTACCTGTGGACAGCGTCTGTCATCGGCGCAGTCCTGCACAACACCGGCCAGACGGCGGCCGCGCTGATCGTCATGCGCACACCGCAGTTACTCCTGTACTATCCGTTCCTGATCGTATCCGGCTGCCTTGCCGGCGCGTTCACCGGCCTGTGCGCACAGATCATTGTCAAACGATTCAAAAAACCATCATAATAAAACAAAAGCCTTTCAAATTGACTATGCCTCCCCCGCGTAGGGGGAGGTGGATCAGACACACGCGTCTGAGTCGGAGAGGTCGACACGGCAGGAACAAATGTCGTTTAATGAATTAGATGCATAAGTTGCAAGGCGACCCTGCCGGTTCGGCTCACAGAACCACCCTCCCTTACGCAGGGAGGGCTTTCTGCAAACTAGAATCCCCGCTGAGTACACAGCGGGGATTCTTATTGGGCGTGAGCAGCAACGCGCTGCGCGCCCACCCATAACTCTTGTTTCTTCCAATTCCAGATGCGGGCGCAGCCCGCCCTTCACTCTTAGCTCTTCACTCTTAGTTCTTAGCTTCTCAAACCATGAGGTTCGTGACGAGATCGGCGACCTCAGACGGATTGTCGAGGCTCAGGCCGCTGACGAGGCGCGCCTGCGCATAGAGGATCTTGGTATAGTCCTTCAGCTTTGCCTGATCGTCGCGGTAAAGCTCGAGCAGCCTGTCGCGGATCGGGTGGTCATAGTTGATCTCCAGCACGGTCTCGGCCTTGATGTTCTGATCCTCCGCGCCGGGCATCTTGCTGAGGATCTGCTCCATGCCGACGGACAGCGCGCCCTCGGAGGACAGACACACCGCATGGCCCTGCAGGGTATTGGTATACTGCACCTTTGCCACAGCGCCTAAGAGCGCGTCCTTCATGAAGGTGAAGAGATCGCCGGCGGCGGTGTTGGCTTCACTCAGCTTCTCTTTCTCTTCCTTATCGCCGAGGTCGAGGTTGTCGGTGCAGACGTTGACGAACTCCTTCTCTCCGTATTCGCGCAGGATCTGGAGCGCGAACTCGTCGATGTCATGGGTCAGGTAAAGCACCTCATAGCCGTGGGCAATGACCGACTCCACCTGCGGGAGGAGCTTGATCTTTTCCATGCTGTCGCCGACGGCATAATAGATCTTCTTCTGCTCTTCGCCGCAGCGTTCGGTGTACTCCTTGAGGGTAACGTACTTCTCCTCTGCGGAGGACTTGAACAGGATCAGATCCTGCAGGGTGTCCTTGTTCGCGCCGAAGGAGGAGTAGATGCCCCACTTGAGCTGAGCGCCGAAGGCCTCGAAGAAAGTCTCGTACTTCTCGCGGTCGGAGCTGAGCATCTTCTTGAGCTCGGAGGTGATCTTCTTCTCGATCGCCTTGGCAATGATCTTGAGCTGGCGGTCGTGCTGGAGCATCTCACGCGAGATATTCAGGCTCAGGTCGGCGCTGTCCACCAGACCCTTGACGAAGCTGTAGTGATCGGGCAGGAGCTCCTTACACTTCTCCATGATCATGACGCCGGAGGAATAGAGCTGGAGACCCTTCTCATACTCGCGGCTGTAGTAGTCATACGGCGCGTGGGAGGGGATGAACAGCAGGGCGGTATAATCGGCCGAGCCTTCGGTACGCTGACGGATCACCCGGATCGGGTTCTCATAGTCGGCGAACTTCTCTTTATAATAGTTGTTATAATCCTCGTCGGATACCTCGGACTGCGCCTTCTTCCAGATGGGGATCATGCTGTTGAGGGTCTCATCCTCGGTGACGGTCTCGTAGTCGTCGGAGTCGTCCTTCTTATGCTGATGCCGGGTCAGCATGCGGATCGGATAGCGGATATAGTCGCTGTACTTCTTGATCAGTTCACGGATACGGTAGGTCTCGAGATAGCCTCCGTAATTCTCCTCTTCGGTATCGGCCTTGATGTGCAGGATGACGTCGGTGCCGTGAGAATCCTTCTCGCACTCCTTGACGGTATAGCCGTCGGCACCGGAGCTCTCCCATACGCAGGCGGTCTCGCTGCCGTAGGGGCGGGAGATGACCCGGATATTATCTGCGACCATAAAGGCGGAGTAGAAGCCTACGCCGAACTGGCCGATGATGTCGATGTGCTCGTCCTGCTTTTCTTCATCGCTCTTGAACTCGAGGGAACCGGATTTTGCGATAGTACCGAGGTTCTTCTCCAGCTCATCCTGATCCATGCCGCAGCCGTTGTCGCTGACCGTCAGGGTGCGCGCCTCCTTATCGGCGGTGATGCGGATCTCGTAATCGCCGTGCTTGAGGGTCACGCTGTCGTCCGTCAGGGAGCGGAAATAGAGCTTATCGATCGCGTCGGATGCGTTCGAGATCAGCTCGCGCAGGAAGATCTCCTTATGGGTATAGATGGAGTTGACCATCATGTCGAGCAGTTTTTTGGATTCTGTCTTGAATTGTTTTTTTGCCATCACAGTTACCTTCTTTTCTTATCTCCCATCAAGGGAGGCGTTTTTGTCCAAAGCTTATTATAATCAAAAAAACAGCACCGTCAAGTTGAGCGGACTGATTTTTGATGAACTTTCTATGAATTCTGCGTCCCGAAGATCAGGATGCAAATGCCGTACAGCACCGGCTGGTGAAAAAGATATATCCAAAGGCTGTAGCGGCCGATCACATTCAGCGCCGGTACCCGCGGTCGGAACAGCTCCTGCCGCCCCGTCCCGATGATCAGCTCCCACAGACAGTACCCGCACAGGAACAGAAATATCCACGGGATCAGCGGGAAGTAATCTGCGGACATGAACCCGCGCGCCGGCAGTCCCAGCGGCGCGAGAAACCGGCATCCGTACAACCACGTGGGAAGCTGTATGAGCTTGACGGAAAAGAATCCGAGATACCCATGCGGCAAGCCGAATAGCCCTGCGAACAAAAGGAAGCTCACCGCCATTCCTGCCGCCGGAGGAATCCGGTTGATGAAACCGCGCAGCGCATAGATGATCATCATCGCGCATCCCAACAGGTTCAAAACGCCGAACCAGATCGTCTGATCCGGCATGAACAGCAGCGTCGCCGCCGTGATCAACAGACCGCACAGATTCACGAGGAGTCCGCGCCGATACGGATGCCGTGAGAAATGCAGGGACATCCCCGACACGAGGATGAAGGCGCCGCAGATCAGCCGTTCCCATACGATCGCCCACGGCGAGTTCAGAAAGCCCTCCCACACGCCGTATACGATGAAAATATCATAGCAAAGATGATAGGCGATCATATTCAGGAGCGCGGCTCCGCGGATCGTGTCGATCAAGCCGTAGCGCCCGCGGCTTTTCTCAATCGCCGCGCTCATGCCCGCTGTGCCTCAGCCTCGATATTGAGATTCAGATAACCGTTCAGTCCACGGAAGCTCAGCAGGTTGATCTCGGCGCTGATCTCTTCGATCGGTTCGGATCGGTCGGAGTTGAACCACCTCCGATACACGGCTACCATCCCCGGAACCATGAACTCCAGCATCAGATCGATCTTACGCTCCTCCGCCTTGACATATTGCATGAGGATCGCCTTGACCTTAGCGGTCAGCAGATCGATCAGCTTGGTCGTCAGGCTGACGTTCGCGTCCATGCTCAGCAGAAAGCCGAAGAATTCCTTATCCGTGCTGATGACGGAGGTCAGCTTTTCAAATACCATATACGGGCGGTTCATATTGCTCTTGAAGTCGATCTCGGTCAGCATCTCATCCAGACGGCTGACGATCTCGTTCTCGATCTCATCCACCACCTCATAGACGCCGGCATAGTAATTATAGAAGGTCTTACGGTTGATGTCCGCGAGAGCGGCGATGTCGCTGACGGTAATATCGTTGATATTCTTTTCCGTCAAGAGGCGAGCGAAGGCGTTCTTGATCGCTCGCTTTGTCCTGACGACCCGACGATCGGGCGACTTTTTCTTCTCTGTCATAGATCATTTCTCCTTATTTTAGCCTCGCTGAAACAACAGGAACTTCGCAAAGTGCGGGATCATTATGATTGACCGAGCGAAGGGTGATGCCTTCACCGTTATCCGATAACCGAACGTAAAATTCACACCTGTGGTATATTCGACATATTATCCGATTAATGTGGTAATATCGACATTTGCCGACAATAATGCTGTTGATGCGTTTCGTTACATCTTGTATTATATGATACATATGAGGCTAAAGTCAAGAATGGGGTAGTAGGGTTCGCTTTTTTTCGTGGATCCTGGGGTAAAGTGTCCCTGCGCTTGATAAACGGGACAGAATCCGAACGCATGATCATCACCTCAACGATCCATACAGGAAGGACAAAACATGATACAAACCATTGACGGACGTATGTACCTGAATATGCTGCGCGGAGGGGCGCACAGCCTGAAGGCCAACCGCACCGCGGTCAACGACCTGAACGTCTTCCCCATCCCCGACGGCGACACGGGCGACAATATGTTCATGACCATCGACGCCGGCGCGTCCAAGACAGCCGAGGATCCCTCGCTCCATCGTGTAGCATCAAGCGCCGCCCGCGAGATGCTGCTGGGCGCACGCGGAAATTCCGGCGTCATCCTCTCGCGCATCTTCTCCGGCATCGGCAAGGGACTCGAAGGCGTCAGATACGCAGACGCCGACTGCTTCATCTCCGCGCTCCGGCAGGGTGTGACCGAGGCCTACGGCGCGGTATCCACGCCGGTGGAGGGCACGATCCTCACCGTCTGGCGCGAGGGCGTGGAGCGCATCGCTGAGGTCGCTCCCGCTACCTTTGAGGCGCTCTTTGACGAACTGCTGCGCGCGATGGCGCAGTCGCTCGACCGCACACCCGATCTGCTCGACGTACTCAGGGAGGCGGGCGTTGTCGACTCGGGCGGCGCAGGTCTGGTCTATATCGTCGAGGGTATGAAGGCCGCCCTGTCGGGACTGACCTTCGACAGCGCCGGGACAGCGAACCCTCCCGCCGCGCACGTGAACCTCGACGACTTCACCGAGGACATGGAGCTCGAATACGGCTACTGCACCGAATTCCTCTTGCGCCTGCAGCGATCAAAGACGGACATCGAATCCTTTGACCTCGATGCGTTCACCGCATGGCTGAACAGTGTGGGCGACAGCGTTGTCGCCTTCCGTGAAGGCAGCATCGTCAAGGTGCACGTGCATACACGCACGCCCGGCGACATCCTCAACCGCTGCCAGCAGTACGGCGAGTTCCTGACCACCAAGATCGAGAACATGACCCTCCAGCACAACGGCGCCCACTCAAACGCCGGCTATCAGCTGAAGAATAAAAAGCCGCAGAAGCCCTACGGCATCGTCACCGTCGCCGCCGGCCGCGGGATCCAGGACATCTTCCGCTCCCTCGGATGCGACGTTGTGGTCGACGGCGGCCAGAGCATGAATCCCTCCGCCGAGGATCTGCTGCGCGCCTTTGAACAGGTTTCGGCTCAGACGATCTATGTTTTTCCGAACAATTCCAACATCGTCCTCACCGCCGAGCAGGCGGCCGAGCTGTATAGCGCCGCCGACGTCCGAATCATCAAGACGCGCACCGTCGGCGAAGGCTACGCCGCCATCTCGATGTTCGACATCACCGTCGGCTCGACCGACGAGATCTGCGCCTATCTGAACGAGGTGATCGCAGGCACCGTCACCGGCATGGTATCGCGCGCCTCGCGCGACGTCAGCGGCGGACGCGTGAACGTCATCAAGGGCGATTACATCGGCTTTGTCGGCGACGACATCTATACCGATGACCCCACCGCCGAACAGGCGCTGATGAACCTGAGCGCTCAGCTTAAAGCCGGCAGCTATGACATCCTGCTCCTGCTCGCAGGCGCCGATGCCGGGGCGCAAAAGGCTCAGGAGCTGGTCGGCAGGCTCCGCGCCGCCTACAAGCGCACCGAAGTCATCATGATGGACGGCGGTCAGCCGATCTATGATTACATCATGATACTGTCTTAGGAACTAAGAACTAAGAGCGAAGAACTAAGAGTTGTAGGCCTTCCCATCACCATTCACCGTTAGTCATTCACCATTTATATAAGGAGAATCCCATGTTAGTATTATTCACCGACACCGATACAGACATCACCCCCGAGGTCGCTGCCGAATACGGCTATCACCTCATCAGCATGCCCTATGCCATCGACGGCGAGATCACCTATCCCTATGAGGACTTCGATCACTTTGATCCCCACGCCTTCTACGACCAGCTGCGCGGCGGCGTCATCCCCACTACTTCGGCGATCTCGACCCAGCGATATATCGACTACTTTGAGCCCGTGATAAAGGAAGGCAACGACATCCTCTATGTCCACTTCTCACGCAATATGACCGCCACCTTCGATAACATGGATCAGGCGCTCGAACAGCTCAAGGCGAAGTATCCCGACCGCCGCGTCTATACCATCGACACCAAGGGCATCACCATCCTCTCGCTGAACATCGTCAAAGAAGTCGGCGATCTGTATAAAGCCGGCAAGAGCATCGAGGAGATCCTCGACTGGGCGGCGAAAGAAGTGGATCACTTCGCGTGCTACTTCTTTGCCGATGACCTCAAGTTCTTCCGTCACAGCGGACGCGTATCCGGTCTTGCGGGTACGATGGGCACCCTGATCGGCATCCGCCCGATCATCTATATCACAGAAGAGGGCAAGATGACCTCCTGCGGCAAGGAGAAGGGCCGCGTCAAGGCGATGGAGCGTCTCGTCTCCGCGGTCGAAGAACTCGGCGATGACCTGAAGAGTCACCGCATCATCGTCGCCAGTACCGACGCCGAGGACATCGCCCGCGAGGTGATGGAAATGCTCAAAGAACGCTTCGGCAGTGATATTACCGTTGAATACGCCGACGCCAACCCCACTGCCGGCAGCCACTGCGGACCCAACACCGTAGGCCTGTGCTTCCACGCAAAGCGCCGCTCGCTTTAGACTCCGTTTGGCTAAGGGAGCTGCTTCCGTCAAGAGGCTGAGGGATTGCATAACTGACCGACCGAAGGGAGAAACCTTCACCGTTAACCATTAACCGTTCACCGTTAACCGAAAAGGAATTACCATGATCGAGATCCGTGAAGTAAAAACCAAGAAACAACAAAAGCAGTTCATCGACTTTCCCCTTCATCTGTACCGCGATAATCCCTGCTTCGTTCCCCCGCTCTATTCCGATGAGAAGAGTATGTTTCAAAAAGGATTCGTCTACTACGATAGCTGTGATATAGTCAACTATCTCGCCTTTGACGGTGAGACGGTCGTCGGCCGTATCCAGGGCATCATCCAGAAGGACGCAAATAAGAAGAACAACGAGCGCCGTGTGCGCTTCACGCGCTTTGATGCTGTCGACCGCCAGGAGGTCGCCGACGCGCTGTTCAAAGCTGTTGAGGACTGGGCGATCGCGCGCGGGATGGATACCGCCTGCGGACCGCTGGGCTTCAGCGATCTGGAGCGCGAGGGTCTCCTGATCGAAGGCTTTGACCAGCTCTCCACCTTTGAGGAACAGTACAACGCTCCCTACTATCAGCGCCTGATCGAGAACTGCGGCTATACCAAGGAGGTCGACTGGACCGAATCGAAGATCTATCCCCCTGAGGACGACAGCAATATGCAGAAGATGGCCGACTTCATCGCGAAGCGCTATCAGCTGCACTTCGGCGAGGCGAAGAATATCAACGACTTCATCGACCGCTACGCCGACGATCTCTTCCTACTGATCGATAAGGGATATGAACACCTGTACGGCACCGTGCCCTTCACACAGGGGATGAAGGATCAGATCATCTCATCCTTCAAGCTCATCGTCGACATCAAGCACGTCGCCATCATCCTAGATGAGAACAATCGCCCCGTATGCATGGGCGTATGCTTCCCCTCCATCGGCAAGGCGGTGCAAAAGTCCGGCGGTAAGCTGACCCCCGCCACCCTCGTTCGCCTGCTCAAAGCGATCAAAAAGCCCTCCGTCATCGACTTCGGTCTGATCGCGGTCGATCCAGAGTATCTGAACCGCGGCATCTCGGCGATGATCTGCGCCGAGATCGTGAAGATGCTCCGCGAGCCGGGCATCGAATATGCCGAGACGAATCTGAACCTCGAGGACAACTACGCCATCCAGAATCAATGGAAGCGGTTCAAAGAGGTCAAGCACAAGCGCCGCCGCGCCTTTGTGAAATCGCTTCAATAAACCGCCATCATGCTCTAAGTATTCATAGGTCAGAGCGTGATACGCGTGTTTGATCCCGCCGCGACACAACCGTGAGATTGTAGGGCGGGGGCTTGCTCTAACCCTGCGAAGTTACGACATAATAAAAACATACGGTCCAAAGCAACTCATGATAAAAGGTGTTTTCATGAAAATCATTATTGACTGCTTCGGCGGGGACAAGAGCCCTGCCGCCAACGTTGAGGGCGCGATCCTCGCGCTCAGCGAACATCCCGATCTCTCGCTGATCCTGACCGGCGACGAGACTCTCATCCGCGCCGAACTTGACCGCCTCGGCTATCGGGGCGACCGTATCGAGATCGTCCACGCACCCGAGGTCATCACAGGCGAAGATAAGCCCACCGACGCGATCCGCATCAAGAAGGAAAGCTCCATGATGAAGGCGATCACCCTGCTCAGAACCGATAAGGAGATCGCAGGCGTTGTATCGACCGGCGCGACCGGCGCGCTGATCGCCGCCGCGACCCTCAGGATCGGACGCATCCGCGGCATCCGCCGCCCCGCCTTCTGTCCCATCCTACCCACGATGGACGGCGGTCTGGTGGGCATCTGCGATTCGGGCGCGAATGTGGACGTCACCGCCCCGATGCTGCTGCAGCAGGCGATCCTCGGCACAGCCTATCTCAGGCATGCCTACGGGGTAGAGAATCCCCGTGTCGCCCTCCTGAACGTCGGCACCGAGAGCGAGAAAGGCGACGCCCTGCGCAAGGAAGCCTATCCCATGCTCAGCGCCTGCGAGCACATCAATTTCGTCGGCAACATGGAGAGCCGCGACCTGTTGTCGGGCCGCTACGACCTCGTGGTATGCGACGGCTTCTCGGGAAACGTGCTGGTCAAGACTACAGAAGGCACCGCGCTCGAACTACTGAAGAAACTCAAAGCGGAGATCTACTCCAAGACGAAGTACAAGATGGGCGCGCTGCTAATGAAGCAGCTCTTCGCCGATCTCAAGGACTTCATGAACTACCAGAACTACGGCGGCTCCGTCCTGCTGGGCTGTGAAAAGACCATCGTCAAGGGTCACGGCAGTTCTGACGCCAACGCCGTGCGCGTATGCATCAACCAGGCGTATAAGATGTCCGCCGGCGCGATGAACGCCGAGGTCATCGAAGCTCTCGCCGCACTGAAAGAGGATTAGTTAATTTCAGTTAAATCTCCTTATCAAAAATATGGAGTAAATACAATTGTCCCAGCCGCAGGCGAGTAACCGCCGCCATTAACCATCAACTATATCACGAAAGGACTAACGCTATGTTTGAAGACGTAAAGAACATCCTGATCGAACAGCTCCGCTTAGACGGCGTGGAGGTCACCATGGACAGTAAGATCATGGAGGACCTGGGCGCCGACAGCCTCGACATCATGCAGCTGCTGATGACCATCGAGGACGAGAAAGGCATCGTCATCCCCGACGAAGAGCTCGCGACCTTCACCGTCGTGGGCGACATTGTCCACTACCTGGAGGCGCAGAAGTAAAAGCGATCACGAAGCGTAAAACGCAGGCATCCGCATGGATGCCTGCGCTTTTTGTTATCGGGTGCGGGTGTCCCGCCCTCAACTCTTATTTCTTAGTTCAATACTCCCTGAACCCCCCGATGATGTCCGTACGCTGCTGGGTCAGCAGGTTGCGCCCGCGGTCGAAGGTATAGTCATACCCCCGCGTATAGCCGTAGATCGAGAAGCTGTTCGTATACGGCGAATAGCCGCAGGCGATGATGCGCTTCGCCTGCCATGTCAGGTTATCGTTCTCATCCATAAAAAACCCATTCATAGCACGATTTCACCGAAACTTCCGAATCCGTTCATAATTTGTTCATAATTTCAACATTTTCACCACACACGCGCCCCATATACTATAACCATCGAAGGGATTGAACCCTCAATCACGGCAAGCCGTGACAGCAGCTCCCGAGGATCGGGAGCCTATGGAAAGGAGCGACCGACATGGCCTTTACCTACATCTTCAAGAGAGTGGAAAAGAAATATATGCTCACCCGCGAGCAGTATGAATATATCATCGAGCGCCTGCAGCCCTATATGCATCCCGACCGCTTCTATGAGAGCGACATCCGCAACATCTACTTTGACAATCAGGCCGACGAACTGATCGAGACCTCACTCGCAAAACCCGCCTATAAAGAGAAGCTCCGCCTGCGCTCCTACGGCGCACCGGAAGCGGACAGCATGGTCTTCTTCGAGATCAAGAAGAAGTATCAGGGCGTCGTCTACAAGCGCCGCGTCTCGATGACCCGCGACGAGGCCTACCGATACATCCGCACCGGCGAGCTGCCCGAGCACCTGGTCGGCAACATCCCGGTCGAGATCGACTACATGATCCGCCGCTACCGCCTGTTCCCCAAGGCATACATCGGCTATCACCGCCTCGCGCTGGTCGGCAACAACGACCCCGAGCTGCGGATCACCTTTGACAGCGAGATCGTGTCCCGCTATCGCGACGTCCGTCTGGAGAGCGAGGCCGAGGGCGAGCAGCTCCTCGATCCCGGCAACGTTCTGATGGAGATCAAGATCCCCGGCGCGATGCCCCTGTGGCTGGCGCACATCCTCAGCGAGAAGTACATCTTCTCCCAAAGCTTCTCAAAATTCGGCACTGCGCACATCCGCCATAAGCAGGAGGCCATGTTTCGTCAGAAAAGCTACAAGCTGGCGGTCGGCTTCTAAACGACACAAAATCAAAATCACGGGCTATCATCGACCCGGTATCCATATCCAAGGAGGATGAACAATATGACATTCGACAGCGTTATTACTTCCGGCGAAAGCCTGACTTTATTCAACGGAGCTCTGATCGCGGGCGTCGCGCTCGTACTGGGCATCATCTCCGCCTTCGTCTATATGTACAAGAGCTATTGCTCCAAGAACTTCGCGGTTACCCTCGCGCTGCTGCCTCCGATCGTGGCTATGCTCATCATCATGGTCAACGGCAACCTCGGCACCGGCATCGCCGTAGTCGGCGTATTCTCTCTGGTGCGCTTCCGCTCCCAGCCGGGCAACTCGCGTGAGATCCTCGCCATCATGCTCTCGATGGCCATCGGTCTTGCCTGCGGCACCGGTTATGTCACCTTTGCGATCTTCGGCGCTATCCTCGTATGCGCGATCTGGCTGATCCTCTTCTCCACCTCCTTCGGCAGCACCAGCAAGAAGGAACTGAAGATCGACATCCCCGAGAACCTCGACTATGAGGGTCTGTTCGACGACATCTTCGGCAAGTACACCGTCCGCCGCGAGCTGATCGCCGTCAAGACCGTCCAGATGGGTTCCGTCTATGAGCTTCGCTATCAGATCACCCTCAAGCGCGGCAAGAATGAGAAGGAGCTGCTCGACGCTCTCAGAGCCCGCAACGGAAACCTGCCGCTCCAGATCGGCCGTGTCAGCACCGTCACGGAGCTGTGAACCAACATATTCTCTTCTTTTCATAAAATCCCCAAAACACAAACGCCGCGTACGGCGATGACCGTACGCGGCGTTTGTATTTCATAAACTATTTTGCTTACGCCTTGCCGACGGGGCCGAAGATCTCCATCTTCTCTTTGACCTTCGCCTTAATGGCCTCGGTACCGGGAGCGAGGAGCTTGCGGGGGTCGAAGCCCTTGCCCTTCTGATCCTTGCCCTCTTCGATATACTTGCGGGTCGCCTCAGCGAACACGAGCTGGCACTCGGTGTTGACGTTGATCTTGCTGACGCCCAGCGAGATGGCCTTCTGGATCATGTCATCCGGAATGCCGGTGCCGCCGTGGAGGACCAGAGGCATTGCGCCGGTCTTCTCCTGGATCGCGGCGAGAGTCTCAAAGGAGAGGCCCGGCCAATTCTCGGGATATACGCCGTGGATGTTGCCGATACCGGCAGCCAGCATGGTAACGCCCAGATCAGCGATCATCTTGCACTCGTCGGGATCTGCGCACTCGCCCATACCGACAACGCCGTCTTCTTCGCCG
>Ga0310690_10002725_pt1 | contig 28133 bp, 47 predicted proteins | sample AusTroGonzalo_MG_2_FD_207661 | JGI IMG/M metagenome (GOLD analysis project Ga0310690, IMG submission 207661) | Bovine rumen microbial communities from tropical cattle in Woodstock, Queensland, Australia - Gonzalo_04 (v2) (version 2) | ecosystem: Host-associated > Mammals > Digestive system >...
AGGCGAAGTACACCTCGATAACATTCCTCGACAACAACATCCTCGCCGATAAGGGCTGGTTCCTCGCATTGGCCGACGAGCTCAGCACGAGGGGGATGAAGGTCGACTTCAACCAAGGGCTCGACATTCGTCTCATGGATTCGGAGATCGCCGAGGCATTGGCCAAGCTGAGACCGATAAACGATTGGAAGTTCGCATTCGATTCGATGGACTACAAGGACGACGTCCTCAGAGGGATCGGGATCCTCAGCGCGGCAGGGATCGACACTAAGAACGACTGCATATTCTACGTCTACACTCACGACGATGCGGCGGTCGATGATGCCGTCGAGCGCATGAGAATCCTCAAGGAGAACAATGCCTCGGCGTATGTGATGCTCAACATGGACGTACCCAAGACCTCGAGGATGGCAGATCTCAAGAGATGGAGCCGTCCGTGGCTGTTTTGGTCGATTGACATATCCGATTATAAGAGGGGGGGGCCACAGTGCTCGCACTAACTGAGGAGGTATGCGCATGAAGCCCATCTACACCGTCGTCTCATTCTCAGGCGGGAAGGACAGCACCGCGATGCTCCTGCACATGATGGAGATCGGGGAGCACATCGACGAGGTCATCAACGTCGACACAGGGATGGAGTTCCCGGCGATGTATGAGCATATCGACAGAGTGCGCAAGCAGGTCGAGGATGCGGGGATCAAGTACACAACACTCAGAGCCAAGCATACATTCGAGGAGCTGATGATCGAGCGTGAGATCCATTCTAAGAAGTGGGGCACATATCACGGATATGGATGGCCTTCGATGGCGATAAGATGGTGCACGAGGCACCTCAAGATCGACCTTATCGACAAGCACTTCAGAGAGCTCGCCGAGGACTATGATGTGATAAGGTGCATAGGTCTCGCGAGTGATGAGTTCAAGAGGTTGGAGCGTCCGGCGAATCAGCAAACCGACCACCGTCATCCATTGGTCGAGTGGGGATGGACCGAGAAGGATGCCCTCGAGTATTGTTACGGTCTCGGTTACGATTGGGGCGGCCTTTACGATATGTTTGATAGAGTATCGTGCTGGTGCTGTCCGCTTCAAGGAATCAATGAGCTCCGTACATTATGGTCAAACTTCCCCGAGCTATGGGCACACCTCGAGGACATGGATAATAAGCTGGCCATCGCCAGGGGGGGGGGACGGTAAAGTGGTAAGTGTAAAGTTCAGACACGACTACTCGGTCGCGGATCTCCGTACCAAGTTCGTCCGTGAGGCCAAGGCTCAGCGCGATCAGAGAACGCTCGACACATTCGGAGGGATGATATGACATTTGAAAAGGGCAAGACATACCCATCGGCGGTCAAGGGTAGGAGCTTCTGCGTGACGATGAAGTTCCGCGTACAAGATACCGACTGCCTGCTGATATATCTCGTCACTCCCTACACACTGTTCGGACGCACCAGCCACTATTATCCCGCGATGATCGAGCCCGACGGCAAGAGGGCGACCGTACTGCTGGATGATGGATTCACAACGATATACGACGACGAGGGGGCGGACCAATGACCTGGCCCAAGAGCGTCAGCTTCGACGGCACATGGGATCACTTCCCCGAGACCGTCGGCAAGGGCGGCAGGCTATGCGCCACATGCAGGTACGCCACGAGGATGGTCGAGTTCGTCGGCATCGGACAGGTCAGGCGCACCAAGGACTACTCGTGCGAGCTCGAACCGAATCAGATCCGCAGGGTCAAGGACGTCATCGAGTGCGAGGCATACGAACCCAAGCCGCACACGATCAGACAGATGAACCTCGACAGGTGGGTGGTCGCATGAGCACACAAGTGACATGGGACACGTTCACGCCCCGCCCCAGGATCGAGCAACCCAAGAGGCTCATCCACCTGGAGGACGTCGGTCCGTGGGAGTACTGCACCACAAGGCAGGACGCGGAGGTCATCGTCAGGGACATAGGAAGGATGCCCCAAGGAGGAACCACCCACGACAGGCTCATGGACATGGGGAGACCCGATCCCCACGATGCGTGCCACATGAATCCGCAGGACAGGATACTCCATTATTGGAGCCACAACACTCGCGGATATTCCAAGCACATAGAGTACGACGGCACCGTCACCGATTGGATAACCGTCCGCAGAGGAGCGAAGGGATACGACTGCGATTCGTACCTCATCACCGGCGCGAGGATCGAAGATGACGAGCTCATACTCGAGACGGATAAGGCCGAATACGGCCTCAAGATGCGCGAGGCGGTCAACGGGTCGATGTGCAACTATTGCGGCCAGGAATACGACCCGGAGGCCCACACGGAGCACCTGATGATCTATGCACTCAGCCACGGCAAGACGCCGCAGGACATACGCAGGTTCATGGGCGTCAGTATGCCCGTTAGTCTCGCCATGTTCACACCATGGGTGCGTGGTAAGGGCGGAGAGCTCGTACCGTCCAAGTCATTCGATGCGATGATGGATCTCGCTCACGAGCTCGGACTGAGGCCGAAGGTCAGCCAGGACGTCAGACCGTACCGCCCGTGGATATTACCGATAAAGGTCCGCAAGTATTGTCAGCGCAGGATCCTGGGAACATGCGAGGAGGGGAAGAAGAACGACTACTGCGTGGGATGCTCGAGATTCTACGCCAACCCCGACATCCCCATCGACCCGAAGGACAGATGGGACGCCAAATCCGCCAAGAAGATCCCGGCGAGGTATTGCGAGGAGGATGATGGCGAATGAAGGAAGGCGAGCCCCTGGTCTCGTTCCGCATATCCACAGCGGAATACGACCGCCTCAAGGCATACGCCGAGGCCAACGGTCTCAACGTATCCCAGGCGGTGCGCCGGGCGATCAAGTGGATGATATTACTATACAACGACAAGGACAGGAGAAGAAGATGTTAGACACAATAACAGAAGGGATACCCGACAGACTGAGGTCCTGGACACTCAAGACCTACGGGCTGCTCGCCGTGCTTATGACCGCCGTACTATCTCTAACGGCCAGCATTCTGACCGTATTCGAGTTCTACGGGACCTCGAGAGTGTTCGCGACCGCCACGCTCATCGTATTGGCCGTGGCGTGCGTGACGCTGGCGATATGGGCGATATTCTTCGAGGAGGATGACGATTGAAGAATTGTCCATACCTCAGCTCGCCCAAGGTCCCCATGCGCGTGATGGTCTCCATCGGCGCCGCATTGGACAGGGCACCGAGACCGTACACGGCCAAGGAGCTCAGCGAGATCACGGGGATACCGTTGGGACAGGTATGCGCATTCCTCAAGTGCAACACGATCAAGGAGAAGGTATCGTCGAGGGTCATCCCCCGTCCGGGGGGAGGCAAGCCGACGATGGAGTATTGGAGAGGCATGGCGGGAGTGACGGGCACATTCAGGACGGACGATACGATGGATGGGAACATAGAGACCAAAATAAAGGAAGGCAAGCGCCCGGTGGCATGGCGTGACGGCAACTACACCCAATGGAGCATCGACGAGACCGACATGGTCGCAACGATGCGCGGAGGATCCGTCGTCAGGTTAGGCAAGCTCGAGGGCGTATCATATTCTAAACAAGGGGTCACGCTGAGGGTGGCCAATTCGATGAAGATCACATTTAGGAGGACATAGATGACCCTTCGCGTATTCGACATAGATAACGACACGCAGGTGGCCTGGAGAATGTCATCGGACGGGCAGGTATTCTGCACCATATTCGTCGACAACGTCAAGGCGAGACAGGCCGAGGAGCCGATGCTCGAAGATGCCCTGACGATAGGCCCGATAGAGTGGCCGATAATGCTCAGGCTCGCTGCCGCCATCCTTCGCATTGAGGATGAGTACAACTACGACAACACGAGCTACCGCCCCGAGAATTGGGACGAGATCAAGGCCAGGATGAAGAAGTATCTCGGGGTGGTCGAATGAACCATCACGCATGGGACAGAGCATCGCAGAAAAGGAAGCACCTCGCCCTATGGGGCTATTCCGACGACAGTGCGTACATCACGGTCAGCACCGACAGTGAGACGTATCACGAGAGCGACGACTGCTACGGAAGGGTCGCATACGCTGAGATCGCCAACGATGACGAAGGCATCCTCGTATCGTTCTGCTACGTCGGAACGTGGATAATCGGCATCGGCCAGCTCGATGAAGGGATCCCGATCCCGGAATGGGCGGAGCATCCGACGATTCAGATGATGGACGATGATGCGTACACCGTGGCCCTCGAGATGGACGTCCCCGAGGACGTAAGGATCAGATGGAGAAAATACGACCAGCAGCGCCACCGCTGGATAGAGGAGGGGGACGAATGACCATCCGATATATCGTCAAGTGCGACCTATGCGGCAAGGAGCACGAGATCGGATGGAGCAGGGAGCTCACTACCGAGGCGCGGCAGTTCGAGAAGCCCGACGGATGGCAGATGCTCAAGTACGCGGTAAAGACCAACCCCGAGACGGGCGTCACTTTTCAGATGAACCTCATGATATGCCCGGTATGCGACAAGGCCATCAGGGAAGGCGAGACCGTGGTCAGCGCTTATCTCAGCGGCATGACGGCAGGACAGACCATCATCACGACGAATCAGATGCCCAAGGTCGAGGTCATAGACCTCAGCGATAGACCGACCGTATCGGAGGAGGAGGCGAACCTATGACCCTCATCGACGAGATAGACGACTACTCATACGTCCACTATGCGGTCATGTCCCTGATGGACCGTCCGAGGACCAAGACCTCGATAATGAAGGAAGCGATCAAGAGATACGGACACATCATCGACCACGGCCCGTATCTATACGGCGAATACTCCGATGACGTGGACGAGGCCGTCGGCAATCTATGCGAGATCGGGATCCTCAAGACCGAGAACGGCAAGTTCGAGATCACTGACTACGGTCAGGAGTTATTTGACGCATTCCTCGACGCCGATGACCTGGAGGACGATGACCTCATCAGAATGAGGGACGAGATCCTGGGAGGCGGACAATGAGCGGATGCACCTATACATTCCAATGCCCCTCATGCGGCAACGTCGAGCAGGACAGCGATAATCAGGCATACGTCATCATCGTGCCCAAGAACGGATGCAGACCGAGGACCTACGAGGTATGTTCGGAATGCTACCGGGACATGATCGACCTGATGGAGGGACGCGGGGAGAAGGTCATCGAGATGCTGGAGCAGGAGGAGCACATCCCCAACTCGGTATGGGGGCATCACGAGTGACCGAGGACATCGCGATAATGTTCTGTCTGATTTCCGTCGGTATGCTATTCATCGTCATAATAAGCGGAGGCATCGACACGACATTCAGGAGAAGGAGGCGCAGGAGATGACCTACAAGGTGATGCCGACACAATCCGCAGACCTCCACGCGAAATACCATTGGGAAGTCACCCTCGTACTCAACAGGACACACAACGCAGCGATACCCGTCGATGAGGCGGAGCAATTGGCGATGGAGATCCTGGAGCTCGTCGCAAGGATAAAGGATGCATCGACGGAGGCAGGGATATGAGGATACGCAAGTCCATGGCCAAGACAGACTTCATGCGCATGCGTGCGAAGGCATACGAGAAGCACCCGATGGAGGCCATGGAGCTCGATGAGATCTACCGCAACACCGACATGGGATGGAGCGAGTACCTGAGATACCTCAGGATACTCGCGGAGGGCGATATATACGCTGTCCTATATCCGACACGAAAACAGGAATGTCCGAGGGCATCCTACAAACCGATTAGTAAAATGTCCGAAGTCAGACAGGAGTATATATAATGGCGAATCCACACCCCGAACCACACCCCGAGAACCTTAAAAATTTCAAAAAAGGCGACAAGCGTACCGTGGAATCAGCACGGAAAGGTCAGAAGAAAAGCGTCGAGGTTCAAGCTCAGAAGCGCACTATGAGAGATTGGGCCATCCTGATCGGCAATCTGCCGATGCATGACGGCAAGCTCACGGATCCCAAGACGGCCGCACAGCTCGCCAAGGACAGCCCCGACAAGCCCAACATGACGATGGAGGGTGCCGTCATCGTGGCGATGTATAATAGGGCCGCCAAGGGTGACACCAAGGCCGCCATGTTCCTCGCCAAGCTCAAGGAGCAGATGGCGGACGAGGTCAAGCTGACCGTGGATCCCCTCAGCGAATTATCCGCAGACGAGCTCATCAAACTCTACGAGAGCACGAGACCTAAGGGCAAACAATGACCGCCAGGATCAGCAAGAGGACCGCCATTCAGGCGATGCCGGACATACACCGTAGGGTAGGGTGCGAGCTCGCGAGACGGTCCCTATGGTGGTTCTGCACCGTCATGGCACCCGACTTCTACACCGAGGACAAGGCATACCTGAAGGACCTATGCGACCAATTGCAGGAGTTCTGGTCATCGGACGAGCGCGTGATGGTGGTCAATATGCCCCCGAGGCACGGCAAGTCGAGGACGGCATCCCTATTCGTCGAATGGATCCTGGGACGCGACCCGACGCAGAAGGTTATCACGGTATCCTATAACGAGGAGCTGAGCACGACATTCGCCAAGACCGTCAGGAACGCCATCAGCGAGGTATCCGGGGACGGGAGCACCGTCTATCACGACATATTCCCGGGCACCGAGATCGCTCAGGGCGATGCCTCGATGAAGCTATGGGGAACGGTCGGAGGCGGTCGCTATTTGGCAACATCCCCCACGGGAACGGTCACGGGAATGGGTGCCAACCTCATCGTATGCGACGACATGGTCAAGAACGCGATGGAGGCGTACAACGAGCGCATCCTCGATCAGAAGTGGTCGTACTTCACCGATACCCTCCTGAGCAGAAGGGAGCCCGGGCAGAAGGTGATCTTCATAATGACGAGATGGGCCACGGGGGACCCCTGCGGACGCGCCATAAGCCACTTCACCGAGATAGGGTATCCTCCAAGGCTGATAACCTACAAGGCCCGCCAGGACGACGGGACGATGCTCTGCGACGCGATCCTCAACGCCGAGGACTACGAGATAACCCTCAAGACGATGGCTCCCGGGATCGTAAGGGCCAATTATCAGCAGGAGCCCGTCGATGTGCAGAACCGCCTATACACGAGCTTCCGCACCTACTCCGAGCTTCCCGGACTGTCCAAGGTCATGGCATACGTCGATACTGCCGACGAGGGGAGCGACTATCTATGCTCCATCGTGTTCGGTCAGGTCGCGGCGGATCCCCGTGACGTGGTCATCCTCGATGTAATCTACACCCAAGCGCCGATGGAGACCACTGAACCGATGGTCGCCCAACAGCTATGCGCCGAGTATCCGCTCAGGGTGGCATCCGCACACATCGAATCGAACAACGGCGGGAGGGGATTCGCCCGTGCGGTGCAGGAGCTCGTAAGGCGCTACGGCGGTTCGGCGGTGGTCGGATGGTTCACTCAGCATCAGAACAAGAAGGCGAGGATCCTCACGGCGGCACCGTGGCTGATGCAGCACTGCCTATTCCCCGAGCATTGGGCGGACAAGTGGCCCGAGTTCTGGAAGTCCATCGTCACGTTCACGGCGGACGGTAAGGCGGAGCACGACGATGCCGAGGATGCACTGACAGGGGTATGCGAGATAATGACCGCGCCCAAGAGGACCACGCTCAAGGTCAAGACCACCGGGGATCGGTCACGCCTTCGCATCAACCATCCTTTTTAACATCCACGGCTAAACGGCAAATATGTCGATGCTGCCCGAATATCATAAAGGCCGAGTGAGCATCCCCTGGTGGTACGGATTGGGGTATCTCGTCGGCTGGACGATGGGCGGGTGGTTCTTCGGCATTTGGAGTGATACCATGGAGATCGTACTCAGCAACATAACCATCATCGCGATGGTCGTATGTGCGCTCGTCGGCTCCCTGGCGTTCACCGTCTTTATGGCAATCTCGAAGTACGAGAAACAGAAGGCGGACGCCGAGAAGCTGAGGACCAAGATCGCCGAGGGAGGTCGCGACCCCACCGACCAGGATTCCCTCACGAGCGCCGAGAAGTGGGAATTGACCAAGGCCAGCAAGTTCGACAGGATCTTCCTCATCGCCGATGCGATGACCGTGATCCTGGGAACCGTACTCGCCTGCGCCGTCCTCATCCTCGCCAATGAGAGGATCGGAGACGAGTGGGAATACTACGCCGTCTACGGGCTCATCATGGGCCTGCTGGCGACATGGTTCCTTTACGAGCTCGTCATCAAGGACGTCGCCGCCGGACAGTGGCAGAAGAAGTCAGCCGATGCCTTTCGCATTGTTAAGTCCGTGGCTGATGAGGCTACTGAGGTAGAGGGTGGTTACGCCGCACTCGTTCAGAAGCTCATCGCCTCAGGCGTCAAGAAGAAGGAAGCCGACAAGCTCGCCAAGGAGATGATCGTGGCCAATCCCGACCTCCTCAAGGAGGAATAAACCCGAACATGGCCCTCGAAAGGGGGCCATCAACCATCCTTTTTAAAATACACGACTAACCGCAGGATATGATAGAGGACGACCTGCGCGGATTGCTCGCCGATGCGATGGATGTGGACGTCTATGCGCGTCTCATACCATTGGGGATGCCCGAATGCGTCATGGTGCAGGAGATCGGCGGAAGGACGTCCTCGGCAGGGATCAGGCGCAATTATCACACCGTGAGCGTGATGGCGGTCAGCATATCGCAGGCCAGCGCCATCCAGCGCATGAAGTTCGCCCGTAATTTTCTTACGGAGAACATACCCGCCGACATATCCGGCACACATTACTACAAGGCGAGACCGCTCGCGGACGGATCCCTCAGGATGAAGTCGGCCAGCGGTCCGAAGTACGTCGAATATTGCGACATCGAGGTGGAGGCGTCCCTATGACATACGATGCGCTGAGGGCCTGCGCCGAGATCCTGAGGAGAGCGGTCGCGTGGAAGAATCCTCCCGCCCGGTGCAACGTGGCACGGTGCGGGGCATCGGGATGCGCCGACTTCACATACCGCGACGGGGTCTATGCAGGGATGCTCCCGGTCAAGCTCACCGCAGACATTACCGGCGCACTCACTCAGCTCCCGGGATCGCCCGCAGATCCTCGTCAGGTCTATGACGTGGCATTCGACAATCCCTCGATGACGTTGCACATAGTCGGCGACGATCTTCAGCGCCTCGATGCGGTGGCGGAAGCGGTCATCGGGCTGGACATGAGCTCGCACATAGAGACCGAATACGGGACGGTCAACGGCATCCGCATTAATCCCGCACGGAGGACGGTACGTTCAGACCGCCCGAGATATGACGTTCAACTGACAATCGACATGGAGATGGTAAGAGCATGACAGTACCTCAGAGGCACATAACGGCGGGAGACTTAACACCCGTTACGATTCAGACAGAGAGCACATACGGGACGGGCTCAGGCACCGACGTCCTATACGGGGATGTAGCCGAGAGCGGCAACTTCACGTTCAAAGACACGGCGAACCCGTACCTCAATTGGAGATACGGTTCGAGGTCATTCGACCCCGCCGACTACATCACGCAGCAGAAGGATGCCGCATTCAGCGCCTCCCTCGAGTGCCGTGACGATACGGGATGGGGACAGATCATCACGCACGCGGTCGGCACCGGGGGAACGACGGTCAACGATCCGCTCCTTCCCTCGAGGACCGAGGAGATCTACGTCAGGGACGGGGTACGCTGGAGAGGCCGCACATATTCGGGATGCAAGACCGACAAGCTCACGATAAGCGCGGACGCGCCCGGAGGCGTGGTCAGGTTCGAGGAGGAGGTCATGGCATCCAAGAGCACATCGGCATCGGTCAACTCCCCGAAGGCGATATGGTCATCATCGCCCGCACCCGCCATCCAATGGATGAACGGCATCACCATCTCAGGGAACGACATATATCCGCAGTCATTCAAGCTCAGCATATCCAACAACCTCGACCGCGTCAGGGTGCCCAACGGCTCAGGCGATGCGATCACGGGTGCGCTCCTCGAGGGACGCAGGGAGATAGAGTTCGAGGCTGACGTATGGATGGAGGACCTGAGCTACATCGCCAACGCCATCAACAACTCCATCATATCGGGATCCGTCGTCATCACATTGGGCATAGACTATCCCGTGACGCTCACGCTGAGCGGATGCAAGTACATGGCCGACGGTACGCTCCCTGCATTGGTCCAGGACAAGCAGAGACAGACCATACGCCTCAGGGCGGCCAACCTCGTCATGTCGTGATAGCCATGTTATGGGATCAGCATCGTGAGAGATACGAGGCCGGCGGGTACGTCATCCGCAGGATCCCGTACTTCAGATTCAGAGAGCTGACCGCATCGGTATCCGATGAGGACATGGCCAAGATCGGGAGGCTCAATGCCAAGCGCGAGAGCGGTGCGACCCTCAGCCCGGAGGAGACCGCGTCCCTGACCGAGATCGCTTCCAAGTGGCCCGTGGACGAGCTCAGGGGCGCATCATTCGTCCCGCCCGTATCGGGACAGGAAGTTCAGAGGATCCTCGCGGAATTGCCACGCGGCATATCCGAGGCATTGGAGGCGAAGCTTGACGAGTTCATAACGCCCGAGGTATCGAAGGAGGACACCGAGGATCCCCTCGCGGTGCTCCTCGTCGCCACCGGGGGATTGGGCATTGATTGTGCGGACCTGACCATCGGGCAGGGCTACGCCATCGTGGCGATGATGAAGGGAGGCGAGTGACATGGCAGATATAGAATCGGTGCAGGACGGCGATTGGAGTACAGCCTCCACCTGGGATTCGGGATCGGTGCCCACGGACGCGGACAGCGTGGTCATCAATCATAAAGTGACCATCAGCACCGACGCAAGTGCCTCCGACATAACGATTCAGACAACGGGCTCCCTGACCACCCCCGACAATTGGACGATGCAGAACCCCATCACGGTCACGGCGGGTTACATTCACATCGCAAGGGTGCTCAACGATGACCGCGTGGTAAGGCTGGACGGTGCCAACCTCGTGATAGCATCCCCGTCAATATCCGCATACGGAGGGACGGGATTCGCCAAGGTCAACTACGACATACGCAACACCGAGGGCGAGATCATCATCGACGATCCCGGGCTCTACGGATTCAGCGCTCAGATGCAGGACATCAAGCCCGAGGGATGCGCCCGTGCATACGCAAGGAAGGTCAGCAACGGGGTGCGCTATCTCAACATCATGGTCCACATCAGGAAGGACAAGGGCAACAAGATCGGCCTCCTATATCGCATGGCTGAGCTTCCGTTCCAAGTGTTAGCGGTCACTAACTCGGCCATCATCAAGGGCTACATCGAGGCCATAACCCCGGTGGATTCCGTCGGCAAGGAGTACCGTTCATTCAGGATCAGCATAGCGGAGGGTCTATGAGCAACGACCTCACATCCCTGGCGAGATCCGTCGACAAGGTCAGCAATTCCCTGAGCAAGCTCGGAGTGGACATGGAGGCCCTGACGATAACATCGGCCGCATTCGAGCTCGTCGGAGGGACGTCGCAGATCATCAAGGGCATCATAGCGGCCAAGGAGGCAATCATCGCCTACAAGGCCGCCGAGGGTACCGCTCAGCTCGCCAAGTACACCGTGGGAGCCGCCGCCGTGGCGGGATTGGCACTCGCAGGAGGTATCGCCATGGGAATGATGATCGAGCAACATACCGGCGGACTGTCGGATGACGGCAGGGGTGCGAGCATCATCGAGCAGATATTCAACACGACGGACAACGGTCAGGGAATGAGGGCAATCGCAGGAGGACACACCGATGGCAGATACTGACGTCGTATTTACGTTCAGAGCGGAGGACAAGATCTCCGAACCGATGAAGAAGGCCGAGGACCAGCTACGCAAGACCGAGGAGGCATCGAACAAGTGCACCGACGCTCAGGAGAAGGCGATACTCAAGAGCGTCGAGGTCATGACCGCGCTCCACGCAGTGCAGTCGGGACTATCAGCCGTCACGAGCTCGGTCAGGACGCTCGGATTGGTCGATGAGGAGACCGCCCTCACGCTTCAGAAGGTCACGGCGGGGATCCAGCTCGTCATCGGCGCGGCACAGGCCATCAAGGGAGTAGTGACCTTATTCCAAACATTGAATGCGGTCCTCAAGACAACGGCCATCGTATCGACATTCGCCGCCATCGCCGAGAACCCTGCCAAGGGTGCGCTCATCGTGGGCGGTGCCGCATTGGCCGCAGGAGCGGTCGGCGGGTATCTTTACGCATCAACGCAGAACACCAATAACACCACCATCAACGTGGCCAGCACCGAGACCGCAAGACAGACCGAGAACGTCCAGCCTCAGCAGACAGGGACGTGGTATTAATGGTCAGTAAGAACGTGGGAGATCACGTCGCGTTGGTTCAGTACGGGATCGCCTCGCATCCCAAATGGCTGAAATGGACGGGGATGAGTACGTTATCGGGCGATGCTCAGCTCCCGAGCGGACACAGGCGGCTCGTAGGTATCAATAGCAGCAACGTCAAGGAGGTTACTGATTATTATGTTGTGCCGTTATCCATCGCGCTTACTGACGCTCCGTGGAGGGCGACCATATTCGCTTCCAACGGCTCATACATCAAGGCCACGGGATCAGGGGATATACCGACCATCGGCACGCCCACGGTCCGTATCGGGGTCAATGCACCAAGCAAGGCCGTGATTAAATTCCCGGTCATGAAGGGATCCCCTGATAACATCCTCGCATCCACATTCAAGGGATGGAGCGACGGCCACGCCGAGGCCGTGAGCAGGGGAATGGAGATCACGGTCGAGTATAGGGATGCATCCTCAAACTCACTCAAGATAGCCTTCCGTGGGATGATCTATCAGATTGAATCGGGCAACGTTATCACGATAACCGCATACGACCGCCTGATGGACCTGGCGCAGTTCAGCGATCAGTATCAGAGTACGTCGTATAACAGATATACCGAATATCTGAACAGGGTCAGCACCGGAGGATCCACCTACAACTTCATCGCCTCGCTGAGCCCGGGAGTGATCGTAGCCTGCACGGGTTGGTCGATATTCCGCATCGACTGCCTGAGCGAACAAAACGTCATGACCTACGGGCAAAATCAATACAGGTACTTCATAAGGCACCCGCTCCCGTCCACGGGAGGGTATGGGCCTACTCAGGGCAACAAGATCAGACAGTTATCCGTTAAATATTGGGTCTATTACACATGGACCCACCTCGGCAGCCATTCGGTCCGCGTCTCAGGGAAGTTCATTCTTTATAGAAATGGCGTGGCCATCGCGGAGACGTCCATGGTTCAGTTCATTAGCAAGAGCCAATCCAACGTAACCAATATCCAGGCCGATGGCACCCTGACCATAAACGTGGATTGGACGATAGAGGGATCCCCTTCAGAGTATATGGTGGGTGCTTATGTCGAGGGTCCACCGAGCGGCGTGGGTCAATCATCATTGTCGAGCTATAATTACAAAAACAACGGATATAGCACCGTATCGAGCGTATATCGGTCGGATGATGGGTGGAATTGGTCTCAGCTCGGCGGCGAGCATCCTGAGATAGCTATAAACTTCGATATACCCAACAGCATAAATACGTCCAGCGTATCGACGTCAGGCAAGAACGTCTACGTTCAGCAGGCAGCATTCCCGACATATTCTGCGAGTTATCTCAGTGCGGTCGACAAGGGAATTATGATCTATCTCGACTATCTGATCTCGGGCGCGGCAGGGCTGGCCAACATCGTCCGCGACCTCATCGAGTGGGCGGGACTGACGCCGGACATGGTCGGCAGTCTCGATCTCGGTTCGACCACGTTCTATACCACCAGCACCTACGATTTCATGAGCTGCGTGCAGGAGATCCTAAAGAGCGGCAACTACGCAATCAAGGCGTCCATTGATGAACCGGGCAAGGCATACGTCCGGGCAAGGCATACGGTCTCAGAGACGCCCGCAATAACCTTTACGACAGACCCGTCCGCCTCGGGAGAACAGATCATCGTTAGCCACGATCTGACGGCCCATTGGATGGCTGAGAAGGCTACGCAGGCGTATATTGCCGAGAACGCTACGAGCTCAGGGCTCCCGGTGGCATTGGAGACAGATGACGCACTAATGGCCAACAGTCTCGCCGAGATCATGCAGTCCCCGCTCAGGTCGGTTATAACTGACAAGACCCTCGGGACCCACGACCTTCAGGCCACTGCCGCAGGCGGGAAGATGGTCCAGCTCCATACCAACGTATTCGAGGGCGGCATAACGCTGGCGGGATACCGTCTCGACGTATGGGACTTCACGAGCTCATATTGCGGCGGGAAGCCCATCGGCATAAACGTCCCCGAGTATGGCGCTCAAGGGACCGCCATCCCTACCGAGATCGTCATCGGGGACGGGGTAACGCAGGTATCCCTCAACAACATACGCACGGCCGACAGATCAGAGATAGCCAACTCCATGGGCCTCACTGCTGACGCTATCAGCAACTCAGCCAACACGCTCCCCGAGGCGGTCTATGTGTTCGCCAGGCTCGATACATACGAGATGAGGAACGGAATCAGCACCCCGGGATCCATCACAAGCGTGGCGATAATGAACGTAAACGGGACGATATATACTCAGAGCTCAAGCACATATATCCGGGTGGTCAATGACAACGCTGGCTACATTCACATCGCAGCAATCTTCCCGTCATCGGCTCAGCCGTCAGGATTCGCCCCCGTGGACCCGATAGACCGCGTCGCAGTTACCTGGGGTGGCGTAACGAGGTACGCAGTGTTCGATAATGCCAAGCCCGCACTCGCAGGACAAAGCGTTCATGTCGACATCAGGATTAAGAGGGCATAAATAACCCCAAGGCGATGACAGGATATGCGCGGCGTGACAATGGCAATATTGACAATCGTTATCCTGGCATCGGTCATCATTCCCATCCATGGAACCGATGCAGATACACCGGCGAGGCTATACTTCTTCAACACCGACAACGAGTGCATCGCGGAGGTCATCCTCATACCGGGCGAGCCATTGGACGGTGCCGACATACCATTCATCGCCTACAAGGAATGGTATGATGACGACGCTCAGAAGGTATTTGCAGGACGTGCATTCGATTCGGGGGACTACATAATCAGACCATACGATGCAGGCAACCCTCCGACCAAGCCATCGACGGACAACGGTCCCGATTATACCGTGCCCATCATCGCGGGAGCCGTGATCCTGGTGGCCATCGGTGCGGTAGCGTGCTTCTTCATATTCAAGAAATAACCGCATCAACCATCCTTTTTAATATCCACGATTAAGCCCTATTATGAATTGGCCGTGGAGCAAGAGCAAGCCCGCAGTGTATGAGGCACCAGCCAAGGGCATCAAGGGCGCGACCATCAAGCTCCAAGCAGACGACAAGAGGTTCCGTCACGCATCCATAATCACCAAGGAGGTCGACCAGCACCGCGAGTTCTCCGATCTCTATGAGACCACCGTCGCCGGCTCCATCATCAACACCGAGGTGGACGACCTATTCGCTCAGGGGTGGGCGCTCCAGGGGGAGGATCCCGAGGACGTCGCATCGGTCAGGGAATACCTGAACGCGGTATCATTCGAGATCGAGGTCAAGAAGATGGCCACGGAATCGAAGATATACGGCTTCGGTATGGCCGAAGTGGGCAAGATCGGGAACCGTCATGCACTCGTCGCCCACTCCTCATACAACATTTACCCGGAATACGATCCCATGGGCTGGCTGGACGGATTCGTGCAGTACGGCAACGAGATGAAGAGGATCACCGAGTGGAACAAGTATCAAGTGATCTCACTCGCACTCAAGCCCTACGCATCATCGCCCGAGCTCGGAAGGTCGGAGCTCGCTCAGGCGTACAAGGCCATCATCGACTACGAGAACATCCGCGAGGCCAATGCGGCGATGATCCTGAGGATGGGCTATCCCTCGTATGACATAACATTCGAGGGAGCCGACGGCGTGATGCCCGCAGATCTCCTCGAGGGAGAGCTCGCGGATCTCGGTCCGGGTTCGGCGCTCGCCAACGGCCTCGGGGCCAAGATCAACACGCTCAACGCACAAGGTGTCACACAGGTCGCCACATACGCGGAGACCGCCCTCCAGGGTATAGCCGTGGCCATGCAGGTGCCCCGCTCGATGGCGGGACTGTCCGACAACTCGGAGGCCACCGCCAAGGTCACGCTGGCCAAATACTACAACAGGATAGCATCGGAGCAGCTTATCATCGCCAGCACGATGCAGACCAAGTACCTCGACAGGTACGTCCTTCCCGACCTCGGAATGAAGTCGGGACAGGTCCAGCTCATTTTCAATTCCCCCGACCCGGACAGCCAGCTCAAGAAGGCACAACTACTCCAGGTCATAACATCCCTCGACCCTACGGATCCCGAGTTCCTTCTGAGCGTGGAGGAGATGGCCGAGTTATGGGGGAAGCACCCCAAGGCGGGCGAGTATGACAACGCGAAGATCCGTGACGAGATCATGGACCGCGTCATGCACCACATCGCCGAGGCTCAGGGCAAGGAGGTCCAGCAATGAGGTCTCCCGTCAACCGCCGCGACCCGTCCGGCACCAGGAAGCTCGAGCGCGAGGAGATCGCCCGTCAGAGGGAGATCATCGAGACGTACACCAGGGCGATGGCCGAGACTGCCACCGGGAACGATCCCGACAAGCTCAGCATCCTCGACCGCCTGACCGAATCGCTGAAGGATGATCTCGTAGCGTCATCCGACGATTGGATGAACAAGGCGGCAGAGACCACCGTCCGCGTCACGGACAGGGTGCTCAACAACCTCCACACGGGCATCAAGCTCGGACCGTCGGTGCAGGTGCCGGAGGAGGAGGTCAAGATGCTCAGGGCGAACATCCGCGAGAACGTGCGCTCGGTCGGAGGCGACCTGCTCAAGGACGTCACGAGGATAACCGCAGAGGGCTATCAGAAGGGCCTCGGCGCGGACGAGATCACGAGACAGATAGACAAGGCGGGTCAGAATCAGGTCAAGCACTCCGAGACCATCGTGAGGACCGAGACGATGCGCGTATGCGACGTCGTCGCCAAGGCACGCTACAAGGCGGCAGGATGCGACGGTTATATGAGCTTCCCCACGGACGACGACAGGACGTGCCTCGCCTGCATCAGGTACGCTACCGGCGGATCGGGAACGACGCTCAAGGTCTACGGCCTCGACGAGCCGATGGCGCTCCCGTGGCATCCCAATTGCCGTTGCTGCCGCATACCCCACTTCACAGACGACGAGGCGATCACGATATGACGAGGCACAAGGCGTATTACAATCAGAAGGAGCAGATGAGCTCATACGAGGCCACCGAGGACGGCGGTCTCCTCATCCACGACGTCGTCATCATGGCGGCGGGTGCGTGGACGGACATGCACGGCATAGATACCGTATTCACGGCCGAGGTCCTGGAGCGCTGCGCGTCCCAATGGGATGACAACGCAGTTTGGACAAGGCACTCAGGCGGGACACCGAGATCCGTGACCGAGAAGATCGGCGCGGTGGTCAACCCGCGTTACTCTCACGACAGCGCCGCCGTCATCGGCGACGTATATCTCCATTGTCAGACGGACGCATCCAAGGCGTGCGCATCCCTGGTGCAGATGCCCAGGGAGAGCGGAGGCATCAAGGACGTATCCGCCGAGACCGTGGTCGAGATCCAGCCCGACGGGTTGGTCATCGACGTGAGCTTCACAGGGCTCGCCCTCGTCGAGGACGGGGCCTGCGAGGTATGCAAGCTTCCCGCATTTGGGAAGGAGGAACCAGAGATGGCAGACGACGAAATGAAGAAGGAGACCATCGAGGAGACCGAGATCAAGACCGAAGGCGAGGACAAGTCCGAACCCGAAGTCGAGACCAAGGACCTCGTGGATATTCTCGAGGCATTCGTCGAGGCACTTATCCCCGAGGCGGGCGACATGATAAAAGCTGTCAACGAGGCCGAAGGGGAGGAGAAGGTCCGCGCCCTCGGCAGGCTCGAGGGATGCATGGCGGCGTGGGGAGTTCCCTGCGTGGCTGAGGAGTATTCCAAGCACCTCGACGATAAGCTGGCGGAGTTCGAGAAGGCGATCATCGAGAAGATGGGAACCATCGAGAACACCGTCGCACAGTACGGCGCACCCGCCGGCCTCAAGGGCAGGATGGGCGCAGACAAGGGCAACGACGGAGAACCCCGTACCGTCGTCTGCTTCGGACGCGGAATCCCGCGTTACTGAGGGGTAAAAAGGAAGGAATAAAATGGCAGGAATATCAGCATTCCCGTACATCCCCGACACTATGCACGGGGCATTCGGAACCGAGGTCACCAAGACCGCGTACTCCGATATATTGGGAGGCCAGGCCGTCCAGATCAACTCCGACGGGCTCGTCCTCCCCGCAACAGCAAGCACACAGAAGATCATCGGCGTAGCGCTCTATGACATCCCCGCAGGCACAGCAGGGGCCATCAGGGTCGCAGGCGTCGCAAGGTGCGCCAACGGAGACGGATCCACCGCAATCACGGCAGGAGCTGTCGTCACCGCAGGAACCCTCGGAGGAGTGGTCGCCCTGACAACAGGCAACTACCTCGGAATCGCACTCGAACCCATCGCAGGAGGAGCGAATGGCCTCGTGGCAATCGTTCCCGGCGTCAACACAGAGGGGGCATGAAAATGAGTGAGACAGGCAAATCAATCCCCATGACGGCGGACTTCGCCGGTAACGTCATTCCCTGCGGAATGTACAATAACGCCAAGCCCTCGGATCTGCTCAAGCTCATCATGAAGGCTGAAGCAGAGTGCGGATCGCTGGACTTCTCCAAGGAGATGACCGAGCGCATCATGGCATTCATGCCCGACACAGTCGTCGGTATGAAGGCCAACAGCAAGGGAGCGATGGAGTTCTCCGCATACAAGAAGGCGGACTTCCTGAGCCCGACAGGTCCCGGATCCGTCACGATCACGGGCAGCGGTCTCGTATCCGTCCTCGCCTCGGACACCATCATGGAGGGAGCCATGCCCTACACCTCGGCAAGGAAGATCCTCCAGGTCATCAGGTCAGAGAGCGGCGCAGAGCAGATCCCGTTCTTCACACCCAGGTCGGGATCCAAGAAGGTCGCACCCAACGCGGACGCGCTGGACCTCGCTGAGGGAATCGGATTCGTTACAGCCGTCCCCAAGCAGTACAAGGTCATGTGCACCATCGACAAGGGCCTCCTGGCAGATGCCTCGCCCGACGTCAAGGCCGCAGTATTCAGGGAGATGGGTGCCAGCATGGAGATCGCACTCGAGCAGGAGGCGGTCGACGTCTGCCTCGCCAACGCATACTCCACAGCCACATCCGTCGCCTCCGCAGACGCGCTGAAGGGTCTCAACCTCGCACGCGGACAGGTCGGCAAGAACGGATTCAGGGCAACGGGAGCACTCATCGCACCGCTGTTCGAGGCCAACGCACTCAACTCGATGGCAGTCCCCGCGTACAACGAGAGGGCTCAGGAAGTCGGCGAGTACGCATCCCTCATCAGATTCGCAGGTCTCGACCTCGGAATCTCGGGAGCTTCCGGCATTGATTGGGGAACATCCACCAACGTCGGAGCGCTCGTTGTCGACAAGTCGCACGCACCCCACATCGTGATGAGGACCGACATGCTCAACGAGGAGTTTGACAATACGACCAAGTACGCGATCCAGCCCGTCTGCGTGAGCAGGTTCTGCGTCGTGGCACCCGTCGAGACCAAGAAGTCCGCCAACACAGGCGCGGTCGTCAAGGTCGTCAACAGCTAAGCAAGCGAACACCCACCGGGGAGGGAATGTCCCCGGATACCTCCAACCGCGTGATAGGATGATTATGAGCACACACACCGACGCCAAGGTCCTCACCCGTACCTACAAGGACCTCGAGGCTCAGGCAGAGATCAACCGCAACCGCGTCAGCGAACAGCAGGCCCAATGGCTGAACCTACCCAGGGAAGTCGGCACCGGCGCCTATGACAACCAGCAGCGCGGCTGGATGGACGTTCCCGATTGGGAGGGCCAGGAGCAGAGATTCACGCCCCTGGACGGTCCCGGTCACAAGGGGGTCGCGCCATGACCGAGAGCGAGATCGCGGCGAAGGTCCGTCTATTGGTCGGTCTCAGCACCGACGTCATCGACACGGCCACGCTGGAGGCCCTGGTAGGGCTCGCTACGGATTGGTGCAACGGGAAGGCGGCGGCATATCACGTCTCGCCTCCTGAGAGCGCCGTCGTTCTGATGACGGAATACTACATCAGGCAGAACCTCGACATGAGAGGCATCAAGCCGTCATCCATCAACATGCCCGGACTGAGCATGAGCACGGATCTCCGCACAGCGTGCGACATGCTCATGGAACAGGCACAGCAGCAGATCAAGGACGCCGCGTATGCAAGGGGCGCGGCTGTCAAGCACATAAGATCGGGGAAGGTGGCCCTTAGATGGCCGTGACGGTCTCGGCATTGGCCGAGATATGGGACAACTCGATGCGTCAATCCTGCACCGTCTACAAGTACGCAGGAGCGGACGCGACGGGACAGCCCACATACGGCGAGGGCACCGCGACCAAGTGCAGGATCAACGTCAAGACCGAGCGTACCATCAGCGATACCGGGGACTACATCACCAACTCGACAGTAGAGATAGTTCTCCCCGCGAGCTCGGAGATCGAGGCATACGACCGCATAGACCTCCCCGCAGGATACCAGCAGGGAGCCGTCATCCGTGAGGTCATCACGGGCGTCGACATGTGGGGACTTCCCACACACAAGGCGGTGCGTATCGCATGACCGTCTATATGCCTGAGATCGACATGGGGGATGCGGCGGAGCGCATCCGCAGATTCTACGAGCACAGGGACGGGAGGATAGCCGAGATCCTGAGGAGGCACGGAGCGAAGATCAACGCTAAGGCGGCGATGCTCACGCCCGTCGACAAGGGATTCCTCAGGGCAGCGAACAAGTACAAGGTCGAGCCGTCGGCGGATGCGGTCACGCTCATCATGGAGAACAGGATGATCTATGCGAGGTATCAGCACGACTACCCGCACAACCATACTCAGCCCAACGTCACCGATCACTTCATTCAGATTCCATTCGAGGCCGAGATCCCGCTCATCGTCGAGGAGATAATCGGCAAGGACATTCAGGAGGTCACTTCATGAGCCAAGAATACATACCCGTGACCTGGGTCGACGAGACCGAGAACCAGGTCGGCACGGTCATCAACAAGGCGAGATTGGATCAGATGCAATCCGCCCATCACTACGCGGACGGATTCGAGGAGGTCGATGCAGTACCGACGGCGGATCCTCAGGTCGATTATCACAAGGTCGTATTCTGCACCGCAGACACCACCTTTTACAGATGGGACGGCACCCAATGGGTCAAGGACGTGGACGACAGTACACTCGCCCTCCTGGAGGCCCACGAGGCAGATCATAACAATCCGCACGTCGTGACCAAGACGCAGGTCGGCCTCGGCAACGTGGACAACAAGGCGAGCGTGAGCTCATGGCAGACCACCCCGGACAACGATCACATACCCACGGAGAAGCTGGTCAAGGATTCGATAGACGCCGCCGACAATGAGATCGCCAAGATCAAGGACGGTACGACAACGGTCCCCAATGCGACCAATGCCACATATCTCGGGAGCTCGTCGGCCAATGTAGGCGACGACCTCAAGCCCATAAAGATCGTCAACGGTCAGGCCGTCGCCGTGACCAACGATCTCCTCGACGTATCATCGGCGCAGAACATCACAGGCGTCAAGACATTCAAGGCCAACGTAAACATCGGAGAGGTCGGCAACGCGAAGAACGTCACGATGGTCGGAGACCTGACCATAACCGGGAATATCACGCAGAACGGATCCTCGTATGAGACGCACGCAGAGCAGGTATTCACGACTGACGATTACATCACAATGCGCGACGGCGCGACCGGGGGGCTGGCCACCGGGGATTATTCGGGATTCAAGATCAAGAAGTACGACGGCACCAATGACGGAGCCCTCGTGGTCGATAATTCAGGCACCGCAAGGGTCGGGGATGTAGGCGACGAACAGCCGCTCCTCACGAGGGACGAGGAGGCCGACATGACCAACGGAGCCCTCCTGAGGTGGAACGGCACCGACCACAAGGCTGAGACCAACACGGTCACGTTCTGCAAGAAGTACGCAGGATCCGCCACGGTCGCCACGACCGCGTGGGCGAGCTCAGGGATCACGGCCTTCCCGTACAAGGCCGACATAGCCATAACAGGCATCACGGCGAGCGATTATCCCGTGGTGGCATTCGCAGCCACCGAGGCGACATCCGGCAACTATTCGCCCGAATGCGCCACGGGATCGGGAACGCTGACCATATACGCCAAGACCGCACCGAGCGCGGCGATAACGATAACATACATGATAATACAGGATGTGAGCTGATGATATTCGACATATTCAAGGCACCGATTAGGGGGGGGGGCCTCCAATGATAGGAGGCACGAATGCACAGCCGGGGGGCTACATTTACAAGAGCCTAACACCCGCGTCCAATTTTTCAGGAACGATAGATGCGTACAAAATAGGACCATTAGCAGTCGTAAGATTCTATCACTGCATACCGATAAACGCAGGGGACAACGCAATATGCACCCTGCCATGGGCACCCGTAACGAGATTCTTCAGTTCGATATTGGAGAACAACAGAAAAGAGTATCGCCCGCTATATACCACGAACAGCACCGCGTCGATATATGTCGTGGCTGGAGATTCGGATTATTACGGAACATTGATCTATATAACGGACGCCTGACCACCCCCACGGGGGTGATCTGATGCAGGGCGGCACGAATGCTCAGCCTACATTATCAGAGAAGCACCTCGCCACCGTTACCACCGATGACGGTTCAAGGACCGAGGTCGGAGCGAACAGTATCATACTCGCTCGTTTTTACGGAATAACCGCAAGCGGGATGATCTATATCCGTATTGATAATGCCAATAATATCGAACAGAGACAATACGGCTCGTATGCGACTGCATCCCAACAGATAATGATAACAGGATACGCAAATAAGGGCGAGAAGGTCAGAGTTACCGGCGCCACGGGAAGTACCGCATTAATATACGGTGTAAGTTTGGGGGGGGGGATTAAGGCTCTCCTTGGCAAGGCTCGTGCGCTTCTTCAGGAGGTGCTAAGCCATGCAGGGAAGCACCAATGCGACAAGCAAGGCACCGCTATCCACAGGCTCACCTATTTCGAGCGTAAGATGGATACGCAGAGGGGACGTCGTGCAGGTAATGATCGGTGGATTATCGGTCATCGCCAATGGGGGAGTATCGACCACGGTATGCACAGGGCTCCCCACGAGATCACAGGGTGGGAATGTAAACTTCCTAATATCCGACCCATCAGGCTCGGACACATGCCTCGCTTATGTTATGGAGGACGGGACCCTGAAATACAACTCGCTGGTCACAACGACAGGATATGGGACGGTAACGTACAATATAGAATGACCAAGGGGATGGTCGCATGAGAGGTGCGACCAACTCAACGTTCAAGGACCAACCCGTCGTATTGTATAATCAATCGGGAGTGGTCGTCACAAAATACGGTAATTTGGTCAATGTAGCAGTCTCCATGTTCACAGGAGTGGGACAGACTAACATACCCAATATGCCGAAGGCGAGAGCATATCAGGGGACCGCATTATTAGGGAATAGCAGTAACTACGCTGGTGCGATGTGGATAAACCCGAATGATACCGTAATCGCCATCAATCGCGTAACGAGCGGAGATTATCTCTTCGGCGGGATGAATTATCTGACCGACGAGGGGGGGGGGCGTAAGCTGAGCAGGCTCCTCCGCCTATTCAGGAGGCGGGGAGCATGAACGGATCCACCAACGCCGAGACGATGACAACAGACACGGCAACCGCCCTGAGCGGGAAGCAGGACAAACTCCCATTATCGGGAGAAATATCACTCGGCAATAATTTTTATATGCGGAGATGGGGCAAATATGTTCAGATATGCGCATTCAATGCCACGGGAACCGGTGGTGCCCAAATGACCGCAGCGAGTGATCTTCCTATATGTAAATTATACACGGTCGCCCCGGTGGTCGATAATAATTTAGTTCAAACAGGGACTGCGTGGATTCAAACTAATAGTACAAGCATAACATGGAATTGCACCGCAGGAGCTCAGAAATACCTAACATTAGTATATTTGACCGATACGGATTATCAACCATAAACACCCTTTACACCCTATTTTTTATTATTTTACATCGAATGTAAAGCATCTCCTCGGTCAAGTGTAAAGATAGTTTTAAATATATGTACCACAATGTGATACATAACACGGGACAACCCGAGGAGAATGACAAACATGGACTACTACGAGTTTATGGAGAGAGCGAACACCCAGGTAACTGAGGACGAGTACAACATGATCGAGACGGTCTACCTGGCCCACCCGGAGACATTGGACGTCGGTCAGATGGTCGCCTGGTTCAAGAAGTACGGCATGAAGGGCGTCAAGGCAGCATACCTGGTATCGGCCGATCTGCTTAACCGCGAGGAGGAGGCCAGGATCGCCCACAAGAAGATCGAGCAGCTGGAGAAGGAGAACGCAGAGATGGCGAGACAGCTCGCAGCCAAGGAGAGGACGATCAGATACCTGCTCGGCAAGCTCGACACGGCCACGATCCTGGGCGACATCAGCAAGGAGGCCCTGGCGGACCTCATCGCCAACCAGGGGGTGCAGGCATGATGCCCACCCTGAGGATCCTCAAGGGGTGCGAGGGCAAGCCCCTCCGCCACTTCATCGAGAAGGTCGACGTCGACATACTCAACGTATGGGACGGCGAGACCCGCGTGGAGCTCGACGATCTGCCGGACTACCTCGACCGCAAGGTCGACTATGTCGACGTATGGAGGCCCGAGGGCTGGTGGACCGCACATGTGCACCTCAGGGAGGTGAGGGCATGATCGACCGCCTCGAGATCATAGCCCGCGTCTCGGCGCACGGCAACTCGCTGAACATCAACGTCACGAGGGAGATCAAGCTCATGGGCCTCGGCCGGGGAGACCTGGTCAAGGTCACGATAGAAAAGATCCCGGGCGGCACGGAGGAACCGTCCGAGAGAGAATGAGAGGAGCGAGGCGGGAAGCTCAGAATTGCAGCCAAGACGATCCCGCCTCAGAACGGGGGAATGACCACCCCGTCCTATTTTTACATTATATAGTCCAGCCTTATAAACCCACTCACCCCAATTATGTGTGTGAGTGTGTGTGCATGGTCGGAGGGTAACATGACCAATCAAATCGAAGATTATCTGACGCATTTGACGAACACCGGGAGGAGACCGTCCACGATAAGGACGTACCGTTCTCAGATCAATATCTGCATCGACATACTGAGGGAAGCAGGGATGGAGACCGATGCGAGATCCATCGGAGAGGACGAGATATACTTCCTGATAAGGACGCTCGACACGGGAGAGGCGACCACGAGGGATTACATCACATCCCTCGGGGGGATGCTCGAATTTTATACGGGGATCTCGCTCGTCAAGAGGATGAGGATCCTATGGAACCGCCCGGTAAGGCACAGGGTATTCATCACCACGGACGACTTCATCAGGATGTATTCGATAGCCGATGACCGCGAGAAGGTCATCCTCGTATTGGGTGCATTCATGGGCCTCAGACGCAACGAGATGCAGTCGATAACGCTCCAGGACATACGCAGGGATCACATCATCATCCACGGCAAGGGACATGGGAAGGACGGCCTCGTCTATGAGCAGCCGATGCCGGCGGAGGTCAGGCAGATCATCGACAGGTATCTCGTATGGAGGAGGTCGCTCACGGGGACCGACAGGAGCGAAGGGCGTCTCCTCGTATGGTACGACAAGACCCACGGCAGGATAAACAGATTCGCGGACAGATCGGGGAGATTCACCGACATCGTCAAGAACCTCGGCGAGCGGGTCGGAGTGACGGCGACATGCCATTCACTGAGGAGATTGTTCTGCACCAATCTCTACTACGGGATAGACGGCGAAGGCGGTGCGGATCTCGTCATCGTCCGGGATCTGATGCGCCACGCATCGGTCGATACGACGTTGGATTGCTATATCAACGTAAAAGATCAGGAGAAGGAGAGGACCCTGCGCCAATTCGGTGCCAAGATGGGGGTTCTTTTAAATATGAATAAATGTATTACATAAATGCAGCCAAGAAGTAGGCCGTGACGGACGATAAATTCTGTAATTAATCGTTTTGTTCCGACCGAGCTCCGAGGCTGAGGAGCTAAGAAATGACAAACAGCGGAATCAAGACCGGAAGGATCCTCGACGCGCTCTATGAAGCGAAGGCCGAGGATTGGAGAGAGCAGCGCAAGACCGATTCGAGGACGGGCGAATACGTCCGCCTGATGTTTTCTGAGTTCGGAAAGATCCTGCGCAAGAACGAGATCGCCATCGACCCGAGGACGATCAAGCTCAAGTGGGAGCTCCTGATGGACATCGGGATATTCCCCGCGGGCAACAGGATCAGCGCAGTGGTCGACCTGATAGCATTCGAGAATTACAACCCGAAGTACAAGCTCATCATCGACGAGCCCTGCACACACACACTCACACACACACCCGATACCACCGAGGAGGCGAGCGAATGAGCGTCCACGAGCGTATCGCTCAGGCGATGCAGGTCATCGCCGAGATCGACTTCAACAAGTCCGGGGTCGTCGGCATCAACGGCCGCGACGGATACAACTTCATACCCATCGGGCAGATCCTCGCAGCCGTCAGGAGGGCGCACGCCAAGGCCGGTCTCTTCCTGACCATCGGCCAGCTCGAATACGACAAGGACAACGGCGAGGGCATATTCACCCAGGACCGCTGGACCAAGGCACGCGGCCACTGCGAGGTCAGCATCAACGGTGCCGACGGCGACTGCGTGAGCTTCATCGTACCGTTCAACGTCCAGGACAACAGCGACAAGCTGGACAACAAGATCGTGACCAACATCGAGCGCCAGGCATACCGCGTCCTTTACGCGATAGACGAGGGCGATGCGACGGATCCCGAGACGGTATGGCAGGAGGACAAGGTCAGCGCCCCGACCGAGGATAGCTTCTTCAAGAGCTCCACCAAGGCACCCAAGATCAAGGGGATTGCCGTGAGTGTGACCAAGGACAAGCTCCTCCGCGAGCTAACCGAGATCATCACTAAACGCCCGGGCGATGCGGATATAATCTTCACGATGACCGGGGCCTTCGGACACAAGATACTCGACGAATGCTCCGAGGACGAGCTCAGGCAGATCCTCGACAACGTCAACTTCGCAGGAGGTGCCTGACATGAGCTACGGATTCAAGGAATGCCCTCACTGCCACGGCGAGATGCGCGTCTATTTCGACGGGGACGGCTCCTCCTCCGGGAGGTGCCCCACCTGCGACAAGTGGTGGAATTTCGCACCGATGAAGTGGACACCCAGGATCAACCCCAAGGGCGCCTTTTACGAGGTGCTTCTGAACAGCCACCTCGAGACCTACCTCGGCCCCTTATTCAAGGACGGCACGGGCAAGCGCTACGATACCAAGAACCTGAGCGTGATGGAGTCCATGGGGATCTATACCAACCTCGAGCAGGCCCTGAAACGCTGCGAAGAGATCAGGGCTGAGGCTGAGCTCAAGATAACCGAGACCACCAGGGTGCTCGTATTCCCCTATATCAAGCGCTGGAATCACGACCGCACCGATTGGGAGTTTTGGCGCCCCGAGTACGCTGAGCTCGACAAGGAGGTATTTGCATGAATTACTACTCCATCACGATCGACTTCACATCGGACGAACCATACGCACGCGGGACCATCGAGGAGCACATCGACGAGTTCGTCAAGAGCCTCGGAGGCAAGGTCACGGCCACCACCATCTACATCGACGAGGGGGCGGACCAATGACCGTCGACGAGTTCGAGATGGATCCTCACTACCATCTCTACCGCAAGAACGAGATCGAGTGGGACATCAAGGCCCGCGACGGCGACATCAAGATCGAGTTCTCGGTCTACGACGAGAACATTCAGGAGGCCGTCAAGGACAACTTCGACAGCTTCTCCGAGA